>ERZ809296.1460-NODE-1460-length-27714-cov-6.331863_pt1 | contig 27714 bp, 23 predicted proteins | sample MGYA00520511_ERZ809296 | MGnify/ENA primary metagenome ERZ809296 (study PRJEB31576, sample SAMEA3212662) | Homo sapiens | biome: human-gut; feature: human gut; material: fecal | place: Sweden | collected 2012 ... | reverse complement strand
GCAGACAGCTCCGATATAATACCATGCATACCTCCTTTTGTCAAGCACTTTTTTCAGATTTTTCCGATTTTCTTTTTCTTCCCTGTTTTCGACCTGTTTCGTGGAATTTCCTTCGAATGTTTCGCAGGAAATTTTTTCAAAATTTTGCAAAATACCTATTGTGTCCTGCAAAAAATCTTGTATGATAGATTCAAACATTCGTCATGGACGAACCGCGGCGAATGCACATTGGGGTGACCCAACAATATCAAGGAGGAAAAAGGATTGAAGAAGGTACTTGCGCTGCTTCTCGTTCTCGTGCTCGCGATCGGCATGTTCGCCGCCTGCGGTACGGACAGCGGGAACAATGAGGAAACGAAGGACACCGCGAACAACGCCACGACGGAAGGCGGCAACGACGAGACGAAGCCGTCCGAAGAAAACGGCAACAACACCGAAGGCAAGACCCTGAAGGTCGGCATGATCTGCATCGGCGACGAGAACGATCAGGGCTACACCTACAACTTCTATCGCGCGAAGGACTCCGTCACGGAGAAGATGGCCGCCAAGGGCGTTACCCTTGACTGGAACATCATCACGAACATCGGCGAAGACGACGGCTGCACCGACGCCTGCGTCGAGCTGGCCGAGGCCGGCTGCGATGTCGTCATCTGCAACTCCTATGGCCACGAGCCGTACATGCTCAAGGCTGCTCCCGACTACCCCAATGTGCAGTTCATCGGCTGCACGAACCTGAACTCTCAGTTTGCCGGTCTCGACAACTGCCACAACGCCTTCGCCAACATCTATGAGGGCCGTTATGTCGCCGGTGTCGTCGCCGGTATGAAGATCAAGGAGCTCATCGACTCCGGCAAGATCACCGCTGACCAGGCCAAGATCGGCTATGTCGGTGCTTTCCCGTTCGCCGAGGTCATCTCCGGTTTCACCGCCTTCTATCTCGGCGCCCGCTCCATCGTCCCCGAGGTCACGATGACGGTCAAGTACGTCTCCTCCTGGTCCGACGCTACGGCCGAAGGCAATGCCGCGCAGGCTCTGTGCGACGAGGGCTGCGTGCTCATCTCTCAGCACTCCGATAACACCACCCCGGCCACGGTCGCGCAGCAGAACGGCGTGTTCCACGTCGGCTACAACAACGACATGACCGGCATCGCTCCCGAGGCTTCCCTGCTCTCCAGCCGCATCGACTGGTCCGTCTACTTCGAGTATGTGTTTGACTGCCTCGTGAACGGCGAGACCATCGCGAAGGACTGGACCGCCGGCATGAAGGACGGCGCCGTTGTCGTCACTGAGCTGAACGAAGCCATCGCCGCCGAAGGCACCGCCGATAAGATCGCGGAAGTCGAGGCCGGTCTGGCTGACGGCAGCATCCATGTCTTCCAGGGCCCGTGGAAGGGCGAGGGCACCGCTTACGGCGCCGACGCTCCCGACACGAAGGAAATGCCTGCCGACGACTGGTTCAAGGAATCCGATGTCGAGGGCGGCCAGACCTCCGCTCCGTACTTCTACTGGGTCATCGAAGGCATCACCTCCGAAAACTGATCCGAAACAGCATATCGCGTCGCGCAGAAGCCGGGGAAGACCCGGCTTCTGTCGTTTCGGAGACCATATTTCAAAAAAATTGTTAGGAAAGCAAAAATTTTGTTTACTTTTGACGTAGCCTGTGCTAAACTAACTTTGAAAGTTATGCAAATTCCCCAGCAAATCCATGCAAGAAAGGATGACCGCTTTGGAGTCGAACTGCAAAATTGAACTGGTCAACGTCACAAAGCGTTTTGGCAAGGTCATTGCCAACGACAGTGTGAACCTGACTATCGAGGGCGGCAAGGTCCTGTGCCTCCTCGGAGAAAACGGGAGCGGCAAGACCACGCTGATGAACGTGCTGTCCGGTATCTACATGCCGGAGCAGGGGCACATTCTGAAAAACGGCGTGGAGATCCAGATCCGCTCCCCCAAGGACGCCTTTGCCAACGGCATCGGCATGATCCATCAGCATTTCAAGCTGGTCGATGTCCTGACGGTCACGGAGAATATCATTCTCGGTCTGAAGGAAAAGGGCAAGCTCAACATTCGCGCCGCGGCACAGAAGATTGCCGCCATCTGCGAAAAGTATGGCTTTGACCTCGATCCGATGGCCAAGATCTACGATCTTTCCGTTTCACAGAAGCAGACCGTCGAGATCGTCAAGGTCCTGTTCCGCGGAGCGGAGATCCTGATCCTCGACGAGCCGACCGCCGTTCTGACCCCGCAGGAGACGGACCGCCTGTTCCAGGTCGTGCGCAACATGCGCGCCGACGGCAAGGCCATCGTCCTCATCACCCACAAGCTGCACGAGGTGCTGTCCGTTTCGGACGAGGTCGCCGTGCTGCGCAAGGGCAAGTACATCGGCACCGTCAAGACGAGCGAGGCCACGGCGCAGTCTCTGACCGACATGATGGTCGGCCGCGCCGTCAGCCTGAACATCGACCGCCCGGACCCCGTCGACCCGAAGCCGCGGCTGAAGATCGAGGGCCTGACCTGCGTCGACAATCTCGGCGTCAAGCGCCTCGACGACGTCACGTTCACCGCCATGAGCGGCGAGATCCTCGGCATCGCAGGCATTGCAGGCAGCGGCCAGCGTGAGCTGCTCGAGTGCATCACGGGCCTGTACCCCGTGGAGCACGGCACGGTCACGTTCCTGCCGGAGGGCAAGCCCGCCCAGCAGCTCATCGGCAAGACCCCGAATCAGATCCGCAAGGCAGGCGTGGCCATGGCCTTCGTGCCGGAGGACCGCCTCGGCATGGGTCTGGTCGGCAGCATGGGCATGGGCAGCAACATGATGCTGCGCAGCTGGCGCAAGGGCAAGGGCGCCTTTGTCAACCGCCGCGACCCGAACAAGCTCGCCATGGAGGTCATGGAGGAGCTGGAGGTCGTCACACCGAGCATCTCGACACCGGTGCGCCGCCTCTCCGGCGGCAACGTGCAGAAGGTGCTCGTCGGCCGCGAGATCGCGATGTCCCCCTCCGTCCTGCTGACGGCCTACGCCGTGCGCGGTCTGGATATCAATACGTCCTACACCATTTATAATCTTCTGACGCAGCAGAAGATGAAGGGCTCGGCCGTCGTGTTCGTCGGTGAGGACCTCGACGTGCTGCTGGAGCTGTGCGACCGCATTCTGGTCCTGTGCGGCGGTAAGATCAGCGGCATCGTGGACGCCCGCACCGCAACGAAGGAAGAGATCGGTCTTCTTATGACCAAGGTCTGACGGGAGGGAATCAACATGAACGAGAAATCCGCACGCAAGCTCCAGCTCTCCCGCCGGATCGACGGGATGCATCCCGCTGCGGCGTGGTCCATCCGCGTCGCGTCCATCGTGTTCGCCCTGATCGTCGGCGGCCTGCTGCTGCTCGCCCTCGGCTATTCCCCGCTGAAGGCCTATGGCACGATCATCGACGGCTCGCTCGGGTCGAAGACGTTCGTCCGCCAGACCATCAAGATCGCCATTCCCCTGCTCGGCTGCGCGCTGGCCATCGCCCCGTGCTTCAAGATGCACTTCTGGAACATCGGCGCAGAGGGTCAGATCACCGCAGGCGCCATCGGCGCGACGTTCTTTGCGCTGAAGTTCGGCAAGACGATGCCGCAGCTTCTGCTGCTGCTCATCATGGCCGCAGCCGCGATCCTGTGCGGCGGCCTGTGGGCCCTCATCCCCGCCTTCTTCAAGGCGAAGTGGAACACGAACGAAACGCTGTTCACCCTGATGATGAACTACATCATCATCGGTGTCGTCAAGTGGCTGCAGGGCGGCCCGTGGGAGGCTCCTCCCTCCGGCAGCCAGATGATCGCGCAGTTCGCGGGCAACGCCAAGCTGCCGTCCGTGCTCGGCGTGCACTGCGGCTGGATCATTGTACTCGTGCTGACGGTCCTGATGTTCATCTACATGCGCTACACAAAGCACGGCTACGAGATCGCCGTCATCGGCGACTCCAGCAACACCGCGCGCTATGCCGGTATGAACGTCGGCCGCATCATGATGCGCACGATGTTCCTGTCCGGCTCCATCTCCGGCCTTGTCGGCTTCATCATTGTCTCCGGTGCAAACCACACGCTTTATGACGGCGTGGCAGGCGGCGTCGGCTTCACCGCCATCTCCGTGGCATGGCTGGCTCAGCTCAATCCGTTCGCGATGATCATCATCGCCTCGATGCTCGCCGTGCTGACGAAGGGCTCCCAGACGCTCAACACCCGCATGCAGGTGCCCTCGACCATCGCGGACATCCTGACCGGCTTCATTCTGCTGTGCATGCTGGGCTGCGAGTTCTTCATCAACTACAAGATTTCCGTCCGTCGGGAAAAGGAGGACTGAGGTATGGGCGCTGTTCTGACATTTCTTTCCACGCTGTTCGTTTTCTCGGTCGTCAACGGCACGCCGCTGCTCTACGGCACGCTCGGTGAGATTCTGACCGAAAAATCGGGCAATATGAACCTCGGCGTCGAGGGCATCCTGTTCATGGGCGGCGCGGCCGGTCTCGGCGGCGCGTTCTACTATGAAAAGCTCGCGGGCGCAAGCGCCTCGCCGTTCGTGGCGCTGCTGCTGGCCGTGTTCTTCGCCTTCCTGGCGGGCGCGCTGGCCTCGCTGCTGTTCAGCTTCATCACCATCACCCTGCGTGCCAACCAGAACGTCACCGGCCTTGCCCTGACGATCTTCGGCACCGGCGCAGGTCAGTTCCTCGGCGAATACATGCGCGTGCAGGAGGGCTCCTACGTCTCCCTGAGCAACAATCTCAAGGCGATCTTCGTGAACTCCCCCTTCCCCGCCTTCCTGCGCAACATTCCCGTGCTCGGCCCGCTGCTGTTCCAGCACAACATCCTGACGTATTTTGCCCTTGCGCTCGCCGTCTTCCTCGCGTGGTTCCTGAACAAGACCCGCAAGGGCCTGTACCTGCGCGCCGTCGGCGAATCCCCCGCAACGGCGGACGCTGCCGGTATCAACGTCACCCGCTATAAATATCTGGCCACTGTGCTGGGCGGCGGCATCTCCGCCATCGGCGGCGTTGCCTACATCACCGGCATCGCAGGCTGCGTGTGGAACCATGAGGGTCTGTCCGGCGTCGGCTGGCTGGCCGTCGCGCTCGTCATCTTCTGCCTTTGGAAGCCGTCCGCAGCCATCTGGGGCAGCATTCTGTTCGGCTGCCTGCAGAACCTGTACCTGCGCCTGAGCATTCCGTTCATTCCCTCGCAGATCTACAAGATCCTGCCGTACATCGTCACAGTGCTCGTGCTCATCTTCAGCAGTCTGCGCAACAACCGCGAAAAGCAGCCGCCCGCCGCGCTGGGCGTCCCCTACTTCCGTGAAGAGCGCTGAGTCTCCCAAAAACAACCTGCGCCGCATCCCAAAGCCGGGATGCGGCGCGTTTTTTTCGTTCTTCAGGCAGCAGCGGCTGCCCGGTATACATTATAATTGTATCAGCCCGCAGGGGCAAAATCGGCAGGGCGCTCAGCCCGCAGACCGAAGTGCCAGGCGATCGCGTCGGCAATGCGCTCGCAGGCGTGGCCGTCTCCATAGGGGTTCACGGCATGCGCCATGCGATGGTAGGCAGCAGGATCGTCGAGCAGCGTGCAGGCCTCGCGGAGCACATCGTCGTGCGCAACGCCCGCCAGCCGGACCGTTCCGGCTGCAACGGCCTCGGGCCGCTCCGTCTCACGGCGGAGCACCAGCACCGGTTTGCCGAGCGCGGGCGCTTCCTCCTGCAGGCCGCCGGAGTCCGTCATAACGAAGCAGCAGCGCGCCATGAGATTATGCATCTCCTCCACGTCGACCGGGTCGATGAGGTGCACATGCGGTACACCGCCCAGCTCCTCCTGCGCGCAGGCGCGCACGGCCGGGCTGAGGTGGACGGGATAGACGATCTCGACGTCCTCATACCGCTCCGCAACGTCTCGCACGGCCCGCAGGATGTCATGCATGGGCTGGCCATAGTTCTCGCGGCGGTGGCATGTCAGAACGATGACGCGGCGGCTCTTGAAATCCAACTCGTTGAGCTCTGCCGTGGCAAAGCGGTAATCCGGGCGCACCGTCGTGCGCATAGCGTCGATGACGGTGTTGCCCGTGCGGAAGATCTCGCCCTGCACGGACTCACGGCGCAGATTATCCACATTGGCCGACGTCGGCGCGAAGTGCAGCGCCGCAATATCGCTGACGAGCGTGCGGTTCATCTCCTCCGGGAAGGGGGAATACCTGTCATAGGTCCGCAGGCCCGCCTCGACATGGCCGACCGGGACCTTCTGATAGAAGGCCGCCAGCGCCCCGGCAAACGTCGTGGACGTATCGCCGTGCACCAGAACGAGGTCCGGCTGTGCCTCCTGCAGGGCCTGCTCCATGCCGAGCAGGGCGCGCGTTGTGATGGACGACAGCGTCTGCTGCTTCTGCATGATGTTCAGGTCATACTGCGCCGTCAGGCGGAAGATCTGCATGACGGAGTCCAGCATCTCGCGGTGCTGGCCCGTAAGGCAGCAGATACTCTCAAATTCCGGCCGCTGCGCCAGCGTCTGCACCAGCGGGGCCATTTTGATCGCCTCCGGCCGCGTGCCGAAGACGGACATCACCTTAATTCTCTTCATGCGGTTCCTCCTCCGGCTTTTTCGCATTTTCTTCCGTCTTATCCGGGTGACGGTGGAAAATGACCAGCACACCGATCGCGCCCACCACGATCACGGCGCCGATGAAGATCAGGGCCTTCATCTCGCCGTCATTCGTCAGCACGACGGCCGCCATGCCGAGAATGGCCGAGAGCATATAGGCGATGGCGACGGCCTGCTTCTGGCTGAAGCCCATGTCGATCAGGCGATGGTGCACATGGCCGCGGTCGGCATGCATCGGGCTCTGACCCTTGGAGACGCGGCGGATGACCGCGAAGCAGATATCGAAGATCGGCAGGCCCAGTACAAGGAATGGCACGGCAAACGAAATGATCGCATACATCTTGAACAGGCCGTAGATGGAGATGGACGAGAGCATAAAGCCGAGGAATGTCGAGCCGGTGTCGCCCATGAAGATCTTTGCCGGGTTGAAATTATACGGGATGAAGCCCGCGCACGCGCCGACGATGGCCGCTAGCAGGATGGCGGAGTTGTAATCCGGCACGAGCAGCGCCACGACAAGCATGGAGCCGGCCGAGATCGCAGACACGCCGGCAGCAAGGCCGTCAAGACCGTCGATGAAGTTCACGGCGTTCGTGATGGCCACGATCCAGATCACGCTGACGGGATAGGAAAGCCACGTTGCCAGACGGAAACCCATAAAATGCTCGATCCGGCAGCCGTGCAGAACGGCGATAACGGCTGCAACAATCTGCACGGCAAATTTCGGCAGGGCATTGAGCGTCAGGATATCGTCCAGAATGCCGAGCACGACGATGATCGTCGCACCGAGCAAGATGCCGCGCAGCTCACGGTCGATCCCGGCAAAGCACAGCACCGCGATAAGGAACGCGAAGAAGATGGCGAGGCCGCCCATGCGCGGGATGGGGATCTTGTGCATGCGGCGCTCGTCCTTCGGCACATCCATCGCGCCGACGCGCTGTGCCAGCCGCTTGACGAGCGGCGTGACCGCAAAGGCCAGCGCCGCCGCCACGATGAGCGACAGCAGGACCTTGACAATGAAATTCGGATCCATAATCATGTTCTGCTCCCCGGTCAGCGCGCCACGAAGCCGACCTTTTTATAAACCTTGCGCAGCGTTTTTTCCGCAACATAGGCCGCCTTCTGCGCGCCGCTCTCGCAGACGCTCTGCAGATAGGCCTTGTCGGCCAGCAGGCGCTGGCTCTCCTCGCGGATGGGCCGCAGCAGCTCCACGACGGCCTCGCCGACCGTCTTCTTGAAGTCGCCGTAGCCGCGCCCTGCAAATTCCGCCTCGATCTCGGCGAACGTCCGTCCGGTCGCGGCGGAGTAGATGGTCATCAGGTTCGAAACGCCCTTCTTGTGCTCAGGGTCATAGCGCACCTCGGAGTCGCAGTCCGTGATGGCGCGCTTGAACAGACGCATGATGTCCTCCGGCTTATCCATCAGGCAGACGCGGCCGGGATCGTCGTTCTCGGACTTCGACATTTTGGCCTCGGGGTTGGCAAGGCTCATGATGCGCGCGCCGACCTTGGGGATATACGGCTCCGGCAGCTTGAACACATCGCCGTAGATGCCGTTGAAGCGCTTGGCGATGTTGCGCGTCAGCTCGACGTGCTGCTTCTGGTCCTCGCCCACCGGAACAAGATCCGCCTGATACAGCAGGATATCCGCCGCCATCAGCGCGGGATAGGTAAACAGGCCGCCGTTGATATTGTCGGCATTTTTCGCGCTTTTATCCTTGAACTGCGTCATGCGGCTCAGCTCGCCGAACATGGAATAGCAGTTGAGCACCCAGCCGAGCTCCGCGTGCTGATGCACATGGCTCTGGATGAACAGCACGTTCTTCTCCGGGTCCAGACCGCAGGCGATATACTGCGCCAGCTGCTCCATTGTGCGGCGACGCAGGTCTGCCGGGTTCTGCCGGACGGTAATGGCGTGAAGGTCCGCCATAAAGTAATAGCAATCGAATTCCTCTGCACGGTCGCGCCAGTTCCGGATCGCGCCGAGGTAGGAGCCGAGCGTCAGGTCGCCCGACGGCTTGATGCCGGAGAGCATACGCTTGCGCGGCGCAGTTCTTTCCGTAGTCTGTTCTGTCATAAGATCACGCCTCTTTCTCAGAAAACAGAGTTATGCCCAGGGCACTTGATTCTATATATTCTAGCATAATTCCCGCCGATACGCAAGGCCCATGTCGTATCCTTGCGGTCCGCGTCTTTTTTTCGAAAAAAAGAAAAAAGCGCTTGACAAAAGGGCAGCCTTCTGGTATACTATGCCTTGCTGACGGACGATTAGCTCAGCTGGCTAGAGCATCCGCTTGACGTGCGGAAGGTCATAGGTTCGAGTCCTATATCGTCCACCATGAAAAACCCTCTTTTGTCAACTTGACAAAAGAGGGTTTTTCCATGATATCCGTTCCTGTCCGAACGGGTGATATATCTTCGATATGATATCGCACTTTCGTGCGATGATATATGCCTGCGGCATATGAGGGAACGGATATTATATCATGCTTGCACAGCAAGCATATCATACGGCTTGCCGTATATCATATCGCGATAGCGATATATCACTGGGAATCGCAGCGTCTTATGATATAATATGTTAGAAAAAGGTGCTTTTATGTCTGGAAACAAATTGCTCGACTTATCTTTTGAATTTGCGGTGGCAATTGTTCATCTTGTTGATAGCGTAACGGCACCTAAAAGCTCATATATGATCAATCAGCTTGCAAGAGCAGGTACTTCTGTAGGCGCGAATATACACGAAGCGCAGTATGCGCAGAGCAAGAAAGATTTTGTTGCAAAGTTGGAAATTGCATTGAAAGAGTCCAACGAAACAAGTTATTGGCTGAAGCTAATGTACGAAACCAAAAGAATTGATCTTACTACCTATCGATATACCGAGAAACTATGTGGTAATATTCGCAGATTGCTGATCGCTTCCTGCAAAACGGCAAAGGGAAACTTACAATAAAGCGCGTGATAGGAATCGGGTTTTTTTCTATCCCCACAAATCAGCCGGGCGGCGGACTTTTTCGGTCCGCCGCCCGGCGTTTTTCTGCTTATGCCGCGCCGAGGTAGCGCATCAGGATGACGGCGACCTGCGCGCGCGTGGCGTTCTGCTGCGGCGCAAGGTAGTCCACCCCGCCCTCGCGCGTTCCGGCGATCAGTCCCGCCGCGTTGGCCCACGACAGGGCGTCATAGGCCCAGCCGCTGACGGCTCCGCTGTCCGGGAAGCTGCCGAGGTCCGCGCGCCCGCCGGTCGGAACGCCGCGCAGGCCTGCATAGCGATACAGGATCGTGGCGATCTGCTCACGCGTGACATTGCCGTCCGGCTCGAATTTCCCGCCGCCGACGCCGTTGACGACGCCGTTTTCGGCCGCCCACGCGACGGCCTCCGTATACCACTGGCCGCGCGGCACATCCGTAAAACTACTGCCGCCCGCCGTGTCGGGCTTACCGTCCATGCGCCAGAGCACCGTAACGAGCATGGCGCGCGTCATCGGCGCATCCGGGCTGAACATATCAGCCGCCGTGCCCTGGAACAGGCCGTGCTGATAGGCGAATTTCACACCGGAATAGAACCAGTCGCTCGCGCGGACGTCGCGGAACGGGTCGTTCCACGGCCGTTCCGTTCCGGACCAGCGCGGGTCCTTCGCGCCGCACACCGTGCACGCGCCGTTGCGGTACTGATGTCCCGCAGCCGGGATGACCTCGCCGTGCGTGATCTCCGTGCCGCAGGCCTTACAGACCGTGTCGCCGGTGTAACCCGCCTCCGTGCAGGTGGCCGCGCGGGCATCGCGCAGCTCCGTCTCCAGATGGGCGCAGCGCGCAGAGGCGGAAAGCTCCGGATAGGCTCCGTTTTCCAGCATGAAGCAGCCGTTTTTGTCCAGCTGCCGCAGGAAGGACAGCGCAGCGAATTCTGCCGCCGTGCGCGCCGCCGTGCCGGATGCCTCCGCCTTGCCGCCGACGGCGGTACCGCAGGAATCCGCGCGGTAATAGAGATTTTCGCGCACGTTTGTCGAACGGCTGCTGTCCCGGCCGATCAGGCCGCCCGCCGTTCCGGCCGCCGCGCTGACCGCGCCGTAGCTGAAGCAATTTTCTGCGCGGTAATCGTTTCCGTAGCCGATCAGGCCGCCCGTGCCGGAGGAGGCATAGGTATGGGCATTGCGCACCTCGCCGGCGCTGTAGCAGTCGGTGAGTGATGACGCTCCCTCCGTCATGCACGCACCGGCCACGCCGCCCAGATACCACCCGCTGCCGGTGACGGCCCCGTAATTCGCGCAGCGGAGCAGGCTGCCGCCGATGCGTCCGGCCACGCCGCCGATGCCCGTGGCCGCACCGTTTCCGGTCACGGCGCCGCGGTTGACGCAGCCGGTCAGCGTGCTTTCCTTGTCGTTGACCACACCGGTGAGGCCGCCGACGCCGTCCGTGCCCGTGACGGCCCCGAGGTTGGTGCAGCCCGTCAGGCTGCTTGCCCCGTCGAGGAGTGCGGCGATGCCGCCCGCCTTTTCGCCGGTCGAAGTCACGGCCGCTTCATTCACGCAGCCAAGGAACTGCGTGTTCTTCGCCTGCGCCGCGATCCCGGCCGCACTGCCGTTGGCTCTTGCCGTTCCGGTTACGCGGATGTTTTTGAGCACCGCGCCGTCCACCGCAAGGAACAGGGCTGCGCCGCTGCCGGTCGTCTCCGCCGTCATCTCCGTGATGCGGTAGCCGTTGCCATCAAATGTACCCGCAAACGGGGCCTGCGTGCTGCCGATGCCGTCGAACCAGCGGACACCGCGGTTGAAGGTCTTGTCGTCATTTGCCAGCGAGATATCCGCGCCGAGCAGGACGGTTTTGCCCGCGAAGGAATTGCCCTGCTTGACCAGCTGGGCCAGGCCCGCCAGCTGCCGCGCGGACGTCAGGGTGAAGCAGTCGGCAGACGGCGTATACCAGTCCGTCTCGGCCAGCTGCGTCCAGACCTTGTGCGTCGTGTAGGCCGTGGCGCGCAGGCGCAGTGAGGCGCTCGTGATCCGGCTCGTGACGGTGAATTTCCCGGTGTCCGTGCTTTTCTCCGTCTGGGCCGCATCCTGGAAGGTGAAATAGTAACGGAATTTCCCGTTGTAGACATAGCTCAGGTCCTCCGGCTCTGCGCCTTCCGCCAGCGTGGCCGTAGCAGTCAGCACGTCGCCCTCATAGAGCGGGTCGCCGTCCGCCACGGGATAGTCCGTCACGCGCCGCGCGGTCCCGTTTTCCATCACCGTGCCGTCCTTCTTTACCGTGATGGTGAAGGCCGGGTCGTTTTCGATGTACAGCGCGCCCGCCGTCATGCGGGAGAACACGCCGCTGACGGCCGCGTCCGCCGTCACGGTCGCATAGGGGCCGGTCAGGGTCTTGCCGTTCAGCGTATAGGCGCGGAAGACCCAGCCGATATCCGGCGTATTGGAAAGATGGAGCACCGTGCCGAAGGCCACAGTCTCACCTGCATCGACGGCGATCGTACCGCCCTCCGGCTGCGTGATGCGGACGGTGCAGGCCGCCGGGCTGCGCTCGGCCTCCCACGCCAGAACGGGATAGCTCCCCTGCACGGCGGCATAGGCCGCGCCGTTGCAGTTCAGCGCGTCAACGAGCTTCTGCGAGCGCATGTCCGCCTTCGGCATGGCCGTGACGGAGACGGCGCACGAGAGCGCCGTTCCGGTATACCAGCCGTTTGAGTCCGGATCGTCGTCGCAGCCCTCGAGATAATAGCAGTCCGAGACGGTGTAGCTGCCGTTGTTATGGCCGCCGATGGCGCGGCCTCGCTGGTTGCCGCTCGAGTCGATCGTGCCGATGTTATAGCAGTTATAAATGTCCAGCCCGCCGTTGCTGCCGCAGATGCCGCCCGCCGGGCAGGCATAGACCGTCGTGACAGAGCCGGTATTATAGCAGTTGACGATCGCGCCCTTGCTCCAGCCCGCGCCGACGATGCCGCCGACACCCTTGGAGTCCGTATTTTTGACGGAGGCATGATTCGCGCAGTTCTCCAGATAGATGCCCGTGGGGATGCTGCCGGTGCGGCCGACGATGCCGCCGACCATGCGGCGGCCGTAGATGCTGCCGCTGACGGAGAGGTTCCGCACGGCCGGGGCCGTTTCCGGCGCGGCCTCGCCGTCATAGAGGTCGCCCATGTGGCCGATGAGGCCGACGCCCTGCGAATAGGCATAGCCCTTTTCGGCATAGCGGTCGCAGAACAGGTTCGTGATGCGGTGGCCCTGCCCGTCGAGCGTGCCGTTGAAATATGCCACGATCACACGCTCCGTGTTGTCACGGTCCATCGGATACAGGCCGCCGATCGGCGTCCAGTTGCTCGAGCCGCCCATATCGAGGTCGGCCGTCAGATAGACAGTCTTGTCCGAGAAATCATGTGCGGCATCGCCGACATAGGCCGTGCCGTACTGGCTGCCGCCGCCCGCGCCGACGAGCAGATAGTCGTCGACCCGCGTGGAGACGAGCTCGCTGCGGTCGCCCTTGATGCGGTAGTCCGGCGTGCCCGCGTCGACCTGCCCGTTGACGAGGGCCGCAAGGCCCGCGAGCTTTGCAGGCGTGTCGAGATAAAACGCCGTCTGCGATGCGTCATACCATGAGATATCGACCGCGCCGTCCCAGACCGTGGTAGAAAAATATTCCGGCTTTACGGTGTAGGTCCCGGCGGGACAGTCAAAGGCATAGGCATAGCCGGCCGCCGTCTCCTCGACCGAAGCAAAGAAGTAGCTCCCGTCGGCCAACTCACAGCGCACCGACGCAAGGTCATAGCCCGCGCGGCGCTCCAGCGTTCCGGTCACCCGCTCCGTGGCAGCTGCGCCGGGCACGAGGCACAGCAGCAGGCAAAGGGAAAGGATCCAGCAGAGAAGTCGTTTCATTCCATGTCCTCCGTTACAATCAGGCTGCGGACCGTGCCGCGATCCGTCGGCACCTCCGCAAGGATGGCTTGAATTCCGTAAAGCGTCTGAAGAAGCTGCGGCGTCAGCGCCGTCTCCGTCGGGCCGTCCGCTGCAATATGACCGTCCTGCAGCGCAAGGACCCGGTGGGCATAGTGCAGGGCATGCTCCGGATTGTGCGTGGAGAGCAGGACGGTGTAGCCGCACGCGGTCAACGCCCGGATCTGCGCCAGCACGCGCTGCTGATTGCCAAAGTCCAGATTGGCCGTCGGCTCGTCCATGATGAGAATTTCCGCATTCTGCACGAGTGCACGGGCAATGAGCGCCAGCTGCCGCTCGCCGCCGGAAATGGTGCCGATGCCCCGCTGCGCAAGCGCCTCGATGCCAACCCGCTGCAGGGCCTGCATGGCTGCCTCCTGCTGCCGCCGGCCGGGGCGCTGCAGGACATTCATCGTGCCGGTCGTGCCCATGAGCACAGTGTCGATCACGGTATAGTTGAAGATCGGCTCCGACGATTGCGGGATATAGGCGATCTTCTCCGCGGCCTCCCGCCGGGAATAGGCGGAAAGCGGTCTGCCGGAGAGTCGGATCTCCCCCGCCTGCGGTGTCAGAAAGCCCAGCAGGCAGCGAAACAGCGTGCTTTTCCCAGCGCCGTTTGCACCGAGCACCGCCGTGAGCGTGCCCTTCTGCACGGAAAAGCTCACATCCTGCAGGACGGGCTGCTTTCCGTAGGAAAACGTCAGGTTCTGGACCTCAATTTCCACGCCGCGCACCTCCCGTCAGGATCAGATAGAGGAAGATCGGCGCACCGACGAAGGCCGTCAGAATGCCGAGCGGAATTTCTCCGGCCGTGGCGAGCCGCGCAATGTCGTCCACGATGATCAGGAACGAGGCACCGAACAGGGCCGCAGCCGGGATCAGCCGCCGGTAGTCATAGCCGAACAGCATCCGGCAGAAATGCGGGATGACAAGGCCGACCCAGCCGATCATGCCGGAGACCGCGACGGACGCCGCCGTCAGCAGCGTTGCGCAGAGGATGACGGTGAATCGCAGCAGACGGGTATTCACGCCCATAGAGCGCGCCTCCTCCTCGCCGAGCGTCAGCAGGTTCATGCGCCAGCTCAGGATCAGCAGCGGCACGAGCCCGAGCGTGACCGGGATCACAAGGAACAGCACATCCCGCGGCTTGATGGAAGAAAGGCTGCCCATCAGCCAGTAGGTAATGGCCGGGAGCTGCTGCTGCGTGTCGGCGACGAGCTTGAGATAGGACGTGCCCGCCGAAAACAGCGACGAGACCATCATGCCGGCCAAGATGAGGGCAATGGTCTGGTTCGTGCGGCTCATGCAGCTGACGGCATAGGCCACCGCGACCGCCAGCAGGCCGAACACGAAGGCCGACGCCGAAATGCCGAAATAGCCTGCGCCGAGCAGGATGGCCAGCGCCGCGCCGAAGCCCGCCCCGGTCGACGCGCCCAAAATATCCGGCGAGACCATGGGGTTGCGGAACATGCCCTGATAGGACACGCCCGCAGCCGCCAACGCGGCCCCGATGAGGGCCGCAGCCGCAACGCGTGGAAGGCGGATCTGGAACACAACGTTCTCCGCGCCGTCCCGCCAGCTCTGCTCCGTCTCGGTCAAGCGGGAGAGCAGCAGGCGAAACAGCTCCTTCGGCGTGACGGAAAAGCGCCCGAGCAGCACGGAGCCGAACAGTGCCGCCGCAAAGACGGCCCCCAGCACGGCAAAGCGGCGGGGATAGGCGTGGTTCTGCAGTTTCATGGGCTTAATTTCCGTTTTCTATAATGTAGTATTTTCCTGTCTCGGCGTCGTAGTAGACCTCGCCGAGCTTTTCCATGCCCTCGTCGGTCTTGCCCTCGGTGGAGTCCATTTGCTCCAGCTCCTCCGGCGTGAACGACAGGGCGTTGTCGCGGTCAATAGCGCTCTGGCCGCCCTGCCCCTCGGCCGCGACGGTTTCGCCGACGTTCTCGGAGCTTCTGCCGCCGGTGGAAATGTCCACGTTCCAATGGACGATGAGGGCCAGCATCATGCCGACGGCGAGGACGAGCATCGCATCGGACAGGTTCGAAACATAGTTCATCGGGTCGACGCTCTCGTCCGAGAAGCGTTCCCCGCGGCGTCTTCTTCTCTTCATGCCGCTTCCTCTTCGCACACGCAGTCCATCAGCGTCTCAAGATCGGCCATATAGCCGCTGTACCAGCGCTTGCGGAGCGTTGTCACAACGAGGCACACGGCCGCAGCGCACAGGCCCGCGATTGTCGTGTCGAACGCCGTCAGCAGGGACGTGGACAGCGTCTGCGTGTCGCCCTGCCCCAGTGCGATAATGCCGGGGCCGAGCGGGATGAGTGTGCCAAGCAGGCCGAGCATCGGAGCCAGCTTGCTGACAAGCTCCGTGCATTTCAGGATATGGTCATAGTGGCTCTGCTCCCGCTCCAGCAGGTTCGCGGCCAGACTTTCGCGCAGCCCGCTGCTGAAATCGGGATGCTCCGTCAGCTCGAGCAGGGCGGCCTTCTGCCGCCGGTTGAGTTGACTTTTCCGGATGAGCGCGGCCGTGTCGGCCCCCTGCTCCCGCAGCGCGTCGAGCAGACGCGGCAGGTCTTCCCGCATATGGCGGTGCTCCGTAAAATACTCGCAGATCAGCCAGCCAACGGAAAACACGGCAAAGCCGAGCGCCAGCGCAAGAAACACAACGTCCGGAATTTCCATCGCACCGGCGACGGCGCGCAGAATTTTGTGGAATACAGAAGTCATGATGATCTCCTCCCTCTGGTATAGTAGCGCAGCGCGCACAGCGCGCCGAGCACGGCAAGTGCAAGTGCTCCCGCGCCCGTCAGCAGCAGGAGCTTCCGGTCATCCTCCGGCTGCACCGTAACAACGGTGACAGGCACCGGATCGGCTGCGCCCGGCGCTTCCGCCTGCCCGCCGCCCTGCAGCTGCGCGGCCAGTGCATCCGGCAGGGCGTACATGCGGATGGTATCCGGGTCCACGGCCGCCGTCGGCTCGACCGGTTCGGACGGTGCTGCCTCGGATGGCATGGACGCGGACGGCGTCGTCTCCCGCGGTTCGGCTCCGCCGGTCGGGGCGGAGGGCCCGCCGCCCGGTCCCTCGGACGGCTCCGTGGACGGCGTTGTCTCCGCAGGCTTCGTCGGTTCCGTCGGCTTTTCCTCGGGCTGCTTTGCCGTGACCTGCCGGTTTTCGGCGATGGACGTCCCGCCGAAGCCGAACGACAGCTCGACCTCTCCCTCGGCGTGCACGGTGTAGTGCACCGTCACGGTCGCCAGGTCGGAATACTGCGCGTCCGGCGTGACGGTGATGCCGGTGATCTCCAGAACGGAGCTGTCGGACGAGGCGATGTCCAGATACTGCGCCAGCGCATCGCGCAGGGCCTGCTGGCCGACGGAAATTTGAAACGTCGCCGAATGCGAGCCGAGCGTGCCGTCCAGCTCCGGCGGCTCCTCCGTGATCTTCGGCGTGCCCTGCAGGGTGATGAACAGCGTGTGCGTATATTTTGCACTCTGGTTCGTGCGGCACTCGAGCGGATAGGACTGGCCGAACAGCAGGCGGAAGCGGTTGCCCGTTCCGAGCGAGGAATAGTTCGGCGCGGTGTGCTCCGTACCGATCTCATAGCTCACCCAGCTGTCCTCCAGCGCCAGCATCGGCTGGACCGTCCAGCAGTCGTTCCATGCCTCGTCGCCGTCATAGCCGGTCAGCGTGCCGTTTTCGTCATAGACCGGGCTGATGTGCGCAGAGAGATCATTATAATAGTATCGCTGCGTGCCGAACAGGTCGGCATAGGTGAACGAGGTAAAAAAGCCGACGCTCTGGTCGCGGGTGTAAAACGCGACGACCGCAATATCGCCGCTGTAGATCCCGGCGTAGTCCAGAAGGTCCGCAAGGTAGAAGCCATAGGCCGAGTCGATGACCGTGTTGTAGGTCCCGTCGTCCGTGCTGCGGAAGAAGGAATAGGCCTCGTAGTGCAGCGGCAGGGCGTCATAGAGCTCGCTCCAGTGGTAGGTCGCGACCTCCACATAGCGGTCCTGCTCCATGCCGTAGTAGCCGACCTTGACCGTCAGCGTATCCGTCACGGTCCCGGCCGCCTCAGCCCCGAGGCAAAGGGGCAGGCACAAAAGACCCGCGACCAGGAAGGACATCTTTCGCTTCATTGGCCCACCCTCCTAGTCTTGCGCGTGGAGCGCGCGAGCAGCTGCTCCGCCTCCTCCGCAGAAAGCTCGTAGTGCCAGAACAGGCGATAGAACTCCTGCGCCTTTTCGACCATGTCATAGTCATAAAGCTCGGGGTACAGCAGATTCCCCAGCCAGTAGATACCCAGCACGCGGTTGATGGACGGCGGGGAGGACATCCAGTCATACGGCAGGTTTGGAATTTCATAATATGTCCCGTTTTTCACGGCCGTCAGGCCGGACCATTCGCTCTCCGCCAGCGTGTCATACGGCCCGCCCGCCGCCAGAAGGATCACATCCGGATCGCAGGCGTAGACCTCCTCGAGGTTCACAGTCGTGCCGCCGTTTCGGTTGCTGATCTCCTCGGAATGGATAGCGTTTCTGGCGCCGACGAGCGACAGCACGTCCGCCTGCACCGAGCCCTCGGCATTGCAGGCAAGGCCCGTCGCGCCCGTGCCGAACAGCACGGTCTTGCGCGCGTCCTGCGGCAGCTTTGCCGTATTCTTCGCCGCCATGGCAAGCGTCTGCTCCAGATAGACCGCCAGCACCTCGGCCTCGGCCTCCCGGTGGAGCAGCGCACCGAGCTTGCGGTAGGCCTGCGGCATTTCTTCGAGCGTCGCTTCGAGGAAGACCGTCGGGATGCCGGTCTGCTTCTGGATGCCGTCCATATCGCTGCGGACGTTCTCCTTGGCATCGCCAAGGTCGACGATGAGCTGCGGCTCGGCGTCGATCAGCGCCTCCATGTTGAGGTTGGCCTTGCTGCCGTAGAACTGGCCGAACGTCGGCAGCGTCCACATCTCCGCCGGGAAATACGGCCGCTGCGCCGTGCTGGGCGAGCTGGCAAGGCCGACGAGCAGCTCCGGCACGAGCGTCATCAGGATCATCTGTGCCGTCGAGCCGCTGGCTGCGATGCGCGTAATGTCGGCCGGGACCGTCACATCGCGCCCGGCATCGTCGGTGAACACCGTCGTCTCCACGCCCGCCAGCGGGTCATACCGCTTCCCGCCGCAGCCGGAGAACAGGCCCAGCAGCAGGGCGAGGCAGAGCGTCAGCGTCAGGATCTTTTTCATTGGGACCTCCCCGTGATACTTTTCCGAGAATTACCAAAAGGACAAAAAAACGGATCACTTGCAGGCAAGTCATCCGTGAATACACCATATCACAGACTTCCTTTTGACCATGCAGAAGATCGTGCCTTTCCGGAAATCGCTTCTTTGGGTATTATGATACAATGTGCACCGGGAAATTGCAAGCGATATTTTGCGGGTTCGACAAAGGCGAACGCGGGCAGATTCCGGGGCACAAGGCTTCCGGCCGCGCATTGTATGGGAGGCGGACGTTCGTCCACTGCCAGCTGCCGTTAGAATGGCATGCACCAATTGCGTCTGTAGCGGCGCTCATTGAGCGCCTTGCAGGCTGTAGGTTTGGTGGCACTCCCGCTGACCGCACACGCCATTGTAGGGGAGCGGCATGCCGCTCCCGGCGCGGTGCTGCCGACTGGTGCAGGCTGGCGTTAAACGGTGAAAACCAAAGGTTTGTCATTGCGAGGGCGCGCTGCGCCCGTGGCAATCTCGGGAAGGCAGTTACGTTTTTGCCGGAAGTACCCAATTATCCGGCCGGGTCCTGCAAGATTCCCACGTCGCTTCGCTCCTCGGAATGACACGTCAAGGCGGTGCGGCGGTGCATCAGTGCTCTTACGCGGTTGAATAGCTCTGTACAAGGCGCTCACTGAGCGCCGCTACAGACGCAATCGGTGCGCACCATTTTATCGATACCCGATACGAATCGCAAGCGTTGCGCCGGGAGCGGCATGCCGCTCCCCTACATTGGCCGGTACGGGCCGCGAATCCCGTCCGGTAATTTTCCGCTTGCATTTTCCGGGCGCTCCTGTTATGGTTGTAACAGCATCCGCCGAAAGGAGCGATCTCCATGATCTTCTACACCGCTGACCTGCATCTCGGCTATTTCCCCATCCTGCACGACACCGCGCGGCCGTTTACCGGCGTGCCGGAGATGGACGAGGCCCTCATTTCCAACTGGAACGCCCGCGTCGGCGCAGACGACAGCGTATACATCGTCGGCGACTTCTCCTACAACGGCGGCGAGGCCCCGACGCAGTATCTCTCTCGCCTGAATGGCCACCTGCATCTCATCCGCGGCAACCACGACACCGGCCTGAACCACGCCGAGCGCCTGCTGGACTACTGCGACAGCGTGACAGACTTTCTGGAGATCGACGACGGCGGCACGCACATCCTCCTGTGCCATTACCCGATCCTCCACGAAAAGGGCGGCTATATGATCCACGGCCACATCCACAATCAGCGCAACCATGCCTACGAAATTCTGAAGACCCTGCCGCGCGTTCTGAACGCGGGCGTGGACATCAACTTTTACCGCCCCGTTCCGCTCGACGAGCTGGTCGAAAACAACCGGAAATACTACAGCGAGGAATACCCCGAGCTGTTCCCGGTGCCGCCGCGCCCCGACCGCAGCGCACCCGGCCTCATGCCGCGCAAGCCGGACTTCCGCCCGCTCCCGCAGAGGCATTGATATGCGTGAGCGCCATGCGGACCCGCAAATTTCCGTGCACCATCGCCGACCGTGCAATGCTCCCAGATTTGTCATTGCGAGGAGGCCGTAGGCCGACGTGGCAATCTCACGCAACAGCCTACGGATTCGCCGAGGCTGCCCTGTTATCGGACCGGGTCCTGCAAGATTGCCACGTCGCTTCGCTCCTCGCAATGACACATCAGGGTGGTGCTGCGGTGCATCAGTGCTCTTGCGCGGTTGAATTGCCCTAGCAAGGCGGTCACTGACCGCTGCTGCAATAGGATATCGCGTCAAATTGCGCTCCACCGGGCGCGATTTTTCTTCTCTATTCAAATCGACAAATTTTTTTAGTTTTTCAAACAAAGTATTAGACATTTTGAGCTTCGCGTGCTAGAATGAATATGGTTATTCTCACGAAAAGATAACGTTTTCAGGAAAAGGAGCGAGATAACATGAGATTCTTCCATCAGGCCGCGCGGCGTGCGGCAGTTCTGCTGCTGTGCCTCTCCATGCTGACCGGCATGCTGATCCCGGCCTTTGCAGCGACCACTGACCCCGCGACGGAAACGCCTGCCCACAACCTGGTCTACACCGACAATCAGGACGAAAACCACGACCCGATCGATAAGGTCTGGCTGACGGATGACGGCGTGAGCGGCGGCTGCGGCGGTGGCTCCGGTGAGACCGAGGACGGCTATGTCGTCGACATGATCTACGCCGGTGCGACGCCGGAATCCCGCTTCGGCAGCGAAAAGCCCACCGAGCCGGTCGTTCTGACCGTCTATGAGCGCTACGAGGGCGAATCCGCCGTTGCAGCAAAGACCTACACCCTCTCCGAGCTGAAGGCGCTGGCTCAGACCGAGGTCGTCGGCTATCAGCACTGGAAGAACGGCAGTGAAAAGGTCATCGCTTCGAATCTCTATGCGACCGTCGGCAGCCTGCTGGCAGACGCCGGGGTCGAGTTCGGCGCGGGCGATGCCGTCACGGCGGCCGATCCTACGGACTTCACCTCGACGCTCACCTATGAGGACAGCGGCGTCTACAAGTATTATGTCAACGAAGACGGCGCGACTGAGGTCCCCGCTGCCATCCTGATCTCGTGGAACACCGGCTCCGGCACGCCCGAGGACATTGCGAAGACCGCCTATATCTCCGGCAGCCTCCGCTTTGCCTACGGCATCACCGAGCAGCAGTACGCCGATCAGTCCGCGCAGGGCAAGCGCCTTGCCTCCAACGTGGTCACGCTGACCGTCACCCATCCCGAGCGCGTCGTCCTGACCGTCTATGAGCAGACCGAAGGCGGCGAAGCGAAGGAAGTCAAGTCCTACAAGCCGTCCGAGCTGGCTGCGCTGGCCACGGAAGGCGCTGCCGGTTATCAGTTCTGGAAGAAGGGCGAGACCCAGCTCGTCGCGGCGACGCAGTACGTCACCATGAACGACCTGCTGACCGACGCCGGGGTCACGTTCTCCGATCTCGACACCCTGAAGGCCGCCGCGGCCGACGGCTTCAGCTCCGAGCTGACCTACGCCGACAGCGGGATCTATCGCTACTACATCACCGAAGACGGCAAGACCGAGGTCCCCGCGATCCTCGCGCTGACGTGGGCCTCCGGCTCCGGCACGCTGGAGGAGGTCGCCGCCGCCGCGAAGAACACCGGCAGCCTCCGCTTCTGCTACGGCATCAGCGAACAGCAGTATGCAGATCAGTCCGCGCAGGGCAAGCGCCTCGCCTCCAATATCGCCACGATCACCGTCGTGCGCGGCACGAAGGCCGAGGAGCCGTGGGTCAACCCGTTCCGCGATGTCACGGAGTCCGACTGGTTCTATGACGATGTCCGCTTTGCAAATCAGAACGGTCTCTTCAACGGCGTGGAGAAGGACCTGTTCGCTCCGGAGGAGCCCATGACCCGCGGCATGCTCGTCACGGTCCTGTGGCGTCTTGACGGCGAGACGGCCCCGAAGACCGCGACGACCTTCACCGATGTGGACGCCAACGCCTACTATGCCGACGCAGTCGCATGGGCCGCAGAGTCCGGCGTTGTCAACGGCATCGGCGGCAACAAGTTCGACCCGGAGGGCAATGTGACCCGCGAGCAGATCGCCGCCATTCTCTTCCGCTATGCGGCGTTCAAGGGCGTCGACACGGCCGCGCGCGCCGATCTCACGGCCTTCCCGGATGCGGAGAAGACCAGCGCCTATGCGCACGACGCCCTCTCCTGGGCCGTCGCCGCGGAGCTCGTCAAGGGCACGAAGGAAGGCTCCACGATCTACCTTGATCCGCAGGGCAGCGCCACCCGCGCGCAGGTCGCCGCCATCCTCTCCCGCTATGCGCAGAATATCGTAAAGTAAGCCAAACATAAAATTCCCGCAGCAGGGGCAAAACCCTGCTGCGGGAACTGTTTTATGTGGGTAGGGCTAATTGGTTTCCGCCTCTGTAAGGGGAACGATCTCCAGCGGCGGGAGCAGGCGGTCCTGCTTGACCGGCGTTCCGGCATATTCTCCGGTAAAGACAACTTCATAGGCATGCTCTCCCGGCAGGACGGAAAGCACCGTCCCGGCGGGATCGTCGGCCGGATGGGCTATCAGACGTCCCGTCTTCAGCAGGCCACCCGCCATATCCTCGGAAAAATCGCCGTACAGATTGATCTTCTGCTCCTCCGAGCCGGTGTTTTTGATCTTTGCGGTGCAGAAAAAGTCCACCTGATCCCCGGTGATCGTATAGTCCCCCAGCCATGAGCCATCGGAACATATTTCCACACGCGCACTGTCCCGGCCGCATGATGCCATCAGCAGCAGAATACCGACGGCAGCAAGCATGATCAGGATCCGTTTCAAGTCCCGTTTCTTTTTTCTTCTAATATTGGATCAAGCAGGAGCATATCGTCTTCTTCGCAGCAATGGCATTCCACGTCCACATCCACTCTGGCCCCCAGCGATGCCGCGATCTGCATCACTTCGGTCGACAGCGAGACCGTTGGGAACTGCCGTGCCTCCTGCGCCTCGACGAAGAAGCGCAGGATCAGCTCTGCAGGGGCATATTTCTCCATAGCAGACCGGAACCCGGTTGCATGTTCCGTCAGCAGGCCGCACAGCTGCTCCGTCAGGGACTCACTGCCAAAATCCGCACATGACGGAAGCACATAGTGCCAGTATCCCGGATTCTGCCTCCCGGTAAGCGGATTGATCCGCATGGCACCGCGTGGCTCAGCGCACTTTGTCGGCAGACCGATCATCTCATCCAGCCCTTCAACGGACAAATACGAATCAAAGCACAGGCAAATCTCCGCGGTGATGCTCGGTGGAAGCGGTATGGGAATGTCGAAATCGGGGAACCAAGCGTTGTTGTCCATATTAGCACACCTCCGCTACCACCATTTCTTCGGTGTGGGGTGTTGTTTTTCCCGCTCGGCCACAAAGTCATAGTCCAGCGGGCCGTAGTATTTTTCGACATAGGCCACAATTTTCGGGCCGGACTTCTTGCCGGAGCAGTCGATCATAAAGCTCTTTCCGGCGATCCATTCCCGGAAGAATGCCCGCCGCTGCGCAGGCGGGATGTAGCCCTTCTCATCCGGGCGGTATACATGGCCCTGCGTTGTCGTGACCATCAGTGTCATCATGCCGTGCGTAAATGCCTGATTATAGACGCGCATGACGTCCCGGACCTCCGACCACGGGACAAAGCGGTAGCCGATGCCCGCGAACGTGCGGCGGATGCCGGTTTCCGTCAGAACAGGATAGCGGAGAATCAGGAGGATGGGAAACAGGAGAAACAGACTGTAGACAAGCCACACGATCAGCGCCGCCGCATTCTCCAATGCTGCCTTAAACGCCATCCATCCCAACGCCACAAATGGCAGAAAGATGATCCAGCTGTAGTCGCGAAGCGGCATCTCGTTCTTTTTATCAGGGTGCTTCATGGATAGCTCCTCTCTCGATCTTTCTATGCAAAAATCGCCGTGTCCAGCGAGGGGCACGGCGGCAGCATTATGGCAGAATAAAGATCGCGATCACGGGAAGCATGCGCAGGAAAAAGCGCAGATAGGCCACGCTCTTCTGCGTCGCCCAGGCATAGAACTGCGCGTCCGGATCGTCCGGTATATCCAGCACCCACGGAATGGCGGCATAGGCCAGCGGCGCTGCCCCGCGCATGCACAGCAGGAACAGCGCAATGGACGGGAACGCGATCGATTTCGCCGGGGCGACCCCGACGGACGGCCAGAACCAGATGCCAAACAGCCAGAAATAGCCGAGGAATTCCGCCAGATCATGCAGAATGAGCGCCCATTTCCGCGGGACGATGACGCGGCGGCACTTCATGCAGACATAGGGCGGGACCGGGTAGATTGTCTCCGTGTTGGTGGCCAGATAGCGCAGCCGCTCCCACGGCGTTTCACCCGGAACGGGATAATGGGTCTCCTGATCGTCAAACATCGCGTCCGTCTCTCTTCCTCCGCAGTCGGATCATAGTTCCATATTAACAGGCAGGATTCCATTTGTCAAGGAATTTCCTGTAAAAATATTCAATTTTTGCGCAGCTGCCGCACGGCGCTCCCTCAGATCATGTAATCATTGGCATAGTGCGCCCGCTGCTGGTCAAGCAGGTCCTGCAGCGTGATGCCGTCGAGATATTCGTTGATGACGCGGTTCAGCCCGCGCCAGACCGGCAGTGTGGCGCAGTCCTCGCTGCGGGGGCAGTCGGCCGGGTCCTGCGCCGCGCACGGAACGGGCGCAAGGTCCCCCTCCGTCAGGCGCAGGATGTCGCCGACGGTGTACTGCCGGGGCGGCTTTGACAGCATATAGCCGCCCTGATAGCCGCGATTTGTCTTCAGAAAGCCGGACTTGTTCAGGATCGGCACGATCTGCTCCAGATATTTCTTGGAGACCTCCTGCCGCTGGGCAATATCCTTGAGCGAAATATACTCGCCGTTCTGGTGCTCCGCCAGATCGACCATCATTCTCAGCGCATAGCGCCCCTTTGTAGAGATCTTCACCGGGCCGCTCCTTCTCCGCAGCCGCGCTGCGGCTTATTCTTTTTGTATCATCATACCATAAATATGCCCGCTTTGCAAGGAAACGCCTCACTCCCCGCGATATTTCCGGCGCGTGGCCATGCCGCCGCGGATGTGGCGCTCCGCCTTGTTCTGCTCCATCACCGCCTTGACCTGCAGATAGAGCGCGCGGTTCCAGTGCGGCAGCCGCTCGGAGAGGTCCTTGTGGACCGTCGATTTGCTGACGCCGAAATGCCTCGCCGCGGCGCGGACGGTGGCGTGGGTCTCGATGATGTACACAGCCAACTCACAGGCTCTCTGCTCAATGTTCTCCCTCATGTGCCTGACCCCCTTCGCTGTGCGTTCAGAACACTATATGCATGGGGGGCAGGCGAAACGCCAGAAAAATGCGGCGGACGCTGCCGTCCGCCGCAAAGGATGCTGCAAATAGTCTGTCGGATCAGATCGTGCGCTCCACAACGCGCACCTGCGTGATCACATCGCGCAGACGGTCCTCGCCGACCATGTATTCCAGTGCTTCTTCCGCCGTTTCGCACACTTTTTCCGTTTCGGGGTGGCCGCACTGGTAGATCGTGATCTTGTGATCCGTTCCATATCGGATCACACCATACAGCACGCCCTTCCATTCAAATTCGGTCTCTGCGCCCCAGCTCAGACTGCGCTCGAAATCGCCGATCGACACAAAATCGTCGTTCTCTGCAAAAATCACGGCATCAGACACGGCCGGGCCCTCCTGTCAAGCGTTTTTTCTATCATACCACGATCCCGACCGACAGGCAAGGCAAATTACAGCATGGAACAAACCCAATAGATCACGCCGTAGATCACGCTTGCCGACAGGCCATAGACGATGACCGGCCCGGCGATGGTGAACATCTTCGCCGCCGTTCCCAGTACGAAGCCCTCTGCTTGTGTCAAGATAGGACACATAATTTTTTTGCTTTTCTCGAATTTTACGATTCAGTCCAACTGTAATCAGTTATTTCTTCTCAAAGGCGCATCATCCGGCCAGTTGAGCAACTGCTTTTATGATTTTCTCGGTGAAATCATCATGACACCGGAAATCAATCTCTATTCGTCCATTTTCATAGACACGGACCTTCTCTATCAATTTCCGAAGTTCTTTTGGGCGGTACTCATTCAAAAGCTGAATACCCTTGGCATCTGCTTCTAACACAGCAGCTTTTTCTTTCCCAGCCCTCAATTTTGTAATCATTGCTTCCGTTGCTGCCAATTCATCACGCATGGAATCTATTGCGGTCTGGCGCTCTTCCTGGGCTGCGATAAATTTATCTCGCGTCATCCTGCCATTTCGGTATTCTTCATATAAGTCGAGCTTGCTGTTTTGCGCTCGTTGAAGTGTACGTTTGAGCATCGCAGCTTTCTTTTCAAGCAATGGTTCTTCTCGATTTGCGTTCGCTTTTACCTGCACAGCTTTTTCCGCCAGTGTTTTCGCCAGCATCTTTACAACCTCAAGAACACTTGATTGCAGCGTCTCGATTGGTTCATGGAGCCGTGTGCAATCCGCATTAGAAGAAACGCCAGCTTTTAAACAAAACAGATGCGTTACTTTTCCCTTGGATTTTTGGAGTTTTCGTCCACAATACCCGCACACAAATAAATTATCTGCTCTTTCGCCAGCTGTGTTTTGATTAACGGTCTTAATTCGGCTTCTGCGTGATGCATCCGCCTCACTAAATATACTCTGGGAGATGATTGCCTCATGTGTATCTTCCACGATGATCCATTCGCTCCGCGGGAGCGCTCGCATCTTCCCAGTGCTGATTCCCACCGTTTCTCTTTTGTTGGAAATCATTTTTCCCGTATAGCGCTCATCCTTAATGATACGGAGCACAGTACATGCTACCCATATCGGGTTCTCCTCAAGAATGCGTCCATTGTAAAACTCACCATTCTTTTCCTTATAGCTTGCAGGGGATGGAATGCCATCATCATTTAATGCACGGGCAATTTGTGCAGCTGTTCTTCCGGCAATACATTCTTCAAAGATTCGTACTACCACCGGTGCTGTTTCCTGATCCACAAGCAGATGGTGCTTATCTTTAGGATCTAACCGATATCCATAAAAAGCGCTGCCGCCCCAATACTCGCCGCGTCGGCTCCTGGTTTTGTTTGCACTCCTTACTTTCACAGATAAATCTCTGCTGTATAATCCGTTGATCAGATTCCGTAGCGCAAGCTCCAATCCGCCTGTCGTACCGATAAAATTATCACTGTCAAAGTTATCGTTTGCAGAGATAAAACGAGTCCCGAACAATGGCAATATCAGCTCCAGATATGCGCCAACCTCCAGGTAATCTCGTCCAAATCGTGAAAGATCCTTGACCATGATCGCTTGTATTTCTCTCCGGCGTATCTGCTCCATCATAAGCATGAATTGTGGTCTGTCAAATAATGAGGTGTGATAGCGATAGCGGCAAAAAGCTAATAAAATCAATGGTTTT
>ERZ809296.1457-NODE-1457-length-27742-cov-5.968036_pt1 | contig 27742 bp, 20 predicted proteins | sample MGYA00520511_ERZ809296 | MGnify/ENA primary metagenome ERZ809296 (study PRJEB31576, sample SAMEA3212662) | Homo sapiens | biome: human-gut; feature: human gut; material: fecal | place: Sweden | collected 2012 ... | reverse complement strand
TTGACCCCACACCGCGCCCATAGGGCGCGGGAGTGCTCGGGAGACACGCCAGTTGGCTGCGGAGATACCGCCGCTCGGCAACGGGCCTCGCGCAAGGGGTAGTACCCCTTGACCCCACACCGCGCCCATAGGGCGCGGGAGTGCTCGGGAGACACGCCAGTTGACTGCGGAGATACCGCCGCTCGGCAACGGGCCTCGCGGCTCGCGGGTTTAGTGTAATTCCCTGTTTGTTAGCGTGTACAGACCGCCATTCGGCGACAGGCCTCATGGCTCGCAACGAAGGCCAGCATGGGTTCCAAAACCACGCTGGCCTTTGGCGCGGCAGGGCCAGCCAAGCGGCGCAGCAGCATCCCAACTTGCGCCATTTCAGCTCCACCTCACTCAACTGGCGGCGGAGCAGAGCGGCGATAGGCAGCGAAGGGAAAAAGGCCCGCCCTTTTTGAAAGAGGAAAAGAGTGAGCACGAGCGCGCACGATAGTAAGGGATAACTGTCCAACAATGCTGCGCGCGACATTGCGAACTCCCTCTTTCAAAAATGGGCAGTAAAGGGCTTTTTCCCGGCGGGTGAGCGCAGCGAGCCGAGGCCGAGGACAGCCCGAAGGGCTCCCGCAGACCGAAGCCCACGGCGCATAGCGACGTGGGCCGCCTCTGGAGTCGCCGTGCCGCTGGCTTTCTTTGGTACTTTCTTTCGAAGCGAAAGAAAGTACTTCCCCCCTCAGGGCGGCAGCCCCACCGTCCGCGCCGGAGTCGGCGCATCTACCCGGCAAGGGGTTCCCTTCCCCATCCAGAAGAAGAATCAAAGGAGAAACTCACCATGAATATTGCGATGATTACCGACATCCTCGAAGCCCTGACCATCTTCTGCTTCGGCCTGTCCTGGCCCATTTCCATTCGGAAGTCCATCATTTCCCGTACCGCCAAGGGCAAGAGCCTGTTCTTCGAGGTGTTCCTGCTGATCGGCTATGCCTGCGGTATCGCCCGGAAGATCATTCAGGTGAGCGCCGGCAGCTCCGGCTTCATCTTCTTCCTGAGCTTCTTCTTCTACGTGCTCAATTTTGTGGAAATCAGCATCGATGTGGGCCTGTATTTCCGCAATAAGAAGCTGGACGAGCTGGCTGACAGCCAGAACGCCTGAGAATCCCCCAAAAATTCACTTTGCGCCGGGGAAATAACCCCCCGCAGCGCCGAAGGGAGTCAGTATGAAAATTACCGTTTGCGTTGGATCCTCCTGCCATGTGAAAGGCTCTCATGAAGTGGTGGCCCGTCTGGAACAGCTGATTACCGAGCATCAACTGAAGGATCAGGTGGAAATGACCGGCACCTTCTGTATCGGCCGTTGTCAGGAGGGCGTGTGCGTGCTGGTAGACGGCGAGTTCTGCTCCGTCAGCCCCGCCACGACCGATGCTTTCTTTGAGGAAAAAGTACTCAAGCACCTCAAGGGCTGAAAAAAGAGGCTGCCGGGTAAGATCTCGACAGCTTCTTTTTATATCAAAAACCCCGCCTGCGGGAAAACCTCCGCAGGCGGGGTTTGATTTTACGGCTGGTAGTAATTCACGATTCGATTCACCGTGCCGTTTTTCAGCCAGTATTGAAGTACCAGCGTCTTGCTTTCCTTGTTCTGACAGGTGTACTGAACGTAGCGATCTCCATCGTCGTCGATCAGCACCTTGCCCACATTGGGGTAATCGTAGTACAGACCACGCGTTCCATTGGGGGACTGCACCTGTCCGAAGTCCTTGTATACGCCGGTCACTTCGGCCTCGGTAGCGCCGAAGCCCACGCCCCGGGGCGTGCTGGTCACGGAGGAAGTCATCTCCACCCGCACCAGCACCCAGCGCTTGTTGACCGTAGCGAAAACCGCATAGCCCCATGGATATTCCAGATGCCGGGCGGTGTCCTCCAAGGTCAGATAGGTGGTGTCGATTTCCTGCTGCGGGCTGCCGAACGCCGCCTCAAACTCCTGCTGGGTGGTGGTCAGCAGCACCATGTCGGCGAGGGTGTCCGTTTCGGCGTACATTTCCAGCGGCGCGGGCTTGATGTTGAACTTGTAGCCCACCTCCAGAATACTGGACAGCTTGCCGTACTGGTTTTTGCACATGGCCTTCAGCGTCACCTTGCCGGAGGGCAGCTGAATGGGCGTGCCGTCGTAAACAGGGCTTTCCTCCGTAGGGGTAGAGCCGTCGATGGTGTAGTAATAGGTGAGATTCTTTTCCATCTCCGCCTGCTCTTTTTTGGTGTATTCCTCCCGGGTCCCGGCCCTCAAACTGACCGTCTTGGCGGTCTTGTAGGTGTTGGGGGCCAGATTGCACTTGGGGGCAGGCGGGGTGGGATAATAGAAGGTGTAGCTCACGCTGAGTTCGTCGCTGACCAGCGTTCCGTTAACGCATACGGCCCGCAGGGTCACGGTGCCTTCCTCCGCGTGCAGGCTGACACCGTCGTACAGGATGCCGTCCTGAGGCAGTACGGCGTTATCGTCGTAGGTGTAGTAAATATCAAAGCTCTGGGGCGATGAAATATCCACTTCCCGATCCATCTTGCTCAGATCGTAGCGGCCCGCGCTCAGGTTGACCTGCGGACTTTGGGGAATGTATTCCCGGCGCTGCAGGCGGAAGGTTTCCCGGTCGGTGTTCTCGTAGGCCAGCTTCATCATTTCCGCCGCCTCAGGGCCCCGGTCGGTATTCTGATACAGTCGGATCAGCGCGGTGTAGGCCTCGCTGCGGAAGGGACTGACATTTTCAATCAGGTTCAGGTACAGCTCCTCCGCCTTGTCGTTCTGATTCATCATCTCGTAGGTGGAGGCCATGTCCAGCAGACCGTCGTAGTTGTCCGGATCGAGAATGTCCGCCATGCGGTACGCAGTGATGGCTGTTTCCAGATCGCCGCCGTCGGCAAACTCCTGCGCCACTTCCCAGTAGGACTGGGGCGTCGCGCTGTTCCACTGCTTGAGCAGGTCTTCCTTTTCCGTCGTGCGGGTCGCGTCCTTGGAAACGGCCAGCTCCAGCTGGGGTTCAAAGGTGGACAGCACGTTCTTCCGAGCCGTGGAACGCTGGCCGCTGTCGCTGCGGGCCATGTAGACCTCGTAGCCGATAAACGCGCCCAGCCCCAGCACCACCACGATCAGACCGATCAGCATCCAGTTGATGTTGTGCCGCCGCACGGGGTGCAGACGCACGCTTTTTCGGGGCGTGGGATTCGCCCGCAGATGGCCGCTCTGTACCGGCACGCCCCTGCGGGTGTCCGGGCGGCTGCCGCGGACGGTGTCGCTCATGGGCTGCACCGGTCTGCGGCGCTGGGCCCTGTCAGCCGGTTCCAGCGGCAGGGGAGAAAGATCATAGTCTCCATATTCCCGCATACCGCCCTGCCGCACGGGCAGTGTCGGCTTCTGGGAGCCGGAGCGTCCCTGCCGGATGGCACGCACGCCCGTGTCTTTCATAGCGGAGGAACCCTTATCCCCCAGAAACGCGCCGCAATGGTCGCAGGTCAGCGCGTCGTCGGGAAGAAAACTTCCACAGCGTTCACAAATCAATCGTGTATCACCCCCGGGTATCGTTGGTTATTTCAGCTGCAGCCGCTTGACCGCCTTGTAGGTGGGGTCGTTGGAGAAGTCCCGCACCGGGGCCTCGCTGCCCAGCCGCTCGATGGCGCTGCGAATCTCGATGAAGTCGATGTAGGTCACATCGTCGCTTTCGGCCACGTCCAGCAGGGCCTCCAGCGCATGGTCGTCGTCCAGCTTGGCCAGATAACCGGCGTACAGCGCACGCTTGTCCTTAGTGTTCTTGAACTGGTTCAGGGCGAAGTCAAAGACCTCCTGATCGCCTGGATAATCCGCCAGCAGATCCAGCAGGGCTTCCTTGCCCGCCTCATCCGCAGCATGGAAGGCGATCTTGGCGGGCTTGACCACCTGCTCGCCCATCTGACGCAGGCTTTCCAGCGCGTTGTCCAGAATATCGTCCTCGTCCTCCCGCTCCACCTGCCAGCGCAGGAAATCTACCATGGGCGCGGTGGAGTCCATCTGCCGCAGCAGCTCGATACCCATCATGCGGGCTTCGCAGGGGGCGGACTTGTCCTTCACCAGCTCCATCAGGGGCTGGTCGTCGGCGATCTCCGCGATACGATCCAGCAAAGGATCGGGCACGGGGATTTCCTCCTCAATATAACGTTTCATCATGGCGACTAATTCCCCCGCGTCGCTCACATCGTCAAAGGCGTTGCCGGGGGCCTTGCCGCCCAGCCAGTCGGCGGGGGTATTCAGGAAGCGGAGATACACGTCCGGCATGGCCGCTTCCATCTCGTCCGCGTTGGCGAACTTGGTCTGGTTCTTTTCCACCCAGTCGTTGAGCACCTGCGTGAACTTGTCGTCAAAGTCGATCAGTTCCATCTTTTCATTCTTCTCTTCCATAGTTTGCGCTCCCTTTCTGATTCCATGCTCTGCGAATGCTTTTGACCGCCCGGCGATACGCCTTCCAGCGCTCGGGGAACGAAAGCATCGTTCCGTCCAGCCGGGGCACGGGATTCCCGTGCTTCTGGGAATAGACTGTCACAAAAGCCGCTGCCCATACGTGCATCCGATCTCCGGCCCATGCGTTCCGCTCGCTTTCCGTCAGGCGATCCTGAATGGCCAGCGCGCTGGGCAATGCCGAGCCGCCCAGTACGCTGCGGATTTCCCGCAGACGGCGGAAGCACATCCTTTGCAGGAAAGTGGGCTGCTCCGGCTCCGGGGCATAGGGGTCGAACAGCGTCAGATGCCCGTCCCGGCGCACCAGATAAGGCGGCTGGCAGCCGTAGTGCTCCAGCAGATTGCTGAGCACCCGGACGATCTCCATGCTTTCCGGCTCGTCTAAAAGCAGACGACGCAGCAGGGTCTGAGCGTCCAGCTCCGGCATTTCCTCGCACAGGGCGGGGATCATGTGATAAAGGTCGGGGTGCAGATGCAGCACCCGCAAAAGCTGTCCCCGCAGCCGTTCGTCCTGCCGCAGGGCGGTGAAAAAATCGCCCAGATGATCGGTCAGGCGGCTGGAAAACTCCATGACGTCCTCCGCCACGATCACGCCGTCGGGAACGCCGTAAAAGCACTGCTGCTTCCCGGCACGGCGGACTTCCGTTTCGTCCGCCTGGGCTTCTTCCAGCTGGCGCACGGTGGCAAACAGCCGCTCCACCTGACGATCCAGCGGGTCCAGCTCCCGCAGCAGATGCGCCAGCCGCGTTCCCTCCGCCAGATCGCCCCGGCGAAGCTGCAGCACGCACAGGTTATAGGCGGCGCTGAACCGGGTGGGCGTTTGCTTCAGGCTGCGGCGCAGCATTCCCAGGGCCACATAGGCGCACTGGAACCGATCCGCCGCGTTGCACACCGCCGCTTCCTCCGGCGGCGTTTTGGCATACAGCGCCGCGGCCAGCAGCGCGGGTTTCCAGCCCGGGTCGTTCAGCCGCCGCAGCAGCAGGGCCATGGACAGCAATACGGAGGACGAACGGGCGTTGGAGTGCAGGGCGACGCGAATGGCTTCCAGCGCGTTTTCCTTCGGCGCAGTGTGGAACAAATAGGCTGCGATCAGGCTGTCCCGTTCCGGGGACGGCGCATAAAAGGGCGTTTGCCGGGAACGAACCAGCAGCTCTCCCGCCCGCTGATAATCTCCACGAGCCATACACTTGCCCGCGATGCGCAGCAGGGCGTTCAGCCGGTGAAAATGCTCCGGCTCCTTGCCCATGGAGAACATCGTATCCTCCACCTCATAAACGTCCTCGTCCCACTCCGGCATGGCGTTGGGGTGCATCCGAATGAACTGGGTATAGATGGAGTAAGCATCCATGCACTCGCTCATGCGGCCCAGCGCCATCATATTCAGCGTCAGCAGGCCGAAAGCGGAGAACGCGGCGGGCCAGCGGGCCAGCAGATCCAGACATTCCCGGTTGCTGGCTTCATAGCAGGAAAGCCGGGTGAGCTGCCAGGCATATTCCAGCCGCCAGTCCCGCTCCTCCGGCTCCTCGTGAGTCGCCTGACGAAGCAGCGACAGCGCCCGGACGGGCTGGCCCTCTTCCCGGCTCCGTTCCGCCCGCCTGACCCAGAAATAGGCCGGCATCTGGAAGGAACGCACCTGCCCCTCGTGATTCTGAAAAGCCATGCCCGCTCCTTTCTGTCAGCGCGTCGCCTGTTCCAGCAGACGGCGCAGGTCATCCTGCGTAAAATGATATTTTTCCTTGCAGAAGTGGCAGACCAGCTCCGCGCCGTCGATCTCGTCCTCGATCATGCTGGTCAGTTCGTCCTTGCCCAGCGCGATCAGGGCCTTTTCCATCCGGGCCCGGGAGCAATAGCAGCGGTATTCCAGCGGATGAGTCTCCAGCACCACGGGCTTCAGGCCGTCGAACCACTGGCTGAGCAGGTTCTCGGCGGAGTCATAGCACAGCTCCCGGCTGATATCGGAAAACAGCGGGCTGCGCAGCTCCAGCTGGCTGACGATATCGTCCGGGCAGCCGGGCAACGTCTGCAACAGCAGGCCGCCCGCGCTCAGCACCGTGTCGCCGCTGACCAGCACGCCCAGCGCCTGCAGGGTGGGGGTCTGCTCACTCTGCACATAATATGCGGCAAAGTCCTCCGCGATCTCTCCTGACAGAAGCGCCGTCTGACCCACATAGGGGTTCCTCATGCCCAAGTCCTTTACTACGGACATACGGCCCTCCCTGCCTACGGCCATGCCTACGTTCAGCTTGCCGTCCTTGCGCAGGGGCAGCTCCACATTGGGTACGTCCACGCATCCCCGGACGCTTTCCCGGTCGGCTACGCAGATGATCTTGCCGATGGGTCCTCCGCCATCGATGGTGACGGTGACAGAGGCTTCGTCCCCCTTGAGCATCGCGCCCATCATGGCAGTGCCCATCAGGGTGCGGCCCAGCGCGGCGGCCACCACCGGCGTGGCGCAGTGGATGGCCGCGCCCTTTGCAACGGTATTCACCGCCGTGCAGAGCAGACCGCGCACCATGCCGTCCGCCAGCGTAAAGTGGATCATTTGATCCTTGCGATTATAGAGTTCCTTGATCTCGCTCATTTTTCTTCCGTTCCTTTCCCGGAAATCAGACTTCCGCGCCGCCAAGCGGCTTGCGGGCGGCAACGAACCAGCGGCATTCCTTTTCGCCCGGCGCTTCCATGTGCTTATCGCCGAAAACAGCTACGTCGGTAAAGCCGCACTCGTGCAGGAGCGTCCCCAGCGTTTCCGCCGTATGGGCGTACTGGCGCTGCTGTTCGCCGATGCGCAGATAGGTCTCGCCCTCCTGCCGGACGAAAATGGCCAGATTCATCTCCACACAGTTCTGCTGCTCATGGTAGCGGTTCTGCCACAGGTAGGCGATATTTTCGTCCTCGTCGCCGATGAAATGATTGCCCAGCACCCGGCGCAGCTTGTAGGGGGTGCTCAAGTCCAGAAACAGACCGCCGCCCTCCCGGAGCACCCGATGCGCCGCCTGAAAGAACTGCCGCAGCTCGTCCTCGCTGCGCAGGTAGTTGACGCCGTCATTGGTGCACAGCACCGCGTCCATCTGCCGGTGCAGATGCAGCTGGCGCATATCCTGCTTTACAAAGGGTATCATGGCCCCGGCCTTGCGGGCCTTCTGGCTGGCCTCGAAAAGCATATCGGGGCTGATATCCACCCCCGTCATCTGGTAGCCCATGGCAGCAAGCGGAATGGTCAGGCTGCCCGTACCGCAGGCGCATTCGCATACCTTTCCCCGGGGAATCCCGTAGCGCTCCATCAGGGCGTGATAGAAATTCGCCCAGCCCTGATAATCCACGCCGGTCATCAGCCGGTCGTATACGGATGCAAATGCGGTGTACATGCGTTCATTCTCCTTCTTTTGTCGCCTGTGAGTCCGGCGGTTCCGGCACTGTCAACGGCTTCGGCACTGCGAATGGCACCGGCACTGCCAACGGCTTCGGCACTGCCGACGGCGCTGCGCGGGCCTCCCGGCCCATCAGTCCGCCGATGCGGCCCGTTTCCTTGGCGCTGAGTCCGGCCCAGCCCACGGCCTTCACGCGGTCCAGCAGCCCCAGCTCCCGGGCGATCTCATACTTCCGGCGCTCCTGCCGGGTAAGGAAGGCAAAGGCGTTCCGACGCATTGCGCCGGACGCCCAGCCCTGTTTATGGTCCATAGACGCTCCCTCCTTCGGTCATAGCTTGCCGAAGGGCGGAGCCGTCCATGCATGGTTCATTCTTTTTCGGAGGGAGCGTTGTTTTCGTCCGGGAGAGCCGCCGGTTCGTCCGCGGCTTCTGCGCCTTCCTCGTTTTCCTTGTCCTCGTCGTCTTCCTCCACGTACAGGCCGCGGCCCACCTGCGCGCCGTCGATCTTGACGTTGATGAGCTTGTCAAACACACCGTTGGTGTAGCTGGCGCAGATGAAGCGATCCAGGCTGAAGCCGATGAGGATGTAGTACAGCGCATAGATCATGACCGCATACTGGAAGTAGGGAGTCAGCAGCGACACGACAGCAAAAATCAGCGTAGGCACCAGCGCCAGCAGCCGCAGGCCCACCGTCATGGGCAGACGGCCGATGGCCATCAGCAGACTGTTGCGCAGCACGCCCTTGTATTTCAGGTCGTAGGTAACGATCTGGGGATAGACGTACATCTGCATCATCAGCCACACCACGCCGATCATGATGCAGATCACCTCGGGCACGATGAACACCCCGCTCTGGCTTTTCGCCATGGAGCCGTAGAAGGTGCAGCACACATACAGCATGACGGGCACCAGACCGGTGATGAAGCTGTTGAGCAGGGCGGGCTTCCAGTTGGCCTTGATGGCGTCCTTATAGTCCGACCAGATAAAGGCGTGTTCGTCCCGGGCCCAGTTGCGGGTCACATAGCACAGACCGGCGGTGGCGGGGCCGGTGATGCCGATGCAGGGAATCAGGAACACCAGCGTGGAAAACAGCAGCGACCGCATTCCTTCCTGGAACAGGACGAAATTCTCCTGATAGGCCTCGGCGGTGATGGAGCCGGCCTCCAGCTGCGCCTGAAAGTCGCTCAGGCTCACCAGCCCGGAATAGCCGTACATCAGAAAACGGCCGATGAAGAAAATGGCGGGAATCCACACGACCACATACATCAGATTCAGCCGCAAAAGCGCGGAAAACCGCACCCGCAGCATCTCCCAAAACAGCTGCCACCGATTTTGGGGCAGGTCTTCCTTTTCAAAATCTCCCTGTCCGCTCTTTCCGTAGAAATAGCGGTTCATCAGCTTCCCGAACATACCAGAGCCCTCCAAACAAACAGCGATAATGAACGCATGATAGAATCATACATTTTGCATTATACCATACTTTGCGTAAAAAGAGAAATAAACGGTTTGTGAACGTTGGAAGGCGCAAAAAAAGGAGCCCCCGGAACGCTGCTCCGGGAAGCTCCTGACGTGCGGAAAATCAGTTCAGTTCTTTTTCGATCAGCTTGCTGAGGGTGTACACATCCCGATCCATCTCCCGCTGGTCGGGGCCTTCGATCATCACCCGAACACGAGGCTCGGTGCCGCTGGCACGGATCACCAGCCGTCCCTTGTCCTTGTACTTTTCTTCCAGCTGGCGGATCATAGCCATGATTTTTTCATTTTTGTCGAAATCATACTTCCGGCTGTCGGAAACATTGGCCGCGTACTGGCTCTGTGGCATGATCTGCATCACCGAGCTCAGGCGGCTCAGAGGGCGCTGGGCCTTCACCATGGCGCTGATGACCTGCACCGCCGTCACCAGCCCGTCGCCGGTGGTGTTGTGATCCAGCATAATCACATGGCCGCTCTGCTCGCCGCCCAGCACAAAGCCGTCGGCCAGCATCTTTTCCAACACGTAGCGGTCGCCCACTTTGGTCTTTTCCACCCGGATGCCATGCTTCTTCATGGCGATATCCAGGCCCATGTTACTCATGATGGTCGCCACAATGGTGTTCTGCCGCAGCCGTCCCTGCCCTTTCAGATAGACGGCCAGCATGGCCATGACCTGATCGCCGTTGATGAGGGAGCCCCGCTCGTCCACGGCCATCAGGCGGTCCGCGTCGCCATCGAAGGCAAAGCCCACGTCCGCGCCCAGCTCCCGCACCAACTCGCACAGGCGGCGGGGATGGGTGGAGCCGCAATGGTCGTTGATGTTGGTGCCGTCAGGCTCGTGATAGTAGCAGCTGACCTGCGCGCCCAGCTCCTTAAAAACCATGGGCGCTACTTCATAGCTGGCCCCCTGCGCGCAGTCCAGCACCACGTGCAGGCCGTCCAGACGCACATCCGTGGTCTCCTTGACGAAGTCCACATAGCGCCGGGTGGCGTTGCGCTGCCGCACGGGACGGCCCACCCGCTCGCCGGTGGGCGCCTCAAAGTCTGCCGGCATCCCGTTGCGGACGATCTCCTCGATCTTGTCCTCCACCGCGTCGGGCAGCTTGTAGCCGTTTTTATCAAAGAACTTGATGCCGTTATATTCCACCGTGTTGTGGCTGGCGCTGATGACCGCGCCTGCGTCCGCCTCGTAGAACCGGGTCAGATAGGCGATGGCCGGGGTCGGCAGCACCTCCACCAGCACCGCCCGCGCGCCCACGCTGCAAATGCCCGCCACCAGCGCGCTTTCCAGCATCTCCCCGCTGATGCGGGTGTCCCGTCCCACCAGGATCGTGGGCCGGTGAACGTCGCTGGCCAGCACATAGGCGCTGGCCTGTCCCAGCCGGAAGGCCAGATCGCAGGTAAGTTCCGTATTGGCGATGCCGCGCACACCGTCGGTTCCGAACAGTCTTGCCATATCGTTGCTCCTTTGGATAAGATGTATTGAATCGTCCCCCAGTATAACGCGATTCGAGCAGGATTTCAAGGCCAGTTTTCTCCGGCGGGCGCGGTTTCATCCGTCGGAGAAAAACGGCCGTTGCTTTTTGGCTTACCGGCGGGCCTTCCGTTTGGCGTAATTCAGCGCCGCCGCGGGGGCCGTGCCGCGCAGAGGCGTTACCACCATGGCGGACGCGCCGCTATCCGCCGAAGTTTCGCTTTGTGCTGCCGTGCCGGACTGGACGGCCGTTTCGCAGCCCGGACAGAAGGTAACGAATTTCAGGCTGAACAGGTCGCTGGCCACATAATTGCCGTTATCGTCCTTCAAAAGAAAATAATCTGACTGCACCGCGTAAATTTCCCCCGTTTTTTCCGCCATGCCGTCCTGACCGATCAGAAATTCCGCCACGACTCTCCGCCCCATGTTGCTTTCCAGCAGGCTGCGCCAGCCGTTAGACGCGGTCTGGCTGGTGACGCTCCCCGCCGCGGGAAGCTGAATGCTCTGCACCTCGCTCACGCCGTTCCCCTCCCCATTGGTTTTGCAAAAGTCTATGCGGCGGCGTTTGGAAAGATTCCATTGCTTTTTCTAATGACCTATCCCCCATTTATAAAGTTCTTTTTTGTGTTTCACCCCTCCGAAAACGTGGTATACTATTCATCGTCCAAATAACCATATTTTGTGCCCGACTGGGTGATATAAAGGAGCGTCATACTATGGCTTGTACTGTTACTGTCAGCAACGGAACGCTGGAACAGCCTGAAATCCAGGCATATATTGACCGTGCCACCAAAAAGTTCGGCCATGAACCCCGCCATATCGATATCAAGGTCTGCGGCGACGAGGTAGAACTGGATTACGATCTGGGCGCGCAGCCCTTCCACCGCATCCGCCGGATCACCGGCTATCTGGTCGGCACGCTGGACCGTTTCAACAACGCCAAACGCGCCGAGGAACACGACCGCGTCAAGCATACCGTCGCCTGACCCCAAATGCATAACAAAAGACCAGCATGGAACAAAAACCATGCTGGTCTTTTTGTAAGTCATGAGGTCTTCCGCCGAATGGCGGTATGAACTTGCCAACTGGCAGGGAACCGCACCAGACCCGCGAGCCGCGAGGCCTGTCGCCAAGCGGCGGTAAAACCCCGGCCAAGCTGCTTTTTCCCCGAGCACTCCTGCGCGCCTACGGCGCGCAGTCCGGGGTGCAGGGGGTCACCCCCTGCCAGACCCGCGAGCCGCGAGGCCTGTCGCCGAGCGGCGGTAAAACCCCGGCCAAGCCGCATGTCCCACGAGCACCCTGCGCGCCGTAGGCGCGCAGTCCGGCTTAAGGCACTGCCTTATTCGAGTTCGAAGGCGCCGGTGTAGAGGCGGTAGTAGGTGCCCCGCTGGGCGATCAGGTCGGCGTGACTGCCCCGCTCGATGATGCGGCCATGATCCAGCACCATGATCGCGTCGGAGTTGCGCACGGTGGACAGCCGGTGGGCGATGACGAAAACCGTGCGGCCCTTCATCAACGCGTCCATGCCCTTCTGAACGATGCTCTCGGTGCGGGTGTCGATGGAGGACGTGGCTTCGTCTAAGATCATCACGGGCGGGTCCTCTACCGCGGCCCGGGCAATGGAGATCAGCTGCCGCTGGCCCTGCGAAAGGCCGCTGCCGTCGCCGGTCAGCACCGTGTCGTAGCCCTGAGGCAGCATACGGATGAAGCCGTCCGCGTTGACCAGCTTCGCCGCCTCGATGCATTCCTCGTCCGTGGCGTCCGGGTTGCCGAAGCGAAGATTCTCCATCACCGTGCCGGTGAAGAGGTTCACGTCCTGCAGGACCATGCCCAGCGAGTGGCGCAAATCGTCCTTCTTGATCTTGTTGATGTTGATGCCGTCGTAGCGAATTTTGCCGTCGGCAATGTCGTAGAACCGGGTCAGCAGGTTGGTAATGGTGGTCTTGCCAGCGCCGGTGGCGCCGACAAAGGCGATCTTCTGGCCCGGCTTGGCGTAAATGCTGATGTCGTGCAGCACGATCTTCTCCGGCGTGTAGCCGAAGTCCACGTCGTCCAGCACGATGTCGCCTTTCAGCTCGGTGTAGGTGGTGGTACCGTCGCTGTGAGGATGCTTCCACGCCCACAGGCCGGTGCGATGGTCGCTTTCGCAAAGCTGGCCGTTCTCATCCCGCTTGGCGTTCACCAGCGTGACGTAGCCTTCGTCGGTCTCGCTGGGTTCGTCCATCAGGCGGAAGATGCGCTCCGCGCCCGCCAGCGCCATGATGACGGAGGAAAGCTGCTGGCTCACCTGCGAGATGGGCATGACGAAGCTGCGGGACAGGGTCAGGAAGGAGGCGATCATGCCCAGCGTAACGGCCCCGCCCGCGCCGGACAGGCTGACGTTGGTCACGCCGCTCAGGCTCAGGCCCGCGCCGATCACCGCCAGAATAACGTAGAGAATGTGGCCCATGTTGTTGTTGATGGGCCCAAGAATGTTGGCGAAGCGGTTGGCCTCGGTGGCGTTGAGGCAAAGTTCTTCATTGCGGCGGTCGAATTCCTCCACGGCCTTGCCCTCGTGGCAGAAGACCTTGACCACCTTCTGGCCGTTCATCATTTCCTCGATGTAGCCATTGACGGAGGCCAGCGACTGCTGCTGCTTGACGAAGAACTTGCCGCTCTTGCCGGAGACCCGGCCCGTGACCCACATGATGAGCGCGGTGAACAGCACCACCGTCAGGGTGAGCCACAGGCTCTGGCTGAGCATGGCCACGAATACCGCCACGATGGAAATAATGGAGGAGAACACCTGCGGCAGCGCCTGCGCGATCATCTGGCGCAGGGTGTCGGTGTCGTTGGTGTAGTGGCTCATGATCTCGCCGTGGCTATGGGTGTCAAAGTAGCGGATGGGCAGGGTCTGCATATGGGCGAACATATCGTCCCGCACGTTTTTCAAAACGCCCTGCGCCACCACCACCATCAGCCGGTTGTACAGGAAGCCGCAGACCATGCCGGTCACGTAAATGCAGGCCATGTACACCAGTTGGGTCAGCAGGCCGGAGAAGTCCGGGTTGATCTGGCCGATCATGGGGGTGATGTAGTCGTCGATCAAAGTCTTGATGAAGGTGGAAGCCGTCACGCTGGCAATGGTGTTGCCCAGAATGCAGAGCAGCACCAAAACCAGCCGCAGGCGGTAGCGGCCCACATAGCCCATCAGCCGGGCCACGGTGGCTTTCAGGTTCTGCGGCTTCGCGCCGCCCTTGGGTCCGCGGGGTCCTCGCATCATTCTGCATCGCTTCCTTTCATCTGGGATTCGTATACCTCGCGGTAAATATCGCTGGTCTTGAGCAGCTCGTCATGGGTGCCCAGCGCCGCTACCCGGCCCTGATCCAGCACCACGATCTGGTCGGCTTCCATCACGCTGCCCACGCGCTGAGCAATGATGATCTTGGTCATGTCGCCCAGTTCATCCTTCAGCGCCTTGCGGATCAGCGCGTCCGTGGCCGTGTCCACGGCGCTGGTGGAGTCGTCCAGCACCAGCACCTTGGGCTTTTTCAGCAAAGCCCGGGCGATGCAGAGGCGCTGCTTCTGACCGCCGGACACGTTGGTGCCGCCCTGCTCAATGTGGGTCTCGTACTTATCCGGGAAGCCCTGAATAAAGCCGTCCGCCTGCGCCAGCTCGCAGGCATGGCAGATCGCCTCGTCGGTGGCGTTTTCATTGCCCCAGCGCAGGTTATCCGCAATGGTACCGGAGAAAAGCTCGTTCTTCTGCAGGACGAAGGCCACGGCGTTGCGCAGACTGTCCAGATCGTAGCGGCGCACATCCACGCCGCCGACCTCCACGCTGCCCTCGCTGACGTCGTACAGCCGGGGGATCATCTGCACCAGACTGGATTTGCTGGAGCCGGTGCCGCCCAAAATGCCGATGGTCTGGCCGCTGCGGAAGTGCAGGTTCACATGATCCAGCACCGGGTTCTCCGAGCGGTCGTTGTAGCGGAAGACCACGTCGTTGAAGTCCACAGAGCCGTCCTTCACTTCGGTGACGGCGTTTTCCGGGCTGACGATGTCGCTCTGCTCGTCCAGCACCTGAGCGATGCGCTCGGCGGAAGCCCGGGAGATGACGATCATGACAAAGACCATGCTCAGCATCATCAGGCTGGACAAAATCTGCATGGTGTAGGTGAACAGGCTGGTCAGTTCGCCGGTGGACAGACCCAGCGCCGCATCGCCGCCGCAGGCCACCACTGCCTTGGCGCCCAGCCAGGAAAGCAGCAGCATACAGCCGTAGATGCAGAACTGCATCAGGGGCATATTAAAGGCCAGCAGCTTTTCCGCCTTGCTGAAGTCCTGATAAATCTCTTCTGAAATTTCATCGAACTTCTGAATTTCATGATCCACCCGCACGAAGGACTTGACCACGCGGATGCCGTTCAGATTTTCCTGCACCACGTTGTTCAGACGATCGTAGCGCTTGAAGATCCGCTCAAAGATGGGATGCGCGTGGGAGGCCACCAGATACAGCCCCACGCCCAGCACGGGGATGAAAATAGCGAAAATGCCGGACAGCTTCGCGTCGATGCCGATGGCCGCCACCAGCGAGAAGATCAGCATGAAGGGCGAACGCACCGCCGTGCGGATGATCATCTGATAGGCGTTCTGCACGTTGCTCACGTCGGTGGTCAGACGGGTGACCAGACCGCCGGTGGAGAAGCGGTCGATGTTGGCGAAGGAAAATTCCTGAATATGGCTGTACATATCCCGCCGCAGGTTCTTGGCGAAGCCCGCCGACGCGACCGCCGCATAGTGGCCGGACAAAATGCCGAACAGCAGCGACGCAAAGGCCGACAGCAGCAGCACCAGTCCCGCCTTCCAGATATAGGGCATACTGCCCTGGGCAATGCCCTTGTCGATCAGGCTGGCCATGATCAGCGGAATGACGCATTCCATGACCACCTCCAGCGAAACGTACACCGGCGCTTTGATGGACGCGTGCTTGTATTCCCGCACGCTTTTGAGCAGCTTTCGAATCATCGTGTCAATCCCTCCGCGTTCCTTTCTCCATTCTTTCGTAAACGGTACAGATGGTATGGCCGTAGCTTCTGATCTCTGCCAGAACGTGATAGTCCCGGGGGACGGTCACGCTGTAGATACGGCCGTAGGTGGTATTCATCAACAGATAGGACGCGTCCTCCAGCTGCTCCGTGACGGTCAGAAGGGCGTTTTCCTCCTCCGTCAGAGCGGAAAGGGCCTGTTCCAGCCCCAGATGGCTCAAAGCGTCCGTGCCGGACACGGTCAGGGGCAGGGCTTCGTTCCGCTCGGAGCCCAGCAGAAGCCGCAGGGCGTTGACCGTGCTCACGTCCCAGTAGTCCAGTTCCATGGTCTCCTCCGCGTCGGCAGGGGCCAGGAAGTTGTAGTAGGCGTACTGATAGGGGTGATTCTGCAGGATGCCCACGCCTTCCGCCGCCATGCACAGGGCCAGAATGCCCGCGATGGCCGCGCCGTTGAGCCCTTTCGCCCGCCGCTGCAGGGTCTCCAGCCCCCATGCGGCCAGCACCGCGAAGCCCGCGTACAGGAAGTAGAAATGCCGCCAGCCGTTGTAGATCACCGGCTGGCGCAGCATCGCATACCCCATGAACAGCGCCCACAGCAGCGTGGCGCACAGCAGCAGTAGCTTCTCCGGCTCCCGCAGGCACTTGCCCGGATGGCGGAACCATTCCCGGGCTGCTGCCAGCTGGCCTACGGCGCATAGGGGGAAGAAATACAGAGGCAGGGTGTAGAGCATCATCCGGGGCAGATAGCTTCGGGGCAGGGGGGCGATCGCCTGATCGTACCGCTGGCCCCGGAACAGCACCACGCCCGTCCACCGGCTGAACTGCGAGGCATTTTTCAGGACGTACTGAAAATATTCCAGCGGCCCATCCCATGCGGCGGGGGTCAGCAGCAGGAAGAACCCGCCGAAGGAGACCATCGCCGTCAGCGCGGCCAGCACCGCAGAGCGGCTCCACTGCTTCCGGGCCGTCACAGAGACCAGCGCCGCCACGGACAGCATCCCCCAGATCGCCAGCCCGACGATCTTGGTATTGGCCGCCAGCGCGCCCGCCAGCGAGAAGAGCAGCGCCCGCAGGGGCGTTGGGCTTTTCCACAGCCGCAGGGCCAGATAGAAGCACCACAGCACCAGCGTCAGCAGGGCCATGTCCTTGTTGTTGTAATGCCCCTCCGCAAACAGGCGGGGAGACAGCAGCATCATGGCCACCCCGGCCAGCGCCGGGCCGAAGCCAAGGCCCATTTCCCGCAGGAGCAGGTACAGCCCCAGCAGCCCCAGCGTGAACAGTCCCCAACTGTAGGCGTGCCACAGCCAATGGAGCAGGGCGGAGTCGGTCTCGGCAAGCCGCAGCGCCGGGGCCAGCAGGTAATAGGCGCTCTGGCCGTGGTCTTTTTCCACACTTTCGGAAATACGCTGGACGCCCAGCCGGTCGTAGTAGGCCGCCGCCTGCCCGTCTCCGAAGCGAACGGCATACTCCTTCAGATTTTGCCGCAGAATCTCCTGTTCGGACGGCTCGTCAAAGTATACGCCGTAATCGGCGGCGGTGCAAAGGCCCCATGTAAAAATCAATGTAAAAATTAACGCAAGGCCAACCACCGAAGCGGATATTTTTTTCTTTCTCACGGCTGAACGTCCTCCTTTGGCGCGCAGACGCAGCAGATCATGGCTCCGTAGCTATCGAACCGGCACAGAATTTCCTCTGCCGCCGGAAGGACTTCGCCCGCCAGCACCGCATAGCTGGTGTTCACGATCCGATAGGCAGAGCCGCTTTCCTCACTGTCCGGGTAAACGGCTTCGAACCGGGCGCGGCGCTCCTCGGGCCAGTGATCCAGATTGCTTAAAACGCCGCTGCGGGTACGATTGTCCGTCCACGTCACCCGGATGGGCTGATCGGACGGAGCGTTTTCCTCCAGCCAGCGAAGGGCCGCGTCAATGCCCACGTTCCAGTAGTCCAGCTCGTGCCGCTGTTCCAGCCCGTTTCGGCTGACCAGCGGCTGATAATAGGCGAACTGGAAGGGATGATTCAGCGCAAGGCCCGTCCCCTGCACGGCCAGCAGGGCGCAAAGCCCGCCCGCGGCCAGCCGCCGGGGAACCGTCCGCCGTGCCAGATGCGTTCGAATGCGCCCCAGCGCCCAGCCCGCCATGGCCATCATGGGGAAGAACAGAAAATAGGCGTGCCGCCAGCCGTTGTAGACCCGCACCCGCATGACCATCATGCCCAGCAGAGGCAGCAGCCAGCAGGAAAGGCACAGAACCGCCGCAAAGTTCTCCTGCCCGCACAAGGCCGAGGCTTTCCTGCGGACGCACCGGCGCAGAATCAGCCCTCCGCCCAGCAGGATCAACCCCAGTTGGACCAGAGGCATGGTCAGGGCGATCATCACCGGCAGGTAATAGAACGGCGGGCGCTCCCACGAAAGGTCGATCACCCGGCCACAGAACAGCACCGTATTGTTCCAGCGGGAAAAGCTGTAGGAGTTGCGCAGCACGTAGGTCAGGTATGCCGCCGGGTCCCGAAGCAGAGCCGGGGTCAGCAGAACATAGCAGCCAAGAGACCCCAGTACCGCCACGAGCACCGCCCGCCATGTGCGGCGGGTGAAGCGCTTTTCCAGCACCAGCGACAGAAGGGCCATGCCGCCGCAAAGAAGGCTGACCGCCCCGCCGATGATACGGGTATTGGTGCAGAAACCCGCCGCCAGCGCGAAGCACAGCGCCCGGCCCGCCGTGGGCTTTTCCCGCAGGCGCAGGGTCTGCCACAGCACCACCGCCGCCAGATCCATCAGAGCCGCGTCCTTGTTGTTGTAATGCCCCTGCGCGAACAGACGGGGGCAGCACAGGGCCAGCAGCGCCGCCGCCGCGGCCAGCGGGCGGGAGAGGCCCATCCGGCGGCAGACGGCGTACAGGGCGTACAGCCCCAGCGTAAACAGGGCCCACGTCCAGACGCGCCACCAGTGGGTGAACTGCTGGTCGGTCACGTTCGGGTCGCAGGCCAGCGGCGCAAGGGGATAGTAAGCCGAGCTGTTGTGATCCATTTCGATGCTCTGAGACAGAGGAATGACCCCCATGGCCTTGAGCGCCTGATGAAAGCCCGTCTCAAAGGGCAGGAGCTCACCGTATTCCATCAGGGCCATGCGGTAAATGTTGATCTCGCCCTTTTCATCCCAGTTACGGCCGTAATCGTCTACTGTGCACAGCCCCAGCAGGAAGATCAGCGCAAACAGAAGCGCGATCGCCGCCTTGGCAAGCCGCTGCCGGGTCTCGGGCCGCAGTCTGCGGCCGATTGCTTCACTCATTCGCCCTTCTCCTTTTTCCATGCCCGATCACGGTCAATGCGCATCAGTGTGCGTCCATAGGCGCGGATCGTCACGGCTTCCTCCAGCCCCTCCGACGGCTCCCATCCGCTGAACAAGGCGTAGGTGGGATTGGACAGCACATATTCCGCCGCGCCCTCCGTCGGGATAAAGCGCTGCCGCAGCCGGGGCTCCATCACATAGAGGGCGTTCTCCAGCCCGGCCCGGGCCCACAGGTCGGCGGGCGCTATGACGATCTCGCCCTCCGTCCGCCCGGCCAGCGCCTCCAGCGCGTTCAGGACGCTGACGTTCCAGTAGTCCCGCTCCAGATCGTCCTGCCCGGTCAGCAGGCGGACGACGGGCTGCTCATAGGCGTACTGGTACGGATGCTGGGTAACGATGCCCACGCCCGTCAGCGCCATGCACAGGCTCAGCAGGACGGTCAGCAGGCGGCGGGCCAGCCGTTTGCCCGCCATCAGCCGGTACAGACCGTGCAGCCCGTAAGCCGCCAGCACCAGCATGGGCCCGTAGAGGAAATAGAAATGCCGCCAGCCGTTGTAAACCGTGGCATGGGCCAGCACCGCCGCTCCCAGCGGCAGCAGCCACAGAAGCGAGCAGAGCAGCAATCCCAGCGCCCGGTCGCTGCCATGAAAGCCTTTTTTCCAGCTTTTCAGCGCGCCCAGTTGGCCGACGGTGCACAGAAACAGCGCCCATAGTGGCGTGGTGGCCACGATCATGTAGGGCAGATAGTACCATGGAAGCCGTTCCTTCCCCAACAGGAAGGTCGTGCCCCGGAAACGGACGTAGTTCTTCCACCGGCTGAAATCCAGCGCGTTTTCCACAAGATAGCGGAAAAACCCGGTCGGCTGCCGCCAAAGGGCGGGGGTCAGCAGGGCGTAAAACCCGATAAACCCGAAAAACGCCGCCAGCCCAGCCGCCCAGACTCTGCCCCCGCCCTGACGGCGGAGCAGCTGCCGCAGCAGCACAAACAGGGCGCATAGCCCCCAAAGGGCGAAGCCGATCACCTTCATGTTAGCGCAGAAGGCCCCTGCCAGAGCAAACAACAGCCCCCGCAGGACGCCAGGACGCTTCATCAGCCGAAGGGCCGTCCAGAGGACGTAGAGGGTCAGGGCCATCAGCACGGTATCTTTGTTGTTGTAGTGTCCCTCCGCAAAGAAGCGGGGGCTCAGCAACAAGAAACAGGCCGCCGCCAGACTGACCGCCCGGGACAGTTCCAACTCCCGGCAGCAGCCGTACAGCGCCAGCGCCCCCAGTGTAAAAAGGATCCAGCACCAGAAATGCCAGAGGATCATCCGTCCATGCTCGGTGAGGGAAGCGTCCATCACTACGCCCGCCAGCGGATAGAACGCCGCCGCGCCGTGATCCCGCTCGATGCTTTCGCTGATGGGCAGCAGCTCCGACGTGGTGCCGTTGCCCTGCTCCTGCCAGTAGGCAAAGGCGCTTTCGTCCGCTCCCGCGGCCCGGACATACTCCCATAGATCCATCCGCAGGATGTCCATTTCCAGCCGTTCGTCCCACGGGCGGCCATATTGGGGGACCGTCACCAGCCCCAAAACCAGCACCAGCCCGAAAAACAGCGGTATCAGCCAGCGGGGAAGCGTCCTTCTGTGCATAAAAGGCTCCTTTCGTGCAGCGAAACGACTGTTTCAGAATGCTCTGCTCTAAATAGAAACAGCGCCTCTGCCCCTCCGCTCTGACCTCTTTGGGTCAAGACGGTTCAAAGCAGAGACGTTGCGTCGGGTTCTCAAACCATTAGGGGGAAAAGGAAAAAAGTCGTAATTCCAATTTGCAAGCTGTTCCGCCTGTATCAACTGACCGTGTTTAAAAGGCGCTGCCCCTTGCGCAAGCCGTGGCACCCGTCGTGCCACGGCGGCCTGTTTCAGCCAACTTGCAGGAAATCACATCAGACCGGCGAGCCGTGACCCCTTTCGGGTCACGGCGGTAAAACCCCGGCCAACTGGCATGTCTCGCTACGCCCCTGCGCGCCCACGGCGCGCAGTCCGGGGTCAAGGGCGGCGAGAGGAAGCGCGCATCCAGTGGATGCAACCGCCGCAGGCGGTTAGCGACCGGCAGCCGTCAACCGAAACGAGGATTTGGCACGGCAGTGCCAAAGACGACGATTGAGGTTGCGGATCACTGCCCCTTGCGCGAACCGCGAGGCCCGTCGTCGAGCGGCGACCTTGGGGCTAACCCCAAACAACTCTGCCCAACCCCCGCGCCCTATGGGCGCGGTGTGGGGTGCAGGGGGTCACCCCCTGCCCTGCTAGATGTCGGTGTCACCGTCTTGAGAGCCGTCCATGACCGTGGAATCGTCCGAGGTCAGAGCGTCCAGCGCCTGCTCGTAGGCTTCGTCGGAAATTTCGGTGGTCTCGGCGGTCTCGTCTTCCTCCGGCTCCTGCTCCGCACGGGCTACGGCGACGATCTTCGTGCCCTCCGCAATGCGCATCAGACGCACGCCCTGCGTGGCGCGGCCCGTCTCCCGAATGTCGGAAACCGCCATGCGGATGATGGTGCCGTCGTCGGTGATGAGCAGAATGTCCTCGTCCAGATCCACCGCCAGATGACAGGCCAACAGACCCGTCTTGTCGGTCAAATTCATGGCCTTGATGCCCATGCCGTTGCGGCCCTGCTCCCGGTACTGCTCCGGGTCGGTGCGCTTGCCGTAGCCGTTCTCGGTGATGGCCAGCACCTGCTGACCGGGCAAGAGCATGGACATGTCGATCAGCTCGTCGTCCTCCCGCAGCTTCATGGCCTTCACGCCCATGCCGGTGCGGCCGATGACGCGAATGACGCTCTCCTGGAAGCGCAGGGCCCGGCCCTGACGGCTGGCAAGAATCAGGCTCATGCTGCCGTCGGTCAGGTTGACGGAGACCAGCTCGTCGTCCTCCCGCAGGGTCAGGGCGATCAGACCCGTCTTGCGCAGGTTGGCGAACTCGCTGTAGGGGGTGCGCTTGATCATGCCCTTGCGGGTCATCATGACCAGATAGTGATCCTGCGTGTCCTTGGGCACGGGGATCATGGCGGTGACCTTCTCGTCGCTGGAAACCTGCAGCAGGTTCACAATGGCCATGCCGCGGGCCGTGCGCCCCGCTTCGGGGATCTGGTAGCATTTCAGCGTGTAGACCCGGCCCCGGTTGGTGAAGAACATGATGTCCTCGTGGGTGTTGACGATGATGAGCCGCTCCACGAAGTCCTCGTCCCGGGTGGTCATGCCGCTGACGCCCTTGCCGCCCCGGTGTTGGGCGCGGTAGGTGCTCTTGGGCAGACGCTTCACGTAGCCGAAGTGGGTCATGGTGACCACCATGTCGTCGGACTGGATCAGGTCTTCAATGTCGATCTCGCCTTCCAGATGGGTCAGCTCGGTGCGGCGCTCGTCGGCGAATTTGTCGCGGATGTCGCCCATTTCCTGCTTGATGACGCCCATGAGCAGGGTCTCGTCGTTCAGCAGGCTTTGCAGATAGGCGATGGTCTTTTCCAGCTCCTGATATTCCTCCAGCAGCCGCTCCCGTTCCAGACCGGTCAGACGGGCCAGACGCATGTCCAGAATGGCCTGCGCCTGCTTGTCGCTGAACTCGAAGGTCTCCATCAAGCGCGTCCGGGCCGTGTTGGAATCCGGGCTCTTCTTGATGATCTCCACGATCTCGTCGATGTGGTCCAGCGCCTTGAGCAGGCCCTCCAAAATGTGGGCCCGGGCCAGCGCCTTGTTCAGGTCGTACTGGGTGCGGCGGGTCACGACTTCCTTCTGATGGCGGATGTAGTGATAGATCATCTCCCGCAGGTTCAGTACCTTGGGCTCGCCGTCCACCAGCGCCAGCATGTTTGCGCCGAAGGTCTCCTGCATGGAGGTGTGCTTGTAGAGGTAATTGAGGATGATCTGAGGATGAACGTCCTTCTTCAGCTCAATGACGATGCGCATACCGTTGCGGTCGCTCTCGTCGCGGATGTCGGAAATACCCTCCAACCGCTTTTCATGCACCAGCTCGGCGATGCGCTCCACCAGCTTGGCCTTGTTGACCATGTAGGGGATCTCCGTCACCACGATGCGGCTGCGGTTTTGGCTCATGGCCTCGATCTCCGTCTTAGCCCGCACCAGAATGCGGCCGCGGCCGGTGTGATAGGCGGCGCGCACGCCGCTCATGCCCAGGATGATGCCACCGGTGGGGAAGTCCGGCCCCTTGATGAACTGCATCAGGTCGTCCACCGTGCAGTCCGGGTGGTCGATCATGTAAATGCAGGCGTCCACGGTCTCCCGCAGGTTGTGGGGCGGGATGTTGGTGGCCATGCCCACAGCAATGCCGTTGGAGCCGTTCACCAGCAGGTTGGGGTAACGGCAGGGCAAAACGCTGGGCTGCAAAAGCGTCTCGTCAAAGTTGGGATAGAAGTCTACCGTATCCTTGTCGATCTCTCCCAGCAGGGACAGGGTCAGCTTGGACATGCGGGCTTCCGTGTAACGCATGGCGGCTGCGCCGTCGCCGTCCACGGAGCCGAAGTTGCCCTGGCCGTCCACCAGCGGATAGCGGATGTTGAAATCCTGCGCCAGACGCACCATGGCGTCGTATACGCTGCTGTCGCCGTGGGGATGGTATTTGCCCAGCACGTCGCCCACGATACGGGCGCTCTTGCGGTAGGGCTTGTCCGGGGTCATGCCCAGCTCGTTCATGGCGTACAGAATGCGCCGGTGGACGGGCTTCAGGCCGTCGCGCACGTCGGGCAGAGCCCGGCTGATGATAACGGCCATGGCATAGCTGATAAAGGATTTCTTGAGCTCATGCTCAAGATCGGTGGGGATCAGTTTGTCGCTAATCGTAGATGCCATTTGTTTCCCTCACTTGTAAACCTTTGGTTTCCGCGCTTCGGTGAAAAACAAAGGCGTCGTTGTGCTATGAAGAAAAAGGTTTCGGGCGGGTCAAACGCCCGCGTAACGACTTCGCAGGAAGTACGCTCTCAACGGCAGAAGGCTTCTTCTTTCGGCCGTTTGGCTTTTTACCTGTATTCCCATGTTTCGGAAACACAGCGCCTGATGTGAGCAATGATCCTGTCGAGCGGCGTCTTTTCCGGCCAACCCGCATTCGAAACACCAGAGTCGCGAGCCGCGAGGCCCGTTGCCGAGCGGCGGTAACTCCGAAGCCAAGCCGCATGTCGCTCTACGCCCCTGCGCGCCACCGGCGCGCAGTCCGGGATGCAGGGGTACTACCCCTGCTGCTTAGAAGTCCAGGTCGGTGACCAGCTTGGCGTTCTGCTCGATGAACTCCTTGCGGGGATCCACCTTCTCACCCATGAGAAGAGACATGGTCTCGTCCGCCGCCATGGCGTCCTCTACCGTGATCTGCATCATGGTGCGGGTCTCCGGGTTCATGGTGGTCTGCCAGAGCTGCTCGGAGCTCATTTCGCCTAAGCCCTTGTAGCGCTGAATGTCCGGCTTGGGGTCCCGGCCGATGTCGTTCATCAGCTTTTCCAGCTCGTTGTCGTCGTAGACGTAGTATTCCTTCTTCCCCTTCGTCACCTTGTACAGGGGCGGCATGGCCGCGTAAACGTAGCCCTTTTCGATCAGGGGCCTCATGTAGCGGTAGAAGAAGGTCAGCAGCAGAATACGGATGTGCGCGCCGTCCACATCCGCGTCGGTCATGCAGACGATGCGGTGATAGCGCAGCTTGTCGATGTTGAACTCGTCGCCGTAGCCGCAGCCGAAGGCCGTGATCATGGCCTTGATTTCCGCATTGGAGAGGGCCCGGTCGATGCGTACCTTTTCCACGTTCAAAATCTTGCCCCGCAGGGGAAGAATGGCCTGAAACATGCGGTCGCGGCCCGTCTTGGCGCTGCCGCCGGCGCTGTCGCCCTCGACGATGAAGATCTCGCACTTCTCCGGGTCACGCTCGGAGCAGTCCGCCAGTTTGCCGGGCATGGAGGCCGTCTCCAACACGGACTTGCGCCGAGTCAGCTCGCGGGCCTTGCGTGCGGCTTCACGGGCCCTCGCAGCGCCTACACAACGCTCCAGAATGATCCGCGCAATGGCGGGATTTTCACCCAAATAGGTGGAGAGCTTGTCGTAGACCAGACTGTCCACAATGCCTCGAACCTCGCTGTTGCCCAGCTTGGACTTGGTCTGGCCCTCGAACTGAGGCTCCACCAGCTTTACGCTGATGACCGCCGCGATGCTCTCCCGCACGTCCTCGCTCTTGAGATTCGCGTCTGCCGCCTTCAGGAAACCGAATTGACGGCCGTATTCGTTGATCGCCCGGGTTAACGCGGTAGAAAAACCGGTCAGATGGGTGCCGCCCTCCGGCGTGTGAATGTTGTTGGCAAAGGTGTAGATATTTTCCTGATAAGAATCGTTGTACTGGAAGGCCACTTCTACGGAGGTGCCCTTCACGATGCCCTCAATGTAGATCGGCTCTTCAAAAAGGACTTCCTTGTTCTTGTTCAGGTACTTGACAAACTCAATGATGCCGCCCTCGTAATGGAAAACCCGCTCCGTGACGGGATCGGTGCGCTCATCGGTAAAGGTGATGCGGATGCCCTTGTTCAGGAAAGCCATTTCCCGCAGACGCGCCTTGAGGATGTTGTACTGGAAATCGCCGGTTTCAAATACGCCGTCGGGATTGCTCTCGTCCCGGCTGTCCGGCCAGAACTGAATGGTGGTGCCGGTGCGGTCGGTCTCGCCGATGACCTTCAGATCATACAGCACCTTGCCCCGGGCGTATTCCTGCTGGAAGATTTTGCCGTCCTGATAGACGGTCACTTTCAGGTGCTTGGACAGGGCGTTTACTACGGACGCGCCCACGCCGTGCAGGCCGCCGGAAACCTTGTAGCCTTCGCCGCCGAACTTGCCGCCGGCGTGCAGCACGGTCAGACAGACTTCCACCGCCGGACGGTGCAGCTTGGGATGAATTCCCACCGGGAATCCGCGGCCATTGTCCCGAACCTCGCAGGAGCCGTCCTTGTGCAGAATGACCTCGATATGGGTGCAGTAGCCCGCCAGCGCTTCGTCAATGGCGTTATCCACGATTTCATAAACGCAGTGATGCAGCCCACGATAATCCGTGGAGCCGATGTACATGCCGGGGCGCTTGCGAACAGCTTCCAGGCCTTCCAGCACCTGAATCTGGTTTTCATCGTATTTTTCGGTCACGGCCGTAGCTGACGTGGCGATTCCCTCCACGACCTCTACAGGAATATCGGTAATTTTATTTTCTTCTGGGGTCAAATCGGCCAAAATACACACTTCCTTTTCTTGGCGAATCGGTAGTTTTTTCGGCTGACAATCCCAGGCAAAATCGCGCCTAGAAGCCGAAACTTCCTTATTATTGGAACTAAGGTATTATACCATTTTTTCATAGATTTGCAAAGGGTTTTAGGGGATTTGGAGCCGTTGGGGAGGGCAGAAAAAAGCAGGGGGTTTTCGGTCAAAATTCTGTTTGGGATAACAGCATTGACCCTGCGTCCCCTGCCTGCATCGTTTTATCTTTTCAGTCGTTTTCTTCGCTAAAAAAGTCCGTATCGATCTTTTTAATGGTATAGACCGTTTCAACAGAAACGCCAAGGTTGTATTCAATCATCAATTTCGTTAATTTTTCTCCGTCCACCAAGACGACTTTCGTTGAAAGTTGCTTTTCCACATAGGAACGTGCTTCCTTTGTAAAAGTGCCCGTCGTAATAAAGAGGCCCTTCTGCGCTCCCTGACCTGCCAGTGCGCCCACAAATTTCTGAATTTCCGGGCGACCGATTGCTTTATCTTCCGCCCAGCGTTTCGCCTGAATATAAATGCTGCTGAACCCCAGCTTATCCTCTCGAATGATGCCGTCTATGCCTTCATCCCCGGAGCAGCCGGTCACAAAACCATCTTCCAGAGCGCTGCCGTAGCCCATTTTCAGAAGGAGCTGAACCACCATTTTCTCAAAAAAAGCAGGAGATCGTTCCATGATTTCTGAAAGCAAATTGGCGGACAGCTCCTTGTTGATCTGCTCCATGGAAGCGTTCAAATTATCCTGTGGGGTTCCCTCCTGCAAGTCTTCCAAGACGGAAGGCTTGGACAAATCCTTCTTTTCTTCCGGCAGGGTATCCGTATTGATAAACTGTCTGAAACTATCAAATTGATATAGATCTTTCAGCTCAACATGATCTTTCTTTTCATGCAAAACTTGAATGCCAGTATTCGTAATTTTATACTTTCCTTTGGCGACCCGTTCGATTAAATTGGCCTTACACAGATAAGTAATAGCCCAAGTGGCCCTATTGTCAACCAGTCGTTGTGTGTTGCTGGGCAACATTTGCTTTCTGTCTTCTTCTGAAACGTTCAGATAATTCAATGCATATTTTCGAATTTCCAACGCACGTTTTATTTGTCCATCTTCCAATGCGCGCAATACCGGCGAAAAAAATTCATTATATTTTGGAACGGCCACTGATACCACCTCATTATTTGCTTTATGCATCAAGTATATCACATTTATTGGGACCGAGCAAAAAGAACGTGATTTCAGGCTACCTTATTTCTTATGGGGATTTGATTATTTTCTATGACTATCAGTTGTTATTTTGTTTCCACAAGTCCAGTTTCCCTCAAGCAAGCACAAAAAAACTCCGCTGGAAAAAATCCAGCGGAGAAAGGGAATGCGGCAGCGATCTACTCTCCCGGGCCGTCAC
>ERZ809296.1421-NODE-1421-length-28271-cov-4.290828_pt1 | contig 28271 bp, 23 predicted proteins | sample MGYA00520511_ERZ809296 | MGnify/ENA primary metagenome ERZ809296 (study PRJEB31576, sample SAMEA3212662) | Homo sapiens | biome: human-gut; feature: human gut; material: fecal | place: Sweden | collected 2012 ... | reverse complement strand
ATGGACGGCCGGTCTGGGTTGAGCCCCGTAATCCGGCATGGTTTTGAAATGGCACTAATTCACTAACAGGCAAATATGCTTGTTCAAATGCCTTGTCGCAGCTAATTTCCGATTTCTAACCAGTTGCACAAAACATTTGCTCGCAGTCGCGTCTCGGCGGACTTCATTGCTTCAGTTTTGGCTTTATAGCGAATCCCTAAACGGTCGCAGACGCTTCTGGCTATGGTGTCTAGCTGCTTTGAATCGTTGAGCATATCGTGAGTCACCAAGAATACATCGAATCCCATGCTCTGCAACGCAGTCATGCGCTCCGCATCGTGGTCAAGTATTGCACCCGAGCCATGAATGACTTCACCTTGGATTTCGATAATTGCACCTTTCATAAGAATCGGATTTACGATCACGATATCGCCGTAGCAGACCTTTTGACCTGCAATGCTTTGCGCCGATATGGAAAGTGGGGTCAAGTCGTTGGCATAAACGTTCGTGAAGCCCGCGCCGCCAAGACGCCGCGGACGGTTTAGAAGCAAGATTCCTGCAACCTCGAGCGGAGACGCGGCAATGCCGATAACCTGCTGAGCGGCATCATAGAACTGCTTTCCCCACATTTGACTTTTGACCTTGTCGGCGAATTGATGCAAGTCGCTTAATTCGATGAGTGGCTTTCTCATCCAGAGAGAAGTTCCTTTAAGCTTCGTAACCTTTCTACTATCCTCATGCCGGTCCGTTTGTCCTTCGTTTTCCGAGGCCTTTACGGTTACATGGGCATAAACCCGTTTCCAAGGTGCCTGGTCTTCGCCTTCATCAAGTTCGAATAGATCTTGCGTACTGCTCTGGTGAATCTCTTTTGCCGCCATTTTTAATTGCATTTCGGCGGCGGGAGTCGGCTCGAAAACAGAAAAACAACCGCAAAGTTCGTACATAGCTAGTACGAGATCTATTGGGGACACAAAGCGTGTCATAGTAAATAACGTGTTAAGCGGATTAGTGACACTAAAGCCTAAATGAGTGTCGATTGTTGTGCTGGCATCCGATGCCCCTTCCCAGCGAATAGTGGAGCGCAATCCCGAGTGGTGATTACAACAACCTGGTGAAGCAACTGCGGTAATCGGGGTCTTGAGGACGTCGGTTACGAAGGGTGATCGGGACAGGGCACGCCAGCCGTCATCGGAGTTGGGCAGGCGCGGGTAGAGGTCGCGCACCTGCGGTGGGCAGCGCCAGTAGCGGAATGCGGTGTTTGCGCAGATGATCTCGTCCATATGGGCCTCCCTAGTATCGGGCGTGAGCCATGCGGCTTGCGAGTCCGATTATCTAGGTGCACTTCATGCGGGTAAGTACCGGGAGCTGACCAAATACTGACCAAAAGCTTGACGGGTTTTGCTAAATAGATGAAGTGTGCAGCAAAACCGCAGGTGTTTGCTCAGAGCTTGAGGGTCCCTGTCTCCATAATTGCTCGCTAATAGAGTGAATAATTCAACGAATGAACGTAATCATTTTGGGGAAAACGTTCGATGACGTCTGCAGGGTGGATATGCGTTAAAAGTTGGATGTAGCCAACGAGTCGTTGCGAATGGTCACGAATTTAAAATCGAAGGCAAAAAGTTCTTGGAAAACCGGGCGCGGCTATGTTAGTATCTCTTTTGCCGAAAGGCGACGGGCGATTGGCTCAGGGGTAGAGCATATCCTTCACACGGATGGGGTCACAAGTTCGAATCTTGTATCGCCCACCATCTAAAGATCAGGTCAGAGGTTTAGAGCCTTTGACCTTTTTTATTTTTGAAACCAAGAGTGATTCTAAAAATAAATTTGTGCTATCAGAATCGCTATTTTGGCAAGAGCGTACGCAAGGTTGCCAGACGAGGTCTTCGATGCTGCAGTGTAAGGTTTTTGAGAGCGCCAATGCCGAGGATACCGAGTTCTCATGGCGCCTAGTTCATCATTCCGCCCGCTGTCCTAAATAAACTCTCCCGATTCCAGGTCTACGAAATCCGCGAGCTTTATCTTTCCGGAGAAGCCGCTCCCCTTATACTTTCCTGCATAGGTCTCAGAGTCGAACTTGAACGAAATGTTATAAAGCTTTCCGGTCTTTGTCTTCCTGATCAGCCCGTTTTCCAGCATGTAGCTCAGTACCCTCTTATGGCTTTCTCTATCGTTGCCGTTTAGGTAAAAGCAACAGACACCTTGTTTCGATCCTGCCGCGATGAGCGTTTCGGGATTCGAGTATTTGGCTTCTACGACGACGCCATCAAGAACTGCGGTTCCGACAATGTCGTCCATGAGGGCTGTTTTGAATGGAGAGAAGAAGAACATCCATTTGCCGCATTGGACGGGATCTATGTCGTGGATTCGTTCCTTATTGATAAACCAAATCCATGAGAACGATTTGACCCTGGCAATCGAGCCGGATTCGTTAAGAAGCGTTTCTTCGACGGACGGCGTTAATTTCTCGTTGTTGCTTGTGTTATTTGAACTTGCCATTTCATTTATCCTAACATTCGTCCTCAATATAGCTCCTCGCCAGCAGCCTCGAGCGCTTGTATCGCTGTGCGTTTGAGCTCATTGAGACTTTCGTAGCCGCTTTCTGACAGCGGGATAATGCGCACGCTGAATGAGTCGCCGTACTTGTAGTCGGCATACACATCGCAATTGCCCCTACCGAGAAACTGTATGCCGCCCGGTCAATCGCTTTTGCGCTTTGGCCTACGTAGTACAGATCTTTGGTTGCATTATGGACAATGAAGATGCCAGTAATTTCGCCTTGCTGTGTCAGGGACTTTCGCTGAGCCATAAACTCTTCGGCGCTTGCGACGATTTGAGGATCATCTTCTAGGAGCGATTGGCGTAGCCCCAGTAGTTTTTCTTGTTGCTTCGATGCTGTGATAACAAGAAGGAGCCCGTCCACAAAAAAGAACAAGCCAAAGAGCAAGAAAAGAAAAGAAAGCGAACCATATATGTTGGCACTCGATGACAGAGCGGAAATGAGACTGACAATTACCAATACAAGACCAGTAGCGCTGATGACTTTTCCGATCGGGATGAGCCTCCTTGGAGGGGCCGATGCGACGGTTTTGATTTGATAGTAGTTCCTCATAGTATGACTCCAGTGATATAGGCAATTGGATCCAAATGGAGCTTTATAAACGGCAGTATTTGAATTGCAATTATCTTATCGCTCTGGCAGATGGGGTATAAGGCTCAACATCGGTAATAGATCGAGAGGCAGTCGAGCTGAACATAATAGTGCCGTCGCAGCGATAGCTGATACGGCACCAATCTCTAAGAATTTGATTTAGTAGAAGGCTAAAGACTTCTGCAATGGCTGCATTCACTTCTCCCCTGGTCTCACTAAACGGGGAATTAGCAGCGTTATACGGCAGCCAGGAGCGCTGTTCCAAGAAGGAAAAGCATTAAGGAAGCGGCCATCCAGTTGTTGTCTGCGGGCTTGGGGATCGTCGCTACGGTCGCAGTGGCGGCTCTTTGCTTGGAGGACGCGGGCAGCGTAGTCTTGGTCACCGTAGTCTTGATCGTTATGTTTGTCTTGGGCGACGTAGCCGTTAAGCTCCAGGTGGTCGGCTTCGGTCCAGACCCAGCCGAGGCTCGACGCACTGAGAGCCTGGCCCCGGCTGCCAAGCGGGGAAAGAAGGGACGCTTTGTGGCCTTCACATAGCGTCCCTTCCTCAAATTATCGTGTGAATATGATTTAAGCATACGGCGGAGCCTGAATCCACTATGCTCCAACTTGGCTACAAATCATAATTCTGCAACGTAGAATACTTGATAAGCGATTGATAGCGCGGATGTCCCGATCGAACAGCCCGCTTGTAAAGCTTGATATATTTTTCAAATCCCTTTTGAACTGCGAATTCATTTCCGCGAAGAGCTTCATATTCGTTCTGGCGCAAGTGTGGACGCACCTGTTGATCTATATATTCTGGCTTGTCTACAACAACGGCTTTCGAATAATCAATTCCGCATTTATTTTTGGCATCGGTAAAGAATGCGTGCCTATGGCGAATATGCGAGCGAAAAGGTATGGCCCACGTATGACCCTCGATTTCGACCAAAAAGACAATGTAAGGACGATTTTGCTTTTGTTCCATCTCTTTGAACGGCGGGTTTGGATGATCTTGGTAAAACGAGTTTGTCAAAAAGACGATTTTAGAATTCATGCAGACCCTCCGAAAAAGAAAATGCCTCCAACCCAAAGAGATTGAAGGCATCTTCTCAGTGGGCTTTCTTTTGATTCCGTTGGTCGCGCCCTACGACCAATTTCTGATGTAAGTATACCCAAGCAACGGAGGAAATGATTGGGATTTCGAAATATGAAGGATAAAATTTGGCCTTAATTAGGCCCTCAATCTTGACCGTACATATCTAGAAATCCAGATTCCCCTAGACAATTCACTTGTATTCACGCCCAATCGCGCTTATCGCAAACAGAAGTATCCATACAAGCCCCTATTGCCCTTGGCTTTCGCGAACAAGCAGCAGGGCATCAGCTCCGCTTTGCCTTGTCGACAACGTCGAGCCCTTCAGCTTTCTTGACGATATCGGCCAGACTTGGATTCATCTTCTCGCAAGCGCCGTCCACGATCTTCTTCAAGCTTTCAAAGAAAGAGAAGGCTTTGAGATCCTGTTTAAGTTCAGTCGTGGGCTCGAGGGAAATCGTCGTAGGTTCGTCGATTCCAGCGAAAAGGGCCGAGTACAACTTCCCTACGTTCAGCTTCGGGTCTTCGACATCAATGGAAAAGCCGTCAACACCCTCGATCGCGATCTTCCCATCCTTCAGCCCGACCTTATATGCCTTCTGAGCCATAGCGTTTGAGTCGTTTCCTAACAACTTCAGCACCTCCTTCAACGGTCTTGGCCACAAGGTCGAGTACCTTGTAGTCGTCGCATTCGTATTCCAAAGCCCCACTCTTCACGTCAATTTCCCCATCTTGGCCGCGCGCGAGCACAATGACGTTATCGACGTCGAGGTTTACGACAAAGAGTGGGTTGTGCGTGATCATCAGTATCTGCCGGTTGGCGCTCATCCTCTTAAAGGCACCGAGGACGTGTTCCTTAATCGCTACTTGCGAGATTTGATCCTCCGGCTGGTCGATAATGTAGACCCCTGATTTAGTGTCCTCCTCCGCCAATAGATCGAAGTACAGGGTCCCGTACAGGCCAGGCGACGGTTCAGCGTCGATGCCTATGGACTTGTTGGTGATTTTCCTTCTCTCGGTTATACGGTCAACCACCGCGTGAAGCTTGTTCCGAATCTGATCGTAGCACGTCGCCATGGAAGGTTTTTCACCTGTTACCGCTGCAGCTATTTCCTCCGTAGTCAGCTCAGTCTCGGACTGAATGCCATTCAGCAGAAGCGATAGCTTAGGCTTGTTGAACACCTCCCCAAAGACCTCATTGCAGTAGCTTATGTCGGTACTACCAGAAGTGAGTTCGGAGACAAATATGAATTTCCCCATAGGATTGGGAACCCTAATGTCAACAGGAACGGCATACTCGAGCTTCCTGTTGCATCGCTTTGCGGCAAGCAACACAGCGTTGGCAATTTTCCCAGAGACATCGTCAAGAGTCGCCGAATAATCATCGATAGCTTTCTGCTCGTCAGTCTTCCTCTTTGAAAGAACCCTGCGCTCCTCGCTCGCAGCGCCCTTGACTGCTTGGGTCTTCACGTCGTCGCGTTCGTAGACTAGCCTATGCTTCTCGACAAGCTTGAGAAGCCTGTCCATCGCCTTAATTGCATCGGCATGGGCCTCGGCAGCCTCAACCCCCATCTCTTTGAAAAGTTTCGAGTGATCAGCTCTGGCGTTGACAAGGTCGCTCCTGCAGGAGAGCAACCTAGAGCCTAGGCTTTCGATGTCCTTAAAAGAGATAGTCTTCGAATATTGGGAGATGGTAAGCTTCTCGGATTTTGGCAGGTCTCGCAAAACCACCTCATGCTTGTCAAGTCGACGGCGCGTATCGTTGAAGCGCGCTTTCGACTCTAGGGCGACAACGCACTCGTCGAAGAAGCGCTTAAGCGAATCCTTGATAGAGTCGACATCAACATGGGATTGAAAATACTTACCGAAATAATCGTTTTGCCCCTGCCCCGAATGCAGCTCTTCAAGGGTCTTGCGGACGCTGTCCTGGTCGTCGAACTTGAACTCGGCTGCAATGGGAAGAATTGTGTCGACGCTTATGCCCTCCTTCGCGCAATAGGCTTCGTACCCGTCGGCCAACTTATGTCCATCTACATGCCGGCAATTGGTCAAACGATGAATCATCATCGACTTGCCGATGGAGTTGTCTCCGATGATTGCATTGATTCCAGGCGAAAACGGTATGTCGAAGTTTTTGCCGTTGACTGAGACCTTCAACGAATCGAGCTTCGAAGAGCTGGCGCTGAAGAATGAGCAGTCGCCGACCTTGATTCTCGAGGGGTCGGTGATTGCCATGAGCAGACCTTCGAAAGTTGGCAGGCATTTCAGGCTGGAAAATGAAATCTCACCGCCTTCTTTCCCTGGATATGTCGCCCAATCATGGCAATCGCTCCCGACAACAAACGGAACGGCATCTTTGGGATAGGTCTCGATGAGCCTCTTGATGTCGAGTTCTCGCCGCTTGTTGCGAATTTCGACCGCGTCGACAAACTCGGTCAAAATTACTTCGCTGGCGCAATTCGCGCCGAGACTGCTCACGTCCCGCTTCGCTTCCTGGCCGGCCGATTTTTCGTGTCCGATGAGGACGGCGTTGAGGCCGATGTCCCTCAGGACCTTGGCGAAACCGTCTTCGGTGAAAGCGCCATTATTGAGATCGTCGTAGCGCGGTTTCCCGTTCTCATCACAGACGACCTCGGCGATGCCGTCAATCAGATCGGGGCGCCGGTCATCGAAGATGGCAACGATATGGACGGCGGTCGGCTTCTTGCCATCGGCGCGAATCGATACGCTGAACTCAATACCAGGAAGCACTTTGTTTAGGCAGCCATCCCCCTCCCTCTCCTTCAAAGCGAAGTAAAGGTCTTTGTCAAAGCAATCGTGGTCAGTGATTGCGCACATGTTGATGCCATGAGCCTCCAAACCGCGAAGCAGCACGTTAACATGGTCTTTGTCGCAATCGGAAAGTTCCTTCTTGCCTTTGTCCTTTGTGACGACACTTGCAGCAGAATGGATATGCAGATCGATTCTGGTTGGCTTAGTTACTATGCGTTCCAATTGCACCTCCTATGCTGTCAAGGCGAATTGCATATCGCCCAATGTTGATATCAGATGGCCCATTGCCCGTCTTGTGCGATGGGCCGGTTTATGATCCTCTCAAGCAAAACTCCTTCGTCCCTATGTTAATCCCATCCCTCGATGCGGGTTAGATACTTATCGGCTTCTAACCTCATTGCTGATAACCTCGATGACGGCGGCTTCCGCCCTTGATGACGACTTCATCCGACGGCTCCCCCAATGGTCTCCAGGCAAGTGCGAATGCCACCCATGCGTCTCAGAATCTCTCAGCACCAAAAAGTGCAAGTTAGCGCCGGTCAGGAAGAAAGGTATTGCGGTGATCTTATTTTGAAGAAAGGTGCTCGGCTCCATTCTCAGTGCGAAAACGCATATGGCTATCACGTCAGATGTTGCATGCGCGAAAAGGGCAACGCTCCCTATCCGGAAGTGTTGCCCCCAAAGCTTCAACAGAGTTCTTGTATGGCAGCAAGATGCGTTGCGCCGCCTCAGCAGCGATATGCGGCAGCCAAGAGCACTGTACCAAGCAGGAAAAGCGTCACGGAAGCGGCGATCCAGTTGCTGTTGCCGGTCTTGGGGAGCGACGACGTCGTTGCCGTAGCAGGCTTGGGCTTGGCCGTCTTGGCGACCGTGGTCTTGGTTACTGTCGTTGTTGCCTTGTTTTTCGCGGCCGCGGGTTTCAGCGTCGGATTTGCCGTGGGTCCTGTGGTGGGCTCTCCGGCAGCGGGGTTAGCATCGGTGGGAGACTTGTCCACGCTATCGCCAGGCACCTCGCCCCCGTCGGTCTCCCCCGCCGGAGGCGTGGCGACATCGGGCTCAATCACCACATGCGGTGCTACCGCACCGGAGGCATCCACCACGCCACTAGCACCAAAGACCCCACCAGCAGGCGTCACAAACCGTGCGGACACAAGCGACCCGCCCGTGCACGCAACACCGCCGTCGGCACCGGCCGCATCAAGCCACGAGGCGTCGACAGAAAGTCGACAGCCGGCCGCACCAGCGTCAAGGCCCGCACCTTGCAGATAAACGCCGTAAGCACGCACGCCCGCTCCGAACCCGGCGCCCGCGGCAACGACGCGTCCGCCGCCGCGCACGGTCATATCGCCTGTGATCACGCCGGCGACCGCCTCGTCCGTAATATCGGCCCCGTCTGCCCGGGCATCGACGGTGCAGCCGTCCACCACGAGCGCCTGTGAAACGTGGATCCCGCACTGCGATCCCGTCGCCGTCAGGGTCCCGGTGCCGCGAAGCGTCAGGTTGCTCCACACCTCCATGCCGCACAGCGTGATGCCCGCATCGGGCGCATGCGACTCCGTCACGGAGTTTTGCCCGGCAAGCGTCAGCACCAGGTCGCCTTCGGCGCCGATGGCCTCGCCCGCGTAGCCGTTAAGCTCCAGGTGGTCGGCATCGGTCCAGGCCCAGCCGGGGCCCGACACGCCCGGCTCGTAGTACGTTGCGCCCGCGATGATGAGGCTCTCCGCACCCGTGGCATAAGAAGGCCCGCCCAGCAAAACGCATAGGCAGGCCATGGTAGTAAACAGGATGTAGTGTCGGCTTGTGTGGAACGCGGCAGTAAACATAACCGCTCCGATCTTCGCAGGAGCCAATAGAAGCCGTATCAGAAAAATACCTGGTAACAGCAGCTATTAGTATAACGAGTTCAGATCATGCGAAAAGAAAAAGCCCGTGGGCAACTCCATTATTTAGGCATAAATCGTTTTGCCAATCGGTGAAAGGAAAAGGCGATCACGTCGAGTTTTCAATGCCGCATCAAGAATCCTCAGGTCATACGTTTCGATTAGTACAATATGCCTATGCGAAGCGATAGAGAAAGGCAACAACATGAGTTTAGAACAGGAACAGCGCGCGCTTGACAGGAGGCAGCGCGAATTGACAGACCTCCAAAAGAAGCTTGCGGGGCAACAGTCAAAGCTCACCGCGGCTGAAACAAAAGCGAACGCCGCACAGACGGCGGCAACGAAGGCGCGTACGGAATCGACCCGTAGTAGCAAACTACGCTCCTACCAATCCGCCATGCGCGACAAGGAGCGCGCGCAGAAGGAGATTGCGAGCCTTCAGGGTAAAATCGCAGCAAAGCAGAAAGGAGTGAACGCGGCAACCGCAAAGGTCGGACGCGAAAGGCAGCGTATAGAAAACGCCGCTGCGAAGAAACGCAAGCAGGACGCACTCCAGCTCAACAGAGCCATGGGCTCAATGAACCGCACAATCGAAGATCATTCGAAAAGGCTTGAAACACTAGAAAACATGCCTGAGAAGGTTACGGTGCTATATCTCGGCACGTCTCCCGAGGACGAGGTTCGTCTCAGGATTGATGCAGAAGCACGAGATATCCACGAGGCTATACGGAAGTCAGACAATCCCCAATGCGTCGCTTTCTACGACCGATGGGCGGTGCGTCAGACCGACCTGCTTCAAGTGCTCAATGAAACTAACCCCGACATCGTCCACTTCAGTGGTCACGGAGCAACTGACGGAAGTATTGTGCTCGAAGACCAGTTTGGCAATTCAGTTCTTCTCGATAAAGAGCGTCTATCGGCGGTAGTCGGCGCCGCCGCCAAACACGTTAGGCTCATCGTTTTCAACGCCTGCTACTCTGATGAGGAGGCTGATAAGATACTGCGCCATGTCGATGCGACGATAGGCATGACGAATTCCATATCGGACGCCGCCGCGAAGGCATTCGCCGCCCAGCTGTATTCGAGCATCGGATTCGGCCTCGACCTGCAAACCGCCTTCAATCAGGCTTGTGCCGCGATCGCGCTTGCTTCGCCAGAAGAATTCGATACACCGAGACTTAGGGTTAGCGAGGGGGTAGACGCTGAGACAATGGTATTCGTGGGTTAACATGCTATAAAAATAACATTGCCTGTCAGGTGCAAGGAGTCAAGACTTATATCGAATGATCCCGTATCGGCGTTAGCTGATACGGGATCATTCTTGGCATTGAGATTATTAAGCAAGGCTAGAGTCGCAACTGGGAATCCCCTCCCCTAGTCCCGCTTAAACAGATCCCTCGTGTACACCTTGTCCGCAACGTCCGCGAGCTCGTCGCTCCAGCGGTTGGCGACGATCACGTCGCACTCCGCCTTGAAGGCCTCCAGGTCGTGGGTCACATCGGAGCCGAAGAACTCCGGCGCGTCCAGCGTGGGCTCGTAGACCACCACGGGCACGCCCTTGGCCTTCACGCGCTTCATGACGCCCTGGATGGAGCTCGCGCGGAAGTTGTCGGAGTTGGACTTCATCGTCAGGCGGTAGACGCCCACGACCGGCTTCGGCTTGCCCTCGTAGACGCGGTCCCACACCATCTGCAGCACCTCGTCGGCGACGAAGTCCTTGCGGGTGCGGTTGGCATCCACGATGGCCTCGATCAGGTTCTGGGGCACGTCCTTGTAGTTGGCCAGCAGCTGCTTGGTGTCCTTGGGCAGGCAGTAGCCGCCGTAGCCGAAGCTGGGGTTGTTGTAGTGGGAGCCGATGCGCGGCTCCAGGCACACGCCGTCGATTACGTCGCGGGTGTTGAGGCCGCGGACCTCGCAGTAGGTGTCGAGCTCGTTGAAGTAGGCCACGCGCAGCGCCAGGTACGTGTTGGCGAAGAGCTTCACGGCCTCGGCCTCGGTGGTGCCCAGCACCAGCTCGGGGATGCCCTTCGAGCCGTCGGCGTTCAGGCGGTCGAGCTCTGCGGGGTCGGCGCCCTGCGCGAGCAGGCCGGCGAACTTCTCCGCCGCCGCCGCGGCCTCGGCGTCGTCCTTCGGCGCACCGACCACGATGCGGCTGGGGTGCAGGTTGTCGTAGAGCGCCTTGCTCTCGCGCAGGAACTCGGGGCTGAAGATGATCTTGTTGTCTCCCAGTCTCTCGCGCAGGCCCGCCGTGTAGCCGACGGGGATGGTCGACTTGATGACGATCCAGGCGTCCGGGTTAACCGAGCGCACGGCGGCGATGGCGGCCTCGACGGAGCTGGTGTCGAAGAAGTTCCTGTCTGAGTCGTAGTTGGTGGGCGTGGCGATGACGGCGTAGTCGGCGCCCGCGTAGGCCTCGGCCACGTCCACGGTGGCGTGCAGGTCGAGCTGGCGCTCCCCCGCCTTGGCCTCCGCCAGGAAGCGCTCGATCTCGTCGTCCTGGATGGGCGACATATAGTTGTTGATCTTCTCGACCTTCTCGGGAACGATGTCCAGCGCGTGAACCTCGTTGTGCTGCGAGAGCAGGACGGCGAGGGACAGACCGACGTAACCGGTGCCTGCGACAGCAATCTTCATGTCATTCTCCAATTGTCAAAGAGCAATAATCAGCAAGAAAAATGGCCCCTGTTACAGGGCCATGATTTCCTAAATGTTGTAGTAGCGCTTATACCACTTGGCAAAGGCCCTCAGGCCGTCCTCAAGCGGCGTCGCGGGCTTGTAGCCCATGTCGCGCTTGAGCGCCGTGGTGTCGGCGTAGGTGACGGGCACGTCGCCGGGCTGCATGGGCACGAGCTGCTTGTGGGCCTCGAAGTCGTAATCGGCCGGGAGCACGCCCTCCTCCACCAGCACGCGCTGCAGCGTGTCGACGAAGTCGAGCAGGTTCTCGGGGTGCGAGTTGCCGATGTTGTAGACGCGGTGCGCGGCGAGCGGCAGGCCGTCCTCGCCCATCTTCACCTCGGGCGCGGCGTCCATGACGCGCCTCACGCCCTCGACGATGTCGTCGACGTAGGTGAAGTCGCGGCGGCATTCGCCCATGTTGAAGATCTTGATGGTGTCGCCTCGGCGCAGCTTCTCGGTGAAGCCGAAGTAGGCCATGTCGGGCCTGCCCATGGGGCCGTACACGGTGAAGAAGCGCAGGCCGGTGGCCGGGATGGAGTAGAGCTTGGAGTAGGCGGCGGCCATCAGCTCGTTGGACTTCTTGGTGGCGGCGTAGAGCGACACCGGCGAGTCGACGCGGTCCTCTTCGGAGAACGGCACCTTCTTGTTGCCGCCGTAGACCGAGCTGGAGCTGGCGTAGACGAGGTGCCTGACCGAGTGGTGGCGGCAGGCCTCGAGGATGTTGAAGAAGCCGACGAGGTTGCTCTCGAGGTAGGCGCGTGGGTTCTCGATGGAGTAGCGGACGCCCGCCTGGGCGGCGAGGTTCACAACGACGTCGAAGCCGTTCTGGGCGAACAGCCGCTCGATGAGGGCGGCGTCGCACAGGTCGCCGCGCACGAAGGTGAAGCGGCCGTCTGTGTCGGCCTCGGCCAGCATGCGCAGGCGGGCGTCCTTGATGCCGGGGTCGTAGTAGCTGTTGAGGTTGTCGAGACCGACGACAACGTCATCGGTCTCCTCGAGCAGCTTCTTGACGAGGAATGCGCCGATGAAGCCGGCGGCTCCGGTGACGAGTACTTTATTTGACATATCGCTCCTTTGGACGATCGAAATAACTAGTTGCGAATTGAAAGTACTGATTTGAGAAATGATGAAAATGAATCTATGTAATTGTCTGACTCAAAGAGCTTTAAAGCCTTTTCTAGTGCAGCTCGTTTCATGCTGGTCAACTCATGGTCACTCAAATTGCATGCGCTTGTGATTCCGTCTAGAAGAGCTTGATTGCTTAAATCAGGAATAACAATTCCGTCAATCATATTCTCGAGAATAAGATCGGCTCCTCCGACCGCGTTGCATAACATCGGAACACCGTTCGACATGCACTCAGCGAATTTTGTTGAAAATCCGGCGCGAGAATATAAATCAGGAGTTCTAAATAGAATTCCAAAGTCAGATTCTTGCAGCATTTTGATTACGCTGTCATGGGAAACACGACCGTGAAAATGAACCTTATTTGATCTGGCAATGTTTCCCATTAAACTGGCTGCCTGGTTTAAATCAATTCCAATTACATCGAGTACTGGTTGAGTGATTGCAGGAATAGCGTCATTACTTATAAGCGAAATAAACTCTGTAAGTGAGTCTTTTCCCCCAGCGGGAGAACCTGCATAGACAAACTTGGTTATAGTTCTCCGCTTCAATCCTTCTAGAAAGCAAGGGTCACTAAGTGAGTCTCCGGCCCTATTTAAGGGTGGTAAATAAAAAACCTTTGGATATCCTTGGGAGGAGTAAAGTGAATCGAAATGTTTCTTAAAAAAGGGCGAGATTGCGATAACTCCATCTAGCAATCTGTCCACTTCAGCCACCCGTTTAGAACGAGATTTCTCCACAAGCCAAGCAGCTAAATCTCCTGTAAATTTCGGAGTAAACCAATCGGTCTCATCAACGATTACGGGAACGTTAAAATCATGGCAATGATCTAAAACCCGTTTTGCAAGCTTATGTTGTATCCCGTAATAAATAACCAAGTCGGGCTGTATTTGATCGAAACATCGAGTGAAGGCTTTAAAGCTGAAGGAAGAAGAGATCCGCTCGTAATACTTTTTGGCTATTTGATGGTGCCCGAATTTCACCTCATACGGAAAATCAAAGGGATAGTCGTAATTACTGCTTATGGCGTTGGATGACGGCTCAATTATTCCAGCAAGAACAAAATGGACGTTGAAGCCACATTTAACCAGCAAATCGGAAATTGCGAAAGCATGTTTTGTAGGAGCATTATCCCCCGGAATTGATTGAACTAAATATAAAACCTGTTTATTCATTCTGTAGTTCATTCCTGATCGATTCATTAATGCCGTTAACAAAAAACGGTTAATTCCGACGAAGGGACAATTTGTCCATAAGCAAATTAAATCCTTCGATATTCATCAGCTTAGATAGCACGATGTAACACCCTAAGGATCCGAGAGGGGCAACGATTAACGAAATAAGATTCCCGTTTGAAATGTGGATTAATAATAATGCGATCACCACGGAAAACAATGTGGCAATTGACGGCTTAAGAACGTCAATAAGCTGCTCAAATATGCCATAGCTGAGCACTTTTTTATTCGGGGTCATGTTAATTAACATTGAGACAAATCCGCAAAAGGCACTTGAAAGGGAGATCGCAAATACACCAAAAGGAATCGACATAATTAAAACGATGAACGAAATAGCTTTCTTAATGACCTCAAGCTTAAAACAAAGGGCGCCTTGACCTGCTGCTTTAAGTGCCTGCCAATTCATAGATTGGAGGGGCTGAAATAGATAGAACAAGCACGCAACTTGAAGATACGGGACGCATTCCGCCCATTTTTGACCCAAAAGAACAAGAACTAGAGGATGCGCACACGCAGCCAAAATTCCCATCATGGGGAAAACGAGATAGGCAGAAAGCTGCATCGCTTTTCTAAGAACTGATTTGAGCGCGTATTGGCTGTCTTTCTTTTCAGCCATAAGAGGCAACATTACATTACTAATTGGAGTGTTTAAGTTGCCTACAATTAAAGCCGGGAATTGGTTGCCGCGATTAAAGAAAGCCAAGTCTGCGGAGGAATAGAATTTGCCGATGACTAAAGAACGACCTTCTGTATAAATAGAATTAATAAGATTGGCACTTGTAAATTGTATTCCAAGGGGCAACAGCTCTCTTGCTGAACCAACCACGAATTTTAGTCTAGGCGTCCATTTTGTTAACCAAGCCATTAGTACCGTTGTCATCAGAACTGTAAGTATCTGCTGAATGATTAGCGCATAAATACCAAAACCCAACATTGCAGCTACGATAGCTGCTAATCCTGAGATCAAGGAGCTGAGGAACGATGCAGAAAATTGCAATCTAAATAAAAAGTTCTTTGCAATATAGGCTTTTTGAATTGCATTCAGTGCCGAAAGAGGAAGACGTAATGCCAGAACCCTTAGATAAAGACACATATTTGCATTTCCATAGAAGTCCGCAATGCTTGGAGCCGAAAAAAATATCAATACATATAAGATGCTCGACAATGCAATTGAACATGACAACATTGTCGAGTAGTCAATTTGATTGATATCAGACTTTTGTATCAGCGCTTCGCCAAGTCCATTTGTGACGAGCACGTCTGCCAAATTTGTAAATACAAGCAACAGCGAAAGCGTACCGTAATCACTCGGGGACAGCAAACGCGCCAAAATTAGGGAAATAACAAATAGGGTACCTTGCGTGGCAAATCTCTCACCTATTGCCCAAAACATACTGGTTGCAGCCTTGTTCGAAGCCATTATTTTTCACCATCCGCATTGCGCATACGATTAGATCTTTCTGGTTCTATGTTGTTTAGGGCAAAACCAAAGGATGAAAATAGAAGCACGACCCCGACATTAATTGTGTAAGAGTAGTAAGTTGATAATCCCAGAATCGCCATGAGATAAAAGAGGGCAACAAATTTGCACTGGCTATTTTTGGAAGAACCAAATAGGCATCGCAACAGTACGTACAAAAGCGGAACAACGGCTAAAACGCCAAAATGAAACATCAAATAAATTATTTGATTATCGAAAAAAGGATAATTTGAATTCGTGCCATATCTATATCCAGCGCTAATTCCGTTGCCGAATATAAGCGATGCCGGTTCAACCTGGCTATAGAAAATATCATATTGGTTAGACCGTGTATCTTCTCCGATTCTGTTTAAAAACGAATCAAGAACTTCAGGATAGATCAACGACAATGCCAAAAGTGCCGTTCCAGTTGCAAAAATAACAATTACTGTTCGTTTAAAAACTTTGTCAATTCCTTTAGCCATAAAAGTTGCAACAAGCATGACTAGCATTGGTTGGATTAACCAACTTCTGGTTGCCAGCATTAATGCGGTGATGCAGGCCAGGATGCCTATACCCATCGTAATAAAATAGGCGTGTTCATCATTAGATTTAAGCACCACGGTTGACCAATATAAACTGATGCCAAATGCAAAATAGTCCCTCGCAGGACACCATCCGATATAAGATCCAAAGCCACAAAGATATTTAAATTTAATAATTGATGCTAGTGAGGCGATAAAACAAATCAATGATAGCAGCGGGACCCATTCTTTAATCAACTGCTCGATTCTTGGATCCTCTGATAATAGGTAGAATAGAGGAATGATAAATACAGTGGTTGGAACATTTCCAAAGAGCACGCTGGTTAAGTCGCCCGCATTATTGACTACGGCCATTAAGCTATAAATTATTAGTCCAAAAACTGAACAAGATATAACGAGCCAATTAGCTTTTCGTGATTTACTAATTGCACGCAACAAGAGAATCGAAAAGCTGATCTGTTGAATCAAATCAAATAAAGAAGCAAAGCGTCCGTTTGAAGTACTGAATGCAAAGCGGTTAACTTCCCAGTCAGTAGCAAGCGAGTATGATGACCCCAAATCTCGAAGAAAGGGAACCATGAGGCCGGAAATCACTGCTATTGCTAACAACAGGTCAGTGATTCTTCTATTTTGATTGTATTGGTTTAACTGATATTGCAATTCTGTTTTCCTTATTGGAGACGTTTGGGCGAATCTATTTAAAGAGAAGATTTGCCCATTCATTGCCAATAGTTTCTAAAGAAAGGGACTGCCTTAACATCAGGGCATTATTAGACAGTCGATTCGAGTATGATTGATCTTCGACGATCCTGTTGAACGCTTCGCTCTCAGCAAGATCGTCATCAATATCGACCAAAATGCCGTTCTCGCCAGTCCGAATAACTGCCTCTGCTCCACCGCCGCCACATTTGGTGCAAATTGTTGGAACCCCCATACACAAGGACTCAAGCATAGAATTAGATAGGCCCTCGAACTTTGATGACATTACAAAAGCCGATGCAGTTCTAATGTGCATAAGAACGTCAGAAGAAAAGCCCATAAATTTAATTGAATCATCCATGTCAAGGCTATGAACAAGGTTTTCTAGTTCTGATTGAAGGCTTCCCTTGCCAAAGATTTCAAGAATATATTCAGGGTGTTTTTTATGAAACAGCGCAAATGACCTGATTGTCATCGAGTGATTTTCTTGAAGTTCAAGACGTCCCGCTGTGACGATTGCTTTTCTTCTAAGCCCAGAATACGGTTCAGGAAGTTCACTAGATATTGGATTTAAGATGATTTTTGAATTCGCCTGAAGGTATCTCGGCATTAAACTTGCCTGGCTTTTTGTCTGAAACACAATTGCATCGGACCTTCGATACAACATGTTTCTAATGAATGGGAGGATCTTATTGCCAGGAAAATCATATCTCGGATCGTTTCGCACCGAAACAATAACCCTATTTGGAAGTCCAATAGTCGCGATAAGCGTATACATGTTTTGATGAGGTAAAAAGGAAATTACCGTAGCGTTGGGCCGCTCGGAAATAAAACGTCGTATAAGCTTAATTTGGTCGAATGGCTTGAGCGTAGCGCTTGCAAACTCAGAACGCACCTTGACTCCTTCGGGAACATCGTATTCAACAACGTTACTTTTAGTCAGGAGATAGGTAAACCTAATACCATGAGCAGCGAAGTACGACGCGAGCGCAAGCGAGACGCGCTCGGCCCCGCCACCCATCAGGAAGGGTGAACAAAAACAATATGCCCAGCTTCATGTGTTAACTTATTTGAATTCAATTTAATCCTCTAATTACCGCTGGTAGCATTGCAGTAGATGTCGAGTATTTCGCTCAAGAGTAGATTGATATCGAATGAGCTGAGTATCTTTTTTCGGGCCAAAGTTCCCATTTCTTTTCTAAGCTCGCTTGATTCGAGAAGATGACTCAATGCAACGGCCAGAGCTTGATGGTTATCAACCGGAATCAGAACCCCATCAACACCATCATTAATTACTTGAGGAATTCCGCCAACGGGAGTGGCGACAGTTGGAATTCCTCTAGCCATGGCTTCAAGAACGCTCATGGGAAGCCCCTCGTTTTTGGAGGGGAGGCAGTACACCGCGGCACGCTCAAAGAGCTCTTCGCGTTCTGTGCCCGCGACCCAGCCGTGGAACTCGCAGCGGTCGGCAATACCGAGCTCTGCCGCAAGAGATTTATTCTTTTCGACCTCTCCGTCTCCGCCGAATACGACCTTGGTGCCGGGAAAACGCGACAGGATTTCTCTTGACGCGAACAAGGTGAGCACGGCTGGTCTGGAACTTTGACACCGTTATGAACAACGTCAATCTTCTCCAGGTCGCAAACGTTTTTTGAAAAGTAGTCGCGCCACTCTTCCGACAGAACCACAACTCGGTCGGCGATACTAAAGGTCTTTCTTACATCACGACGGTAGGGATCTCCGCCCTCTTCGAAAGCCTTCTTAAACTCGCCATCGTGATCGTGGAGTATTACGTACTTGCCTGCTTTATGGGCCATACGAGCCATAATTGACTTACGTTTGTAGGAGCCACGGGCGCTAATGTGTAAATGAATGATGTCATAGGATGGCATGATCATCGCATAGCGAATCAACGCTCGGGAAAATGCGACGGATTTACCGAGCTTTGAGGAACCGATGCCCGTCCCCAGGTACTCAAAGGCATCGCATGCCTCAGGGAGACCTGCGTCTAGATAACCTTTCACGACTGAGACAATTCCGCCGTGAAGAGAGAGATCGGGTCCGACCATCAACACCTTTGCATGGACGTGCGGATAACCTTTAGTCATTGATTTCCTCTTACCGAAAGCTTAGACGGCGAGCTGGAAGCCCCCCCCCAGATTGAAAACTCCGGGCCAACGTCTTTTGTCACTACCGCACCGGCAGCAATCACACAATGGTCGGCAATTCTAACGCCCTTAAGAATCGTTACGCCGCTGCCAATCCATACATCATTGCCGATCACGACATCTTGGTCATTCTCTGGAAGCTTGTCCGACTCATCAAGCGTCATCATGGGTCGGTCAAGAACATCTGTACGATGGTCTCCAGTAATAATTGTGAGATGAGGGCCGCTCATGACGTAATTGCCGATATGAATCTTCGCACGGGTCGTCAGAAAAGTTGCTCCTGGGCCAATATATACATCATGTCCCATGTAAATATTTTCAATCCCCTGAATTTCGCTACGACGACCGATGGTTACGTTTTTACCGCATGATGCAAAGGAGCGTCGTAGGGCAGGAAGCAAGAGCAATTTGTTATAAGCTCGCGAGATACCATCAAGCAATCTGTACCCAGCGCCCATGGCTAAGATTTCCTCCACACCATCTTGTCCACGACGCCTGTGTAGCTCTGGATGATCTTGACCACCTTGGTGGACACGTTCTCGTCGGCGTAGTCGGGAACGGGTGCCTCGGGCAGCGACCCCTCCGCGTCGAGCTCGACGGCCGTGTGGACGGCCTGCAGCAGGCCCCTCTCGGAGATGCCGGCGAGGGTGAAGCAGGCCTTGTCCAGCGCCTCGGGGCGCTCGGTGGAGGTGCGGATGCACACTGCCGGGAACGGGCGGCCGACGCTCGCGAAGAAGCTGGACTCCTCGGGCAGGGTGCCGGAGTCGGAGACCACCGCGAAGGCGTTCATCTGCAGGCAGTTGTAGTCGTGGAAGCCCATGGGCTCGTGCATGCGCACGCGCGGGTCGAGCTCGAAGCCGGTGGCCTCCAGGCGCTTGCGGGAGCGCGGGTGGCAGGAGTACAGGATCGGCATGTCGTATTTCTCGGCCAGCGCGTTGATGGCGGTGAACAGGCTCGTGAAGTTCGCCTCGGTGTCGATGTTCTCCTCGCGGTGGGCGGAAAGCAGCATGTACTTCTTCGGCTCCAGGCCGAGCTCGGTAAGGACGTCACTCGCCTCGATCTTGCCCAGGTTCGCGCGCAGGACCTCTGCCATGGGAGATCCCGTGACGTAGGTGCGCTCCGGGGCGCAGCCGGTGTCCTTCAGGTAGCGGCGGGCGTGCTCGGAGTAGGCCAGGTTGACGTCGGAGATCACGTCGACGATGCGGCGGTTGGTCTCCTCTGGCAGGCACTCGTCCTTGCAGCGGTTGCCCGCCTCCATGTGGAAGATGGGGATGTGCAGGCGCTTTGCCGCGATGGCGGACAGGCAGCTGTTGGTGTCGCCCAGGATCAGAAGGGCGTCGCGCTTGACCTGGACCATCAGCTTGTAGCTCGCGGCGATGATGTTGCCCACGGTCTCGCCCAGGTCGGCGCCCACGGCGTCCAGGTAGACGTCCGGGTCGGCAAGCTCCAGGTCGCGGAAGAAGATGCCGTTGAGCGTGTAGTCGTAGTTCTGGCCGGTGTGCGCCAGCAGGCAGTCGAAGTGGCGGCGGCACTTCTTGATGACCTCGGACAGGCGGATGACCTCGGGGCGGGTGCCCACGATGATGAGCAGCTTCAGGCGGCCGTCGTCCTCGAATGCGATATCGGAATAGTCCTTGCCCATGCGGCTAGACCTCCTCGTAGTAGGTGTCGGGGTTCTCGGGGTCGAAGGGCTCGTTGGCCCACATGACCGTCACGAGGTCCTCGGTGTCGGACAGGTTGGTGATGGAGTGCGTGTAGCCCGGGATCATCTCCACGGCGCGCATATCGGGGCCGGAGACGGTGTACTCGTCGACGGGGAACGGGTTTCCATCGGAGTCCTCCCCCACCCTCCTCAGCTTGATGCTCGCGGTGCCGGAGACCACCAGGAACCTCTCCCACTTGCTCATGTGCCAGTGGTTGCCCTTGGTGATGCCGGGCCTCGAGACGTTGATCGAGACCTGGCCGCGCTCGGGCGTGCGCAGGAACTCCGTGAACGAGCCGCGCGCGTCCGTGTTGGGCTTCAGGCCGTAGGCGAAGTTGCCCGGCTCGTAGTAGGACAGGAACGTGCTCCACAGCTTTTTGGAGAAGGAGCCCTCGGAAAGGTCGGGCACCGACAGCGTCTCGCGGCTGTCACGGAAGCAGTCGAGCAGGTGGACGATCTCGCCCAGGGTCTTAACATCGGTGTCGGGGACGTAGCAGAACCCGTCGCCGTCGACGCGCTCCAGCCCGTCGTATCCGCAGCGGTGCTCACGCCCCAGCAGGGCGCCCAGCATCTCGCCGACCAGGTCGTCGATGTAGAGGAGCTCCAGCTCCACGGAGGGGTCGTTCACAGCGTAGGGGCGGCCGTTGGCGATGGCGTCGCAGAAGGTGGCGACGGCGGAGTTGTAGCGCGGGCGGCACCACTTGCCGTAGAGGTTGGGGAAGCGGTAGATGAGCACCGGGGCGCCCGTGCGTCCGGAGTACTCCCGGAACAGGCCCTCCCCCGCCAGCTTGGACTCGCCGTAGACAGAACCCTCGAAGCGGCCCGAGAGGCTCGCCTGCGCGGAGCTGGAGAGCATGACGGGGCATCTGTTGCCGTGGCGCTCCAAGGTGTCCAGCAGCGTGGAGGCGAACCCGAAGTTGCCCTCCATGAACTCGGACTGGTCCTTGGGGCGGTTGACGCCGGCCAGGTTGAAGACGAAGTCCGCGCGGGAGCAGTAGTCCTCCAGCTCGGCGGGCGCCGAGTCGAGGTCGTACTCCATGACCTCGAGGGGAAGGAGTTGCTGGTATTTGGCGCGGCGGTCCTTGCCGTCCCTTATGTTCTTGAGGGCGCAGCAGAGGTTCCTGCCCACGAACCCCTTCGCGCCGGTGACGAGGACGCGCACCCTACTGCACCGCCTCGTGCTCGCGGCCCTCGAGCGCCAGCTGCACGTACTCGGCGGTCTTGATCTTGGCGATGGTGCCAGCCACGTCGAGCCTCTCGGTGTTGTGGGAGGTGTAGGACTCGTCGGCCTGGGTCTCCACCTCGCCGTCGACGACGAACTTGTCGTAGTTCAGGTCGCGCGAGTCGCAGGCGACGCGGTAGTAGCCGCCCATGTCCTCGGCGCGCAGGCGCTCCTCGCGGGTCATGAGGGTCTCGAAGAGCTTCTCGCCGTGGCGGGTGCCGATGACCTGCGTGCCCACGCGGCCGAAGACCTCCTGGACGGCCTCGGCGAGGTCGCCGATGGTCGACGCCGGCGCCTTCTGGATGAACAGGTCGCCGGGGTTGGCGTGCTCGAAGGCGAACTGCACCAGGTCGACCGCCTCGTCCAGGTTCATGAGGAAGCGGGTCATGTTGGGGTCGGTGACCGTGAGCGGCTCCCCTTTTCGGATGCGGTCGATGAACAGCGGGATGACGCTGCCGCGCGAGCACATGACGTTGCCGTAGCGGGTGCAGCAGATGGTGGTGCGGCCGGCGCCGTTGCGGGCGTTGGCGTAGATGATGGACTCCATCATGGCCTTGGACTTGCCCATGGCGTTGATGGGGTAGGCCGCCTTGTCGGTGGACAGGCACACGACGCGGTCGACGCCCTCCTCGATGGCGGCGTGCAGGACGTTGTCCGTGCCGATGACGTTGGTGCGGACGGCCTCCATGGGGAAGAACTCGCAGGAGGGCACCTGCTTGAGGGCGGCGGCGTGGAAGATGTAGTCCACGCCGTGCATGGCGTCGCGCACGCTCTGGGCGTTGCGGACGTCGCCGATGAAGAAGCGGACCTTGGAGGCGAGCTCCGGGGACTTCTCCTGCAGGCGGTGGCGCATGTCGTCCTGCTTCTTCTCGTCGCGCGAGAAGATGCGGATCTCGGCCAGGTCGGTGTTCATGAAGTGCTTGAGCACGGTGTTGCCGAACGAGCCGGTGCCGCCCGTGATCATCAGGGTCTTGTCTTTAAAGGTGGTCGAATCGTTCATCTATTTGCCTTCCTTACGTTTGGCTTTTGTAAACTGGTAAAAGAGAAATTTCGTATTAGTTACGAGGTATCGTTTGAAAAGCCGCTTCGGCTCTTGAATAAGTCTGTATAGCCACTCGAGACTCAGGTTTTGCATCCACATCGGCGCCTCTGGCACCACGCCGGCGAGAACGTTGAACGCTCCGCCAACACCGATCATCAACGGTTGTGGCCCTCCCTTGAGCTCGTGCATAAGAACTTCTTGACGGGGCGCGCCAAGAGCAATCCATGCGAAGTCTGCATCCGAATCAGCGATACGTCGCGAAAGGTCTCGCTTCTCGCTGTCGGAGAGCGGTCGGAAAACCGAAGGCTCCATGCCAGCGATTTCCAGGCCTGGATATTCCTCTTGAAGTGAATTTTTGAGAGCGTCGAGATTCTTCTGCTCGTTACCGTAGAAGTAATGGCTCCATCCTTGCTGCAAGGAAATATTGAATATCTCTCGCATCAGATCGGGTCCAGTTACACGCCCCATAGACTCTATTGTTTTACGTCCGACGACAGATAAAGGCTTGCCGTCGGGAACGGACATGAGGGAGTCAGCTTGGCAGGCCCAATAGGAAGGGTCGTCATGGGCCATAACCGAGGTATGAGCATTGGAAACGCAAATATATTCGCCATGTAGCTCATCTATATGGCGAGTGAGAAACTCGACACACTCAGACATATTGGTTCCCGTGATCGGAACATCGATTACGGGAACGCGCTTGAGCTCAACGAATTTAGAATAGTCCTGAAGCATTAGCACGCACCCTTACCGGTGATGACCTCGATCACCGTGAGGACAACGATCTTGAGGTCGGTAAAAATGCCCCGGTTGGCGATGTACTCCAGGTCTCGGCGGACCATGCCGTCGAACCCGGTCGAATTGCGCTCCGTCACCTGCCACCAGCCGGTGATCCCGGGCTTCACGGCCAGGCGCTGCAGGTCGTACTCGGTGTACTCCGCCACCTCGTTCGGCAGAGGCGGGCGCGGGCCGACGACGGACATCTGGCCCAGGAACACGTTCAGGAACTGCGGGAACTCATCAATGGAGTGCTTGCGGATGAACTTGCCGATTTTCGTTACGCGCGGGTCGTCCCTCATCTTGAACATGGCACCGGCAATCTCGTTTAGCTCCTTGAGCTCGGCGAGGCGCTCGTCGGCGTCCTTGTACATGCTTCGGAACTTCCACATTCGGAAGGTGGACAGGCTGCCGTCGCGGTGGGTCTGTCCCACGCGGATCTGACTGTAGAACGGGTTGCCCTCGCTCTCAAGGCGGATGGCCACGGCGAGCACCAGGCTCGGTACGGCGATGACGGCCAAGACACAGCCGCTGAACACGATGTCGAAGGCTCGCTTCACAACCCTGTAGACAAAGCGCGAGCGGTCCCAGTCCACGATGGATTGCATGGCCTTGTAACGGCCGACGCCCTCGCGCCGGCCCATGGCCTGAGCAATCAGTGCCGCCCCCACGGGCGCATCAGTTGCATATTGAGTTTTATCCGACACTTTCTCTTCCAACACTTTCTCCCCGGGTCGGGGATCCTCCCTGTTCTGTGTGGCGACCGCCAGCAGCTAGGCGATTGCCTTTTTGATGCTGCGCATGACGCGCTGCTCGTTTGAAAGCACGGCTAGGCCGACGCGCGTAGTTACGCGTCGGCCACACAGATCGAGCTCCAAATAAGCAGTGCTCTTGCGTCTGTTAATGGTTTTGATAAGGCCTTCGTGTCCCAGCAGCGGACCTGCCGTAACTACGACCTGGTCGCCGTCTTTTAGGGCCTCGCTCATGGGTACTACGCGGTCTCCCCTATGCGTAAATCCGCCAATAAGCTGAACCTCTTCTTTTGCCAGCGGCACAAACTGACCGTCCTGGGAAAGCACCCGGGCAAAGTCGTCCATGCGTAGCAGATACTGTTGCACGGTACGGGGATCTGCCGTATCGCAGATAAGATAACCGGGAAAGAGCGGCTTGGTCGTGTTGACCCATTCGCCGTGTACTTTAATCTCAGTTTGAAATTTGGGATAAAAGAGCTCCTGCATGGCACCAGCTGGCACCATACGCTCGATGCGCTCGCGCATTACTTCTTCGCGACCGTTAATGACCTGGATCACATACCACACGAGCACCACCCCCTTGCTGTCTTACGTGTGGCTCACGAGGTTTGTGTATGGCTTCGCCAGGGCGCTTGTGCGCGAAGGCGATCCATATTCAAACCCTGAGCCCAGTTAGACAAGCACGTGGCTCTGCCCCACCGTGAAAGGTATGTATAAGCGCAGTTGCTGGAGACGCGGACGTGTATCGTAAAATGACCGCGTCTCCAGCTGGCTGCGTGCGACCCAGTCAAGCGGGTACAAAACTGAATCGCACGCAAACAGCTGGAAGACTGCTACGCTTTGGCATGCAATCTACTATTTATTTGCACTAGGGAATTAACTCAACACAAATAAACAACGACGCATGACTTCTTTATTGGAGCTCGTGGTGTTTCTGGCACCGCCGTTACGGCCGGATGCTGATCGACCTTGTGCTTTATGGCTTGCTGGGGCCGCGAGCACAGTTGAACTCATGTAACGTTAGGTATCCTAGCACAAGCTGTTACCAAAACTGATTTGGCTTGTGGTGGACAACATATCGTTCATTTAGCGTGTTCAAGGGTGTTGTTTTGGAATGTTGTTCAAATTGATGCAGGTTATTGAGGTATTGCCGGCGATTAGGGGCGTTCCTTAAGCACAAATGGAACGGCGAGCTGCACTGGTAATTGCGTTAGTCTAACAAACTATGTACAGACATGGGAAATAAATTGTGCAATTTTTTGTTGGCGTAGGTGGGGTTTGCGGCGCGAGATATTTTGGCATGAAAAAAAGGCCTTCGGTATCCCGAAGGCCTTTGAATTCACGATGGTGGAGACGAGGGGGATCGAACCCCTGACCTCTTGACTGCCAGTCAAGCGCTCTCCCAGCTGAGCTACGCCCCCGTGACGAGGAAATACTATAGGGGAAGTTGGCACGGCGTGCAAGAACTTTTTTGGGTCAGATTCTAAATGCCTATTGATATAGGTAAGCGATGGCGGTGCCGGCGTGGACTTGGATCGTGGCTGTTGACCTGACAACGTTGCTGATGCCCGTGTCGGTCAACAGGCCCAGAGGGCTGTGATCTAGTTCCCATTCTAGGCCGTGCTCGCTTACAACCGTCCCAGGGGCTATAGCGATTATGGAGAACGTCTGCCCCTCGGCACCTTCGATGATCCAGGATTCGCCTGCGTGAAGGAAGCGAGCGACCACCTTGTCCTCGACAATCCAGACAGGGGCAACCTCGTAGCCTGCGAGCAGCCCCAGTACGGAAAGTGCCATATCCGGGCGGCCGCCAGTGGCGCAGGTTGCAACCACTTCGGCACCCGGCCAGCGGCGGCGGACGGAACAAAGCGCCAGCGCCAGATCGGTATAGTCCTTGTATGGGTCGTGGCGCTCAACTTCAAAGTCGGTGGCGGCATCGACTAACGCGCGGCCCGCATCGCTCACCGTGTCGGCATCCCCCACATACACGTCACAGCTCAGGCCGGCGCCCAGCAGCGCGTCGAGCCCGCGGTCCACGGCGACAACGTGGCCGCACTCCCCTGCTAGCCTATGCAACAGATCCGCGCTCGCCACCACGGGCGAGCCGCAGACCACTAATACCTTGCAAGCCACAGCCTCGCCTATCCCTCAAACGAAAGCACGCGGGGCAGATCCAGGTCCTCATAGCTGTCGATAAAGATATCGCAGTTGGCGCGAACATCGTCGCGCTTCATGCGGCCATGCGGGTCATAGATGCCCACGCGCTTAAAGCCGGCGGCCCCAGAGCTCTTTAGGCCAAAGACGGCGTCCTCAAACACCCATGCGCGCTCAAACTTGCACTCGTGGCGTTCTTCCAGGCGACGCAGCGCCAGCTCGTACACATTGGGGAACTGCTTGGAGCGCCCCGCCTCGCCCGTCGTGGTAACAAACTCCATTAACGCGTCGAGCCCGGCTCCCGCAAGCGCAGACTTAACCAGTTCGGCCGGTGTGGACGTAGCCACGCACATGGCGATGCCCGCCGCCTTTGCCTGCTCCAAAAATGCCAGGAGACCCTCGCGCGGCGGCACCTTGGAGTAGCCATCGATCAGGATGTCGCTCAGCTCACGGTAGAGCTCCTCACCATTCGCGCCAATGCCCCATGTGTCGTGGTAGGCCTGGCACTCGTCCTCCAGCGACAGGTGCTCAAATTGGGCAAAGTCATCTACGGTCACGTTAATACCGTGGCGGTGCAATAACTCGGGCTGGGCATAGGCCCAAACGGGGGTGCTATTAACCAGCGTGCCATCGCAATCGAAAATAAAAGCAACCTTGGGAGCGGCGGTACGGGACATAAACGAACCTTTCGATATCAAATGGTAAACATCCTGCTAAAAACGTTTTACCAAACGTCAGCCTAACAATTTTGAAACCCAAATTGGTAAAACTGTCAAGAGTTTTACCACGGCAATTCTGCCAGTGGTATAAACATGTCGCTTACCGATTAAACGCCCCCGCAAATCCGCTTTCGTCCATAAAACTAACGCACAGGTGTTATCGTAGTTTCTGCCGAAAGTTCCACCGAGCACGCGAGGTGGAACGAATCACAGAAACTTCGCCGTCCCTTCGATTCGTGCAGCCTTGGACCTTTCGCATCTAGTCACCAAGGCAACACGCTGCCGCGTCATGATGGGATCAAACGTGAGCGATACAAAGCTAAAGCCAACGGCTAAAAAGCCCGCAACCCGCAAACCGGCTCCGCACGCACCGGAGCTCTCCAAGGACGATGTCTACCTGTTTGGCATTGGTATGTGGGAGCGCAGCTGGGAAAAGATGGGCGCGCACCCCGACACGCAGCAGCGCACGCGCGGCTGGCGCTTTTGCGTTTGGGCGCCCGATGTAAAGAGTGTCCATGTCATTGGCGAATTTAACGACTGGGATGAGGAAGCCAACCCGCTGGTGCCCGTGCATACGAGCGCTATTTGGGAAGGCTTTATTCCTGGCGCCGAGCAGGGCCAGCTCTATAAATATCTCATCGAGACCAACGAGGGCGAGAAGCTCTACAAGGCCGATCCATACGCCTTTAAGGCCGAGTGCCCTCCGGGTACCGCGAGCGTACTGTGGACCCTCGATGGCTACCAGTGGAACGACGCCGCGTGGCTCAAGCGCCGCGCCGGCCACAACCACATGTCGCAGCCGCTCAACATCTACGAGGTGCATATTGGCTCGTGGAAGCGCCACGGCGACGCGCCGCAGGGCGAGCCGGACGAGTACGGCAACTACCCCGGCCCCATGGATCCCTTCCCCGCGCAGCGCGGCGAGTTCTACACCTACGACGACCTGTCGGTGGAGCTCGTGGACTACGTGCGCGACATGGGTTACACGCATATCGAGGTCATGCCGCTTATGGAGCATCCCTTTGATGGCTCCTGGGGCTACCAGACGACCGGCTACTATGCCGCCACGTCGCGCTACGGCAACCCGCAGCAGCTCATGCACTTTATCGATGCGTGCCACAAGGCGGGCATCGGCG
>ERZ809296.1404-NODE-1404-length-28615-cov-79.326716_pt1 | contig 28615 bp, 25 predicted proteins | sample MGYA00520511_ERZ809296 | MGnify/ENA primary metagenome ERZ809296 (study PRJEB31576, sample SAMEA3212662) | Homo sapiens | biome: human-gut; feature: human gut; material: fecal | place: Sweden | collected 2012 ... | reverse complement strand
ACCTGAACCGGAAATATCAATGTAGTACAAAGGCAGGCTGTGCAAATTGTCACAAGGGTAGAATTTCGGTAAAAAGTCTGGATTTTAAAGTGCTAGTGTGATATATTGCTTGTCAAGGAGCGTGATAATATGAAAAAAGCAATGGTCATATCAATATTCTGTGCTGTATTTTTATCTGGCTGTGGAAATGTATCAGAGTCCGCAGAAAGAGAAAACTCTTCAGTAGCTAGTCAAACTACGACCACGGCTATAGTTTCCGCAAAAACAACGGCAAAGGAAGAAAAGGATACAAGCGAAACCACAGCGACCATTAAAAAGAGTTCGCAGACGGTATCATCTTCCCCAAAGCCGACAGATACTGAAGTAACTGCGGTTAAGAAATCAAGCACTTCAAATACAGGCGGCAATTCGGTTCAGGAGCATAATAACGCTGTACAGGGTAATAACCAAGCTGTGCAGAATAATACTCCATCCAACAATTCTCAGGACAATAACTTAGCGGAGCAGAACGCCCAGCCGTCCAATGAGAAACCTCAGAATAACGAGCCGTCTGCCACCCGATCAACAACGGCAAAGCAGTCAGCATCGGCAGAGCCTGCGGTAACAAATTCGCCTGTCACAACAACAAAGCCGCAGACTACAAAAGTTCCGCAGACTCAACCACCCTTGCCGGTGCCTACTGAGGAAGAACGATATATGGATATCGGCAGAAGCTTATCTCATAACGGCTCTGATTACAGCAAGGCAGAGGCGGTATACAACTGGATGACTGAAAACGGTTCGGGCACTTGTGTGAATTATTCGTGGCAGACCTACTATTTGTGCAAAGGTACAGGTCTGGAATGCTATCTTGCATGGACGCCGTCAAAACTGTATGGTCATGTAGCAAATGTCGTTAAGGTAAACGGAACATGGTTTGTTCTTGATACGCAGGGACAAGGATTTCTGCTGAATAACGACTGCGGATTCAGCGAAATAATAGATATTGATGAATCATATGTATCAGTGGCGGATTTGATAAGCAACCAAAGATATGATGAAATATATTAAGATGTGCAAACGAAAGAGCCGAAATCCGGCTCTTTTTCTTTGCAAAAATGAAAAGGAGAAATGCACTTTATGTTCAAAAAATCGAAAATATTAAAGAAACTCAGCGCAGGGTTCATGGCAGGACTCTGTGCTTTTTCTATGCTCGGTTCATCTATGAGCGGAGCTATCACAGCAAGTGCCGCAAGCACACCTATGGAAAACCCGACCTTCCCGTCAGCGGATACGGTGATCGCAAAGGCGGCGACTTTGCTGGGTACGCCGTATACCTATGGAAACAAGGGCTACTGGCATGCGTATGTTCAGGGTCAGTACACTCCGCTTTCTGTTGAAACGATAAATAATCTCGGCATTGACTGTTCGGGACTTGTGTACTATACGCTTACACAGCTTGGATACAAAACATCGGGTTTCAGTTGGAACAACCCTGTGCCTGTTGACACAGATCATTGGCTTACAGTCAATGATAACTGCACCATAACTTACGACGGAAAGACTTCAAAAGTCGAAGTCGAAAAGAAGAACATCAAAACAACGGATCGCCCGTATTGGGAGTGTGCTGACGGTTCGGTTATTACAGCAGGATCTGTGGTGGTCGCTCAGAATCCGGGTGGTGAGGATCACGCATGGATCTACATGGGCGAATTTGATTCAAGAAACGATGTAATAAGCTATCTGAGATCTATTGGTGTTTCGGAAAAACTCATAAACTCAAAGACAGTTGGCGATGGAAAAGGTGCAGGCGGAAAGCATTGGAGAATAGAATCCAGCGGTTCGGAGGGCGTTGTTATCAACAACAAAACTGACGGTAAGACTGCTACCGCTATGAATATGTCGGCGTTCAGGATAACAAAAAATGATGTAAAATTTGAAATAACTAAGGTTCTTGCTTCAGACAGAACGGTTAAGATTTCAGGCACAAGCAAGGTAGACGGCACGGTTGCAAAATACGGAGTATATACCGATAAGGCTTGTAAAAACAAGGTCGGCGAGATCACTATCGGCAAGGACGGAACAGGTTCCATTCAGTTACCTGAAAAGCAGTATTACGTTAAGGAGATCTCCGCACCGACAGGTTACAGTATCTCTGAAGAAGTGTTCGCATTAAAGGCTGACGAAAATGTATTTGTGACCGAAGATTTTACGAGAGGCACAATTAAGGTCAACAAGACCGCCGATGACGGGATCGTAAGCGGCAGAGAGTTTAAGGTCACAGGAAACGACGGCAGCAGTTACACCAAGAAAACCAATGCAAACGGCGTTGCCGAATTTAGCGGATTAAAGGTATACAACACATCTACGGGCAAAGCGATCACCTACACCGTATCCGAGATCAATGTAGATACAAGATACGAAGTTCCTAAGGCTCAGAATGTTACGCTGACAAGCGGAGATGTTGATCTGACTGTGAATGTAAAGTTCAACAATCAACTTAAAACGGGCTCGATAAAGATAAATAAGCAGTCTGAGGATAATCAGAACGGCGACAGAGAGTTCACTATTACGGGCAACGGTAAGACCTACACAATAAAAACAGGTTCGGACGGTATTGCAATACTTTCCGATATTCCCGTTTACAACAGCAATAATGAGAAGATCGTGTACACCATTTCCGAGAAAAATGTTCCCATTAGATATGTTGTTCCTGCAGATCAGACTGCAACCCTGACGGCGGACGCAACAACAACCAAGAAATTCAAAAATATCCTCAAAAAGTTTACGGTTGAGGTGACAAAGCAGGATTCCGAAACATCTTCTGCACAGGGCGACGGCACTCTTTCAGGCGCAGTTTATGGCATTTACCGTGACGGAACGCTTGTTGACACCTACACAACAGATGAAAGCGGATATTTCAAGACAAAAGAGTATGTCTGCGGAAACTACACTGTTCAGGAAATTTCACCAAGCGAAGGCTATCTGCTTGATGAAACAGTTTACTCAGTTGGTGCAGAAGCTGAGAATTATTTCATTGAGCATAACCCACTTTCTATGACAGTGACTGAGGACGTTATCAAGGGAAATATCGCAATGATCAAGCATTCCGATGACGGCTCTACTCAGATAGAAACTCCAGAAGTGGGAGCTGAATTTGAGGTGTATCTGAAATCTTCGGGTTCTTATGCAAATGCTGTTGAAACAGAACGTGATTACCTGACGTGTGATGAAAACGGATTTGCACAAACCAAGGATATGCCATACGGAATTTACACTGTGCATCAGACCAAGGGTTGGGAAGGTACGGAGTTTATAGCTGATTTTGATGTGAACATCAGCGAGAACGGTCAGACCTATCGCTATCTCATTAACAATGCAAAGTTTGAAAGCTATATCAAGATCGTAAAGGTGGATTCCGAAACGGGAAAAACCATTCCTTATGAGGGCGCAGGATTTGAGATCTACGATTCAAATGGTCAGAAGATCTCAATGACTTTTGCATACCCAACCCCAACAACAATCGACACTTTCTACACAAACAGCGAGGGATATCTGATCACTCCCGAAGTTCTTCCCTACGGTGAGTATTCACTTATTGAGGTTCAGGCTCCTTACGGCTATGCGCTTGATAAAACTCCCGTAGCATTTTCGGTTTCCTCAGAAAATGCAGAGAAAGAAAACTCGTTTACTATTGTCAAAGTTGAAAAGCAAAATACCGCTCAAAAAGGAAAAATCAGCGTTCGGAAAACAGGCGATATTTTCACAAGCGTGAATATGGCAAGCTCTGCTTATACAGACGAAAACGGCGAGCTAGTTGTCAATCCAACAACTTACACTCCCGTGTTTGCAGACGGAGATCTCAGCGGTGCAGTATTTCAGATAACCGCAAAAGAAGATATTGTAACGGCAGACGGTACGATTAGAGCTTATGCCGGAGATGTTGTTTCAGAGATCACGACAGATGAGAACGGCTATGCCGAAACTGAGCCGCTTTATCTTGGCAAGTATGAGGTCAGAGAGACAAAAGCTCCATACGGTTATGTGTTGAACAATAAGCCTAAAGATGTTGAGCTGACATATGCAGGGCAGGAATTTGAGGTGAGAGATACTGTGAATACAGCTTTTGAAAATGAGTATCAGGGCGTGAGGATATCGCTTTCTAAGGTTATGGAAAATGATGAACTGTCCGGTATCGGCAGTAACGGAGAGTACAAAAATGTTCGTTTCGGACTGTTTGCCGCAGAAGATATAACGGCGGCTGACGGTACTGTAATTCCTGCGGACGGTCTCATTTCTGAAATCAGTCTTGATGAGAATATGACTGCTGTAATCGCAGAGAAAATCCCATTCGGTAAGTACTATGTTCAGGAAATTGCCACCGATGAACACTATGTTCTCAACGGTGAAAAGTACCTTGTGACATTTGAGTATATGGGTCAGGAAGTAACTACAGTTTCTATTGACTGCGGTCAGTTTGTAAATGAATTAAAGCACGGAAAAGTCGAGGGTATCAAGGTAAATGAGAGCGATGAACCTCTTGAAAATGCTCTGTTCGGACTGTTTGCAGTTGATACTGCCGAATTCACTTCTGAAAACGCATATATGACCGCTGTTTCCGATGAAAACGGATATTTTGAGTTTGATGAAATCCCATACGGCGAGTATATTGTCAGAGAAATCGAAGCTCCGACGGGATATATTCTCAGCGGTGAAAGCTATCCCGTAACTGTTTGCGAGGACGGCGAAACTATCACAATTCGTACAGTTAACAAGCCTATTACCGTTGAAGTGTCTAAGGTTGATGTATACGGCGAGGAATTAATCGGCGCAGATATGCAGCTTGAAAATGCTGACGGTGAAATCATTGACGAATGGATTTCCGATGGTACAAATCATATTGTAACCGAGCTTCCAGCCGGAGATTACACGCTCAAGGAAATTGCGGCTCCGGACGGATATGTGATAGCTACGGATATTGAATTCGAGGTTTTTGCAGACGGTACAATAAAAATCAGAAACGTTGATTCTACGGCGATTTCAGAGGACGGAAATCCGCTGATTGTTATGGTTGACGACACAACAAAGGTGAAGATCTCAAAGCGTGATATTACTACGGATAAGGAGCTGCCTGGTGCAACTCTCCAAATTATTGACGAGGACGGAAATGTGGTTGAGGAATGGGTATCTGCGGACGAGGCTCATCTTGTCGAGGGCAAGCTTATCGCAGGAAAGGAATACACGCTCCGTGAAATCATTGCTCCGGACGGTTACGAAATTGCAAATGAGATAAAGTTCACGGTAAACGAGGACGGTTCTGTGACCGAGGTCGTTATGTATGACGAGCTTACTCCTGTTACAAACACTCCGTATACAGGCGATAATCACAGCAATTTTGCGGCATTTGCAATGCTCGGAGCTGCAAGTGTTATCCTTGCCGCCCTTATTATCACAAAGAAAGGAAAAAGGCATGAATAAGAAAGTTATTCGAACTGCTGCGGCTGTGACCGCAGCCGCCCTCCTCGGAGGAGGAATTTATCTTCTTGTAAAAAACGATGTTGCTCAGAAAATCAATTGGCGTGATATTCTGATCTATGCTCCCACGCCGATAGCGAGAGAAAAGCTTGACGAAGCGGTCGATATTGAAAAAAGCAAGCCTTCCGCCGACAGAGTTCCCGAGGATACCAAAGAAGAACTGACCGAACAGGTACGTCAGCTTTCCAACGAGCATGACGATTCTGTGGGTTGGCTGTATATTCCCGATACGAATATAGATTATCCGATCATGCAGTCGGGAGATAACGATTATTACACACGCAGGGCGGCGGACGGTTCATATTTGTATGCAGGATCACTGTTTATGGACTATCGCTGTTCAAGCGATTTTTCTGACTTTAATAGCGTGATCTACGGTCACAATATGGGCAATGGAACGATGTTTGCCAATATTCCAAATTACGAAAACGAGGAATTTTTCATGAACCACAGCTTTGGCTGGCTGACCACGGAAGATGAGGTGCATCTGATAGATTTCTTTGCAGTAGCAAGGACTACAGACACGAGCGGACTTTATCTTGCTGATCCGACCTTTGAAGAGTGGGATTCACAGCTCAGAAACTGCGCGAGTATTTACAAGGAGATCGGCATTTCCGAAGAAGATAACCTGATAACGCTGTCAACTTGTACTTCTGCAGAGGGTAACAGCCGTACAATTCTGGTAGGAAAAATTATCGAGGAGAGTGATGTGGAATGAAGTTGAAAAAGAAAGTTATTGCAGCGATTGCAAGCACACTCTGCTTTGCAGCTATGATGTCGCTAACTGCCTATGCTTCGGGTGATGTTGCGGGGGCGGTCACAAGCACTTGGAACACAGCCAGATTGCAAATAGTGTCGGTGGTGAACAATGTTGTTTTTCCGTGCCTTGATGTTATCCTTGCGGTATTGCTGTTTGTGAAGATAGGTGCGATGTATATGGACTACCGCAAGCACGGACAGATAGAATGGACTCCTGTTGCGATAATCTTCGCCTGCCTCATATTCACCCTTACCGCTCCGTTGTATATCTGGTCTATTGTGTAAGGAGGTATGACAAATGAAGAATATTCTTATACTCGCCGTACTGTCTGCGGTGATCCTTACAGGCTGCGGAAATATCTCGCCGCCGTTCAAAGCCGAGCAGACAACGGTCACAACAGCCGCTCCGACAGTAAGTGCGGCTGCCTCTTCGGAGGCTGAAAGTACCGTCGATGAAGAACAGGTAAAATATGATACCTTTATTGCGGAGTTTTTCGATTCAAATATCAGCTTTGCAGATACAAGCGCATTGGTAACAGAAACAATGAAAGGCTGTTCATTTGAAACGCAGACAGACAGTTCAAACGGAGTGCAGAATATATCGCTGAAAGGCAAAAACGGCGGCGGTATGATAGATGTTCTGTGTATTGATCTAAGTCAGAGTGATCTTGATCACGATATGGAATATATCCTTGAAAACTTCGGAGATTATTACTTCGGACAGACCTCCGCACAGATGAGCGGTATCACCGAAGATGACTTTGTTTCGAGTTACCGAATGACAAGCAGTGTTGTTTCAAAGGGTAAGTATCAGCAGTACGGCTCTGTTCAGAAATCCGATGGTATGGCGACGCAGTTCGGATACACGGAAACCTACGCTGTGCTGAACGAGAACAAGCTTACCGTTGTGTCGGGTGCATTTCTCAGTTCAGATATGATGGAAAGGCAGAGTTTTTCACAGCTGATGGCTAAGTTTGCGGAGAATGTGAAGTACTGATTTAAAATGAAAAAAGGGCTGAGGTTGGCTCAGCCCTTTGGTTTTGGGGAGTATAAATCAGAATTTATATATTAAATACTTCTTTTGCGTATGATGTCCACCCACCATGTGTAATCATTACGCAAATTACAGCAAGTGTTATATACAATACGATAGGGATAAGCAGATATGCCTTGCCTTTACTCAATGTTTTCCGAAATACATAGATATTTGAGGGAAATGATAAAGCAAGCCAAATCAGTAGCTCAATACAGCCAAGCATAATAGAAACATCTTTCTCCGAGCCTAAATCATAGCTATAGCCTTTTGAATGTCCAGTTATATCAAGAAAAATCCAGCCGAAACATATTGGAAATGAAAATGCAATAAAACTCGTCCAGAGAAAATTCAGACAATAGATAATTTTACTTTTCATGGCTATCTCCTACAAATTCCAATTTACCCGTAAAATTTTGATTTATCTTATTACCCATTATACCACACCAACCTCGAAAAATCAACCCTAGTAAACAGAAAGCAGGTGATAAAGTGTCATATATCCCATTTACAGACGAACAAAAAATCCTTGCCAACAGCGTAGACCTCGAAGAATTCCTGAGAATGCGAGGTGAGAAATTAGAGCGTGTTGGCAGAGAGCATAAGCTCATTTACTGTGACAGCTCCGGCAGGCACGACAGCATAACGCTTCGTGGCTCGACATGGTTCGACCATAAAAATCAGGTCGGCGGTGGTGCAATAAAATTTATGCAGGAATTCTATGATATGGACTTTCAGACTGCGGTACAGGAACTGTTGGGACAGAGGGTAACTCCGCTGTCTAACAGCCCACCGAAAGCTGATAAACAAGAGCAAAAAACAAGAGAATTTAAACTTCCCGAAGCCAATTCAAATATGCACAGAGTGTATGCTTACCTCATAAAACAGAGGTTCATTTCTCCCGATATTATCAGCCATTTTGCAAAACAGCACACGCTTTATGAGGACAAGGAACATCACAATGCCGTGTTTGTAGGAATTGATGAGAACGACGTTCCAAGGCAGGCAAGCAAGCGTTCAACAAATTCTTACGGCAATAGTTTCAGGATCACTTGTCAAGGTTCTGACACAAGATACAGCTTTGCACATTTCGGTGAAAGCAAAAGGCTCTATGTGTTTGAGGCTCCCATAGATATGATGAGTTTTCTTACGCTTTATCAGAAAGATTGGCAGAAACACAGCTACATCGCTATGAACGGAGTTTATGAAAATGCTGTGCTTGTGGCATTAAAGAATCATTCTAACTTATCGAAAGTAATTCTCTGCGTTGATAATGACGAAGGAGGGATCGAGGCCGTTGACCGTCTAAGGGATATTCTAAATGAGAACGGATATTCAAACGTCAAACGCCTTGCACCGCCGTACAAAGATTGGAACGAGGTGCTAAAAGCGAAGAATGGTGCTCCTGCTCTGCCTGCTGTGCCTAACAAGCATAAGGAAGAATATCATCGTCAGGTGGGAAATTTGCAGTATCTCAAATGCCGTCCGGATAAGCTGACGTCTCAGATCTATGCCGCCTTCAAGAACGAACAATACAAATATCTTGCCGAGTATGCTTTGGTTGGCTCGGCGTTTTTTATTGATAAAAGCTGTGAAAAGGATATGTTTGCAAAGCTCAGAGCCAAGCTGAAAGCAGAGTACAAGCCGTACACAGATAAAGGCAAAGTTGCTGCCAAGCAAAGAAATTTGCAGGAATGTGTTACGGCAGTAATGAAAGATCTAAGGCAAACAGCTCGTACCCGTGAGCAGTCAATAAATACGGCGAAACTGCTGTATCAGCTTGCGGATAGTGCTGTCAGGTTATCTGTTGAAGAAACTTTGTCTGAACCTTTGGCAGACCATATCGAATCTGAGGACATCGTTTGTGAACCTGAACCTTGTATGGAATTTGGTTGATGCGATACCGTCTGCTTCACGGTGCAATACCTTGAAGATAACAAACTAACTTTTCTTTTAAATACAGAAGAAAGCATATTTTTATGGATAGGAGGTGAAATTTTGAATGATAAACAAATGATTTTAATAGGCGTACTTGTTGTAATTTTCATTGCCTTTTTAGTGGTAGTAAATCTGCTTGACAACAAGTCGCTTAACGGAATAAAGGCAAAAAAAGTCGGAAACGGACAGCACGGAACAGCTCGGTGGGCGACAAAAACAGAAGTCAAGCGGACTTTTATCTCTCTGCCATTCGAGCCTGACAAATGGCGTAAGGGAGAAAATATTCCGCACAGTTCCAACGGAGATGTTATTCAAGGAACTGTGGTCGGGTGCAGAGGTTCTGGAAAGAAAACTGTTGCACTTGTGGATACCGGCGACGTCCATACTCTTATGATAGGAGCGGCAGGAGTCGGCAAGACTGCATACTTTTTGTATCCGAACATAGAGCTTGCCTGTGCAAGCGGAATGTCTTTTATCTCAACTGATACAAAAGGCGACGTTGCAAGAAACTACGGAACTATCGTCAAAAAGTATTACGGCTACAATGTTTCTGTTCTCGACCTTAGAAATCCCACCAGAAGTGATGAAAACAATATTTTGCATCTTGTGAATAAATACATGGATTTGTATTTGGAAGATAAGAGCAACCTTTCGGCGAAAGCAAAAGCTGAGAAATACGCTAAAATCACAGCAAAAACAATAATCAATATCGGCGGAGGCGACAGTTCAAACTACGGGCAGAACGCTTTTTTCTACGATGCGGCTGAGGGTCTGCTTGCCTCGGTTATCCTGCTTTTAGCAGAGTTCGGCGATAAAAACGAACGTCATATCGTATCTGTGTTTAAGCTGATACAGGACTTGCTTGCAAAGTATCAGCCGAATCCCAAAGCAAAACCGAAGATGTATTTTTCAAAACTTATGGACAAGCTTCCCTCGGAGCATAAAGCGAAATGGCTTGCGGGAGCGGCTCTTAATTCTTCCGACCAGTCCATGCTGTCGGTAATGTCCACTGCCCTTTCAAGGCTCAACAGCTTTCTTGACACAGAAATGGAGCAAATGCTCTGTTTCGGAACTGCTGTGGACGCAGAGAAATTCTGCAATGAGAAGTCTGCGATTTTTATAGTTCTGCCCGAAGAAGATACAAGCAAATATTTCATGGTAAGTCTGCTGATTCAGCAGTTATACCGTGAGATTCTGGTCATAGCCGATGAGCATGGCGGAGCACTTCCGAACCGTGTAATGTTCTACATGGACGAGTTCGGCACGTTTCCGAAAATCGACGGAGCAGAGGCGATGTTCTCGGCAAGTCGTTCAAGAAAAATATCCATAGTTGCGATAATCCAGTCCTTTGCACAGCTTGAACAGAACTACGGCAAACAGGGCATGGAAATCATAACGGACAATACTCAGCTCACGGTTTTCGGAGGGTTTGCACCAAATTCACAGTCGGCGGAGATCCTTTCAAAATCCCTCGGCGAACAGACCGTGTTAAGCGGTTCGGTTTCGCAAGGCAGAGATAAATCTCAATCCTTGCAGATGATAGGCAGACCATTGATGACGGTTGATGAACTGAAAAGTATGCCAAAGGGACAGTTTATTGTCATGAAAACAGGTGCTCACCCGATGATTTCAAAACTAAAGCTGTTCTTCAAATGGGGTATTAAATTTGAAGGCGAGTACCGTCTGCCGGATAAAACCGCAAGATACGTTTCCTACAAGGAGCGTGATGAGCTTATCCGTGATGTTGAGATTAAATATCCGCAGAAGAAAAAAGTGACTTCTACAGCGGAATTTGAAATTGTCGATGACGAAGATTTTGAAGATGAATCGCCAAAGAAAAAGACCAATGTAAAAACGAACAGGAGTTGATGCGAATTGATATTACCGAGAAGAATTTACGATTTAGGCTTGTCTCATAAGGCAGTATCGGTATACTGTTATCTGTGCGGACGAGCAGACAAAAACGGAGAATGCTACCCCTCAGTGGGTCGAATTGCAGAGGATCTAAGCCTGTCAACTTGCACGGTGTTTCGGGCATTTAACGAATTAGAAAAGCGTGATTTATTAGAGCGGTTTCCACGTTATCATCCACAAGGCGGTCGGAGAAGTTCGCTGTATCGAATAAAGGGTGAGATAACTAAAACAAATCGTTCCAAGAAACGAGGTGGCAGCGTTGTTTGATTGGATAAGTGACGCCATAGACTGGATAGGCGACGGGATATCAAGCCTGTGGGACAGCACCATAGGCGGAGCGGTAGACGCAATATCCGACGCTATTTGGGACGTTATGTTTGAATGGCTTTTCAACCTCATTTACGGAGCGGTCGCAGATTTGTTTGAATTTATCAACTCCACCACAAGCGACATCTTTACGCTTTCGTGGGTGCAGGCGTTTATCAGTCTGTTTCACGCACTTGGCTGGATGCTGTTTGTATGCGGGCTTGTAGTTGCGGTTTTCGATACGGCAGTTGCATACGAATCGGGGCAGGCGAACATCAAAAACACTAGTCTGAATGTGCTTAAAGGCTTTATGGCGGCAAGTCTTGTAACAGTAGTTCCCCAAAGGCTGTATACATTTTGCGTTGCCTTGCAGGGAACATTCGCTCAGGACCTGCTTGGCGGATTCATAACCGGAACGACCGCTTCTGTTGCAGATTCGGGGCTTTCGGTCATAATTGCTCTTGCTTCGGATGTATCGCTGTTCAGTCTATTTTTTATGATCTTATTCGGTTACTGCACGGTGAAAGTTGTGTTTGCAAACATCAAGCGAGGCGGCATAATGCTTTGCCAGATAGCTGTTGGGAGCTTGTATATGTTCGGAGTTCCGAGGGGCTACACCGACGGCTTTTACAGCTGGTGCAAGCAGGTCATCGCTACTTGTCTGACGGCTTTTTTGCAGACAACGATATTGTATATCGGTCTTCTGACTTACACTCAGCACCCATTGCTTGCGGTGGGGATATGCCTGTCGGCAAACGAAGTGCCGAGGATAGCTCAGATGTACGGGCTTGATACCAGTGTGAGAGTCAATATGATGAGTGTTAGTCATACTGTTTCTATGGGAGCTAAAGCAGTCGGTATGCTGAAACATAATGCATAAAACTTAAATTCATATTTTTATATTGCTTTCTATGATTTAATGTGGTACAATATGTTTGGATAGTAATAATTTCAATTTTTAGCATCAGCACACTGGAAATTCCAATAGATATTATTTCGTTAATGGTAAGTATATTGAGTTTATTTGATCTTGATTTTATCGGAGGCAGTAATATGGGATTTAAAGCATTTCTAAGAAAGGCTATAAGTGGCACTTTTGAGATGATTCTTGTGAATGTACCAAGTATGATGTTTTATTGAAATTATTATATATAAGTGCCATCAAGGGTTCGAATCCCTTGCATCTCACCAAGAACTCTGAAAGCAATTTCGGAGTTCTTTTTTTAGGAGGTCTGATAAAATGAAAACCTACATCTACCCCGAAAACCTGAGAGCAAACGTAAAGCTGTGGTTTTGGAGCGTTCGGGATCTTGTCATTATCTGTGCAGGGATAGTACTGTCTGTGATAGTGCTTGTGAATCTTTGGAACATTACCCCCTTTGCAGTCACAGCCTGCTATGCTTTTGTGACTGTAAGAGCAGATGAAATGTCGATAATGGACTATCTTTTTAATGCTGTAAAGTTCTTTGTGGCCTCACAGCAATTATATTTTTGGAGGAAAAGTTAAATGAAGAAAAGCAAAAACAGCGTTCAGGGCCTTATCGGTCTTGAACGCTTTACTCGTTTCGGAGTAAAATCCGACAAGGCTGAAATTGCATTTTTCAGCGTAGAGCCGACCAATATTTCCGTGCTGTCTGCGGCGAATATCGACGTGAAGATACATCACTTTATGATGCTGTTAAGCACGATACCGGATCTTGAAATACTTGCTTTGGATTCCTGTGAGTGCTTCGACAGCAACAAAACATATGTCAAAAAGCGTTTGCAGACAGAGCAGAATGAGGCTGTGCGAAAGCTCTTGCAGGCGGACTATGATTTTCTTGACGAGATTCAGGTAGAGATGTCATCTGCAAGACAGTTTATGTTTGCAATCAGATTCAGACGTGAGAAAGACGAGCAAATATTCAATACGCTGAATCGTGTTGATAAAGCGATTTCCGAACATGGATTTGCGGCAAAACGAATGGGCAAGTCTGACATCAAACGTATGCTTGCACTGTACTTCGGGACAAGCATATCGGGTGAGGATATCCCCGATATTGAGGGAGAAACCGAATTTGATTTGGAGGAATTGCATGAGAATTAATTTACGAAAAAAGAAAAATCTGACGGACGAACAGCTTGAAATTATCAGCACAAAGGACTTTTTTGACCGCACTGTTCCGGGAATAATCAAGTTTTACACTGACCACTATATCTGCGGAAACTTCTATAAGTCCTGCTGGGCGGTTACGGAATATCCGACAAGTACAGAAGAAACTGCTATACTCGCCCACCTTGCCGACAGAAACGGAGTAACGCTTCGCATTTACAACCGCCTTGTGACAAGCATGTAACAGAGGAAAATTGTTCAGCAGGCAATGCGGAAAAATCATATGATGACCACCACAAACGATGTAAACGAGAGCATCAAGGCTCAGGATAATATCAACGATGTTGTAGAACTTTTGAGTGAACTTCGCCGCAATAAAGAACCTCTTCTGCATACGGCTGTGTTTATTGAATTAAAAGCAAGCTCGGAAGATAAATTAAAGGAACTGCAAGCCGATATTTCGATGGAATTAACACGCTCAAAGATATCTGTGGACAGGCTTTTGCTCCGTCAGAAAGAGGGCTTTTTATCGGTTTTGCCGACGGGCAATAATGTGTTCGCAAGCCAGTTTGAACGTGTTCTTCCTGCTTCAAGTGTTGCTAATCTTTATCCTCTAAATTACTCAGGAAAGACCGATGAAAACGGCTTCTATATCGGCAGAGATAAGTATGGCAGCAACGTGCTTGTTGACTTTGACAAGCGTACCGAGGACAAGACAAATTCCAATATTTTAATTCTTGGCAACAGCGGTCAGGGCAAGTCGTATCTTATGAAACTTTTGCTGTGCAATCAGCGTGAGGCTGGGAAAAGTGTGTTGGTTTTAGATCCCGAAGCCGAGTACCGTGACATTTGTTCAAATCTCGGCGGAACATACATTGATATGATGTCGGGCGAATTTATGATAAATCCGCTTGAGCCAAAAGAGTGGTCAGAAAATTCTCGCTTTGGAAATCAAGAAAAGGAAACCGATGACAGCCCTGAACCATTCCGAAAAGTAACCCGGTTAAGTCAGCATATCAGCTATCTAAAAGACTTTTTCAGAGCATACAAAGACTTCACAGATGCAGAGATCGACACAATAGAGATAATGCTTATGAAACTATATGCACGTTTCGGTATTGACGATCTTACAGATTTCGATAAGTTGGAAAGCTGTGACTATCCTGTAATGTCAGACCTGTATGAGTTGGTTGAAAAAGAATTTATGGCATTTGATAATGCTAAGAAGCACCTCTACACCGAAGAAATACTGCAGAATATCTGTTTGGGATTGCACTCAATGTGTAAGGGGGCAGAAAGCAAATATTTCAATGGCAGAACAAATATCAAGGACGGAGAGTTTATCTGTTTCGGCGTAAAAGGTCTTATGGACACGAACAAGCGACTGAAAGATACTCTGCTGTTCAACATCTTGTCATATATGTCTGATCAGCTTTTAGGCAAGGGAAATACTGTTGCGGCAGTCGATGAGCTGTATTTATTCCTCACAAATATGACAGCGATAGAATATATTCGTAACGGTATGAAACGTGTGCGTAAGAAAGAGTCCTCGTTTATTCTGGCAAGTCAGAATATCGAGGACTTTCTGCTGCCTGAGATAAAGGAGTTCACAAAGCCGCTGTTTTCTATTCCTGCACATCATTTTCTGTTCAATCCAGGAAATATCTCGCCAACGGCATTCATTGACACCTTACAGTTGGAAGAGTCAGAGTACAGTCTTATCAAGTATCCAGAACGAGGTACTTGCCTGTATCGGTGTGGTAATGAGAGGTATCTGCTGCAGGTCATTGCTCCTGCTTACAAGGCGGGTTTGTTTGGTTCGGCTGGGGGAAGATAGATTTTTATATGGGATAAATTTCTTGACTTCATAACTGAAATTTGATATACTATCTTTAACGAACTGATCGATAAAACGAAAGATATTTGAATGGAGTTATAGTGCTATGGAAATAAAAAAAGCCGAAATCAAAGATTTGGATATTGTTATTAAATTAAAAATGGATATGTTTAAAGAAGTAGGTTCAATAGTTTTGTTACAGGACAATGCTGAAAAACATATATATGAAAAATATAAGGAACTGTATCAGCAAGAGAAATGTTGTCATTATTTAGTGTATGAAAACGATAGTGTTATAGCGTGCGGTGGTGCAGTGATCAAGGAAGATGTTCCGTTTTGTTTCTTCAAAACTCCAATGTATGGATATATAATTGATGTATATTGTATTCCTGATAAAAGGAGAAACGGTTATTCTTCAAAAATAATAGAAGAGCTGATTAAATGGTTGAAGAGCAAAGGCGTTCATAATATAAAACTAAAACCATCAGCAGCAGGAAAACACTTGTACGAAAAATTTGGCTTTTGCGATTCTGGAGAAATGGAGTTGTGGATTTAATAATTGAATTGTTATTTGATCTATCAATAGACTAAAACTATATGTTTAATATACGAGTCGCAGTAAATTGCGGCTCTTTTTGGTGCAGAAACGTAGGCAGATAAAAATGCAAAAGTAAAAATACGGCATATGGAAAACACGTTATGCTGAGAACAACAGAAATATATTTGAGGATTGGGTTCGTCATAGTGGCGAGCCCATTTTGTTTGCAACGGAGCGTGGTGCACTTGAATATATGCACGGCATAGAAATGAAAACACAGGGTGCATTTACTGAATTTGAAGTTAGTGAGGTGATCTGATGTCGTCAGCAGTTGCGGTGGCTGTGAAAAAGATAGCCGTATATATTCTCGGAGATGAAAACAAGCGTGGCAAGCTGTTCGTGGCAGTCGGCAGTATCATCGCCGGCTTTCTGGGGCTTATGTTCCTGCCTATTGCTGTGATCTCAAGTATTGGAAGTATGAATATCGAACCGCCTGACATAGACAAAAATCTGTTTACAGAGTCAGCTTTGTTTGAGAGTCTGGACAGCGAACAGCAGGCGGAGATAACAAATATTCAAAATCAAGGGCGGGCAATAGAGGACGCTATGACAAATGCAGGGGTGAGAGATCAGACGATCAAGGCTCAGCTGATATATATGTCATACTTTGATGAAGTGCAGAATTTCTATGCTGAGTCATATGCTGATCTGTTTGCTAATGCTTCGAATGACAGCAATCTGATTGCGGCGATAAACTCGACTTACGGCTTGGAGATAGACAATGACGAATTTGTTCGCACATACACATTTGTTATGAACAGCACCTTAAATTCATATATGTTCAATGACGCAGGCAGTAAAAACTGCTCAGATCTTGCGGCTTGGGCTGATAATGCTTACATCTCAGGCTGGGGGTATATGAACGGTTATATCGGTGAAAGGAATGAAACAGACAGGATACGCTATGCGGATAACGCAGGACTTGTGCTGGGGTATCTGAACTACGATCCTATGGAAAAGGTGTTTGATTCCGGCCATGATACTCTTGTTTACACCGAGCAGGGTAGTATAGATACTATGCCTGAAGTTGCAGGGATAGGGTTGTTTGACGGGAGTCAGCACGGAATTTATGTTGGGAACGGAGAAGTTGTTTACAGCTCTGAAAACGTCGGCTATGTCACAAAAGAGCCTGTTTCAAATGGCAGCTGGACAAGCTGGTGCACCTATGAGGGGATAGAATATCCTCAGGAGGTGGAGGACGCTATTGAAAGTTTGAGCGGTGAAAGTTCATCAGAATAACAGATTGGAGGTTGATAGAATGAAAAGATCAGTTACAGTAAATGTAAACGAAGAAAAGCTATCGGCGATAGAAATGTATCTGGAGCAGAAGAACACAACTCTTGCGGCTGAGCTTGAAAAGTATGTGGATCAGCTTTACGGCAAGGTCGTTCCGCAGAATGTGAGAGATTTTATTGATATGATGTCAGATAGAAAGCCTGCGAGAAAGCCGAAGAATCTTGCTCCTGATGAATCGGAAAAGCAGTCCGAGCAGTAATTCGCCGCAGTTCGCGCCGTGTCGCCTTGTGTGGCGAGGTTCGGAGGTCGGTGGGATAACTTTACCCTAACAACGGTCGGAGCGAATTTTGGGCATTTTGTCGAGCGTTAAGAACAAGTCTTATCGCAGAGTTTGAGAATGGCAGGAATCGGATGATTTCGGGTGGGTTTGAGGGGCATTTAATATATTGCTGGTTAAAGTTTGGTCGCCTCATGGCGACCAAACGATTACATCGCCGAGCAAAGCTCGCCGAATTTGCAGAGGTTTGAAAGCCTTAACGGGCAGTCGCATAGAATGGAGGTTTTGAAATTTGCAGTCGGATACTATTAAAAATAAAGAAGAAAAAACAGGATTTACGGAAATTTCGGCAGTCGCCTCTGAGGATAAAAAGCAGAGATTCGGACTTAAAATATTTCCCGAAACTATGGAGATCATTGATACGCTTTTTGAGCATGACAACTGCAAGTCGCGGTCTGAGTTTATTGAAAAGGCAGTACGATTTTACTGCGGATATCTTCTTAACAAAGAGCATACAGCGACGGAGTTCATTGCTCCTCAGCTTGCAACGCTCACGGAGGGAATTGTAAAAGGCACGGAACAGAGGTTGTCCCGTGCCATGTTTAAAATTGCAGTGGAGCTTGGCGCGATTACACATATGCTTGCGGCTGTGCATGACATTGACGATGATACGATGATAAAACTTCGGGCTATGTGTACGGACGAAGTCAGAAGGATCAATGGTATCATTAATTTTGAGAAGGCGGTTAGGTATCAGCGGTCAGATTAAATCAAATTAAAACGGAGGTGATATGTGTTGGCGCTATCACAGTTGATTGTCACAAGCCGCTATCTGAAAAGCGGAAATCAGAAAATTAAAAACAAGCGCAGAAACTACACAAAGTACATTGCAACCCGTGAAACAGTTGAAGTCCGTGATCAAAACACTATTGACAGAAATGATAATGCTACAAAAAATCAGAAAGAGCTTATAGATGATTTGCTGATCGATTTTCCCGAAGCCAAAAGGTACCTTGAGTATGGGGACTATATCGCTGATTCTACCGTAGAAAACGCATCTGAGCTTATCAGTACGATCATTGAGCGTAACGCCGACATCATCGGAAATCGGCAGAATTTTGTGGGCTATATGGCTATGCGACCGGGAGTTCAGAAAAGAGGTTCGCACGGTTTGTTTAATGAAAAAGATGAACCGATCATTCTTGATAGAGTAGCTAACGAAATAGCAAATCACAAAGGCAATGTCTGGTCGCACGTTGTTTCGCTCCGACGTGAGGACGCTATTCGTCTTGGATATGATAATTCGGAAGTGTGGCGCGATCTTGTGAAAAGGCATATTTCCGATATTGCAAAAGCTCAGCGTATACCGCTTTGCAATCTGAAATGGTATGCCGCATTCCATGACACAACTCATCATCCGCATATACATCTGCTTGTGTATTCAACAAATCCAAAGCAGGGATTTTTAACTACTAAGGGTATAGATCAGATACGTTCAGCTTTTGCAAACGACGTATTCCATGACAATTTGCAGTCAATATATCAGGAGCAGACGTTAAGCCGTGACGAATTGAAAGCTGTATCCAGAACAGAGTTTGAAAGTATCGTCAGAAAAATTCAACAAGGCGGTTTTGATGATCCGCAGCTTGAAAATCTTGTTCTTAAACTGAATTCGCAGCTACAAAAAGTTAAAGGCAAAAAAGTGTATGGATATCTTCCACCGGAGGTCAAGGAAACGGTAAACAATATATTTTCGGAGCTTGCAAAAGATGAAAATATACAACAGCTCTATGAAAAGTGGTGTGACTTGGAGCGGTTGAAGTGCAAGACCTATACGCAAAAGGAAAAAGAACTGCCTGCGCTTACCGACAATAAGGTTTTTCAGCCTGTGCGGAATATGATAATCAGGACTGTGCTTGATATGGATAGCCCTATGGTCGATGTAGTGGTTCAAGACCCTGAACTGATAGTGCCTAATATCTATGATTCTGATGTTGAGATATATACGTCGATTGATGGTAAGACACACTTTGGAAACGCTATGATTGCAAATACGGTGATTGGTCTGTTTGTTAATCTTAGCAGGTGTATTGAAGAGGACTATGTGCAGAAGTATAAGCCGGTTAAGCAGATGGTTGACAGGAAGCTAAGGCAAATGATTCTAAAGAAAAAGCAGGAGTTGGGCGTAAAAGATGAGAATAATATTACAATGCAATAGAAAACGGCGGATTCGTGCTTCATAGCATCCGGATCCGCCGTTTTTGTTTCGCAAATTCTGTACATTTGCGAAAGGATTTTAAGAGTAATTTTGGTCTTGAAATTGATAGATTTGATGAAAAGTTAATCACATTATATCACACCAAAATCCATTTGTAAAGACATTATTTTAAAAATTGAAGAAAAAAACTAAAAAAATCAGGCTGACAAAGATTTTCAGCCGTCAGTTTTTTAGTATGAGGAGGATGAAAAAATGAGGAACGCACTTAATATTTACAAGAGAAAGGACGGTCGCTTTGAGGGTCGTATTCCTTTTGGTCGTAACGACAATGGAAGCTTAAAGTATAGGTATTTTTATTCAAAAGACCTTGCTGAATTAAAAGATAAAATGCTCTCGGCTTATACCTCAATAGAAAAATACAATACTATATCATGCGCTAAAACTCTTTCGGAAATTTGTGCAGAATGGCTTTCTTGTGCGAAGCTTCGTGTAAAGCGTTCAAGCTACTGCTGCTATGAAAGGAATATAAATAAACATATACTTCCGTACTTCAAGAAAACAAAATACAGCGAGCTTAATTCGGTCAAGATCAACGCTTTTATCGAGTATCTTTTGAAAAACGGAAAATCCAATGGCAAGGGAGGCTTGTCGTCTAAAACGATTCGTGATAATATTGTTTTGCTTCGTTCCGTCGCAAAGTATGCCGAAAGCGAATACGGATACAAAAATCCTATGAGAAATGTTATCATGCCAAAGGAGAATACAAAAGCTGCAATGGTTTTTAATAGAGATGAACGCAGCAGCCTTCAATCATATCTTATGAACGACTTGAACAAAACAAATGTCGGAATACTGCTTGCTATGTACACGGGAATGCGTATTGGCGAGTTTTGTGCTGTCACGGCGGAAGATATTGATATTCAAAATGGCGTAATCTTCATCACAAAGACTGTTCAACGTGTTTCGGATACTACCGGCAGCAGCAAAACAAAAGTAATTGTCGGCTTACCAAAAAGCAGAAGCTCCGAGAGAGCAATTCCTATTCCGAACTTTCTGATAAATATTTTAAAGAACACCCCATGCAATAATGGTTATTTGCTGACCGGAACATCAAAGCCTGTCGAGCCAAGAACTATGCAGAACAGATTCAAATCAGTATTGAAGCAGTGCGGTGTGCGAGAAGCGAATTTTCATTTACTGCGTCACACATATGCCACGGTTTGCATAGAGAATGGTTTTGATGCGAAGACGGTAAGCGAGTTACTGGGACATTCAAGCGTTCAGATTACGCTTAATCGCTATATGCACTCCGATATTGAAATAAAGAAGCGCTGCGTTGAAAACTTAAACCTTGTTTCATAAAAAAAGTATTAAGCCGTCATATTTCCTGCCGCAATAACCTGAAAGCCTTTATTTTTCCTGTATTTTCAAGCGCTTTGCTTAAATGTACAGAATTTGCGAAAGTTTTTGCTGCCTATATTAATATATTATACCATAGTTTTAACAGATTATGTATTGATTTTACGTAAAATAATTGGTATAATGTCAATTAAGGCAGGTGAGCTTTATGATAAAAATAGCAATAGTTGATGATGAAAAATATGTGTGTGAACATTTGAAACAATTATTGATAGAATATCAGTTCAAATACAATTTGGATTTTAAAGTTGATATATTTTTATCATGCGAAGATTTATTTGAAAGAGTTCAATCTTCAGTGAACTATCATTTAATCTTTTTGGATATTGAATTTCCCAATATGAATGGTGTAAATCTTAGCAAAAAAATCAGATTGGGAATGGGAGATATAAGAACTCAGATAATTTTTATCTCGGCTAAAGATTCATACGCAATGGAGTTGTTTTCTGTTCAGCCTTTTGATTTCATCGTTAAACCCGTAAAGAAAGAACGATTATATCCGTGCATTTCTAAATTCATTAAATATTATGCCAATAGCAGTATGTTTTTTACATATACATTGGAAAATATGAAACATAAAATAGCTATCAGCGAGATCATTTATATACAAAGCGAAAGAAAAAAGCTGAAACTAATTACGTCAAACGGTGTTATAATATGTTATCATAAATTTAGTGACGCTGTAACCAATGAAATGAAGAATGATATGGTTGTCGTAAAACGTGGCTTGGCGGTTAATATTAATCATATCGTTGATACCGATTTTGAAACTGTTGTATTATCAAACGGAACAAAGCTAAAGATCAGCGACGGATATCGTAATAGTGTAATGGATGTCTTATCTGATAAGATTGGAGGAGCGTAAATGCAGCCAATAGTGTATTTAATTTCTAATGCGGTACATATGTATGCGGTATATATACTTTTTACTGCGGTTTTGGGTAAGAGCAAGCTGCCTAAATATGCGGAGCTCTTGACGTATTATGTTTACTATCTGATAAACTGCGGCGTGTACCTTTTTATGGATAGCATGATGCTGAATTTGATCAGTAATATATTGCCTATGTTTATGATAATGCTGCAATACCGAAAACCGATACAAACGTATATATTTCTTACAATTGGCGTTTGCGCAGTAGGTATGATTTTGGATTGGATGTTATTTTGCATATTCCCGGAATCAATGCTATTAAAATCAAACACGCCTCAAAGTATTTCATTTCTTGGATTAGTTTTTTTGTTCAGACATTATTTCAACAGAAAAGAGAAGGTTATCGTTAATTCCGGGTATGTGATCTTTCTTATAATAATCTCTATTGGTACAATCGTTATTGCAGAGCTCTCAGGACCAGAATTCAATGTCAGATGTTTTATTATTTCGTTGATACTGCTTGTTATAAATTTCTTGAATTTTTATTTATACGATAGATACATAGAGAATATGCAGTTTCAGATTATGTTTAATGAAATTGCATCGTCAAATAAAGCATATCAGAATCAGCTGATTATAATGAATGAATCACAAAAGCAGATACGCTTATTGAAGCATGATATGAAAAACCATTTGCTGAAATTGAAATATGATTTAGTAAACGACAATTGTCAAAAATCTGTAAATTACATCGACGAAATGAGCGAAAAAATCACAGCGGAAAAAGAGTTTGTAAGCACGGGGAATGTTGATTTTGATTGTTTACTGAATTATAAATTGGCGATAGCTCAGGAATATGGAGTGGACTTTTCTTGTAACGTTGTTTTACCTGAAGAGTTGCAGGTCGATTCATTTGATTTAACAGTAATTCTTGGAAACCTGCTTGACAATGCGTTAAACGCATTAAAACAAGCTGAGAAAAAGATACTTGAGATAGATATTAATTATTCCATAGGAATGATAGTTATTAAAATCGAGAATACATTTTCCGGTATGAATAATACATATGATAATCCCGGAGAACATGGATACGGATTAATAAGTGTTCAGACTTCATTGGAAAAGTATAACGGGAAACTTCAGAATGATATTATTGATAATAAGTATATTGCAAAAGCTATTTTATATAATATAAAACAAAAAGAAAAGTGAACTTTAGCAGTGCCAAAATCGGCGCTGCTTTTTTGTACCCAAAAATACTATGGTTCGTACCATAGTTTGACTTATATCGACATTTTTATGCTATGTTAATAATGTGAATATCACAATAGTTTTAAAAGGGAGTGTTATTATGAAGTCTTTTATGCTCAAGTTTTTCAAGAAGTATGGCGGTATGTTTGCTGCATTGGCATTGACAATCACAGCTGTTAACGTTAACAGTGCTTGTTTTTGGATAGCTAATCAGCCAAAACTTCCTGCTGATGCAAAGAGCCTTCGCAAATTTTAATGTTTGCTAAGCTTGCAGAGTATCTCACTCAACAGCTTGAAAATGAAAACGTTATTTCGTCCGATAAAAGGGAATTGTATAGATACGGTTTTCAAAATGGTATGATATTGACGCTCAATTTTATCACGTCGATACTGATTGGTGTGATTTTCGGAAAAGCTTTGGAAAGCATTATTCTTTTGGCGGCGTATATTCCGTTGAGAAGTTATGCAGGCGGTCATCATTCAAGTTCATCAGAAAAATGTTACATAGTATCATCGCTGATTATGATAATTTGGATGTGTCTGTTAAAATTCCAAATTCTTTCGACAAGCTGTTGTGTGATAATGCTCGTTATTGGAAGTTGTGTTTGCTTTGTTTTTTCTCCAGTTGCAGGAGAAAATAAGCCTTTGGACGAGTTAGAATGCAAGATGTACAGAAGAAAATCACTGCTCATTTTATTGGTTGAGATCATTATATGGATAATTTTCACTTGTGTCGCTAAGATAGAAAGTGAAGTTATTCCTATTATTATATATACAGAAGCATTAATGCTTCTGTTGGGAAAAATCAAAAATATAAGGTATAAGAAGGTTAATTAAAAAATATATATTTGAAGTAAAAGTGAGGAAAATGTATGAAAGCAAACAAGAAATTGCGTATTGGAGTAATTGCCGTATCGATAGCCGCAGTAACTGCTGTTACAGTAGTTACTGCGGCTATTTATGATGTTCGGAGGTTAAATGATAATCCGTGGGAGCATACCTTGCTTGCAGCGGATGATAACGGCCATATAAATGCCCAAGGCGGCAGTTTATCTATTGACGGAGACGTTCGCTCTAATGGAAACGTTTCATTGAATGACGATAAAATTACCGTTTCAGGCTATGTCGCAGCGAATAAGACTATAATTAGCAATTCGGATGATGTTTACTTTGGCAGTAAATATGATAATTCGGAGAAAATTACTGTTCCAAATGTTTGGAACAATGTTTATACAATTGCACAGAGTATCGAAGCAGATAAAAATGAATCGAAGAGTTTTACTGATAATTTTTTAACGTTAGATGGTGCAGTAATTTCAGGAGATTCTTTAAATATAAACGTATCTGCGGATAATGCGCCTATTTCTGAAACTACAAAAGATAAAACAGGTAAAGTTGGAGCTTTTGGCGCAGGATTCTTTACCAAGGTATACGAAAATAAGGCAAAATGGGAGGAAATCTTCCCTATACTGTTCCAAAATTCAGAATTTGAAACAGACTCTGTTCTTGAACTTGGCAATAACAGTAATTTCATTCCCGTTCAAGAACAGGTAGTAAGTAATTCATGGCAGGACTATGAGCAACTGCCAGGTTCAGTTATAAGCGATAACTTTTCGGAAGAGAGATTAAAGGAATATATAAGTATGTTGAAACAGGACAATCCTGTTTTTTCTGCGTGTTCGTCAGACTTTGTGAAGATTCAGGCTAATGGATCGATAAATCCTGAAGAAGCTGAAAAGGAAAGAAAACTGGTGATAGAGGGCGGTCATATTACGCTTAACGGGGATTATGAAAATCTTGAAGAAATTAAGCTTGATAACTGGGGCGGAGTGCAGCTTATGGGAAATTTTCCTAAACTTAAATATATTTACCGAACTGGAAATTCTGATATGAATCTCGCAGGAGATTTTCCCGCCCTTGAATGTGTATACACAATGGGCGGTCAGATTCTGTTAGGTACAGGTGATGTTGGGTTTAATGCTGATAATTTGACTGTAATAGACGAATATGGACCGATAGTAGTATATACAGCTAAAGATGTTAATCTTACAAGCAGCAGACTGGTGACTACACAGATGATACTGATGAGAGGTGCGGGAGCAGACAAAATAGCTTCTAGGTTTAATGTTGAAAATACGTTGATGGCAGCTATAAATGGTGTTATGTTTGAAGATATGAATGACAATAATACCACAAGATATGGGGACCTTCCTGTATTTTATTCTACATATCCGATGTCGATAATAAACTGTAATTTTAAGTTGTTACAAGGAACATTTGTAATTAATAAAAATTCTATTATAATGGCTAATGCCAACATAGATGTTTTCCGTGGATTTATGTTTTCTCCTGAGGGTGTTGACGAGTATAGAAACAGCTCCGCTGTCGGATTTTATGTAAATACATATGCATATAATATATCTCCTAATATCAACAGCTTGAACAAACAGCCTAACGGAACAGAAGAAATCGGAAGAATAAGCGATTTTGAGTATTCCGATTTTCCAAAAGAGCTTGTTTCGTGTATAGGCGACGCAGAAAACTTTTTAAGCGGACTGGAAAATCAGGACAATGATTTCGTGCTCGGAGAAATGAACGGAAAACCGGGTGAACTCCTCATTGGCAGATATATTCTTGCTGATGAAGATATTGTAATATCAGCGGATACTCTGAAGAACAGGAAAAATGCATTTTCGGTGATTGCATCTGAAAGCGGTAATATAACGTTAAATGTAAAAAATGAAATGGATGTTCAGACAATAATTTATGCTCCTAATGGCAAGGTTACATTAAACGTTAGTACGGGAACTCTTCATGGAAGAATATTTGCAAAAAATATTGAGATCGTTTCCGACTCTTTTGAAATTACTGGCGGAACAGAGGATATTTCATATCTTGGTTTTGTTTACATTAAGGATTCAGATTCCGAGTCAACATCTGACGATACCAGTCTGAAGGACTCAAAAACTGATTCGTCCAAGACAGACAGCAGTTCTGTTGATTCTGAGGATTCTTCGGTAAATTCCGATTTGGATGATAATTCAACTTCACAAGGAGATTCCTCCGGATACGATACGAGTTCGTCTGACTCAAGCTCAGGAAATTCATCAAGCTTAGAGTTGTCAGGTTCAAGTTCGGGCGATGACAGCAGTTTGTCAGGTTCAGACAAGTTTAATGAACCGCAATATGAGTATGATAGACTTAATCGTCTTATTAAAGTGACCTATGATGAAGAAAATTATGTGGAATATATGTATGACGCTAACGGTAATATAACTCAAATTGTTACTGTAATTGACGGTGAAGAGAAGTAAATTAGGAGTGAAATGAATATGAAGAAATTTGTTAAACGGGCAATAAGCCAGGTCATTGCATTGGCTCTTGCTTTTCAGATTGTGGGTCAGTGCGGATATTCTTTTGCTGTTCAAGCTGACTATTCGTCTAAATCTGAAATAGTAACAGAAAGTAATGCGGATAATGTTTCAGAAAATGATGTTGTTGCTCAGAACGATGAAAACACAGAAGAGATTGATGAGCCATCAGAAGATGAGATAGTTTATGAGGATATGACTATAAATTCTGATACGACTTTGACTGCACAAACAGAAGTTAAAGATTTGTATATTAATTATGGAACATTAAACCTTAATGAAAATACACTTATAGTACATGGCAACGTTGTTATTCAAAATAGAGGTTGTTTGAATTTCAATAAGGGTGAATTAATATGTAACGATTTTACAATGACTGGTACGTATTATTCTCGTTATATGTATATGCGCAATGCAAATGATCATTTAGTTGTTGAAGGAAATTTCAATTTTAACGGCGGCAGCTTTTCTGGAGATGATGCAACTGCCGGAATTATTGAGCTTAGAGGTAATGTTAATATAACAACAGGATTTAATCCTTCCCGAGAGCAAAAAGTAGTTCTTAACGGACTTGACAGTCAGGAAGTGTATATTAACGAAAAAAACTGTAGTTTTAATATTCTTGAAGTAAGCAATACAAGTGAAGGGGGAATACTATCAGATTATCCTATTTCTGCGAACAGTATGATTGGTGATCTTAGTCAGATACATTATTCATTTGGTGGTGCGGTGGGTACTGTGTTATCCGGAGATATGGAATTGGATAATTATTGTCTATCAGTTGGCGAACTAGATCTCAATGGACATACTTTAACGATCAATGGAGATTTCATCCAAGCCGGTGGAGAAGTAAAGATAAACAGCGGAAAGCTCGTTGTAAACGGAAATTATCGTATACAGACAAAGAAAGCCACGGAAGACGGAAAGGAGAGCTACGATTACAGTACGGGAATACTTAATATGACAAATGAATCTGATGTTGTAGAGGTATCGGGTGACTTTGTTATGGGCTCAACTAAATCGCATGATGGAAAACTGAGTGCGGGAACATTGACTGTGGGCGGAAACTTTACACAGCAGAGGTATAAGGATTATGATAACTTTTCTGCAAGCGGAAGTCACAAAGTGATATTCACAAGTGAAAAGAATCATGCAATAAGCTTTGATTCATCACGTAGTGGTGAATCTCATTTTGCAAATTTGACATTTGAAGACGGCAGTGAGATAACATTAAAAAATGCGACAGCAGCGGTAACTGGAGAATTAAATGGAACAAACTGTGCAGTTACAGGATATGTAGGTCTTACAGGTTCTGCCAAAGTTATTGATACATATGCAGGAAGTATCAGAATAATAGAGGGATATACACTTAATAGTGATATTGATATTTCTGGAGAACTGTTGATCGATGCAACATTAAATTTGAACGGAAAAACTTTTAATGTAGGTAAAAACGTAAATGTTAATAGTTATTTGCATGTGAGAAATGGCAGACTGAATTGTAAAGGTGATTTTTATGCTAATTATTATTCAGAGATATACATGCAAAATGAAAAAGACATATTGAATGTAGAAGGAACATTTACTTTTTCAAACTTAAGATACAGTTGTGATTTTAGTAATGGAACACTCATAATAGGAGGAAATTGCAATGTAAATGGAGGTGACTTCAGAGCAACAGCAGCACATAAAACGATTTTCAATGGAGAACAAAAACAAATAATAAATGTAACAAATACTTACGCAAGCTTTGGTAAAATAATATTTAATAATACCAGTGAAGACGGAATAGAGGTCAAGAACTCTTTTAACTATGCAGAATTAGTAAATGAAAGCGGCTGTAAAGTGATATTTGCTAATGGAGGCACGGTAGGAGAAACATTGTCGGCGGATAAAGTTGTCGACGGAGATTACATTCTTGCTATGGGCGAACTAGATCTCAATGGACATACTTTAACGATCAATGGAGATTTCATCCAAG
>ERZ809296.1395-NODE-1395-length-28795-cov-4.123104_pt1 | contig 28795 bp, 21 predicted proteins | sample MGYA00520511_ERZ809296 | MGnify/ENA primary metagenome ERZ809296 (study PRJEB31576, sample SAMEA3212662) | Homo sapiens | biome: human-gut; feature: human gut; material: fecal | place: Sweden | collected 2012 ... | reverse complement strand
ATCGTTCGCGAGATCCGCTATTCCGAGACCGAGCGTGCCGACGTCCGCTGCTACGGCGCCGACGACGTCCGCGAGGGCGTGGCCATCATGCATCACGAGGGCGTGGACGTGTCCATCACCGGCAACTCCACCAACCCCACCCGTTTCCAGCATCCGGTGGCTGGCACCTACAAAAAAGAATGCATCGAACAGGGCAAGAAGTACTTCTCCGTGGCTTCCGGCGGCGGCACTGGCCGCACCCTGCATCCGGATAACATGGCCGCTGGCCCCGCTTCCTACGGCATGACCGACACCATGGGGCGGATGCACTCCGACGCCCAGTTCGCAGGCTCCTCCTCCGTCCCCGCTCATGTAGAGATGATGGGCTTTCTGGGTATGGGCAATAATCCTATGGTCGGAGCTACCGTGGCGGTGGCAGTTGCCGTGGCCGAGGGTCTCAGCAAGTAAATTCTCACTCAAAAAGTACAAAAGCGTCACGCTGATTCGTTCGGCGTGACGCTTTTTACCGTTCTTGGGAGCGGCCTCCCTCCGCCGCCTTTTGGCGACAGCTCCCTCGTGAACGAAGAAGCCTTGGGCTGGTTGAAATCGGCAGCTTTTGCCCCCGTCTTAGGTTTTGGCTGCGAAAAAACGCAGGTCGAATTTGACCTGCGTTTTTGTCGTTGTATGGGTTGGAGCTTTCAGCGTTCTTCTCGGAAGTAGGCGTTGCCCAGGGATGCAGGCGGCTGATTTTCCCGACGCTGGCGGATGCTCAGAACAACCAGGACGATGAGGGTCACTACATAGGGCAAAATCTTGTAGATCTCCGTAGGGATGGGGAACACCGTCACCCGCATATACATGATCATCAGTCCGCCGAACAGGATGGAGCCCCAGATGGCACGCAGGGGACGCCACAGGGCGAAGATGACCAGCGCCACCGCCAGCCAGCCCTTGCCGTCCATGGCGTCAGCCGCCCAGTTGCCGCTGCCGGAGACCATGGTGAAGTACAGGCCGCCCAGGCCGCAGATGCCGCCGCCGATGCAGGTGAACAGGTACTTGTATCGGATGACGTTGATGCCGGCGGCGTCCGCCGTGGCAGGGTCTTCGCCCACAGAGCGCAAGTTCAGTCCCACTCTGCTCCGATTGAGCATCCAAGCCATGGCAATGGCGATGATAATGCTCAGGTAGATCATGAAGTTGTAGGAGAAGAACAGCTTGCCGATGATGGGGATGTTGGAGAGGAAATCGGGAAAGAGCTTGGCGGTGAACAGGTGATCCAGGTCGGCGCTGATGACCAGGCGGCCGCCTGCCTTGACGCGATAGTATTCGCCGAAAAACTTGCCAAAACCCACGCCGAAGATGGTCAGCGCCAGTCCAGTGACGTTCTGGTTGGCGCGGAGGGTGATGGTGAGGAAGGAGAAGATGAGGCTGCCGAAAGCGGCCGCCAGGAAGCCGGCCAGGATAGCCAAGATGAGGCCGATGATGGGGCTGGCGCCCTCCCCTGCCGCCTGCTCATAGAGGTAGGGGGCGATGAGGCCAGCTGCGCCGCCCATATAGATCAGACCCTCTACGCCCAGGTTCAGGTTGCCGGATTTTTCCGTCAGGATCTCGCCCAGGGTACCGTACATGAGGGTGGTGCCCATAAGGACGGAAGCAACGATAAAGTTGACGATGGCGTTCCAAATTTCCATGTGTTACTTCCCCTCCTTCTTGACTTGGCTTCTGCCGCGGAAGATCAGCCGGTAACGAATGAAAAACTCACTGCCCAGCATACAGAACAGGATGATACCGGTGAGCATATCGGACATGGATTCCGGTATGGCGTTGTTGGTGACGGTGTTGATGGTGCTGGCGCCCTTCTCCAGGATGGCCAGGAAGAAGGAGATGAGCACCATACCGAAGGCGTTGAGCTGTGCCAGCCACGCCACCGTGATGCCGGTGAAGCCCACGCCGCCGGCAACAGAGTCGGACAGGGTGTACTTGATGCCGGAGACCAGGATAAAGCCCACGATACCGGCGATGGCGCCGGAGACGGCCATGGTGCGGACGATGACCTTGGCCACGTCGATGCCGGCATAACGGGCGGTGGGTTCGCTCTCGCCTACCACGGCGATCTCAAAACCGTGCTTGGTATATTTCAGGTAACAGAACATGAAGAACACCAACAGGATAATGAGGAATACACCGATGGTGATATTCCACACGTTGGGCATTCTGGCGCCGCTCTTGAACAGGCCGATGAGCTGGGTGCCCCGTGGGCGCTTTTCCCAGGGGCCGCCCTGGAGGTATTTGACGATGCCGATGGCGATGTAGTTCATCATCAGGGTGAACAGCGTTTCGTTGGTGCCCCACTTGGCACGGAACACGGCGGGAATGAGTCCCCACAGGGCGCCGCCGATGGCGCCAGCCACGCACATGACCAGGATGAGCAGCCAGGAGGGCCAGGTCTCTGCAAAGTTCAGGGCGAAGAAGGTGGCAAAGATGCCACCCATGGTGATCTGACCTTCTACGCCGATGTTCCAGAACTTCATCTTAAAGGCGGGCGCAATGGCCAAGGATGCGCCCAACAGGGGGATGGCAATCTTGATGGTCTGCTGGATGGCCAGCTTGCCGCCCAAACTGCCGTTGATCATGGAACCATAGACGGAGAAGGGACTGTAGCCCAAAGTCATGAAGATGAATGCGCCTAAAATCAGCGCCACGATGATGGAAAGGATGCGGATGATCCACTTCTTTCGGGTGCTCATCCCCTGCCGCTGTGCCAGACGCACCAGGGGCTCTTTCTTTTCCTGTGTTTTCTTTCCGCTTGCCATCAGATACCTTCCCCCTCTCCTTTTTTGGTCATCAGCAGACCTACTTCCTCTTTGGTGGTGGTTCTGCCGTCTACGATACCGGAAATCTCACCGCCGCACAGCACCAAAATGCGGTCGCACAGCTCCAGCAGCACGTCCAAGTCCTCGCCCACATAGATGACGGCGACGCCCTTGGCCTTCTGCTCGTTGAGCAGGCGATAGATGGTGTGGGAGGTGTTGATGTCCAGGCCACGAACGGCGTAAGCGGTGAGCAGCACTCTGGGGTCAGCGCAAATTTCGCGCCCCACCAGCACCTTCTGGACGTTGCCGCCGGACATCTGCCGGACAGGCATCATAATGTCCGTGGTGACCACTTCCAGATCTTCCTTGATGCGCTCCGCCAGCTCCGCCGGAGCCTTCCGGTCGGAGAAGCCGAACTTGCCCTTTTTGAAGGAGCGGAGCATCATGTTGCCGGTCATACCCATGTTGGCCACCAGCCCCATGCCCAAGCGGTCCTCCGGGACGAAGGACAGGTGGACGCCCATCTCTTGGATCTTCATCGGGCTTTTGCCAATCAGTTCTTCGGGGGTGCCGTCCGCTTCATAGTAGAGAACGCTGCCCTGGGTGACAGGCTGGAGGCCGGCAATGGCTTCCATCAGCTCCTTCTGGCCGCAGCCGGAGATGCCGGCGATACCCAAGATCTCGCCGCCGTAGGCGGTAAAGGACACGTCCTTGAGCTTGGTCACGTCATTGCGATCCACCACGGACAGATTGGTGACCTCCAGGAGCTTTTTGGTGTTCTTGGGCTCCGGACGCTCGATGTTCAGTTTGGTGGCCTGCCCCACCATCATGTCGGTCAGGGACTGAGGGGTTGCTTCGCTGGTGGGGACAGTGCCGATGTACTCGCCCTTGCGCAGGACGGTGACTCGGTCGGAGATGGCCAGTACCTCCTGGAGCTTGTGGGTGATGATGATGATAGCTTTATCGTCATTGCGCATGGCGCGGAGGACATCAAAGAGTCGGTCGGTCTCCTGGGGGGTGAGGACGGCGGTGGGCTCGTCCAGGATCAGGATGTCAGCGCCCCGGTAGAGCACCTTAATGATCTCTACGGTCTGTTTTTCCGACACGGACATTTCATAGATCTTCTTGTTGGGGTCGATGTGGAAGCCGTACTTGTCACCGATGGCCTTGACCTTGGCGGCCACCTTCTTGATGTCGTACCGCCCCGGCTCCTTCAGACCCAGCGCCACGTTCTCCGCTGCGGTGAGCACGTCCACCAATTTGAAGTGCTGGTGGATCATGCCGATGCCCAGGTCAAAGGCGTCCTTGGGGGAGCGGATCATGACCTCCTGGCCGTTGACGTAGATGGTTCCGCCGTCGGGGAAGTAGATGCCGGAGATCATGTTCATGAGGGTGGTCTTGCCGCTGCCGTTCTCGCCCAGCAGGGAGAGGATCTCGCCGCGGTACACGTCCATGCTCACATGGGAATTTGCTACGGTCTCGCCGAACACCTTGGTGATGTCCTCTAGCCGGATCGCAATGTCTCGTTCCATACTTTTTATTTACCTTCTCTCTCTATTCGCCGGTGATAGCTCACTTTTTGGTATCTTTTATTGCTGAAACCTGCCGCCAATGGATTCGGCAGTACGTTTCAGCAATCCGCAGATAAACCAGTTCAGGCGGAGCCGGATAGACCGGCTCCGCCCATGGTATTCTCTTTGTCAGAGCGTCTGACTGAGGCCGAATTAGTTGGTGCTCAGAACAGTGATGATGTCATCCAGCACATATGCGAAGGTAGGTGCGGACTGGGTGCTGTTTTCAGCAAAGCCTTCGGTCAGATCGATGGTGTCGTTCTTATCGAAGGGGTTGGTGCCCTTGTAATCGCCCTTGTAAATGTCCTTAGCAGTCAGCTTGCCATCCTTGAAGTCCTTGATTGCAGCGTCCATTGCTTCCTGAGTGCCCTTAGCGGCGATCTTCTCGTTCAGCTCGGTCATAGCAACCCAGCCTTCATCGAAGCCAGCCCACTGGTCAACAGGCAGTTCGGTGCCGTCCATAACAGCCTTGACTGCGCCCACTTCATAGGGAGCATAGTCCTGGCGGCTGGAGATCAGGCTGCTGTCGGGAGCGATGTCAACCATGCTCTGGTTGTAGCCCACATGGAACACGGTGGTGCCCTTCTTGGTTGCGTCTTCGCAAGCTTCAGCAGGGCCTTCAGTATCGGAGTGCTGGGAGATGATGACGCAGCCGTCCTCGATCATAGCGGTAGCCATGCTCTTTTCGGTGTCATAGTCGCCCCAGGAGTTGGTGTAGTTGACTTCCATCTTTGCTTCGGGAACGATGGAGCGGACGCCCATCAGGAATGCAGTATAACCGGAAATGACTTCGGCATAGGGATAAGCGGCAACGTAGCCGATCTTTGCCTTGTCAGCGGTGATGGTGCCAGCGTCGATCAGTTCCTTCATCTTCATGCCAGCAACGATACCGGCAACGTAACGACCCTGATAGATGGCGCCCATGTAGGTATGATAGTTGGCAGTATCCTTGTCAGCGTTTGCGCAGGTTGCCTGGCAGAACTGGATGTCGGGATACTGAGCGGCCAGCTCCTTTGCCTTTTCGCCATAACCAAAGCTGGTGGTGAAGATGACCTTGCAGCCAGCTTCGCACAGCTCGACCAGGGGATCTTCCACAGCGTCTTCCGCCACGTTGTACTTTGCGATGGTTTCCACCTTGTCGCCATAGGCTTCCTTGATGGCCTTTTCCGCAGCGATGAAGTTGGCGGTGTATGCTTCGCTGTCATCGCCGATGTAGACGAAGCCGACCTTCATAGCGCCGTCTGCAGCGGGTTCTGCTGCGGTGCTGGCAGCAGGCGTAGAAGTAGCGCTTCCGGCGTTGTCCACGGACTTACCGCAGGAAGCCAGGCCGATGACCATAGCACAAGCCAGGATCATGGCAAGCAGTTTCTTGTGCATTTTTCTTTTCCTCCAATATTTGTAATTTGCATCCACAGTGTAACATCTTGTTCACGCTGTGTTAACAACATTATAATAATACCCTATTTTGCGAGTCGCTTCAACCATTTTTTGCTGTAACATTTGTCTCTTTTCTCTCGCTTTTTCTCTTTGTTTTTGGGCATTTTGTCTTGTCCGATCGCTCCCCGCCACACAGATACATAAACACGCATCTTCCAAAGAAGATGCGTGTTTGGTTCCGGTTTCAGTTGGCGTCCTGGGTCAGGAAATAGGCCATAGCGGCGTGGTATCCATAAAAGCCCAGCCCGCAGATCTGCCCCACGCAGGCTGCCGCCGTCACGGAGTGGTGGCGGAACTCCTCCCGCTGGTGGATATTGGAGATATGCACCTCGATACAGGGCACGTCCACCGCCTTGAGGGCGTCCAGGAGGGCAATGCTGTAGTGGGTGAAGGCGCCGGGGTTCATAACCATGGCGTCATACTTGCCGGGTGCGCCGTGGATGGCATCAATGAGCGCACCCTCGTAATTGGACTGGACAAAGTCCACCGTGCTGCCGTGGGCTTCGGCAAAGGCGGTGAGCTGGCGGCACAGGCCATCGTAGGTCTGCTCCCCGTAGATGCCCGGTTCCCGCTGTCCCAACAGGTTCAGGTTGGGGCCGTTGAGTACCAAAAATTTCATGGGTATCCTCTCTTTCCAAGGTCAGTGCAGGTTGGAGACGAAGTTGCCCAGCACCCGAAAGTGGTCGGCAGACTGGGTCAGCTCTCGGAACACCCCCTCCATGCCAGGGGCGGTGATGTCGCCGGAGAATTCCAGGAAGAACATATACTCCCAGCTCCGTCCCTGGATGGGACGGGACTCCAGGCGCACCATGTTCAGGCCGTGGACGGCGAAGATAGTCAAGATCTCGTGCAGGGAACCGCTCTGGTGGGGCACGCAGAAGCAGGTGCTGACCTTATCTCGGTCAGGACGCAGCTCCAAGCGGGTGGAGATGACCACGAAGCGGGTGGTGTTGTTGGCGTTGCTGTTGATGGCCTCCGCCAGGATCTCCAGTCCGTAGATGTCGGCAGAACGCTTGCTGCAAATGGCCGCCTTGGTGCGGTCGCCGCTCTTGGCTACCATGTTGGCGCTGCCCGCCGTGTCCGCTTGGGGCACTCGGTTCCAGTCCGAATGCTTGTTCAAATACTGCTCGCACTGGAACAGCCCCTGCTCGTGAGAGTACACCGTCTGGATGTCCTCCAGCTTCACCCCAGGCAACGCCATCAGGCAGTGCTGGATGGCCACGGTGGTCTCGCCCACCACAAAGCAGTCGTGCTGGGTCATCAGGTCATAAATTTGACGGATGGCACCGGTGGAGCTGTTCTCGATGGGCACCACGCCGTAATCGGCACGACCCTCTTTCAAGGCTAGGAACACGTCCTCGAACTGTTCCAGCCCCACTGCGTGGATGTCCTCGCCAAAAAAATCCACGGCGGCCATCTCACTGTACGCACCTGGTTCCCCCTGGTAGACCACACGGGGGTGCTCGATGGGATCGCCCGCCCGGGCGATGTCACCCAAGATCTTGCTCAGGTACGGGTTCTCCTGCCCCTCCAGCACCAGGCTCCGCTGCTGGCGGCGGCTGATGGCCATGATGTTCTCATACAGCTGCACCACGTCCGCTTGCAAGTCTGGGTTGGAGATGAGGTTGACCTTTTTCGCCAGCACCTCCCGTTCCCGCGCTGTGTCCAGGACAGGGATGCCGTTGGCCTGTTTGTATTCGCCTACTTCATGGGTCACCGCCATGCGGCGCTCGAACAGACGCACCAGCTCTTGGTCGATCTGGTCGATGCTCTGGCGCAGTTCCTCCAATTTGCTCATATTCTTCTCCCCCATGTTCAGATTCCCAACAGTTCACAAATCGCCAACGCTGCCGCCGCCTCAATGACCGGCACCGCCCGATGGACGATACAGGGATCGTGACGGCCTTGGATGGTCAGCTTAGCGTCCTCCATGGTGGAGAAGTTGATGGTGTTCTGTTCCTGTCCAATGGACGGCGTAGGCCGGATGGCCACCTGGAACAGGACGGGCATCCCGTTGCTGATGCCGCCGTTGACGCCGCCGCTGTGGTTGGTGCGGGTCTTGACCTGGCCGCCGTCCATGTAGAAGGGGTCGTTGGCCGCACTGCCCCGCATGGAGGCGAAGGCAAAGCCGGCACCAAAGGAAATCCCCTTGACAGCGGGTACGGCGAACAGGTGCTGCGCCAGCACCCCCTCCACATTGCAGCCCAAATCTGGGGAACCTACCCCCACAGGCAGTCCCAGGACAGCGCACTGGATGGCGCCGCCGATGGAGTCCAACTCCTCCCGCGCCTGCAAAATCTCCGCCTGCATGGCCGCTCCTGCCTGGTCGTCAACGGTGGGGAAGGCTTTTTCAGACAGGGTTTGGAACAGGGTCGGGGTCAGCTGTGTATCCGCAAAGGACTTATCCTTTACTGTGCCAATCTGGCTGATATGGGCGCCCACAGTGATGCCCCGCTGCGCCAACAGCTGCTTTGCCACGGCGCCGGCGAACACCAGCGGGGCGGTCAGGCGGCCGGAGAAGTGTCCGCCGCCACGGTAGTCGTTGCAGCCCTGGTAGCGGACGAAGCCGGTGTAGTCCCCGTGGCTAGGGCGGGCTAAGAAGCGGGTCTTGGCATAATCCTTGGAGTGATGGTCGCTGTTGTGGATGATGGCACAGAGAGGAGTGCCGGTTGTTTTCCCATCAAAGACACCAGATAAAATTTCTGGAACATCCGCCTCCTTTCGGGCGGTGGACAGCGGACTTTTCCCCGGCGCTCGCCGTGCCATTTCCTTGGAGATGGCCTCCCTATCCAAAACCAGCCCAGGGGGCACCTGCTCCAGCACCACGCCGATAGCAGGGCCGTGGGACTCGCCGAAAATACTATATCTCATGGTCACTCACTCCGTTCTGGCGATGGTGCCGCCCAGCTGTTCGTAGTCCTCCCAGAAGTTGGGGTAGGACTTGGCCACGCTCTCCGCGCCGGTCACTTCCACCACACCATCGGCGCAGGTGGCCGCAACGGCCAGCATCATGGCGATGCGGTGGTCTCCGTGGCTGTCACAGGTGCCGCCGTGAAGGCGGCTCACGCCGTGGATGATGAGGGCGTCGGGAGTCTGCTCCACCTGGGCGCCCAGCTTGTTCAGCTCTGCGGTGACCGCTTCCAGGCGGTCACTCTCCTTCAGGCGCAGGCGGGCGGCGTCCACAATGTGGGTGGTCTCCCCTGCCCGCAGGGCTGCCCGCACCGCTAAGGCCGGCACCAAGTCCGGGCACTGGCGGACGCTGAGGATCACGGTGCCGGTGCCGTCCAGCTGGCGGGCGTAGTCACAGATGATCCGATCGCCCTGAGCAGAGGATGTGCTCAGGCCGGTGACGGTCAGCGGGTTGCCCATGCTGGCGGCAACGAGGTAATTGGATGCCTGGGAGTAATCCCCTTCTACGGTCACATCCGCCGGATGCCCCACCTGGCTGCCCGGCACCTTCCAGCCGGTCTCAGTGGGGTGGGCGACGATGCCGAATTGCGCCAGCGCCTCCAAGGTCAGCTCCACATACCCCTTGGACTCCAGAGGGGTGGTCAGAACCAGTTCCGAATCCCCTTCCAACAGCGGCAGCGCATAGAGCAGTCCGGTGATGAACTGGGAGGATACGTCCCCCGGCAGTTCAAACCGTCCCGGCTTCAGGGTGCCGGAGAGGGTGATCTGCCCTGGCTGTCGTGTGAAAGTGATGTTCTGACGGGTGAAGATGTCCTCATAGGGCTTGTAAGGCCGTTCCATCAGCCGTCCCCGCCCTCGGAACACGCCGCCGCTGGCCACGGCCAGCGCCACCGGCATGAGGAAGCGGATGGTGGAGCCGGACTCGCCGCAATCCAGCACTGGGAGGATGCCGGTGCTGGGTCTGCTGCGGCCGATGCCGGTCACTACCGCGCCGCCCTGGGACTCGATAGCGCCCAGCTGGGTCATGCACTCCAAAGTGGCGCAGATATCCTGGGAGTGGGCTAGGTTGTGGATGTGGCTGGTGCCGTTGGCCAGGGCGGCGCCGATGATGAGTCGGTGAGCCTGGCTCTTGGAGGGGGGCACCTGGATGGTTCCGCTGAGTTTTCTCGGCGTGATGGTAACCTTCATAGGGACTCCTTTTCGATCTCGTCAATCAACTGGAACAGTTGTGCTTTTTCCATGGGGACGGCCTGCGCCTGCCCCAGCTCGGTGAGCAGGATGACGCTGATCTTACTGCCGCTGCCCTTCTTATCCAGGCCGATGGCGCTCTGATAATCCTCCATGGTACAGGGGATGCGGTCGGGCAGGCCGAAGTTCCGCACCACAGTCTTGAGCAGCAGGGGCAGTTCCCCAGGGGTCATCCCCAGCCGGACGCCCAGCTCAGCCGCCCGACACATACCGGCGGCCACAGCTTGGCCATGGGTATAAGTCTCGTAGTTGCCGGCCTTTTCGTAAGCGTGCCCCAGGGTATGGCCGAAGTTCAGGAGCATCCGCAAGCCGGTGTCCCGCTCGTCCTTGACCACGATGGCAGCCTTGATGGCGCAGCAGGTGTGGAGGACTTCTTCGATCTGCGCCATCACCGCAGCCCGATCGGCACAGTGGTAGAGCAGGTGGAAGAACGCCCGATCTGCAATACAGCCGTACTTGATCACCTCTGCCATGCCATCGGCAAAGGCTTCCTCTGGCAGGCTGTCCAGCACGTCCGGATCTATGATGACCCGCTTGGGCTGCCAGAAGGCGCCGGCCAGGTTCTTGCCCGCCTTCAGGTCGACGGCCACCTTGCCGCCTACTGAGGAGTCCACCTGCGCCAAAAGGGTGGTGGGGATCTGGATGAAATCCACTCCCCGCAGCACCGTGGCAGCTGCAAAGCCCGCCAAGTCGCCCACCATGCCGCCCCCCAGGGCGGCTACCGCATCGCTGCGGGTCAGGCCGAAGCCCAACAGCTCCTCCCAGAGCCAGGTGAGCACCTCCGGACTTTTGGAGCGTTCCCCTGCCGGCACCAGGAAGATCTTGGCCGTAAAGCCCGCCTGGGTCAGGGACGCCTGCACCAGGGAACCATATTGGATGGCCACATTTCCGTCCGTGACCACAGCCACCCGACAGCCTGGTTTCAGCACTTCCTTACACTGCTGCCCTACCTGCTGGAGCAGACCCCGTTCAATGACAATGTCATACGCCCGTTCCGGTAAAGCTACCGTCAACTGTTCCATTCCGTTGTCTCCTTCTCTCGTCCGATGCTTATTTTACGATCTGCTTGCCCAGCATAGCGGTCATTTTCTGCGCCTTTTCCATCAGCTCATCGAACTGAATGGGCGTCAACGACTGCTGGCCGTCACAGAGCGCCTTGGCCGGATTGTTATGGACTTCGATGATGAGACCGTCGGCACCGGCGGCGATGGCAGCCAGAGCCAGAGGTTCCACCAGCCAGCTGTAGCCACCGGCGTGGGAGGGGTCTACCACGATGGGCAAGTGGCTCATACGCTTGATGGCGGGGATAGCGGAGACATCCAAGGTGTTGCGGGTGTAGTTTTCAAAAGTGCGGATGCCTCGTTCACAGAGGATGACGTTCTGGTTGCCCTCGCTCATGATATACTCGGCGGACATGATCCACTCCTCATAGGTGCTGGACAGGCCGCGCTTGAGCAGGACGGGTTTGGACATCTTGCCCACTTCCTTCAGCAGGTCAAAGTTCTGCATATTTCGGGCGCCGATCTGCACCAGATCCACTTTCTCCTCGAACAGCTCGCAGTATTTGGGGCTCATCAGCTCAGTGACGATGGGCAGACCCGTCTCGGCTTTGGCCTCCAGCAGCAGCTTCAGACCTTGGACGCCCATACCTTGGAAGGAGTAGGGAGAAGTGCGGGGTTTGAATGCACCGCCTCGGAGCATAGCCGCGCCGGAGCTTTGGACGGCTTTGGCCACCTCTACGATCTGCGCCTCGCTCTCCACGGAGCAGGGGCCAGCCATGACGGCGAAGTTGCCGCCGCCCACCTTGACGCCGTTGACATCCACGATGGTATCTTCCGGATGGAACTTACGGTTGGCCTTTTTATACGGCTCGGACACCCGCATGACTCGTTCCACATACTCGTTGAGCAGGATCTTGTCGATGTCGATGTGGGCGGTATCGCCCACCAGACCCAGGATACTACAGCCGACACCGTTGGTGATGCCGACCTTCAGGTTTTCCGCTTCAAATTTTGCTGCCAGCTTCCGAATCTCGTTCTGACTGGTACCCGGTTTCATAATGACGACCATAAGTGCTCCTCCTTTTTGTCAAAAAAACAAAGCCCATTGCCTTGACGGTCAATGAGCTTTGCGATCATCCCTTATGATACTCCCCCTGTTTTTGATGCCGAGGGTGTTGCTCTCATCTCACTGACTGTCCTGTTTTCCCCACGCAAAATAGCCGGAGACCATAAAGCGGTTCCAGCTGCCAATAAAGGAGTAGGATTCAGTTGTGCGGATCACTTTAATCATATCGCACCTCAATGAGTGAAAGTATAAAAGTATTATAGCAAAGTGAACGGAAATTACAACCCCCTGCCCAAAAAAAAGCGCATTTTGGTTTTTTCGTGTAAAATGTCCGCTCCTTTCCATCCGAAACTGGCCTATTTCTACAAAAACCTCGGATACCAAAGCGGTATCCGAGGTCAGTCGGCTTATCTGAAATATTCTGCGCCGGACTCGAACAGCGGCATGAGCTTCTCACCAGGGATGTTCTTGGCAACGCCCGGATTCCACCGTTCGGTATGTCCCATCTTGCCGAAGATGCGGCCATCCGGACTGAAGATGCCCTCGATGGCATAGATGGAACCATTGGGGTTGGCAGCGATGTCCATACTGGGCACGCCGTTGGCGTCCACATACTGGGTGGCGATCTGCCCGTTTTGGATCATCTCGTCCAGGATGGCCTGCGGCGCTACGAAGCGGCCCTCGCCGTGGGAGATGGGAACGGTGTAGATGTCGCCCACCTGGGCTTTCAGCATCCAGGGAGAGAGGACGGAAGCCACACGGATGTCACAGTAACGGCTCTGGTGGCGGCCAATGAGGTTGAAGGTCAGAGTGGGACAGCTGTCGTCCATGTCCCGAATCTCGCCATAGGGCACCAGACCCAGCTTGATGAGCGCCTGGAAGCCGTTGCAGATGCCCAGCATCAGGCCATCCCGCTGTTTGAGCATCTCGTGGACGGCGTCTTTGATTCTGGGGTTGCGGAAGAAGGAGGCGATGAACTTGCCCGAGCCTTCCGGCTCGTCGCCGCCGGAGAAGCCACCGGGGAGGACGATCATCTGCGCCTGGCTGATGGCAGCTTCCAGCGCCTGGGCAGACTGGTTGAGCAGGTCGGTGGTCAGGTTGCGGATGACCAAAATCTCTGGGTCAATGCCCGCACGGATGCAGGCGTTGGCGGTGTCGTACTCGCAGTTGGTGCCAGGGAACACGGGGATGACCGCCTTGGGATGCGCCACCCGATTCTTGACCACAGTGAGCAGGCGGCGGTCATAGTCCAGGTTGGGGATCTCTGCCGGCTTTTCGCTGGCGTGGGTGGGATAGACCCCTTCCAAGGTGGCTTCCCACTTCTCGGCCAGGTCGGCCACGGACAGGGTAACTCCTGCCACGGTGAGCTTGCCGTCATCGGTGGTGGTACCGATCTTGAGCGCCGCATCGGTGTCCTCGGTCAGCTCGGCCACGATGCAGCCGCACAGGTCACCAAAGAGCAGGTCGCCGGACAGGTCAGGCGTACCGGCAAAGCCCACGCCGTTGCCGAAGGACATCTTCATGACAGCCTCTGCCACACCGCCTACGGTGACCGCCCAAGCGGCAGCCACCTTACCGGCCTTGACTAGCTGGTGGAACTGTGCCCAGGTCGCCTTCAGGGCTTCATAGTCCCCGTCCGGTGCCTGGAACAGGTAGACTGGGTGGCCTGCGGCCTTGAATTCAGGGGAGATGACATCGCCGGTCTGTCCCGGAGCGATGGCGAAAGAGACCAGGGTGGGCGGCACGTCCAGATCCAGGAAGGAGCCAGACATGGAGTCCTTGCCGCCGATGGCGGCTACGCCCAGGCCGATCTGCGCCTGGTACGCGCCCAGCAGGGCGGCAAAGGGCTTGCCCCAACGGGCGGGTTCGTCTCGGAGCCGTTCAAAGTATTCCTGGAGGGAGAGATAAACCTTGGAGGCATCGCCGCCGGCGGCGACTACCTTGGCCACCGACTCGATGACCGAGCTGCGTGCGCCGGTGAAGGGGTTGCGTTCCATGCGGTAGGGGTCGAAGCCCGCTGCCATGATGGAGCAGGTGTCGGTCTTGCGGCCAGGGCCGACCGGAATCAAACCGACCATAGCCTGTGCTGGGGTGAGCTGTTTCTTGCCGCCGTAGGGGAACAGGATGGAGCCTGCGCCGATGGAGGCGTCGAAGCGTTCGCCCAGTCCGCGCTGGGAGGCCAGGTTGGGATTTTTCACGATGGCGTCAAAGCGGCCTGCCACGTCGGAGGTGTCCCCCACCTCTGCCTTGCCGGGCAGCTGGGGCACATAGACGTCGGTGCGCTTGACGGTGCCGTTGGTGTTCAGGAAGGCGCGGGACAGATCAGCGATAACCTTGCCGTTCCAAGTCATGACCATACGGGGGGACTCGGTGACCACGGCCACCTGGTAGGCTTCCAGGTTCTCGGCGGTGGCAGCGGCGATGAAGGCCTCTGCGTCCTCCGGTGCTACCACCACGGACATTCTCTCCTGAGATTCGGAGATGGCCAATTCGGTGCCGTCCAGACCCTCGTACTTCTTGCGCACAGCGTTCAGGTCAATGGAGATGCCGTCGGCCAGCTCGCCGATGGAGACGGAGACGCCGCCTGCGCCGAAGTCGTTGCAGCGCTTGATCATGCGGGTCACGTCGCCGTTGCGGAACAGGCGCTGGATCTTGCGCTCCTCCGGAGCGTTGCCCTTCTGCACCTCGGCGGCCATGGTGACCAGGGAGGACAGATTGTGGCTCTTGGAGGAGCCGGTGGCGCCGCCGATGCCGTCACGGCCGGTGCGGCCGCCCAGCAGGATGACAATGTCGCCAGGCGCCGGTTCTTCCCGCACCACAGCGGCGGAGGGCACCGCACCTACGACCGCACCCAGCTCCATGTGCTTGGCCACATAGCCGGGGTGATAATACTCCTGCACCACGCCGGTGGCCAGGCCGATCTGGTTGCCGTAGGAGGAATAGCCTGCGGCGGCAGTGGTGGCCAGTTTGCGCTGGGGCAGACGACCCTTGATGGTCTCGCTCATGGGAGTTCTGGGGTCGCCGCAGCCGGTGATACGCATGGCCTGGTAGACGTAGGCACGACCGGCCAGGGGGTCACGGATGGCACCGCCCACGCAGGTGGCAGCGCCGCCGAAGGGTTCAATCTCGGTGGGGTGGTTGTGAGTCTCGTTCTTGAACTGGAGCAACCAATCCTCCTCCTGACCGTCCACGGCCACGGGGATGTGGATGGAGCAGGCGTTGATCTCCTCGGACTCGTCGATGTTCTTCACGCCGCCCCGCTTTTTGATGACCTTTGTGCCGCTGGTGCCGATGTCCATGAGGGTCTTGGGACGCTGGTCGGCCTTCTCCTGGCCGTAGACCTCCACCCGTTCTGCCAGGTACTGGTCATAGGCGGCCTGCACCTGGGGATCCTCCACCTGGACGCCCTCGATGTGGGTGCCGAAGGTGGTGTGGCGGCAGTGGTCAGACCAGTAGGTGTCCACCACACGCAGCTCGGTGATGGTGGGATCCCGATGCTCGGTGTCTCGGAAATAGCCCTGGAGGAAGGTCAGGTCGTCCAGATCCATAGCCAGGCCGTAGGTGGAGAGCATTTCCTTCAGATCGTCCCGATTCTTGCTGATGAAGCCGTCCAAAGTAGCCACTTCGGTGGGGATGTGGTACTCCTGCACCAGGGTTTTGGGCTTTTCTGCCGTGGCTTCCCGTGCTTCCACCGGGTTGATGAGGTAACGGCTGATCTTCTCGCAGTCCTCATCGGACAGGTCGCCCAGGAGGACGTAGACGGTGGCGGCCTTCACCAGAGGCCGGTCGCAGCCAGCCAGCAGCTGGATGCACTGGGCGCAGGAGTCCGCCCGCTGGTCAAACTGGCCGGGGAGGGCTTCCACGATGAGCAGGGCGTGGGGGCCTTGGATGGGGGGCATGGTCTCATCATAAAAATCATCCACCATGGGCTCAGAAAATACGGTGGTCTTGGCCATCTCGTACACTTCTTTGTCCACCTGGTCTACGTCGTAACGGCAGATGATGCGCACGCCCTCCAGGTTGGCGATGCCCAGCTGTTCCTTCAGCTCACGCCACACCTTCTCGGCTTCCACGTCGAATCCGGTGCGCTTTTCTGCGTAACAGCGATATACTTGTTCCATAACAACGGTTCCTCCTTCTCTCTCGACCGGTTGTTTGACAAATGTTGGAGCAGTCACGGGGTCTGGTTCCGTTTCAGATCCCATTCTGCGATATGATAAAACAGATTTTGCTGGGTGGGAGCAATGGATGCGTTGGCGCTCCAATGGGTGAGCACCGAGTGGTTCTTAAAGCACAAAGGGATGGTCGCAGCGGCGTCTGCCACGGCTTTATACAGATTCTTAGCTGCGGCGGCACGGCTGGCTTTGTCGGCGGTCTGGAACTTGGTCAGCAGCTTTTCCAAGTCTTTGTCCTGATAGCCGCCGTAATTCAGATTGCCGTTGGAGCCGATGACGGCGGTCAAATCGAAGTTGGATTTCAGCTTCACCTCGCCCAGGTACAGGTCAAAGGAGCGCTCATCCAAAGCATCGGCAAACTCGTCCCAAGCCAGCGCCTCCACCTGCACCTTGATGCCGATGGCCTCCAGCTCCTTCTTCATCTCCTCGGCAAAGGCAGTCTTAAAGGCGGACTCTTTGTTGACGATGAGCTTCAAGGTCTGGTTGTAGTAGTGCCCATCCGCCAGCTTTTTCTTGGCCGTCTCCTCTGACCAGGCATAAGTCTCCGCCAGTTTCTCGTCGTAGAGCTTGGACTTAGGAGATACGGGCAGTACGGTGGGTTCTGCGTGGCCGGAGAGCATTTTTGTGGCCAACGTATCCCGATCAAAGACATAGTACAGCGCCTGTCGGAAGGACTGGTTCTGGCAGGGGCCAGAGTGGGTGTTGCAGCCCACATAGAGCATACTGGTGGTGGGGTAATCCACCACGTTGTAGTCGCCGGTGTAGCTCAGAGCGTTGGTGCCGGTCAAGTCGGTGTTCACCATGCTGATGCTGCCGCTGCCGAAGCCGAAGATCATCATGTCGCTGTCATCGGCGGCGTACAGGGTGATGGTATCGGCGGGCAGCGTGCCCTCCTGCCACCAATTTGTATTGCGGGTCATGGACACTGCCTTGCCCTTCTTGGTGTTGAGGACGTAGGGGCCAGTTCCGATGGGGTTGCTGCCGCCGGAGCGGCTGATGATGGGGATGTCCAGCAACGAGTCAAAGGCGGCGTCCGCCGCATTGATCTCGATGACCACAGTGGTGCTGCCGGAAGCGGTGATGCTGGTCACATCAGACAGCCGTTCCCGATAGATGCTCCCCTTCCCCTTGGCCTGCTCCAGGGAATACACCACATCCTCCGCCGACAGGGATGTGCCATCGGAGAAGGTCACATCGTCTCGGAGCTGGATGGTACAGGTGGTCTTACCTGCGATCTTGCTGCGGGGCTGTTCCTTCTTTTTTTCTTCCTTGGATGCGTCCTTTTGATCGGTTTCATCCCCTTCTGTGCCTGTTTCACTGGCATCCCCCTCCGTGTCCTTCTCCTCCTCAGAGCCGGAGGCAGAGGTGACCTGGATGGTACAGCTCTTGGCCAGGCATGGCTCGGTGGCGAAGGTCTGGTCGATGGCGAACAGAGGTTCGTAGATGAGTCCCATCAGGTTCTGGTTGGTGGTATTGCTACAGGTATAGGGATGCAGTCCTTCCCCCTTGTAGTAACCCAGGGAAAAGGACTGCGCCGCAGAAGCCCCCCCACTGCTCTGGTCGGACGCAGCCGGTGCGGCATCGGATGCCGAGCCTTGGCTGCTGTCCCCCTGTCCGCCGCAGGCGGTCAATGAGAGGAGTAACGATAATGCGATTGTCAGAGCTGAAATGCGTCGAATGTTCATAAAAACCTCACAGGGACGGCGACCCGTCCCGTATCACGGTACAAACACGGTGTTTTTCATGGAAAAACACCGTCCGCACACTTCCCGTTCTCATTCCGTCAGCTGGATGACCGCTGACATGACCCCACGGGCCTCACCAACGTGCCGATGGCTCCAGAACAAGTCCTGGCGGCAGGCGGTACAGAGGTCGGAGATCTCAATTTGGTTGGCAGGCACCCCTGCCAGCTGACCCCACAGGCCGTTGATGCCCTTCAGGTCTACCAAAAACTTCTCCCTCGACAGCCGGTCGATGAATGGGTCAGCCTGCTTGCCCAGAACCGCCCACATGGCGTGGGGCACGTCCTCGTGGGTCTCAAAGCAGCAGCGGGAGATACCGGGGCCGATGGCCATGCGGATGTCTTTGGGCTGACAGCCGAAGGTTTGCGTCATCACCTGCACGGTCTTGCCCACAATGCCGGCGGCAGTCCCCCGCCATCCGGCGTGACAGGCAGCCACGACTCGCTGTACCGAATCGTGGAACAAAATGGGGATGCAGTCGGCGGAGAAGATGGCCAAAGGGACGCCGGGACAGTTGGTAACCAAGCCATCAGCACTGTCATAGTCCCGCTCTCGGTACAAGCCCTTGCCGCAGTCCCCTTCGGTGACTACCCGTACATCGTCCCGATGCACCTGCTGGGAGAAAACCGTCTTGGTGCTGTCAAAGCCCACCGCTTCCCCGTAGCGCCGAAAATTCTCTCGAACGTGTTCGATCTGGTCACCTCGGCTGGTGCCCAGGTTCAGGGAGGTCAGATACCCTCGGCTGACGCCGCCCAAGCGGCTGGAAAAGCCGTGGACTGCGCCGCCGTTGGCATTGAGACGAGGGGCGGAGAACCACACCAGGCCGTTCTCCTCCCGATTCGTCTGAAAATGCTGGTCATTCATTTAGTTTTCTTCTTCGTCCGGCGTATAGGTGGTGGCGCCGTTCTTGCCGTGGCAGTTTTTGAACTTCAGGCCGGAACCGCAGGGGCAAGGCTCGTTGCGGCCGATCTTCTTGCCCTTGACGATGGGCATACGCTTGGGCTTTTCCGCCTCGTTCTCAGCCACACGATCCACCTTGCCGGTGGTCTGCTGAGCGGCTGCCATGGCCGGATCTTCTCTGGACTCCCGAAGTGCCTGTGCCACAGGGCGGCGCTCCAGCCGGTTGCGGCGTACCTGAGCGATATACACCCGACGAACGGTCTCATCCTGGATGGCCAGGGTCATCTGGTCGAACATATCGAAGCTCTGGCGCTTATAAGCTACGACAGGGTCTTCCTGGCCATAGGCACGCAGGCGGATGCCCTGCTTCAGGTCGTCCATGGCGTCGATGTGTTCCATCCAATATTCGTCCACCACGCGCAGCAGCATGACACGTTCCAGTTCCCGCATCAGCGGCTCGCCCAGGATGGCTTCCTTCTTGTTGTAGATGTCGATGGCACGTTCCTTGACCAGAGCGATCAGGTCATCAATGGACTTGCTGGCCAGCTCCTCATCCGTGAAGATCAGTTCCTCCGAGGTCAAAAATACGTTGCGGAACTCAGACACAGCATCCTGGAATTCGGCGTTGGTCAAGTGCTGACGCTCGCCGGCGGCGCCGTGGAGGGCACGTTCGATGACGCTGTCCACCATGCCCAGGATGACTTCCTTCATGTTCTCGCCAGAGAGCACCTTACGGCGTTCGCCGTAGATGACCTCACGCTGGGTGTTCATGACATCATCGTAATCCAGAACGTCCTTACGAGCCTGGAAGTTACGGGATTCCACCTTCTTCTGGGCGTTTTCAATGGCGCTGGAGAGCATCTTGGCGTCAATGGGCGTGTCCTCATCGATCTTCATGGTGTCCATGAGCTTGGCGATGCGGTCGCTGCCGAACAGACGCAGGATGTCGTCCTCCAGGGACAGGAAGAAGCGGCTGGCGCCGGGGTCGCCCTGACGGCCGGAACGGCCACGGAGCTGGTTGTCGATACTGCGGGCTTCATGGCGCTCGGTGCCCAGGATGAACAGGCCGCCGGCCTTGCGAACCTTTTCCGCCTCGATCTTGATTTCTTCCTTATAACGAGCCTGGTTCTCTGCAAACTGACGGCGTGCTTCCAGGACATCGGGGTTGTTGCTCTCGGCGTAGCCGGTGGCTTCGGAGATGACTTCCCCGTTGAATCCGGCACGGCGCAGGTCAGCCTTGGCCATGTACTCGGCGTTGCCGCCCAGGACGATGTCGGTACCACGGCCTGCCATGTTGGTAGCTACAGTGACGGCACCCAGCTTACCGGCCTGTGCGATGATCTCCGCTTCCTTCTCGTGGTTCTTGGCATTGAGCACGTTGTGGGGAATGCCCTTATCCCGAAGCATACGGGAGATGCGCTCGGACTTTTCGATGGAGACGGTGCCCACCAGGACGGGCTGCCCCTTCTCGTGGCACTCCTCGATCTGTTTGACGATGGCGCGATACTTGCCGGCCTCGGTCTTGTAGACCACATCGGGGTAATCCACACGGACGACGGGCTTGTTGGTGGGGATCTCCACGATGTCCAGATCGTAGATGGAGCTGAATTCGTCCTCCTCGGTCATAGCGGTACCGGTCATGCCGGAGAGCTTGTCATAGAGGCGGAAGAAGTTCTGGAAAGTGATGGTAGCCAGAGTCTTGGATTCGTTGGCCACCTTCAGGCTCTCCTTGGCTTCGATGGCCTGGTGCAGGCCCTCGTTATAGCGGCGGCCGAACATGAGACGACCGGTGAACTCGTCCACGATGACCACCTGGTTATCCTTGACCACATAGTCGATGTCCTTCTTCATGACGCCGCGGGCACGAATGGCCTGGTTGATGTGGTGGTTGATGGTGGTGTTTTCTTCGTCAGCCAGGTTGTCCAGGTGGAAGAACTTCTCTGCCTTGGCGATGCCGCGGGCGGTCAGGGTGGCAGTCTTGCGCTTTTCTTCCACGATGTAGTCGTAGTTCTGCTCTACGTCCTCGTCAAATTCCTTGTCATCGGTCTCGGCGACCACATAACAATCCAAGTCTTTTGCGAACTGGTCGGCCATCTGATACAGCTTGGTGGATTCTTCGCCACGGCCGGAGATAATCAACGGGGTACGGGCTTCGTCGATGAGGATGGAGTCCACTTCGTCCACGATGGCAAAGGTCAGGTTGCGCTGGACGGTGTCCCGATCATAGACGGCCATGTTGTCACGGAGGTAGTCGAAACCGATCTCGTTGTTGGTGCCGTAGGTGATGTCGGCGTCATAAGCGGCCTTGCGCTCTGCCTTGGTCAGGCCGTGGACGATCAGACCGACGGACAGACCCAGGAACCGGTAGACCTTGCCCATCCACTCGGAGTCACGCTTGGCCAGGTAGTCGTTGACGGTGACGATGTGGATGCCTTCGCCGGTGAGGGCGTTGAGGTAGGCGGGCAGGGTGGCCACCAGGGTCTTGCCTTCGCCGGTCTTCATTTCGGCGATACGGCCTTGATGGAGGATGATGCCGCCGATGAGCTGGACGCGATAAGGACGGAGGCCCAGGACACGATCTGCCGCTTCCCGACAGGTGGCGAAGGCTTCGGGGAGGATGTCGTCCAGGGTGGCGCCGGCGGCCAGGCGTGCCTTGAACTCGTCGGTCTTGGCACGGAGCTGTTCATCGGTGAGGGCTTTGTATTCGTCGGACAGTGCCTCAATTTTATCTACAATGGGGGTAATCTTTTTGACTTCCCGCTTGGAGTTGGTTCCGAGAAGTTTTCTCATCATTCCCATGCTTTATCGATTCCTTTCTTAAATCCGTTGCGGATGTACTCATTCAGATTGAATTATAACACAAATGGTAGCGAATGTGAAACACAAAATTGAGAAAGATTCCCTGTATTTTTGCCGCATCCCCCACTTTTTCTTGTTCAATCGAGCGAAAAGGCAGAGCCGAAAGGCTCTGCCTTTTTGACGTGGGTGGTTCTGTACCTTAAAAGAAGGAAGCCCAGTCGCCGGAGTAGACGTCCACGCAGCCGTAATCCACCGTAGACCAATGAGAATGTTCTACCAGCCATCTCAGGTACATATCATAATATTTTCGACCGTTTCTCGTGGTCGTGCCGCCACAAAAAACTGCCAGCTCAAATCCAGTTTCCGATGCGATATCACCGGGCTTGACCTTCCAATGCTTCCGTGCAATGGCGACTGCCTCTTTCTGCGTCAGCATCCGTCCCCGGAACACGATGCTCTTCTTTGCGCTCCAGGCGGTGTATTTGGTCTTCCCTTTCTTCTTGGTGTAGGCGCGGACACGGACATAGTATTTCTTGCCCTTCTTCAGCTTGGAGATGGTCGCGCTGGTGGTCTTGGCCTTTTTCACGGTCACGGTTTTGGCTTTCTTCATCTTGCTGGAGGTGGAATACTGCACCTGATACCCCGTCACGCCGCTTTTCTTTTTCCAAGTGATCTTGATAGACTTGCCGGAGATATTTTTGACACTGGACAGCTTCACCGCCGCCGGAGCCGCCATGGTCTCCAGCCCTGCGTCTGCCACCCAGCCTGTCGTCTGTACCTGGGGCGTCTCAGCCGCCAACACGCTGGCTGGCAGAACACTCAGGCACATGGCCAGCGCCAGCATGAGCGCGATCCATCGTTTTCCTTGTTTCATGCGTTCCTCCTACTCTCTCTTTTGTAGCTTACACCTTCTTCCAAAATCGTATCACAAATGTATGACAATTTCAACCTTTTTTTACCCTTTTCCCCCGAACCATTTGCTTCTTGCCCCCATCTAATGTAAAATAAAAGACAATCGCAACAAACAGACATCGGAGGGCACGACTATGCCAGAACTGAAAAAGAACAGCATCCACACCATCACCATCGACCGCTACGCCAGCGACGGTCAGGGCATCGGCCGGCTGGACGGCATGGCGGTGTTCGTCCGGGGGGCGCTGCGGGGAGAGACCTGTCAGGTCTCGCTGATGAAGGTGGGCAAGTCCTGCGCCTGGGCACGGGTGGTGAAGATCTTGGAAAAATCCCCCGCTCGCATCCCCTCCGACTGTCCCCACTTCCCCATCTGCGGCGGCTGCACCCTGCGGCACATGACCTATGAGGAGGAGCTATTCCTGAAGCGTCAGCGCATCGACGACGCCCTTCAGCGCATTGGTGGGCTGGACCTGTCCGTCAGCCAGATGTATGGAGCCAAGGACACCCAGCGCTACCGGAACAAGGCGGCGTTCCCGGTAAGTCAGGATCACAAGACCGGAGTGAAGGTGGGCTTCTACCGTGGCCGCAGCCATGAAGTCATCGACGTTGGCAGCTGTCTGCTTCAATCGGACATTGCGGACAAGGCCGGTCGTGTGGTGCGCAAGTGGATGCACAAATACGCCGTCCCCGCCTATGACGAGCGCACCGGTGAGGGGCTCATTCGTCATGTGTTTGTCCGCACCAATCGGAAGCGCCAGTCCCTCATCTGCGTGGTGGCCAATGCCAAGGCGCTGCCCTTTGAGAAGGAGCTGGCAAAGGCGCTGACTGCGGCCTGTCCTAAAGCGGTGGGGGTGGTCTTGAACGTGAACACCCGCAAGACCAACGTGATCTTGGGGCGGGACTATCGGGTGCTGTGGGGGCGTGACACCCTGGAGGATCGTCTGTGCGGCCTGACCTTTCAGCTATCCATCCCCTCCTTCTTCCAGGTCAACCGCGACCAGGCGGAGGTGCTGTACAACTGTGCGTTAGAGTTTGCCGGACTGACCGGCCAAGAAACGGTGGTGGACTTGTACTGCGGCACGGGCACCATCAGTCTGGTGATGGCGCAGCAGGCGAAACACGTCATCGGTGCGGAGATCGTTCCGCCTGCCATCGAAGACGCCTGGGAAAACGCCAGAAAGAACGGCGTGACTAACGTGGAATTCATCTGCGCCGATGCCAGCAAGGCCGCCGCCGACCTGGAGCATCGTGGCATCCGCCCGGACGTGGTGTGCGTGGATCCGCCCCGAAAGGGGTTGGCGCCCGACGTTATCGACTCCATCTGCGCCATGGCGCCCAACCGCGTGGTCTACGTCTCCTGCGACCCAGCCACCCTGGCACGGGACTTGAAGCGGTTCACCCAGCTGGGGTACCGAGCTGAGCAGGCAGTTGGGGTGGACTTGTTCTGCCGGACGAGTCATGTGGAGACGGTAGTTCTTCTGTCACGTGAAAGCAAATAAGGAGGCTGAAAAAGCCTGAAATAAAGGGATTCTGAGGATTTCACCCAGATGAGGTGATTTCCCGGGATCTCTTTTTATTTGCTTTGACAATAGTTCTGACCACAGGAAAATGCGAAGGCGAAGCTGAACAACTACTTTTTGGAGGGTGTGAGACGGGGAAACTATTGTCGTAAAGCGTAACAAACACATACCATAAAATAAATTTGGTATGCGAATACCAAAAGTGTTGACAAGCACATTTTGCTGTGTTATATTATCACCAGGAAACAGAAATAGTATCGTTACAACGATTTGGAGGATATAAAGGTGAAGATCAAAAGCAACAGACCGTTGAAGGTTTACGAGACGAGCGGGTACCACTATAAGCCTACTCCAACAATCATTATGAAAGGTCAGTGGTTGGAGGAGTTTGGATTTAAGGTCGGAGAGAAGATCGAAGTCCAGTGTGAAGATGGAAGGCTCATCATCACAAAGGCAGCAAACGAAGAAACAGTAGTTGCGCGGGGGTGAATAAAATGGCTGCAAGACACGAGGAAAGAATTATGGCATATGCGAATGCTCTGAGAGGAATGATGGGCCTGAATCGTATGCTGGATAGTGCCATGCTAATCGCTGAAACAAAAACTGCGAATAAAGACCGAGAGCTTTCAAAGGAAGAGGCTTACGAGGCAATGCTGGTAGTTGCCGACAGACTCCGTACATCAAATCCGTTTGAAAACCAGGATGACTTTTATCAGGCTTACCTCCAGATGGATGAAAACCCGGATTGGGAGCAGCTCCTGTACAGCGGCCTCAAGTACGACCGCATGGGTTCGATTCTGGTTCCGGATGCACTTCTGGCAGAGATGGTAGCTCATATTAAGGATGAAACACAGACGGTTTTAATCGCGGAAGCAGAGAAGTTTGTTCCGAACCTGAAAGCGATAGTTGATGAACACATGAACTGCCGCTTTACATTTACATCGACAAATGCTCTTTACGCCAGAGTGCTTGAGAGGTTGTTTGCGGGATATGAAAACGTGACTGTTGTGAATACCAGCATCTATTCATATGGCTTTTTGAATGAGAAATTTGATCTTGTCATGTCGGTCCCGACCTTTGGCGGTAGGGATCTTGCGGAAGACTCCTCAAGTTTCATGTGTCGTGAATATGACATGGTAGCCATGGAAAACCTTCTCCTCCATATTGCGCCAGCTGGAAGGCTTGTTATTGTAATGCCGGCCCGTATTACTTTTGCCGGCGGCAGAGTGAATGACCTTCGCAAGTTTGTGACACAAATGTATAAGCTTGAGGAAATTGCAGAGCTTCCGGATGGCATTTTCCAGAATACTGGCATCAAAACATTCCTTATCGTAATAGGCGACGGTCGTACTGAGGATGTGGTTGTTCGCAGATATGAGGCTGCCGGCAGAAAGACTAAAAGAGGGCCTGTTGAGGCTCTGGAGTTAAAAGAGGATACGTTCGCGATGGCCGAGGAGCTGGAGGAGATCGGTGATTGGAGCATCGATAAGCTTCTTGCCCAGCAGGATGAGGAGTTTATGCGGTACCAGGCATCTGATACAAGGAAGATTCCTCTTGGCGAAGTGGCAGAGATCTTTCGAGGAAAGTCGGTTACAAAGAAGGATGCTACCGGATCAATCGGAGTGGTGAACATTTCGAACATTGGTCAGTATGAGATCGACTATAGCTCCTTGGATAAACTCGATGAGGAAGAGAGAAAGGTCCAGAATTATCTTCTTCAAGAAGGGGATGTTGTTCTTCCGGCCAGGGGAACTGCCATCCGGACTGCGGTATTCCATGAGCAGAGTTATCCCTGCATTGCTTCATCGAATGTGATTGTGATTAGACCGAAAGCGACTATGCTTAACAGCATGTTTCTGAAGATCTTTATTGACAGCCCGATTGGAAACAGTATGATCAGCAGCCTGCAGCAGGGTATGACGGTAATGAATATCAGTTATAAAGATCTGAAACTGCTGGAGGTTCCCTTCCCGGTGTTTGAGGAACAGGAAAAGGCTGCCAAAGAGTACGAGGAAGCATATCGGAATTATATGCAGACCATTTCTGAAGCTGAGAAACAGTGGAAGAAGGCTCTGAACAAATTACAGAATTTTTGAAAGGAGAAGCGACCATGACCAAGATGTATTATATCGCCGATCTTCAGGGCAACTTTTATAAAATTGGCAGCAAGGGAAATCTTGTGGTCGCTAAAGATTCCGGAGACGCTGATCAGTTTACGCTTCGTGGGGCTAATGAAAGAATCGGAGGCGGCCGTAAAGCAAAGTTCTATACAACGGTAGAAGTTGATGGCTCTCCGAGAGTGGATGATGAGCCTGTATACGAAGCACCCGAGTATGACGTCGTTGAAAAGCCGACTATGTTTGACGGGTTACAGAATAATTGGGAAAGCATTCTGTCAGAACTTTGTTATATGAGCTCTCACATGGATGAGTATCAAAACAACTTGAAGCAGATGCTGTCGGATGTTGACAAAGAGATCTGCGACCTGATGCATTACCTTGAGTTCAGTGATCTTGACAATGCTGAAATGCTCAGGGTGGCCGAGATGCTTAAAGAGCGCCGCAAGCATCGTAGACAGATCAAGGATGAGATGGAGAAGACTGCTCTGATGAAGGATACTTTCCTGGATCGGACATTCGGGACGAAGGTTCAGCAGAGCTTGGATATTATGGAGAGAATGAAAACTCGTCAGTATACACCGAGGAAGCTCAATGAGCTGTTTGAGCAGCAAAGAGCATCCGCGTAAGGAGGATAGAATAATGTCAGTGTTTTATGTGTTCCAGGGAGAAACTTATGATCAAGAGCGTAAAGGCGGATATGTCTGGTCTCCCAAATTGGCAAAAGGCGGACGCCGCAACGCGGGCTATACGATGATGACGAATGTCCGCAAAGGTGATTTTATTCTCCATAATTCAAACGGAAAGGTTATGTCGATAAGTATTGCCAAGACCGATTGTCATGATGGTACGCAGCCGCGTGAACTTGCGAATGCGGATACATCCGTGGCGTGGGATGACGATGGATACAGGATCGATACAGATTATTTTGATTTTGACTGTCCGCTTATCACGACAGATTATCAGGGATGGTTGCAGGCTCACTATATTGCGGGAAGCGCCTTTACCAGTGCCGGTAGAGGCAAGCAGCAGTATATGTGTTCGCTGGCAGATGAGCATGCAATTTTCCTCCTTGAAAAGGCTATCGGATTCCAGAAAAATCCGGACGTGCTTAAACATTTGAGAGATGCCTTGACGGATATCGTTGGCGATAAGGAATCGGAGTACGATCCGCTGGAGATGGAAACTATCAATGAAATGGTTGATAGTAATGATGCTCATGTTAAGCCGACCTGGTCTGGCAAGAAAGAGGAACAAGCGATGACAACGTCGCCTAACACCGGCCGGGAGATTCCAAAGCGTGATCCGAAAAGGGCGGCGGATGCCCTGGAGCATGCGGATTATCTCTGTGAATTCAACCAGGCCGACCGGACGTTCCTTCGAAAGAATGGGAAGCCTTATACAGAGCCGCATCACCTGATTCCGATCAGCAGATACAGGGATTTTGATTATAGCGTAGATGTGATGGAGAATATCGTCTCACTCTGCAGCCATTGTCATAACCTTCTTCATTACGGCCGATTTGAAGATAAGGTACCTGTTCTGAAGAAGCTGTATAACGACAGAAAAGATGCTCTCAAACGTTGTGGAATTGACCTGACACTTGAGCAGCTGGAATCATATTACGAATAAGGAGAACAAACATGCTTGGAGCAATTATCGGTGACATTGTAGGGTCACGATTCGAATGGAATAACATTAAGAGTAAGGAATTTGAGTTCCTTACATATAAATGCTTCCCCACGGATGATAGCATCATGACACTGGCTCTGGCCCAGGCGATCCTCGTAAGCAAGCCAGACCACAGCGATCTGTCGAAAAATGCCGTGGAGTGTATGCAGGCGGTAGGCCGGAATTATCCAGACTGCGGCTATGGTGGTGCTTTTAGAAAATGGATGTTTTCAGATGATCCGAAACCGTACAACAGCTATGGAAACGGTGCGGCGATGCGCGTGAGCGCGGCAGGTTTCGCAGCTGGAAGCATTGAAGATGCGAAGGTTATGGCGCGTAAGATTACTGAAGTGACGCACAATCATCCGGAGGGAATTAAAGGCGCTGAGGCTACGGTTGTGGCTATTTACATGGCCAGGACCGGAAGCAGCCTGCTTGAGATCAGGGACTTCATCGACAAAAACTATTATCCGATGAATTTCACCCTGGACGGAATCAGAGCTACATATAAGTTTAATGAAACCTGCCAGGATACAGTCCCGCAGGCTCTTATGGCGTTTTTCGAATCAACCGGATTTGAAGATGCGATCAGAAACGCTGTCTCTATCGGAGGAGACAGTGATACACTGGCCGCTATCTGCGGCGGTGTGGCAGAAGCATACTACGGTATTCCAGCCGATATTCGAAAGCACGCACTTACTTTCTTGGATAAAAATCTGCTTCAGATTCTGGTTGCTTTTGAGAATAAGTATCCGCCAGTCATGGAAAAGAAAATTGGAGATGTGAGTGTGCCGATAGAAAGGAAAGCTACACGAAAGGTTGAAGGCAGCGATCGTGAAACCATCATTGAGGATGCTTTGCAGGCGGCAGACGATGATATCGAAGACGCAGAGGATACACCGAAAGAGACCACAAGTAAGTGCGTGCTTTCGAA
>ERZ809296.1386-NODE-1386-length-28898-cov-5.845439_pt1 | contig 28898 bp, 21 predicted proteins | sample MGYA00520511_ERZ809296 | MGnify/ENA primary metagenome ERZ809296 (study PRJEB31576, sample SAMEA3212662) | Homo sapiens | biome: human-gut; feature: human gut; material: fecal | place: Sweden | collected 2012 ... | reverse complement strand
CATGCGTCTGGATGAAAAGGCGCTGGAAACCCTCGAACGCACGGAATTCAGCGTTATCACCCTGCTGGATAAGGGCGGCAACGCCGTCATGCAGTACAGCCTGTCCGATCTGCGCAGCGTTTATGACCAGTATGGTCTGAGCGGCGACGATCAGATGGTCGTCGGCGGCGCGAACGACGATGTGATGAAGATCGTGAACGGCGAAATGAAGCCCATCGAGGAATAAAAGAAGCATATAAAACCCGCACGAATGCCGGAAAACAGCATTTGTGCGGGTTTTTCTGTGGAATGCGATTTTATGTCTAAAAATATATATTTTCAGAACGCCGCCGTTTCAGTCGTAGAATGCTTCGCATTCTGCTCTGAAACGGCTTTTCTTTAATCTTCCGATTCAATCCTTCGGCTCTTTTTCAGCACGGGCGCGAGATACTGTCCGGTATAGCTCTTTTCGCATTGGCAGATGTCTTCCGGCGTGCCTTCGCAGACGAGCGTGCCGCCGCCGCTGCCGCCCTCAGGGCCGAGGTCGATGACGTAATCGCAGGCTTTGATCACGTCGAGGTTGTGCTCGATAATCAGCACGGAGTTGCCGCCGCGGGCGAGCTGGCGAAGCACGCGCACGAGCCGTTCGCAGTCGGCGATGTGCAGGCCGGTCGTCGGCTCATCCAGCACATAGAACGTCTTGCCGGTCGATGTGCGGGAAAGCTCGGTCGCCAGTTTGACGCGCTGGGCCTCGCCGCCGGAGAGCGTCGTGGAGGACTGCCCCAGCCGGATGTAGCCCAGACCCACGTCGTAGAGGGTTTGCAGCTTGCGCGTGATGCGCGGATAGGCGGAGAAGAAGTCCAGCGCTTCCTCGACGGTCATATTGAGCACGTCGGCGATGGATTTGCCCTTATAGAGCACTTCCAGCGTTTCGCGGTTATAGCGCTTGCCCTTGCAGACCTCGCACGGCACGTAGATATCCGCCAGAAAGTGCATCTCGATGCGCAGAATGCCGTCGCCGGAACAGGCTTCGCAGCGCCCGCCGCGCACGTTGAAGGAGAAGCGGTTTTCCTTGTAGCCGCGCGCCTTGGCTTCCGGCGTGGCGGCGAAGACCTTGCGGATCATGTCAAACAGGCCGGTGTAGGTGGCCGGGTTGCTGCGCGGGGTGCGGCCGATGGGGCTTTGATCGATGGCGATGACCTTGTCCAGCTGCTCAAGCCCGTCGATGCCGTCGCATGCGCCGGGGCGCGTGTGCGCGCGGTTGAGGTCGCGCTGGAGGGTCTTGTAGATGATTTCGTTGACGAGCGAGGATTTGCCGCTGCCGGATACGCCGGTGACGACCGCCATCACGCCCAGCGGAATGTTGACGTCGATGTTTTTCAGGTTATTGGCGCGCGCGCCGCGCACCGTCAGCCAGCCCGCGGGGGTCTTGCGGTGCAGCGGCACGGGGATGCTGCGGCGGCCGGAGAGATACGCGCCCGTGATCGATTCCGGGCAGGCCATGATTTCCTGCGCCGTGCCCTGCGCGATGAGCTGGCCGCCGTGTTCGCCCGCGCCCGGGCCGATATCCACGATTTGATCCGCGGCCAGCATGGTGTCCTCGTCATGCTCGACGACGATCAGCGTGTTGCCGATGTCGCGCAGATGCTTGAGCGTCCCGATGAGCCGCGCGTTGTCGCGCTGGTGCAGGCCGATGGACGGCTCATCCAGAATGTAGAGCACGCCGACAAGGCTGGAACCGATCTGCGTCGCCAGCCGAATGCGCTGGGCCTCGCCGCCGGAGAGCGTGCCCGCCGCGCGGGAGAGCGTCAGATAGCCCAGACCCACGTCGATGAGGAAGCGCAGACGGGCGTTGATTTCCTTGAGAATCGGCGCGGCAATCATGCCGTCCTTTTCGCCGAAGGTCAGCGAAGCGAAGAACGCCTGCGCGTCGATGACGGACAGATCGGAGGCGTCGGCGATGGATTTGCCGCCGACCGTCACCGCCAGAATCTCCGGGCGGAGGCGCTTGCCGCGGCAGTCCGGGCAGGGCGTCTGGCTCATCAGACCGTCGTAATAGGCTTTGGTGGCGTCGCTCTGCGTTTCGGCGGCGCGTCGCTCCGTGGTGGGAATGACGCCTTCAAACGGCGCGGAGAAGGTGTGCGAATCGCCGTTGGGGCGCGTGTAGTGGATGTTCAGCGGCTCGCCCCCGCTGCCGTAGAGAATCACATCCAGCGCTTCTTTGGGAAGCCGGTTCAGCGGCGTATCCATCGAAAAGCCGTATTTCTCGCTCAGCGCCTGAAAGAACATGCCCGCCTGCGTGCCGGGCTCAAGGTTGCTCCATCCCATGACGTTGAAGGGGTTTTCGTTCAGGCTCTTGCCCCAGTCCGGCACAATCAGGTCGGGATCGATCTTTTGCAGCACGCCCAGCCCCGCGCACGTCGGGCACGCGCCGAACGGGCTGTTGAAGGAAAAAGAGCGCGGCGCAAGCTCTTCCATGGAGATGCCGCACTCCGGGCAGGCGAGGTTTTGGGAAAAGAGCATTTCGCTCTCGCCCGGCCCGATATCCGCGATGACGATGCCGCCGGAGAGGGAGAGCGCCGTTTCCAGCGAATCCGTCAGGCGGGCGCGGATATCTTCGCGCAGAATCAGGCGGTCTACGACGACCTCGATGTTGTGCTTTTTCTGTTTGGCCAGCGCGGGCGCTTCCGCTGCGTCGCAGATTTCCCCGTCGATCCGGACGCGGACAAAGCCCTGCTTGACCACGTTTTCCAGAATCTTGACGTGTTCGCCCTTTTTGCCGCGCACGATCGGCGCGAGCAGCTGCATGCGCGTGCGCTCCGGCAGGGCGAGCAGCCGATCAACCATCTGGTCGACCGTCTGTTTGCTGATTTCCCGTCCGCACCTGGGGCAGTGCGCCACACCGACACGGGCATAGAGCAGGCGCAGATAGTCGTGAATTTCCGTCACCGTGCCGACTGTGGAACGCGGGTTTTTGCTTGTCGTCTTCTGGTCGATGGAGATGGCGGGGGAAAGGCCGTCGATGGAATCCACGTCCGGCTTTTCCATCTGTCCCAAAAACTGACGCGCGTAGGAGGAAAGCGATTCGACATAGCGCCGCTGTCCCTCGGCGTAGAGCGTGTCAAACGCCAGCGACGATTTGCCGCAGCCGGAAAGGCCGGTAAACACGATGAGCTTGTTGCGCGGCAGGGTCAAATCAAATCCCTTGAGGTTGTTTTGGCGGACGCCGCGGATGATGATGTTTTCCTGCATGGTGAACTCCTTCTTGATACTGGCGCAAGGCGTCAAAGAATGCTATAATCAAAAACAGAACATGGTGCTGGAGGATGAAATATGCAAAAGCGCGGAAAGACGGCGCTCACGCTTGTCGGGTTTGCGGTGATGCTGGCGGCGCTGCTGGCGCTGATGGTGAGCATCGGCGCGGGGAAAGACGGGTTTGATATCGACGAGTTCTTTACCTATGGGCTGGCGAACTCGTATCATCAGCCCTTTTTGAGCACCCAAACCGGGTCGTGGATCAGCGGCAAGGCGTTTTCGGATTATCTCACGGCGAAAGGCCATGCGCACGAATATCTGAACGTCTATGAAAACCAGATCGCCGACGTCCATCCGCCGCTGTATTACCTGTTCATGCACGCGGTCTGTTCGGCATTTCAAAATCCGCCGTTTACAAAGTGGACGGGCATCGGGCTGAACCTTTTCTTTTTCAGCCTGACGCAGTTTGGTCTGCTGCTGCTTTCCGCGCGCCTGCTCTCCGACGGGGAGAAGCTGGAACTTACGCCCCCGGCGCTTCTGCCGGGGCTGCTGTATGGCCTGAGCGCGGGCGCGGCTTCCGGCGTCGTATTCATTCGCATGTATGCGATGATGACGATGTGGGCGGTCTGGCTGGCGCTTGCGCTGGTTGAGCTGTTTATCCATGGCCAGACGGTCTGGCGCATGCGCGCGCTGGCCGCCGTGCTGATCGCGGGCTTTTTGACGCAGTATTATTTTGTCATTCTGGCCTGCATGCTATGCGGCGTGTATTTCTTCGCGCGGCTTGCGCGGCGCGAGTTTGAAACGGCGGGCCGCTTCGCGCTCTGGTGCTTTTTTGCGCTGGCGCTGGCGGTCGGGCTGTTCCCGTGGTGCCTGAATCACATTTTCGGGGGCTATCGCGGCCGGGGCGCTATCGAGAGCGCGGCGGGCGTTCGGCTGAACGACATGATCCGCTGGTTCAAAATCCTCTGGCAGACGCTCGACGCGCAGCAATTCGGCGGTTTTCTGCTGGCGTTGGTGCTGATTGGCGCGGCGCTGGCCTTTTGGCCGCTCAAAAAAGCGGGGCAGGGGCTGAAACGCGGCGCGGCGTTTTCCCTCTGGGCGCTTCTGGCCTGCGGCGCGTATGTGCTGGTGATCTCGGTTATTTCGCCGTATAAGGTGGATCGATACATCTTCTGCGTCTATCCGCTGGTGACGGTTGCGCTGTTCATGCTTTTTGCGCGCGGCGGTTGCCGGTTTGGTTCGCGCCGCGGTTCGGCGTGCCTGCTGGCCTGTGCGGTGCTGGCGGCCTGCGGCGCGCGCGTGAACCGCGATCAGCAGGTGCATTATCTCTATCCGGGTGACAGCGCCTATGTCGCCGCCTGCGAAGAGAACGCCGCGCTGCCGTGCGTCCTGCTCGGCACCAACGATATGACGCAGAACACGCTGGAACTCGCGGCGTTTGAGCGCGTTTACATGCTGAATGCGGACGACGCGCAGGGCGTAGCGCCCGCATTGGAGGCGCTGGATGAAAAGCCGGACGGCTTCATCCTCTTTGAACGCTATCACGACGAAGCGAACGTGGAAACCGTTCTGCGCGAAACCGGGCTGGAAAGCGCGGAACTCCTCTTCGAGCATCAATATCACGTCTACTGGGTGCATTAAGCTTTGAGGTACTTGCCCGGTTTCCGCTGCCGCCGCCGCTTGCGCTGGGGCAGGGCGACGGTTTCCTCCGGCAGTTCTTCGGGTTTTTTGCCCTGCAATTCAAAGAGCTTGTCGCGCAGTTTGGCGGCCAGCTCGAAATCGAGGTTTGCGGCGGCTTGCAGCATCTTTTCCTCCGTGGAACAGATGAGCAGGTGCAGCTCGTCTTCGCTCAATTCCTTTACGCGCTTTACGGCGCGTTTTTTGTCGCTCTCGTCCGCCGCGTGGCCGATTTGCAGCACGTCGCGGACGGATTTCATGACCGTCTTGGGCACGATGCCGTGCGCTTCGTTGTAGGCCTGCTGAAGCTGGCGGCGGCGCTGGGTTTCAAAAATGGCCTTGTTCATGCTTTCGGTCATCACATCGGCGTACATGATCACGCGGCCGTTGGCGTTTCGCGCGGCGCGGCCGATGGTCTGAATCATGCTGACTTCGCTGCGCAGAAAGCCTTCTTTGTCCGCGTCGAGGATGGCGACGAGCGCGACTTCCGGCAAATCCAGACCTTCGCGCAGCAGGTTGATGCCCACCAGCACGTCGAACACGCCCAGCCGCAGATCGCGGATGATCTCCTGCCGTTCCATCGTCTGCACGTCGGAATGCAGATAGCGCACTTTGACGTTCATTTCGCCCAGATAGGTGGTCAGGCTCTCGGCCATCTTTTTGGTCAGCGTCGTGACCAGCACGCGATAGCCTTCGCCCGTGGTCTTGACGATCTCGGCGTAGAGATCGTCCACCTGTCCGGTGGCGGGGCGAACGTCGATTTCGGGATCGAGCAGGCCGGTCGGGCGGATGATCTGCTCGACGACCTGCCCCGCGTGTTCCAGCTCGTAGGGCGCGGGCGTCGCGCTGACGCAGATGAGCTGACCGATGCGCTGCTCAAATTCCTCGAAACGCAGCGGGCGGTTGTCAAACGCGCTGGGCAGGCGGAAGCCGTAGGAGACCAGCGCTTCCTTGCGCGCGCGGTCGCCATTGTACATCGCGCGGATCTGCGGCAGGGTGACGTGGCTTTCATCGACAAAGACGACGTAATCCTCCGGAAAGTAATCCAGCAGGGTATACGGCGCGTCGCCGGGCTTGCGGCCGTCAAAATAGCGGGAATAGTTTTCGATGCCCGTGCAGTAGCCCAGCTCACGGAGCATTTCGATGTCGTACTGCGTGCGCTGAGCGATGCGCTGGGCTTCGATCAGGTCGCCTTTTTCCTTAAATTCCCGGATGCGCACGTCGAGGTCGTGCTCGATATCGCCGATGGCGCGGTCGATGGCCTCGCGCGGCGTGGCATAGTGCGTCGCGGGGTAGACGGCGACGTGTTCGAGAACCATCAGGGTGTGGCCGCTGACTACGTCGATGGCGCTGATGCGGTCGATTTCGTCCCCGAAAAATTCCACGCGGAGCGCGCTCTTGTCGTATCCGGCGGGGAAGATTTCCACCACGTCGCCGCGCACGCGGAAGGAGCCGCGCTCAAACTCGATGTCGCTTCGGTCGTATTGAATTTCGACCAACTGGCGCACCAGCTCGTCGCGCTCCATCGCCATGCCGGGGCGGAGGGAGATCATCATGCCCTCGTATTCGGAGGGATCGCCCATGGAATAGATGCACGAGACCGAAGCGACGACGATCACATCCCGCCGTTCGCGCAGCGCCGCCGTCGCGCTGTGGCGCAGACGCTCGATCTCCTCGTTGACGGCGGAATCCTTTTCGATATAGGTGTCGGTCGAGGCGATGTAGGCTTCCGGCTGATAATAATCATAGTAAGAGACGAAATACTCCACCGCGCTGTCCGGAAAAAACTCGCGGAACTCGGCGCACAGCTGCGCGGCCAGCGTCTTGTTGTGGGCGATGACCAGCGTGGGGCGCTGTACGCGCTCGATGACGGAAGCCATCGTGTAGGTTTTGCCCGAACCGGTGACGCCCAGCAGCACCTGGCAGGGCATGCCGCTCTGCACGCCCTGTGTCAGCGCCTCGATGGCCTGCGGCTGATCGCCCTGCGGCTTGAACGGAGATTTGAGAACGAAGCGTCCTTCCTGCATCGTGACCTCCTGATTGGCGGGACAGCGCCCATATTGGATGGATTCTATTATACCATAGAAATAAAATGGGAACAAGTGTTCTTAAAAATTGGGAATGGAAAAAGATAGAAAAAGGCCTCGCGCCTTTCTTTATAACGCAAACCGAAGTACAACGTGAAAAGCAGGGATGCGATGGCAAGCAGAATGGAAGGCGGTTCTGTATGGCTCATGTGCATCACCTCCTCTTTCGCAACGCGAAAGCGGAACCGCTGTGCAAGACCTCTTGACGACATGAACAGTATGGCGTATTCCTGAATGCGTGGCAAGCGTGAAGTGAACAGAACTCATGGTCAGGAAAGGTCAAAAAACTTTTTTAAAATCATCTTGCAAAAAATCGGTCTAAAAAGACGGAAAATGCAAAAAAAGCAAGTCGATTATTCAAATATGAGGTGAATTAGCGGCAGGTCAGTCGTTTGAAACGGGCGGTTTGCAGGGGAGAAAATGCGTTGGGTTATTTGTCTTCCGAAAAGAAAAAAGGTGCAAAAAAACAAGGCCGGTGCTATAATATAGGCGTAAAGAGGAGCGGGCAAAAGACAAGCCGTTCCCAGAAAAACAAGTGATTTTTTCGATCAGAAGGAGTGCTGGATATGACTGCTGTTTTCGTGTTTGCCGCGTTGATCGTTGTGAATGCCGTGTATTGCATCTATGATGGGCGCAGCGAGGAAGCCGCACGCCAGATGGACGATTTTTACCGCGTCGAGTTTAAGAAGAATTACGGCGCGCGGGAAGACGCCCTGACCCAGAGCTGGTATTGATCTTCAAAATAGGAAACGGATGGCTTCGGCTGTCCGTTTTTTTGTTGTGTTTTCAAGCGCTTGCGGTTATATTTTTACGAATAAAGTTGACAAAACGACAATGAAATAAAAAGACGATTTGTCAACTTTAGAAAGCGATGATCTGCAAAAAAACGGATAAATAATCATAAAATGCTGAAAAATTCAAAAATCATCTTGACAAAACTTTGTAAACGGCTATATAATGGCGTTACATTTTTGAAAATCAAATCGTAAATGCTAGGCGAAAAGCCGAATTGAAAGAATTGGGGAGGACATCGACCATGAAAAAGTTTGCTACGATTGCTTTAACGCTGGCGATGGCCGCGACTGCGGCCTGTGCGAGCGCGACCACCGTGGGTATCTGCCAGCTCGTTCAGCATGAGGCGCTGGATGCCGCGACACAGGGCTTTAAGGACGCGCTGACCGAGAAAATGCCGGACGTCAAGTTCGACGAGCAGAACGCCGCGGGCGACGCGGCGACCTGTATCACCATCGCCGGCAAGTTTGCCGCCGACGGCGTGGATCTGATTCTCGCCAACGCGACCGCGCCGCTTCAGGCCGCCGTTTCCGCGACGGGCGATATCCCGATTCTCGGCACGTCCATCACCGACTACGCGACTGCGCTGGACATGAAGGAATGGAACGGCACGACGGGCATCAACGTCTCCGGCACGAGCGATCTTGCGCCGCTGGACGGCCAGGCCGCAATGATCCAGGAGCTGTTCCCGGATGCGAAGAACGTCGGTCTGATCTACTGCTCCGCCGAAGCGAATTCCAATTATCAGATCAAAGAGATTAAAGGCTACCTCGAAGAGATGGGTTACACCTGCACCGAGTTTGCTTTCACCGATTCCAACGACGTTGCTTCCGTCACGCAGTCCGCTGCGGATGCGAGCGATGTGATCTATATCCCCACGGATAACACCGCCGCCGCGTACACCGAGACGATCGCCAACGTCGTCATCCCGGCGAAGGTTCCGGTTGTCGCGGGCGAGGAAGGCATCTGCAAGGGCTGCGGCGTGGCGACGCTGACCATCAGCTACTATGACCTGGGCTACAAGACCGGTGAAATGGCGTATGACATCCTTGCCAACGGCGCGGACGTGAGCACCATGGAAGTGGCTTCCGCCCCGAACTTCACCAAGAAGTACAACGCCGCGAACGTCGAGGCGCTCGGCCTGACCATCCCGGCGGATTACGTGGCCATCGAGTAACGGACTTCAACGTCTTTCATGAGCCAAGGAAGCGGCATGCGCTCCCTTGGCTTCATGCGTATAAGCGGAAAGAAAAAAGGAGGACAATCCGGTGGAGATTGCCAAGCTGTTTAACGCGCTCCCCAGCGCCGTTTCGCAGGGCGTGATTTGGGGCATTATGGCGATTGGCGTGTATATCACCTATCGCATTCTGGATGTGGCCGATCTGACGGTGGACGGCAGCATCGCAACGGGCGGCGCGGTGGCCGCCGTGCTGATTATCGGCGGCTGCAACGTGTGGGTCGCGATGATTGCGGCGTTTCTGGTCGGCATGCTGGCCGGGCTTGCAACGGGTCTGTTCCATACGTTCATGGGCATTCCGGCGATTCTGGCGGGCATCCTGACCCAGCTCTCGCTGTATTCCATCAATCTGCGCATTCTCGGCGGCAAGGCGAACATGGCCGTCAGCGTCAATAACTATCCGCTGATTGTCTCCGCCCGAAACGCGCGCGCAATGTCGCTTTCCAATCCGTTTATCATCCTCGCGGCGCTTGCCGTGGCGGTGATCGCGCTGCTGTATTGGTTCTTTGGCACGGAGCGCGGCTGCTCGCTGCGCGCAACGGGCGCGAACGCCAACATGGCGCGCGCACAGGGCATCAATACCAATGCCGATAAGGTGCTGGGGCTGATGCTCTCCAACGGTCTGGTGTCCTTCTCCGGCGCGCTGCTGGCGCAGTATCAGGGCTTTGTAGACGTTGGCATGGGACGCGGTGCGATCGTCATCGGCCTGGCTGCCGTGATCATCGGCGAAGTTGCGTTTTCCAAAATCTTCCATAATTTTGCGCTCAAGCTGCTGGCTGTGGTCATCGGCGCGATTTTGTATTACATCGTCATTCAGGTGGTGCTCTGGCTGGGCCTCAACACCAACGATTTGAAGATGCTTCAGGCGCTGGTTGTCGCCATGTTCCTCGCCGTGCCGTATTGGAAGAACCGCTACTTCAAGAAGAAGGGGGACGCGAACCATGGCTGAGCGCATCATGCTGAATATCAACCACATCGCCAAGACGTTTAACCCCGGCACGATCACCGAAAAGCGCGCGCTGACGGACGTGGATCTCAAGCTCAACGAAGGCGATTTCGTCACGATCATCGGCGGCAACGGCGCGGGCAAATCCACCACCCTCAACGCGGTGGCGGGCGTATTCACCGTCGATCAGGGCACGATTGAAATCGCGGGTGTGGATGTGACCCGCCTGCCGGAATACAAGCGCGCCAAGTACCTCGGCCGCGTGTTCCAGGACCCGATGACCGGCACGGCCGCGACCATGAACATTGAAGAGAATATGGCGCTGGCCATGCGCCGCGGCGAAAAGCGGACGCTGCGCTGGGGCATCTCCAACATGGAGCGCGATATGTATCGCGAACAGCTCCGCACGCTCGGCCTGGGGCTGGAGGATCGCATGAGCAGCAAGGTGGGTCTGCTCTCCGGCGGCCAGCGGCAGGCGCTGACGCTGCTGATGGCTGCGCTTCGCACGCCGAAGCTGCTGCTGCTCGACGAGCATACGGCCGCGCTCGACCCGAAAACGGCCGCAAAGGTGCTGGAACTGACCGAGAAAATTGTGGACGAACAAAAGCTTACCGCGATGATGGTCACCCATAACATGAAGGACGCCATCGCGATGGGCAACCGTCTCATCATGATGAACGCGGGGCGCGTTGTCGTCGATGTGCGCGGAGAAGAAAAAAAGAAACTCACCCGCGAAGACCTGATGCAGCTGTTTGAAAAGGCCGCCGGGCAGGAGATCGAAAACGATAGAATGCTGTTGGGGTAAGAAATACGGTTTGGAAAGCTGCAAAAAGCGTATTCTGAATGAAGAAAACGACGCTCAATCATCCGTTCGTTATGGCGGATCGCTGGGCGTTGTTTTTTTGCCGCAGTTTTTCGGCGCCAAGGTGGAAGAAAAAGAAGGGAGCCTTCGGAAAAACGGGTGGGGTTGCCGCTTTTGATATGGTATAATGAAGCAAAGAGCAGGAAGGGAGACGAAACGGTGAAGACGGTTTTGATTGCGGATGACGAACCGGTCATGCGCATGGATTTTTGAAGTAAAAATAGACAGCCGCCGTCTATTTGGCGGCAGCTGCCTATTCTTTCTCTTGAAAGGAGAAAGGATGGAAATTTAGGGCGATCAGCTTTTGTTTATACGTGGAAGCTGATCGCGTAAGGAGGAAAAATATGGTTTTGCGCGATGTGGCTCAAACCATCATCGATTCCGCGATACGATCTTCGCTGCCTGACGAAGCGGTCAAAAGGGCGCTGAAAAACTGTCGCTTTGAAAAAAAGGTCCATCTGGTTGCGATTGGAAAAGCTGCGTGGCAAATGGCCAGAGCGGCAGTTGACTGCATCGGAAGCCAAATTCAGGATGGAATTGTGATTACCAAATATGGTCACATTAAGAAAGAAATACCTGGATTGCGGCTTTTTGAAGCAGGGCATCCGGTGCCGGATGAAAACTCCTGCCGGGCGACCGAACAGGTTATCCAGATGGTCAGCGTTCTGGGAGAAGAAGACGTTGTGTTGTTCCTGGTTTCGGGCGGAGGATCGGCATTGTTTGAAAAGCCGTTGATTCCTTTGGCAGAACTTGAAAACATTACGACGCAGCTGTTGTCTTGCGGAGCGGATATCACGGAGATCAATACCATCCGCAAACGGCTTTCGGCAGTAAAGGGCGGCAGGTTTGGCGAACTCTGTAAGCCGGCCAGAGTATTCGCGGTTGTGTTGTCGGATATCATCGGCGACCCGCTGGATATGATCGCGTCCGGACCGGCTTGCCCGGATGTATCTACGGCGGAACAGGCGCAGGAAATCATTTTAAAGTACGGTTTAACCTTATCAGAACAGGCCAAAGAGCTGCTTCTTCAATCGACGCCAAAAGAGTTGGATAACGTTCAGACGGTGGTTACCGGAAGCGTTAAGCAGCTGTGCAGAACGGCGACGCAGGAATGTCTGCGTTTGGGGTATGAACCGCATGTGCTGACGGACAGCCTGACCTGTGTGGCGAAGGAAGCCGGAAGCTTTCTTGCAGCGATTGCCCGATACCATGCGAAGGATCAAAAGCGTCAGGCCTATATTCTGGGCGGAGAAACGGTCGTCTATCTGACTGGCAAGGGGAAAGGCGGACGGAATCAGGAATTGGCGCTGAGCGCCGCCGCCGGAATCAGCGGGCTGAAAAATGTTGCGCTGTTTTCCGTGGGGTCTGATGGAACGGATGGCCCGACGGACGCGGCAGGGGGCTATGTAGACGGAACAACCGCAGAGCGACTGGCCGAGCAGGGAATCTGCATCGCGGATATACTGCATGATAACAATGCGTATTACGCGCTGAAGGCGGCGGACGGTTTGATTATGACCGGACCGACTGGAACCAATGTCAATGATTTGACCGTACTTTTAATCGATGTGGTACCAACATAAAAGAAATCCGACAGTGCAAGCCTTTTCGTTTCGGGCAGAGAAAATGTCTGAAAGCGGTTTGCAGTGCCGGATTTTTGCCTGAAAGGGGGGGAAGGTTTTGCGGAGTATAGAGATTCCCTACGGAAGAGGCAGGCAGATTTTCCATATTGAGGATCATCGTCTGACCGGCGTTTTGATGCCGGAAACGATGCCGAAAGCGGGCGAAGAGACGGAAATTGTTCGCAGAGCAATTTCTGCGCCGATTGATTCCGCTCGTCTTTCGACACTGTCCCAAACGGCTGAGAGGATTCTGCTGATCACGAGCGACCATACGCGCCCTGTTCCGAGCAGGATCACGCTTCCTCTGCTGCTTGAAGAAATACGCGAAGGGAATCCCAAAGCGGAAATTACGATTCTGATTGCGACCGGCCTGCATCGGGCTACGACCCGGCAGGAGATGGAGCAGAAATTTGGAAAAAAGCTGGTTGATGAAGAGCATTTTGTTGTTCATGATGCAAGGGCAGACGACCAAATGGCGGATTTTGGCATGCTGCCGTCCGGCGGCCGCCTGCGACTCAACGCAATCGTTCAGGAAGCGGATCTGATTGTAGCGGAAGGATTCATTGAACCGCATTTTTTTGCAGGTTTTTCCGGAGGCAGAAAGAGCATATTGCCGGGTATCGCGTCAATGGAAACGATTTGCTATAACCATAATGCGAAATTTATCCACGATAAAAAGGCCAGGCAGGGCAGCCTTTCCAACAATCCAATCCACTTGGATATGATCTTTGCCGCGCGGCAGGCGGGACTTCGATTTATTCTCAATGTGGTTCTTGACCACAATAAACGGATTGTCGGCGCTTTCTGCGGAGAGCCGGAGGCCGCGCATGAAACGGGATGCAGATATTGCGAAAAGCTGACGGGCGTGGAAGCTGTTTCTGCGGATATTGTTGTGACTTCAAACGGCGGTTATCCGCTGGACCAGAATATCTATCAAACAGTAAAGGGATTGACGGCGGGAGAAAGCTGCGTCCGTCAAGGCGGAGTTTTAATTCTATGCGCCGCGCTGGAAGATGGACATGGCGGGGAAGCTTTCTATCGCTGGTTTTCAGAGCGCGAAAGCCCGGAAGAGGTTCTTCGAGAAATTGAGAGCACGCCGCCGGAACAGACGACTGCGGATCAATGGCAGGCACAGATTTTGGCGCGTGTGATGCTGAAGGCGCAAATCATCTACGTCTGCGAAGAAAAAGACCGGGCTACAGTGGAAGCGATGCATATGAAGTGGGCGGCGAATGTGGATGATGCACTGCGAATGGCCGAAGAAATGCTGGGTGGCGAGCCATCGGTTACGGTCATTCCGGATGGCGTCGGCGTGATTGTAAAAGAACGATAAACGAAACGGAGGGATGATCATGTGTGATTCCATGTATGCAGGCGCGAAAAAGACGGCATGTGGCTATAACATCTTTGCAAAATCGTCGGATAGAAGTCCGAATGAACCTCAGCCCCTGATTTTTGTTCCGGCGGCGGATCATGCTCAGGGAGAAAAGGTTAAAACGACGTTCATCGAAGTTGAACAGGTTTCACACACCTATGCGATGATCCTCTCAAAGCCTTCGTGGATTTGGGGCGCGGAAATCGGAATCAATGAACACGGCGTAATTCTGGGCAATGAATCCGTGATTTCACGGGATATGTCCGAAGAGGGCGAAGCGCTGCTGGGCATGGATATGGTTCGATTGGCTTTGGAAAGAGCAACAACAGCGGAAGAGGCAGTTCGGGTCATCGGCGAACTGATGGAACGATATGGCCAAGGCGGTAATGCAAGCTTTGATGGTATTTTCTATTATGATAATGCGTATCTGATTGCCGATTCAAAGGAATGCTGGCATGTTGAAACTGCGGGTAAGCATTATTGGGCGGCAAGAAGAGCGACGGACGACCTATACAGCATTTCCAATTATATGTCCATTGAATATCCGGATTTGATGCACAAAGATTTGGTTGATCATGCGGTTCGATCCGGCTACCCGGTGGAGGAACCGTTCAACTATGCCAAAGCGTATATTCACTACGACACGCTGAGCACCAGCGGCATTTTCCGCCGGTGCTGCACGGAACAACAACTCCATCGGCCTAAACACGCTTTTGAGATTGCGGATATGCTCATAGCGCTTCGCGATCATAGCTGCAATGACGAATGGACCGGCGCTGCGGGCTGTGTCTGCATGCACGCGAAAAATCCGACGCCGCCGATTAACCCACGACAGTCGATTGACTGTGAGACGACCAATTCGATGATTGCGGTTTTAAAGCCCGGAGACAGCTTTATTCTTTCGCCGGGGATGAGCACGACCTGCATGGCGCCGTTTCAGCCGTTCTGGTTCGATGCTTTCAGTCCTAACCAGGTTTTTCATATCGACCGACAGGAGACGGCGATTGCTTCGTGGATTCGTCGGGAAGAAATCAATCGCGCGGCAATCGATGGACGGATTCCGGTCGAGGAATATCGGGCGGAGATGAAGGAAATGGAGAGGGCATGGATCAACCGTGCCCAAACGATTTCGCGTTCGGACAGGCAGATATTTGTCAACGAAAACGCATTGCAGGCTGAGCGCTTTATCGATAAGTGGCTTGATATTGCCAAGAAAAATCCGCCTCAGCCGCGTGGAGATTCTGCCTTCCAGATGTGGTGGAAAAATAAAAATGCCGAGTTGGGAAAGGATCGGCGGATTGCCTGGTAAAATTTTGATAAAAAACCGTCCTGTGTAGAGCCAAAAGGCTGCACAGGACGGTTTTTGAGATTTGGTGCACCCGGCAGGAGTCGAACCTGTGGCCTTCAGAGTCGGAGTCTGACGCTCTATCCAACTGAGCTACGAGTGCATTTGTAAAAAGTATTATACCGCCGAAGCGAAAAAATGTCAACCGCTGGGCGAAAAAATGCGCGCCAAACGCATTTGGGGCTTGATTTGCCGGAAAATGCAGGTATAATAAAATCCGTATGAACCAACAAATCGGAGGATATCGTTATGGAAAGAACGTATGCGGCTCAGGTGCGCGGCGCGGACGAAATCAAGGTCTGCGGCTTCGTGGAGAACATCCGAAACAAGAGCAAGATGGCTTTCATCGTGCTCAAGGATATTACCGGCAAGGTGCAGATCACCGTGGAAAAGGGCGAGGATGAGGCGCTGGATAACGCTGTCAACCAGATTACGCTCGATTCCGTTATTACCGTTATCGGCAAGGCCGTGGAGAGCGAGTATGTCAAGCTCGGCGGCGTTGAGATTTATCCCAAGCAGATCATCATCGAGTCTCTGGCTGCGCCGCTGCCGATCGACCGCGAAGCGCGCAAAGGCCACGAGCGCTCTTCCATCGATCAGCGCATCGACTATCGCTGGATTGACCTGCGCACCGACGCGAATCAGTTGATGTTCAAGGCGCAGACCGTCATGATTAACGCCATGCGTCAGTTCCTGCTGGAGCGCAAGTTCATGGAGATTCACACCCCGAAGCTCATCGGCGCGGCGAGCGAATCCGGCGCGGATGTGTTCGAGGTCAAGTATTTCGATCGCAAGGCGTATCTGGCGCAGAGTCCGCAGTTCTACAAGCAGATGGCAATGGCCTCCGGCTTTGAGCGCATCTTTGAGGTCGGGCCGGTGTTCCGCGCGGAGAAGTCCTTCACCAGCAAGCACACCACCGAGTTCTCCGGTTTCGATCTGGAATTCAGCTACATCGAGTCCTTCCGCGACGTGATGAAGATGGAAGAGGAGCTGCTGACCTACGCGCTCGCGAAGGTCAAGGAAGCTTACGGCGAGGACATCGAGCGCGTGTTCGGCGTGCCGGTCGTCGTGCCGACGACGCCGTTCCCGGTGATCAAGCTGGCCGACCTGTATGCCGAGCTGGAAAAGGAATTCGGCTACAAGTGCCCGGCGGGCGAAGAAGGCGATCTGACCACCGAGGCGGAACATCTCTCCTACGAGTGGGTCAAGAAGAAGTACGGCCACGAGTTCCTGTTCATCACGGATTATTCCGCCGAGAAGCGCGCGTTCTACCACATGCGCGACGAGAACGGCGTGCCGCAGGGTTACGACCTGATCTGGCGCGGCGTGGAAATCACCACCGGTGCGCAGCGTGAGCATCGCTATGACGTGCTCAAGGCGCAGGCTCAGGAGAAGGGCCTCGACGAGGATGTGAAGTTCTATCTTGAGTTCTTCAAGTACGGCTGCCCGCCGCACGGCGGCTTCGGTCTGGGCATCGACCGCCTGACCATGCTGCTGCTCGGCCTGACGATCAAGGAAGCGATGTTCATCTTCCGCGGCCCGAACCGCTTGACGCCGTAAAAGCGAACGTTCGCATCATTTGATGCAGAAAAAATGAATCGAAATGCTTGCACATCGGGGCAAGTTATGGTATATTAACGCCTGTCATTCAGGCGAACCCCTGAAGATGTTGACCGCTCCCGCTGGGGGCTGAGGCTACACGGACGGCCGGGTCAGATGCCGAAAACCCGTCGAAGAGCCGGGGACCGCACCGCGGGTGCGGGGTGGCAACTTTGTTGCCTTATTGATTGAGCGTCATCGCTCTCATTTCTCTGAGTCGTTTTCGCACCGACTTCGTGAAACGGTCAATAAGCGTAGTGAAACATCTTTGGGATGAATGCGGCTGAAGGGCGCAGCCCTGCGGATCTTTTGGAGTGTATGGGCGCAGAAACCGTTAATATCGAAGCGACGCGGAACGACCGCGCCGCTTTTTGTATTTTGCCCATGTACAGGAGGAAAAAGGAATGAACAAAGTGTTGGCCCTGCTGGCTGTGCTGCTGACGTTTGGCGTGAGCGCGCTGGCCGAAACGCCGAAGGAAACCTATGACCGCTGGATGCAGGCCGTGTCGCCGGAATACGGCTACCAAATTGCCTACGAATTGAGCACGAATCCGGCTTATGTCAACAGCGAGCGTTTAGGCGGCCGTCAGGCGGGCAGCGACGCGGAGCACGCCGCGGCGGAATACCTCTATCAGGAAATGCGCTCTCTCGGTCTTGAAGATGTGGAAAAGGTGGCGGCGGACTGCGACAGATGGCAGTTCAACGGCGCGAGTTTCACGGTGGACGGCGAGGATTATCCGGTGTATACCTACGCCACGGCGGCCACGCCTGCGGACGGCCTGACGGCGGAAATCGTCTATGTCGGCCAGGGCACGATGTGGGATTACGAAGGGCTGGACGTGACGGGCAAAATTGTGCTCGTGGATATCAACCAGCGCGACGACTGGTGGATCACCTATCCGATGCTGGAGGCGCAGCACCAGGGCGCGGCGGCGATTCTGGCGGCGAACGTCGGCGGCTTCGCGCAGGTGGCGGACGACGCGCTGAACAGCCAGGATATCTGCGGCCCGACGGCCATCCCGACCTGTTCCATCGGCGTGGCCGATTCGCAGAAAATCCGGGAAAAGCTGGAAAACGGCCCGGTCGTCGGTACGCTGATCGTGGATAACGAGGTGGAAATCGGCACGGGCGTGACCTACAACATCATGGGCAAAATCCGCGGCAAATCCTCGGATTATCAGATCCTGGTCGGCGGGCATTACGATATGCACTTCTTTGGCTTTCAGGATGACAACTGCGCCGTCGGCCTCGTGCTGGCGATGGCCAAGGCGATGAAGGATTCCGGCTATCAGCCTGAAAACGACATCGTGTTCTGTCTGCACGGCGCGGAGGAGTGGGGCGCTTCCTATTCGCAGTTTGACTGGACGGTCGGCGCGTGGGAGATGATCAACCACGTGCATCCGGAGTGGGTCGGCAAAACGCTGGCGTTCATCAACTTCGAACTTCCGGCGTATGAGTTCGATACGTACACGACGACGTATTCCGCGCCGGAAATGTTCGCCATGCTGGATTATTTTGCAAACGATTACGCCTATTCGCCGGAGCCGGAAGGCTGCTTTGCCGACGGCGTGCTGACCGAGGGCTATCAGACCTACACCTATTCGGATGACTTCTCGTATTATGCGGCGGGCGTGCCTTCCACGGTCAACGGTTTCCTGCTGCAAAAGGACATGGAGACGGTATTCCCGTTCTACATCGATTATTATCACACGCAGTACGACACCCCGGATACCTACAACGAAGCGGTGATGCGCTTCAACATCGCCTATTACGGCGCGCTGGCGATGTATATCGACCAGATGCCCGCGGCGGATTTGGATTTCACGGCGCAGACGGCGCGCCTGACCGCGGCGATGGATAAGGACGTGATGGCGCAGGCGGGCGCGGACGTGGAAGCCTATCAGGCGGCGCTGGCGGAACTGGACGAGGCCGCGGCGGCGATGCGCGCAAAGGTCGTTGAGGTGAACCGCGCGTATGAAGCGGCGCGCGAGGCGGGCGACGAAGCGGCGATGGCGCAGCTGCGCGAGACGGGCAGGACGCTGACGAGCCGGAACCTGGAAGCGTTCCGCTATGCGCAGAAGCACCTGCTGGGGCTGATGTATGAGCGCCCGATTGTGCCGCACGAAGCGCCGCAGGAGACGATTACCCTGTGCGAGGCGATCATCGACTGCCTGAAGGACGGCGATCCGGCGACGGCGGTGGACGAATACGCGTGGACGGTCAACAACGTGCTGGAATGGTATGCGATGTATTTCTCCCCGGAGGTCATCGCCGTTCAGGACGACATGAACTGGGGCGCGGACAATCAGGATAATCTCTACTGGGGAACGGACATCAACTTTGACAAGGCCGATGTGGACGCCGCCACGCGCAGCCTGTATGTCCGTTACGACGACAAGGGCGGCGACTTTACCGAAGAGATTGCGATTTACGAAAAGGCGATTGAAACCGAAAAAGCGAAACTGGCTGCAAAGGCTCAGGCCGAGGCCGAAGCAATGGCGGGTCTGGCCGAGCTGCTGAAGTAAAAGAGGAGACGTTGGGGCGCTGCCCCAAACCCCGGAAGGAAACTGAGTTCCCTTCACCTTCCACTTCTGGGACACATTCGTGCCCCAGTGGAGGGAAATCCAAGAACCTCAGGTTCTTGGCGGGGTTTGGGGTGGAACCCCAACGTTTTTCTTTATCTTTTCCTCCTTTTTACGCGCCCGCGCTTTTTGATTTTACACGGCGGAATTACAATAACCCCGTTCTCAGATGAGAACGGAAACATTCCGAAACTACTGAAAAAACGTGTAGAAAGAGGAGAAAACATCATGAACAAAATCGCCAAAATCGCGGCGCTGGCCGCGCTTGCCCTGACCTGCGTTGTCTCGACCGCCTGCGCCGATTTCAACGCGGATAAGTCCATCACCGTGATTTCCCGCGAGGAAGGCTCCGGCACGCGCGGCGCATTCGTCGAGCTGACGGGCGTGGAGCAGAAGATCGACGGCAAAAAGATCGATATGACCACCGACGACGCGCAGATCACCAATAACACCGCCGCCATGCTGATGACCGTCGCGGGCGACGAGCAGGCGATCGGCTATGTCTCCCTCGGTTCGCTGAACGACACCGTGAAGGCCGTGAAGGTGGAAGGCGTTGAGGCGACGGCGGAGAACGTCGCGGACGGCAGCTACAAAATCGCGCGCCCGTTCAACATCGCCTATAAGGCGGACGGCCAGAGCGATCTTTCCAAGGACTTCGTCGCCTATATCATGAGCGCCGAGGGCCAGGCCATCATCAACGAGCACGGCTATGTCGGCAGCAACGACGCGGCGGCTTACGCGGGCAATGGCGCCGAAGGCAAGCTGGTCGTCGGCGGTTCTTCCTCCGTGTCTCCGGTGATGGAGAAGCTGATCGAGGCGTACAAGGCCGTCAACGCGAACGCGGATATCGAATTGCAGACCACCGATTCCACCACGGGCATGACCTCCGCCATCGAGGGCACGTATGACATCGGCATGGCATCCCGCGAACTCAAGGACGACGAAGCGGCGGCGCTTGAGCATCAGGCCATCGCGATGGACGGCATCGCCGTGATCGTCAACACCGCGAACCCGGCGGACGACCTGACCGTCGAGCAGGTTGCCTCCATCTTCCTGGGCGACGTGACCAAGTGGAATGAGATTGTGAAGTAAAAAAATACCCTTCCACCGCTGCGGCGGTTCCCCCTCCCCCTTAAAGGGGGAGGTTTGGGGGTTTAGAGAAGCGGCTTTGAGAACGGATCGACGCTTTGCGATATGCGCAGAGAAACGGTTGCTTTCAAAGAAACGCGCTCTTTCCCAAGACCTCTTCTTTTGAAAAGGAGAGGGGGATTATCCGCAGCAGGCGGAAGGGTATTTTGCGAGGGAAAAGTATGGAGCGAAGCTATAAAAAACGCGCCTTGCTGGAAATCGTCATGAAAATCGTCTTTCTGGCGGCGGCGTGCATGTCCGTGCTGTGCGTGGCGCTGATCTGCATCTTCCTGTTTGCAAACGGCCTGCCTGCGATGGGCGAAATCGGCGTGCTGAACTTCCTTTCCGGCACGAGGTGGAAGCCCGGCGCGGATATCTACGGCATTTTTCCGATGATTCTGGGCAGCATCTACGTGACGGCGGGCGCGCTGCTGATGGGCGTGCCGGTTGCGCTGCTGACGGCGATTTATCTCGCGTTCTTCTGCCCCCAAAAACTCTATCGCGTGCTCAAACCGGCGGTGGAGCTGCTGGCGGGCATTCCGTCGGTCGTCTACGGTTTTTTCGGCATTGTGGTGCTTGTGCCGATGGTGCGTGCGCTGGGCGAAAAATGGGACGGAAGCGGCAACTCGATGCTCACCGCGTCCATCCTGCTGGCGATCATGATTCTGCCGACGATCATCGGCGTGGTCGAGCCTGCGCTGCGCGCCGTGCCGAGGAGCGATTACGAGGGCGCGCTGGCGCTGGGCGCGACGCATGAGCGCAGTGTGTACACCGCCGTTGTGCCCGCGGCCAGGAGCGGCATTCTGGCGGGCGTTGTGCTGGGCGTGGGCCGCGCGATGGGCGAGACGATGGCCGTCATCATGGTGGCGGGCAATCAGCCGCGCATGCCGAAGGGCATTTTGCAGGGCGTGCGCACGCTGACGGGCAACATCGTCATTGAGATGGGCTATGCCGCCGGGCTGCACCGCGAGGCGCTGATCGCGACGGGCGTGGTGCTGTTTGTGTTCATCCTGCTGATGAACCTGTGCTTCTCTGTGCTCAAGAGGGGGAAGAAGGCATGAGACGATATCGAAACCATATCGGTTCGCTGGCGCTGGCACTGCTGACGCATCTGGCGGCGGCGGTTACGGTGCTGGCGCTGGGTTTTCTGGTGGGCTATGTGCTCATCCGCGGCGTGCCGAATCTGAATGCAGACATGTTTTCGCTCGCGTATACCTCCGATAATCAGTCGATGCTGCCCGCCATCCTCAACACCTGCACGATGACACTGCTGGCGCTGCTGGCAGCCGTTCCGTTCGGCATTGCGTCGGCCATTTATCTGGCGGAATACGCGAAAAAGGGAAGCAAAATCGTCGCGCTGATTCGGGTGACGACAGAGACGCTTTCCGGCATTCCCTCGATTGTCTACGGCCTGTTCGGCATGCTGTTCTTTTCGGGCAAGCTGCGTTTTGGCTACTCGATGCTCTCCGGCGCGCTGACGCTGGCGATTATGATTCTGCCGCTGATTATGCGCACGACGGAGGAAGCGCTGCTCTCCGTGCCGGATATGTACCGCGAGGGCAGTTTCGGCCTGGGCGCGGGGCGGCTGCGAACGGTGACGCATATCGTGCTGCCGACGGCCATACCGGGCATTCTGTCGGGCATTATTCTGGCCATCGGGCGCATTGTCGGCGAGACGGCGGCGCTGATGTATACCTCCGGCACGGTGGAAAAGGTCGCCGGGTTGATGGATTCGGGCAGCACGCTGGCGCTGCACATGTATAAGCAGGCCTCTGAGGGCCTTTACACCGAGCAGGCGTATGCGACGAGCGTTATTCTGCTGGCGCTGGTGCTGCTCATCAATTTCTGTTCCTCTCGAATTGCCAAACTGATGATGAAAGGCAGGGAATGACAAGCGATGGCCGACGCATTTACCGTTCAAAACATGGATCTGTATTACGGCAGCTTCCATGCGCTTAAAAACGTCAACCTGAATCTTGCATCGGGGGAGATCACCGCGTTTATCGGCCCCTCCGGCTGCGGAAAATCCACGTTTTTAAAGAGTCTGAACCGGATGAACGATCTGGTGGAGGGCTGCAAAATCACGGGCGACATCCGGCTGATGGGCGAAGACATCTATGATAAGCGCATGGACGTCAGCCTGCTGCGCCGCCGCGTGGGCATGGTTTTTCAAAAGCCCAATCCGTTCCCGATGAGCGTATACGACAACATCGCCTACGGCCCCCGGACGCACGGCATGAGGAAGAAAGCGGAGCTGGACGAGATTGTGGAAAAGAGCCTGCGCGACGCGGCCATTTGGGACGAGCTGAAAGACCGGCTGAAAAAGAGCGCGCTCGGCCTTTCCGGCGGCCAGCAGCAGCGGCTCTGCATCGCGCGTGCGCTGGCGGTGAAGCCGGAGGTCATTCTGATGGACGAGCCGACGAGCGCGCTCGATCCGATTTCCACCTCCAAAATTGAAGACCTGGTGATGGATATCAAGAAGGATTACACCATCGTGATGGTGACGCACAACATGCAGCAGGCCGTGCGCGTATCGGATACGACCGTGTTTTTCCTGCTCGGCGAAATCGTTGAGAGCGGAGCGACGGGGCAGATGTTCTCCATGCCGAAGGACAAGCGCACGGAGGATTACATCACCGGCCGGTTCGGTTAAAAAAGATACGATGGGGCGCTGCCCCATGCCCCGACAGGAACCTGAGGTTCCTGTACCTCCCACCTATGCGCCGCGTATTCGCGGCGCATGAAAATGATGCTTAAAGCTGCCGCAAAGCGGAAATGGATTTGGGCGGCAGCCCCAAAATGGAGGGTCAGAAAGTGACAAGCCGCAAATATTATGAGATGGAGCTGCAAAAGCTGAATGCGTCGCTGCTGGAAATGGGCGAAATGATCCGCATGGCCATTGGCGGGGCGGTGACGGCGCTGCTGGAGTTTGACCACGACAAGGCGCGGGAGATCATCGCCTACGACGAGCAGATTGACAGGCAGAACCGCGAAATCGAGCAGCAATGCTATGCCCTGCTCTTATCCCAGCAGCCGGTGGCCGGGGATCTGCGCATGGTTTCGGCGGCGCTGAAAATGACGACGGACATGGAGCGGATCGGCGACCACGCGGCGGATATTTCCGAAATCGAGCTGATGCTGGAAAATCTGCCGACGCTCAGCTGCGCGCCGATTCGCCAGATGGCGACGGAGACGAGCGTGATGCTCATCAAGAGCCTGGAAGCGTTTGCTCAGCGCGACGAAGAAAAGGCAAACTGGGTCATCGGCCGCGACGACGTGGTGGACGATCTGTTTGACACGGTGAAGAGCGAGCTGATCGAGGCCATCCGCCAAAATGCGGATAACGGCGAGGCGGCGACGGATTTGCTGATGGCGGCGAAGTATTTTGAACGCATCGGCGACCATGCGACCAACATCGCGCAGTGGGCGATCTTCTCCATCACGGGCGAAATGCCGAAGGACTGATTTCTTGAGTCAGCTTCGCTGACAGCGCTCTCAAAGAGGGGCGCTTTGCCCTAAGAACCTTTACTTTTCTAAATTGTCAAAGAAGCAGACGCAAATTCCCTGCTTAACTCAAATTTTACACAGTGTTGTTTGCCGTTTTACAATGGATTGTTAAGATGGGAATAACCACAAAGTTGTGATAAGAGGAGAGAAAGCGGATGGGAATGACAAACGCGCTCAATTTGCTCTGCGGTCTGGCGCTGTTTTTATACGGCATGCACGTGATGGGCGAAGGGTTGACCCGCGCTTCCGGCGGCAAGCTGGAGAGCATTCTGGAAAGCCTGACCAAAAGCAAGATTAAAGCCGTGCTGCTCGGCGCGGGCGTGACGGCGATTATCCAGTCTTCGTCGGCGACGACGGTGATGGTGGTCGGCTTCGTCAACTCCGGCATCATGCGGCTCTCGCAGGCGGCGGGCGTCATCATGGGCGCGAACATCGGCACGACGGTCACCAGCTGGATTCTTTCGCTGACGGGCTTGCAGGGCGACAGCCTGCTGCTGACGTTGTGCAAACCGGCGACATTCACGCCCGTTCTGGCGTTTATCGGCGTCTGTCTGCTGCTCTTTGCCAAGGGCGACAAGAAGCACGACGCGGGCAGCATCATGATCGGCTTTGCCGTGCTGATGACCGGCATGGAGATGATGAGCGGCGCGGTTAAGCCGCTGGCGGATGTGCCGGAGTTTACGAACATCCTGTTGATGTTCACCAACCCGATTCTGGGCGTGATTGCGGGCGCGGTGCTGACGGCGATCATCCAGTCTTCGTCCGCTTCGGTCGGTATTTTGCAGGCGCTCTGCATGACGGGCGCGGTGAAATACAGCGCGGCCCTGCCGATCATCATGGGCCAGAACATCGGCACGTGCGTCACGGCGCTGATTTCTTCCATCGGCGCAAGCAAAAACGCCAGGCGCGCGGCGCTGATTCACCTGTATTTCAACATCATCGGCACGGTGCTGTTCATGGCGGTGTTTTACGCCATCAACGCGGTTTTCCCGTTTGCGTTTATGGAGGATGCGGCGAACGCGGCTGGCATCGCCGTGATTCATACGACGTTCAACATCATTGCGACGGCGGTGCTGCTTCCGTTCTCCGGTACGCTGGAAAAGCTGGCGACGTTCACCATCCGCGACAACGACACGGTGGAGCGCATCGACGATTTCCAGCTGCTGGATGAGCGCTTCCTCTCCAACCCGGCGTTCGCGGTGGAACAGTGCAAGGTGGTCACCGACCGGATGGCCGAGCTGACCCGCGAGGCGATTTTCGACGCGATCGGTCTTTTCGACGGCGGCACGTATACGCCGGAGATGGCGGATCGCATCGAGGCGCTGGAAACGAAGATCGACCACTATGAGGATAAGCTGGGCACGTACATGGTCAAGCTCTCCCGCGCCAAACTCTCCCAGAAGGACGGCCACACGCTCTCCCTGCTGCTGCACAGCATCAGCGATTTTGAACGCATCAGCGACCACGCGGTGAACCTGCTGGATTCCGCGCGCGAGATGAACGAAAAAAAGATGGTTTTTTCCAAGGCGGCGGCGAGCGAGCTGCACGTTTTTGCGGGCGCGGTGCGCGATATTATCAATCGTTCATTTGACAGCTTCCTGCAAGATGATGTAGAATTGGCTAAGACGGTGGAACCGCTGGAGGCGTGCATCGACGACATCAACGTGAACGTCAAATCCCGTCACATCGAGCGGCTGACCACCGGTCAGTGCACCATCGAGCTGGGCTTCGTGCTGACCGATATTTCCACCAACTTCGAGCGCGTATCCGACCACTGCTCCAACATTGCGGTGTATCAGATTCAAGTGCCGAAGGACGAATACGACGCGCACGAATACCTGCAAAACGTCAAGCATCAGGAACATGCGGAATTTGACCGCGAAGAGATGGCCTACGAAAAGCAGTACCGCCTGCCGGACGTGGCCAGAGTGCAGACGGCCAAGGCCGGGGAATAAAAAGCATGATTTACATTGTCGAGGATGACCGCAACATTCAGGAAATCGAGATTTTTGCGCTCAAAAACAGCGGCTATCAGGCCGTCGGATTTGAGACGGCGAAGGAGTTTTACGGCGCGCTTTCCGAAAAACTGCCGGAACTGATTCTGCTGGATATCATGCTGCCGGATGAGGACGGACTTTCCATCCTCAAGCGGCTGCGCACGCGCGCGGACACGCAGAAGATTCCCGTCATTCTGGTGACGGCGAAATCCACCGAAATCGATAAGGTGAAAGGTCTTGACGGCGGCGCGGACGACTATATCGCCAAACCGTTCGGCGTGATGGAGATGATCGCGCGGGTAAAGGCGCTTCTGCGCCGTTCCGGCGGGGCGGAGGAAAGCCTGATGACCTGCGGCAATGTGACCCTCGACAGCGAAAAGCGCATGGTCTATGTGGACGGAAAGGCCATCGAGCTGACCTATAAGGAGTTTGAACTGCTCAAGCTGCTGATGAAGAATCACGGCATTGTGATTTCCAGAGATGTGATCATGGAGCGCGTGTGGGATTCCAGTTTCGAGGGCGAGAGCCGCACCATCGACGTGCATGTGCGCACCCTTCGTCAAAAGCTTGGCGACGGCGGCGCGCTGATTAAGACCATCCGCAACGTCGGCTACATGGCCGAGGCGAAATAAACGAGCGATGGGGCCGACGCAGACTGCGACGGCCTCTTTTTGTAAACGTGTAAACGGCGCTGCGGCGGGCGGCCGCGCAAGCGTTTTCCACTGGATGGAATGAGGAAAGCCATGAAGAAAAAGATTTTCAAATATTTCGCCTGCATGATTACCGTGGCGATTCTGGCGACGACGCTGCTGCTGTCATGGGTGAATTATGAAATGTTCAAGGGGCGCGTCATGAGCGATCTGGAAGCTTACGGACGCGTGTTTGCCGTCGTGCTGTCCGGCAGCGGCGGAGAGAGAGGCGCACTGGAAAGCTTGACGCGGGAAAAGATCCGCGTAACGCTTGTGCGCGCGGATGGCGAAGTGGATTACGATAACTTTGCCGATCCGCAGACGATGGAAAACCATGCCGACCGTCCGGAAATCCGGCAGGCGCTTGAAACCGGAGAGGGAACCGATATCCGCAATTCCAGCACCGTTGACCAGAGCGCATTCTATTATGCGGTCAAACTGGAAAACGGCGACGTGCTGCGGCTGGCTCAGGAGGCTTCCAACATATGGAGCGTTTATTTCCGCTCCGTGCCGCTGATTCTGCTGCTTGCGGCGGGCATGGCGGGGGTCAGCCTGTATTTGGCGCATCTGCTGACGGCGAGGCTGGTGCAGCCCATCGAGCAGATGACCGCGCACCTGAACAATGTGAGCGGCGTAGCGCGCTATCCCGAACTTGAGCCGTTCATGGATATGATCGAGCAGCAGCACGAGGAAATTCTGCGCAGCGCCAATATGCGCGTGGAATTTACGGCAAATGTCTCCCATGAATTGAAAACGCCGCTCACGAGCATTTCGGGTTATGCGGAATTGATTGAAAGCGGAATGGCGCAGGGCGAGCAGGCGAAGACCTTTGCGGGGGAAATCCACAAGAGCGCCAATCGGTTGCTGACGCTGATCAACGATATCATTCGGCTTTCGCAGATGGATGCGCCGATGCCGGATCTCAAGTTTGAACCGGTGGATTTGGCGCAGATTGCGACCAACACCTTTGAGCAGCTGGAGATGAGCGCACGCAAGGTTGACGTGACGCTCCAGCTGGATGCCAAGCAGGCCGTTGTGGAAGCCGACAGGCAAATGATGGACGAGTTGCTTTATAACCTGTGCGACAACGCGATTCGCTACAACGTGCGCGGCGGCAGCGTGAAGCTGGAAGTGCGGCCGATTCGGGACAAGGTGATTGTCTGCGTGCAGGACACGGGTATCGGCATTTCGCCGGAGAACCAGGAGCATGTCTTTGAGCGTTTTTATCGCGTAGATAAGAGCCGCTCGAAGGCGACGGGCGGAACGGGTCTTGGACTGGCGATCGTCAAACATATTGCGGTGAAGCACAACGCGCAGATTGAGCTGGAAAGCGAACTGGGACGCGGCACGAAGATCTCGGTGATTTTTGATCGATGCTTTAAGGCATGATCGGGGAGGAAAACGGCGTGGTTACGTTTGAAGATATCCGAAACAACGCGGAAATTCGTACATATATCGAGAAAGGCAATGAAAATCTGGGCGTTCTCGGCTTTACCAAACACTCTGTCGGACACGCGACGAAAGTATCCGTCACGGCGGCGAAGATTCTGGAAGAATTGGATTATGACGCGAGAACGGTGGAGTTGGCGCGCATTGCGGGCTATATGCACGATATCGGCAACTGCGTCAACCGCACCGACCACGCGCACAGCGGCGCGATCATGGCGATGACGATTCTTCGGGATTTGGGTATGGAACCGAAAGAGATCGCGACCGTGATTGCGGCGATCGGCAATCACGATGAGAAGACGGGAACGGCGGTGGATGCGGTTTCGGCCGCGCTGATTCTGGCAGACAAGACGGATGTGCGCCGCAACCGCGTGCGCGGACGCGACCGAACCAAATTCGACATTCATGACCGCGTGAACTTTGCGGCCATCAGCTCAGTTTTACATATGGACAGAGATAAACGGCAGATCACGCTGGATATTCAGCTGGACGACGAAATCTGTTCCGTGCTGGATTACTTCGAGATTTTTCTGGAACGCATGCTGATGTGCCGCCGTGCGGCGGAGATGCTGGGGTGCAGCTTTAAGCTCAAGGCAAACGGCTCAAAGGTGCTGTAAGACGGAAAAAGCAGGAAATACCAGGGAAAATGCACTTTTCAGACACAAAGATTCAAAAACTGTCAAAAAAAGTTTAGAAAAGGTATTGACAGGGAGCTGAAACTGCGATATAATAACCGAGCTGTCAGCGCGAGCTGCTAAAGCGAGCGGGAC
>ERZ809296.1385-NODE-1385-length-28921-cov-25.659600_pt1 | contig 28921 bp, 19 predicted proteins | sample MGYA00520511_ERZ809296 | MGnify/ENA primary metagenome ERZ809296 (study PRJEB31576, sample SAMEA3212662) | Homo sapiens | biome: human-gut; feature: human gut; material: fecal | place: Sweden | collected 2012 ... | reverse complement strand
ATTTTTCCGCCGCGGATTTTTCGCCTCACTTGAGGCGAGCGAGCTGTACCTTTGTATGCCGAAAAAATTTTCGGCATACGAAAGGTGCTCGCTCTGCGAGGCCGGGGCCGCTCCCAAGTCGCGACCCTTTTTTAAGCTATATATGGATACCAACCGAAAACTGACAGACATAACCGACAAGAAGCCCCGAACGACGAGTTATAAATACTCTTTCCGACTTAACGAGGAGCAAAACATCCGCTTCAAGGAACTGCTCTGCAAGTCCGTATTGGAGCATAACCGCAGCCGTTTTATCGTCAAAAGAATCTTCAGCGAGGAGTTCGTAGTCGTCAAACGCGACCCTTCGAAGGTGCAGTTCGTCGCCCGGCTGAACGACTTTTATTTCCAGTTTCAGAAACTCGCCAACAACTGTGCGCCCGTCAAGGCGATATAATAAATATAGCGATGGCAAGCTATTAGGTAAGTGTTCTTTGAAAATAACCTATCATCAACCGACTTATCTGAAAGGGAAACCGGACAGGGAGTGTAGCATGTCGGGGTAAACCATAAGTCAGTCAGTTATCGGACTGCGACTGAATGGGGTGATGAAAGACAGATATGAGGATAAAATCCGGATTGATTGAATGACAGCCTGAGCGGTACCTGCCGAAACTGTGACGTTAGGGTAACTATACTCGTCATATCGTGATACACTCATTGTAGTAGTTGTACAGAGAGAGCAAGAACTTATCACGACGCAACTGCAATAAGCAGTAAAAGGCGGACGTCATATCCGACAATCTGTCGCGCCATAGTTATTATATCGTAAACGGGGATTACCTAAACCGGAATGCCGTAAGGCTATTGGACGAAGGTCTATGAATATCCGGCATGGTAACGGAGCCTCCGTAGTAGTCTGCGCGAGGGAAAACCTCGCACATGACGAAGGGCGGCAGCTAATATTCATTAATACGATTAACGGAAAATGCGAGAGGCATTATGAGAAGTCCCGCAAGAGTATTAAACAGTCTGACAAAGCATAGTCAAACCACGGAATACAGGTTTGAGAGGCTTTATCGTATTCTTTTCAATGAGGAAATGTATTATCTGGCTTATCAGCGAATATATGCCAAGCCGGGTAATATGACACAAGGTGCAGATGGAGAAACCATCGACCGTATAAGCCTTCCCCGCATTGAGAAACTGATTCTTTCGTTGAAAGACGAAAGCTACTCTCCCCAGCCATCGAGAAGAGTGCATATCCCGAAGAAAAACGGAAAGACTTGACCTCTCGGCGTACCCTCTTTCGACGACAAACTGGTGCAGGAGGTAGTACCATTCGTACAATCCATTTGCCCCGTTCTTTCCGATGCATAAAACATGCTCGCCGGAACTCCCATATCCGGCTTTCAGCCGGACAATCCATCCCGGGAAACAACCCGGTGCAGGCCGCACTTGCTCGCCGGAAAACACACATAAACCCTCTTAGCCGGGAATTCCATGCAATGAAAATAGTGTGTAATTTTCAGATATGCCCTTATTTGGGGGACTAACAGTGTAAAAGTTTTTGCTTTTGTGGGTGTTGGTGTTGATTTTTCTTATTTTTACAGGCGTTTGGAGTTAAAATTATTAAACTGAAACTGCCTGAATGAATAATCGTGCCTATGCCGTGGACATCCTGCGGGGACTTGCCATCGTGGGGATGGTCCTCTCGGGTTACATCGCCTGGAATCCCGACCTGCCGGCGTGGCTGTTCCACGCGCAGCTGCCGCCGCCGTCGTTCGTCTTCGATGCGTCGGTGGCGGGAATTACGTGGGTGGACCTCGTCTTCCCCTTTTTCCTCTTTTCGATGGGCGCGGCCTTTCCGCTCTCGCTGGGCCGCAGGCTGGACCGCGGCGACCCGCCCCGGCGGATCGTCGTCTCGATCCTCAAACGGGGCCTGCTGCTCGCCTTTTTCGCCGTTGCGCTCGGCAACACGGGGCTGTGGACGCTCGACGCCGTGTTGCAGCGTCCCGTCGTGAGCGCCCTTGTGACGATGACGGTCTGGGGCGCCTTTTTCGCGATGTTCGTGCGGATTCCCGGCTTCATCCCGCGGCAGAACGGGTGGCTCAACGCCGGCGGCATTGCGGTCCTCGCGGTCCTTATGGGCGTGTACCGGTGGCTGGGCGTCGGGGTGAGCGTCGTGCGGTCGGACATCATCATCCTGATTCTCGCCGACGTGGTCGTCGCGGGTTCGCTGATCTGGTGGCTGACGCGCCGCAACCTCTGGCTGCGGATGGGCATCGTCGCCCTGATTGCCGCCCTGAAGCTGGGCGCGGCGGTTCCGGGGTCGTGGAACGAGGCGGTGTGGAACTTCTCGCTTGTGCCGTGGCTCTTCCGCACGGAGTTTCTGCAATACCTCTGCATCGTGTTGCCGGGAAGCGTGGCCGGCGATCTGTTCGCCCGCTGGCTGGCGCGCGGGCAGCAGGAGGAGCGTCCGGCGCTTTCCGGACAGATCGCCGCCGCAGGGCTCACAGCGCTGCTCCTTGCGGTCAATATGTGGGGGCTTTTCACCCGTACGCTGACGCTCAATCTGGTGCTGACGCTCGCGCTGGGCGCGGCGGCGTGGATGTTGCTGCGCAAGCCCCGCACCGGGACCGAATCCCTGCTTTATCGACTGTTCACGACCGGATTTTTCTGGCTCCTGCTGGGTCTTGCGTTCGAATCGCTCGAAGAGGGCGTGAAGAAAGATCCCGCCACGGTGAGCTACTTTTTCATCACGGCCGGAATGGCTTCGCACGTGCTGCTGGTCACGTCGGTCCTGCTCCGAAAGGGCCGTTCGCGGGGCGGTCTGCTCGTCCTTTGCGGGCAGAACCCCATGATCGCTTACACGGCGGCGGGTTACGTCGTCGTGCCGCTGCTCGTCTTCGCGGACCGGGCCGTGGCGCTCCCGTGGCTGTGGGGTCAGTGCGGCTGCGTGATGGGAGTCGGGCGCGGGGTGATCGTCACCCTGTTGATGATGCTCTTCACGGCGGCCTTCACGCGGAGCAAAATCTTCTGGCGCACCTGACCAAAAAAACGGGGCCGAAGCCCCGTTCTGTCACTTGTCGGAGAGCGCCCGTTCGACGACGGGCGGCAGAATCCGCTCCATCACCCGATACCCCGCTTCGGTGGGATGCACGCCGTCGTAGGTGTATTCGGCAATCATCGAACCGTCCGCGGCCGCCATCGGCGTATGGTAATCCACATAGGGGATGCCCTCCCGTTCGGCGTAGGCACGGATCATCGCATTGAGCCGGACGATCTTCTGCGCCGGTTCCAAACCCGGACGCCAGGGGAAGTCACCGGCCGGGAGCACCGAGCAGAGGACGGGCCGGATGCCGTTGGCGCGCGCCAGCTCGGCCATCGACTGGATGTTGTCCAGAATGTGCTCGAGCGAGATGTAGCCCGTGTTTTGCGCCAGGTCGTTCGTGCCGCCGCAGATCACCGCGACCTGCGGATGCAGTTCCACGACATCGGCGCGGAAGCGCACGAGCATCTGCGAGGTGGTCTGTCCGCTGATGGCGCGGCTTGCGTAGCCGTTTTCGGTGAAGAAGTCGGGGCGCTTGGCGATCCACCCTTCGGTGATCGAGTTGCCCATCAGAACGACTTTCGGATGGTCCGCCAGTGCGGCGTTCTCCTTTTCGAAACGTCCGAAGTTGGCCCAGTCGGCCGGGGCCTGTGCGGCGGCCGTCACGGCTGTGAGGGCGGCGGCGAGGGTGATGATAAGATTTTTCAGCATGTCTAACGGTGTTTATCGGTGATTTATTCGTCGGTCAGTTCCTTTTCCACGGCCTGGGCCGCTCCCTCCTCCGTGTCCGGATGGGCGAAGGGGATGCGCCATGCGATGAGGAATATGGGGATGGTGGCCATGAGGGCCCAGAGGAAGAAGCGGTGGTAGCCGACCTGGTCGCAGAGCCAGCCGCTCGCCATGCCCGGCAGCATCACGCCCAGATTGGCCAGCGACGAACCGAAAGCGTAGTGGGCCATTTTGTGCGGTCCGGGCGCCACCTGCTGCATGATGAAGAGCGTAAGGCCCACGAACCCGAATCCGTAGCTGAAATATTCGAAGACGATGCCGCCGCAGATCAGCAGGGGCGACGCGGGCTGGAACCAGGCCAGCAGGGCGTAGACCACGAACGGGATGTTGAAGATCGTGATGAGCGGAAACAGCGCCCGCCGCAGTTTGAGCCACGCGATGAAGTAGCCGCCCAGGATCGAACCCACGACGAATGCGATCACGCCGAACGTGCCGTAGTAGAGGCCGATCTGCTGTTCGGTCAGGCCGAGACCCTGATTGTCGAGCGGGGCGTTGAGAAACAGCGGAACGATCTTGATGACCAGCCCCTCGGCGAAGCGGTAGAAGACGATGAAGGCGATGTAGATGCCGATGTACCTTTTCCGGAAGAATCCGCGGAAGATGGCGCCCGTCTCGCGCAGCGCCTCGCCGACGCTCCCCGCATGGGCCGTGGCTTCGCCGCCCGAAGGCAGCATCCGCAGGTGGTAGATTCCCAGCAGGAAGAGCAGCGCGCCGCAGAGCGCCATGACGATCATCCACGCCTCGACGATCCCGACCCGCTTCTTGAGCGCTCCGGCCAGATAGACCAGCCCGCCCATGGCGAAAACCTTGGCGATGTTGTAGAACGCCCCCTGCCAGCCGATGAAGCGGGCCTGCTGGTCCTTCGAGAGTTCGGTGATGTACACCCCGTCGGTGGCGATGTCGTGCGTGGCGCCGCTGAAGGCGATGACGCCCATCAGCGCCACGGCGTAGGGAAAGAAGTCGGGCAGGGGCAGCGTCAGCGCCGTCAGCGCCAGCCCCAGCCCGGAGATGAGCTGGGTCGACACGACCCAGAACTTCTTGGTGCGGAACATCTCCATCAGGGGGCTCCAGATCGGTTTGAGCGACCACGGCAGGATGATGAGCGAGGTCCACAGCGCGATGCGCGCATCGTCGATGCCCAGACCGCGGAACATCAGCGTGGAGACCATGTTCACGAGGATGAACGGCAGTCCCATGGCGAAGTAGACGGTCGGAACCCAGGATAGCGGCGAGCGGCGCCGGACGGTTTCGGGTTTCATGCGTTTTTGCGTTTAGTAGTTAGGCACGGACATTACGGACGGAGGCGGGAGCGGTTGAAAACGACCCTGCGGCGGCCCTCCCCCTCCGGTTTCGGCTTATTTTATACAAAGATACGAAAAAGGCGGAAGGGTGCAAAACCGGATTCCCGGCGGTTCGGCAAAACCCTCCGACCGATAAAAGTGCCGTTACGACACCAAAGATAATTATTTGCGGCTAATTATTCGACATTCCGGTCGGGCATTTCCCACCCCGTGATCGTGGCGATGTAGGGAATGACGGCCATGGCCATCTTGCGGTGTCCCCGGTGGTTGGGGTGGTAGTTGGCGCCCATGTCGCGGTCCCAGTCGGTGATGCCGGGAAGCATGGCCGTGAGGTGGAGATGCGCGTCCTGCCGCTCGCGGAGGAAATTCTCCAGATAGCGCAGGATCACTGTGTTGTCGCTCGGGGCCACGCACAGCACGGGAACCTCGCCGTAGGCCGCGCGCAGCTGATCCAGCGCCTGCGCGTAGGAGGCGTTGAAGGCCTGCTCCGAAGGGGTCACGTCGGTGCTGAAGTCGTTCGAGCCGAGCTTGATGACGACGATGTCGGGCGTGCAGCCGCGAAAATCCCAGCGCGACGCCGGGTCCATGTCGAAGGTGCGCAGCATGCGTTCGCGCATGGTGCAGTCGGAGACCTCCTTTTCGTCGCCCCAGTTGCGGACGATGCCCTGTCCCGAGTGGGCGATGAGGGTGTATTCGGCGTCGAAATAGCGGGCGATGACGCATCCCCACGCCAGATCGCAGTTCTCGGTCTCGGGCGTAAAGGGCTCCTCGACCGATTTGCCCTCGGTGCCGTAGCCGCAGGTGTGCGAGTCGCCGATGAATTCGATGTGGCGTGTGCGGGGTGCGGGGAGCGGGAGCAGCGCCCCGTCGGTTTCGACGCCGCGGAGCGTCGTGCGGCCCTGTTCGCCCTCGGTGCGTTTCTGTACCAGTATGGTATGCGGCCCGCGTTCGAGCCCCTCGGCCAGCACGACGGTCGAATCGGCCCCGGAGGTGGCGGCGACGCCGGTGTGCCGGCCGTCGACGAATACGTTGTAGTAGTTGCGGCCCGTGTCCGCGGCCCGCATGGCGCAGCGCGTGCCCTCGAATCGGAACGTGAAGTGGCTGCCGCTCCAGTCGAACGACAACGCTCCCCCGGGGCCCTTTGCGGCGCGGCCCGTGAAGCGGATTTCGGGCGAGTCGGCGGGGGTGAACACCGGGCCGCTGCCGCGGCCCGAAGCGGCCCCGCAGGCGAAGAGCAGCAGGGCGAAAATCAGTTTTTTCATCGGTTTATTCTTTTTTCAGCGCGGTACGTGTTTCCGAAGCGGTCGCGGGCCGTGACCTCGACGCGCCGCGTTCCGGCGGGCAGCGGCGCCGCGTAGTAGTGATCCGACTGTGTGACCGTGATCCATTTGTGGTCGAGTTTCGACGCATCGGCGTAGAGCCTCCGGGCCTGGGGATCGACCGCCGTGGTGCGTTCCATCCACACGGGGCGGCCGCCGTCGGCGCGCATTTCGACCGTCCAGGCGGGGTCGCAGTTCCAGACGTTGGCCACGATGCGTCCGGCGAAGGCTTCGTCGTCCTTGGAATCGTAGATTTTCAGCTGGAAGGAGCGCGGATGCCCGACGGATTTGTAGTACCACGACACCTCGCCGCCGTCGACCTCGAAGACGGCGTAGCCGGCCGGCGTGCCGTCGGTGCAGATCGCGCCCTGCCACCACGCCCCGCTCAGGGCCGCGACGTTGTGTTCGTAGAGCCCCTCGCGGACGGGGCAGTTCGTCGTCGTGTGCATGTGACCCGAGACGATGTGCGCGTCATAGGGCTCCAGCAGCCGGTGCAGGGCCCGGTGGTTGCAGAGCGACCGCTCGGCCTGCGCATAGTCGAAGGGTTTTTCGTCCTTTCCGGCGAACGCGGTCGGGATATGGAGCGCCACGACCACCGTCGTTCCCGCGGGAACGAACGACAGGTCCCGTTCGAGCCACGCCAGCTGCCGCTCCTCGAGATAGCCGATGTAGTACCAGTCGCGGCCGATGTAGTAGTTGTCGTTCAGCACCGCGTAGTGTACCTCACCCACGTTGTAGGAGTAGTACGCGGGGCCGTACATTGCTTCGAACGCCGCGGCCGACGTTTCGTGCGAGCGGCCCCAGAGCTTCATGTCGTGGTTGCCCATCGCGTTGCGGAACTCGATTCCCGTCGCCGACATAACCTCGTTGTAGGAGGTGTAGAACGTGTGGTCGCCCGAGGTGATGTCGCCCGCGCAGATGCCGTGCATCGGGCGTCCGGAGCGCTCGGCGGCGGCAGCGGTTTGGCGGATGTCCTCCGCCGCACGCTCCAGCAGGCGGAACTCCTTGCGGGCGAAGAGCTGCGGATCGGCGACGACGACGAAGCCGTGGCGGGTTTCGCCGGATGGTTTGCGCCGGAGACGGAAGTCGTGGGAACTGCCGTCGGACTTCGCCGGAAGGTAATGGCGCACGACCCCCTCCTCCGAGGGCGACGCATAGCCCGCGGGGGTCGAGACGAAGACGAAGCGCGCCCGGTCGTTCGCCGGAAGCACGAAGCGGCCCGCCGAGTCGGTGGCGGCGCAGTTGTCGCCGTCGCTCACCACAACCCCCGCCAGACCTCGGCCCGCGCAGGTCACCGTGCCGATACGCGCCCCGGCCGACGTGACGTAAGGGCGCAGTGCCTCGACCCAGACGGCGTAGCCCGCCGGTGTGAGGTGGATGCCGTCCACGGTATACTCCGCGGGGAGTTTTCCGTCGCGGAGCATGCGGCTGCGGATGTCGATGAATTTCAGTCCGCGCCGGGCGGCCATCCGCCGCAGCAGGCGGTCGAAAGCCTCGATGCGGGCGTTCTTACCCGTGAAATATGGTTCGTTGCGCGCCTCGTCGAGGGGCAGCGGACTTTGGATAAAGACCTGCGTCGCAGGCGATTCGGCGGCGATGCGGTCCAGCAGACGTTCATACTGCCGGAGCAGCGCCTCGGGCGCGATGGTCGAGAATATCAGGTCGTTGACGCCCGCCATGAGGAATATCGCCCGCGGCCGTCCCGCCACGATGCTGTCCAGCCGCGCGGCCATGCCGGCAACGCAGTCCCCGCCTATGCCGCGGTTAATCACGTGCGCTTCGGGGAAGTATTCGGCCCAGGCGCCCCGCTCGGTGAGGCTGTTGCCGAGCATCACCGTGTGGTGCGGCCGCACGGGGAGGGACTCCTGCTGACTGCGTTTCGAGAAGTAGTAGTCGCCGCGGTAGTCGAGCGAGTCGGGCTGTGCAGCGAGCGTGACCGCCGCGGCGGTCGACAGAAGGGTCAGAATCAGTCGTTTCATAAGCAGTTAGCGGTATTCTCCGTGAAGATCGACCGGGCGGGCGAAGGGATCGAGACACTCCTCGAGAAGCAACGCCAGTTTCCGGCGCGTGAGGGGCCTATCCGCATCCGCGGGGCGGATCCGCGGGGCTTTGCCGCCCGCCTCGGCGATGAGCTTCGCGGCGCGTGCGGCGGTGAGGGCGGTCGTGTCGGTCCGGACGGGGATTCGAGGGGCGAAGTCGTGCAGTCCGCGGGTGAATTCCCCGACCGGGATCGTCCGCTCGGGGTAGAACCACGAACGGTTCGCCCAGTGGAACGGCTCGCCCGTCATGCGCAGGATGCCCGTCGCGGCGATGCGCTGCAGGGTCGCGAAGTCGGGATCGTCGGGCTTTACGTCGTAGAGCGGCGCGATGTAGGCTTTCTGGGCCAGCAGGGCTTCCTGCACCTCGCGCACGGGAACCTCCCGCGGCGGGCAGCGGCGTTCGGCGGCCAGCGCCGCGAGGGTTCCCGCGGCCTGTCCGGTAAGCATCACGACCGGTTGCAGGCGCGTCGAGCCGTTGACGAGGTTCGAGACGGAAATGGCTTTGTCCGAGACGATGAAGTTCTCGGTCCGGTCGGGAATCAGCGCCCCCAGCGGCACGCTGAACGACGGCACGGGCGGGAAGAGGATCTTCGGCAGATCGGTCCGGCAGTTGCGGTGGTGGTCGACGGGGTAGTCGCCGACGGAGATGCCCGTGCGGTAGAGCGGCCTCGCGTAACGATCGGTCACGTCGTCGAGCGTCATGCGCACCACGCCGTCCATGCGCCGCCCCTCGCGGTGGTAGGGCAGGTAGGCCAGCCCGTCCGGCGTGTCGAATTCGTCGTCAGCGATGCCGAGGCGGCGGTATCCCAGCTCGTGCTGGATGTGGTAGACGAAGCGCAGGGTCTTCTGCCGCGCCGCTTCGAGGGCCGCTGTGCGCTCGGCATGGGGAAGTTCCACCACGTCGAGGTTGATGTCGTTGCCCTCCTTGGGCCAGTTGATCATGTATTTGCCTCCCGGCATACGGCCGTATTCGAGCATCCGGTCGGCGCTGCGCACCCCTTCCGACGAGAGGTCGTAACACCCGGCGAACTCCGCGGGGTCGTAGCCCGCAGGCCGCTCGATGGTTCGGTCCGCGCCGGGCCCGTAGTCCTTGAGGATGGCCACCACCGTGAGGTCCTGCACCGCGTCGTTGGCCTCGGCCGGAGCCAGCTCTTCGCCCGTGTCGGCGCGGGCGTCCATGCCAAGACGGTATGAGGTGCCGCTCAACGGCAGCGCGTCGCCCAGATCGGTGGCGTCGACGGTGATGCGGGCCCGCACCAGCATGCGGCCTCCGCGCGCGTCGGTGAACTCGGCGCCCGTGACCCGCTTTCCGCGGCGCAGGATGCCCGTCAGGCGGTAGCCGTGCACCACCTCGAGCGTCGGCTCGGCCGCGGCCATCGTGTGAAAGATGCTGTCGGCCACGTGCGGTTCGAACAGGGTGGTGCTCACCCAGCCCGTCCACAGCGCGCCGATACCGCCGTAACGCTTCCGCAGGTGGTCGCGGAACTCGTTCCACAGACCCGACGGCAGGTCGAAATTGCCGTCCGTGGCGCATACGCCCTGGGCCGTGAGCATGCCTCCCAGCATGGGAGTCTCCTCGACGACGAGCGTCTGCACGCCCTGCCGCGCCGCGGCGATGGCGGCCGTCGTGCCGGAGGTCGTGCCGCCGATGACGAGCACGTCGGCCCGGCGGCGGATGGTGTTTTCACAGGTGCAGCCCGCGGCGAGCGTCAGACACAGCAGGGCCGGAATCAGGATTTTTTTCATCGGATCGGTGTTTTTTCAGGTGCGGCGAACCTAACGGCGCATCCGCCGCCCGAAGCCATGCTCACGGTCAGCGTATCGGCGGCCGTTACGGGACGCTCTTCGTAGTCAACGGCATAGGGATTGGTTTTCCAGTCGGCGCCCTCGCCGTCGGCGTAAATCTGCGCCGTGTAGGTCACCCCGGGCGCGAGGAACGTGAGGGGCACGCCGACCGTGCGGGGCTCCTCGTCGGTGACGGCGCCGAGGTACCAGTCCTCCGAGCTGCGGTCCTGCCGCACGAATACGGCATAGTCGCCGATCGCGGCCTGGGGCACGAGCGTCCGCTCCCAGTCGGTGGGCACGTCGCGGATGAAGTCGAAGGCCTTGTGTCCGCGGTAGTTTTCGGGCAGGTCCGAGGCCATCTGGAGCGGGCTGTAAATCACCACGTAGTGCGCCAGCTCGCGCGCGATGGTCGACTGCACCCGCGCGAAGGGCGAGACGGGGTTGTCGAAACGGAACGTCCCGAACGTGTAGTCCATCGGCCCGGCCAGTCCGCGCAGGAACGGCACCACGGTGGTGTGCTCGGGCGGATTTCCGCCGTCGGGCGACCAGGCGTTGTACTCCTGACCGCGGACGCCCTCCTGCGTCATCAGGTTGGGCCACGTGCGTTCTATCCCCGTGGGCATGACCGGCTCGTGGTTGTCGATCATCATGCCGCAGCGGGCTGCCGTCTCGATCACGCGGCGGTAGTGCCGCACGCCGTACTGGCTGTCGTGCAGCTCCTTTCCGTCCATCAGCACATTGACGTAGCCCGTTTTGACGTAATCGACGCCGTACTTTTTATAGAACGCGAAAGCCTCCTCCAGCTGGGCCTCGTAATTCTTTGTATCGGCCCCCGTTTCGTGGTGGCCGATCAGTTCCACGCCCTTTTGGGCGGCGTAGCCGGCAACGGCTTCGATGTCGAAGTCCGGATAGGGCTCCGTGAAGCGGATCCGGTCCGTGTTTTTGGTCCACTCGCCGTCCCAGCTGACGTTCCACCCCTCGACCAGCACGCCCTCGATGCCGTGTTCCGCGGCGAAGTCGATGTAACGTTTCGCGTTTTCGGTCGTGGCGCCGTGGCGGGGTCCCTGCGCCCAGGTCTCCTGAAAGAGATGCATCGACCACCAGATGCCGACATATTTGGCGGGGCGGATCCACGAGGTGTCCTCGATGCGGCACGGCTCGTTGAGGTTGAGCATGAGCCGCGAAGTTACCAGACCGCCCGGCGTGTCGGCGACGATCATCGTGCGCCACGGCGTGCGGAAAGGCGTCCGGGCGTAGACCTTCACCCCCGTGGACCACGGGGTGAGGTGGCAGCGCAGGGTGGTTCCGTCGGGGTAGAGGCTCATTTTGGCGTAGTCCGTCAGATCGGCCTCGTGCAGGGCGAGATACCCTCCGCCGGCGCATTCCAGCGTGAGCGGCGTGTTGACCGTGTCCATCCGCGAGATGGGGGTGTGGCGGGCGAGGCTCTCGTAGTAGGGTTCGCGCGCGGGCATCCACCAGGCGTTGTGGTCGGACGGAAAGCGGTATTCGGTCAGCTCGTCCGTGATCGCGAACTCGCCCAGATGGGGCTGTTCGGGAAATTCGAAGCGGAAGCCATAGCCGTCGTCGAACAGGCGGAACACCACGTCGAAGCGGCGGCGGGGCGCGTCGCTTTCGCGCACGCTGACCCTCAGCTCGTTGTAATGGCTGCGCACGGTGCGCTGTTCACCCCAGACGGTCTCCCACGTCTCGTCACGGCTGTCGCGCGACGTGCCCGTGATTTCGAGCCCTTCGCGCAGCGCCGGGGCATCGAGCAGTTCGAATCCCAGCGTCGAGAAGTCCAAAAGGGGGGCGCCGCGGCGCGTCACGGTGTAGCCGATGCGGCCGCCGCGTTCGGCCACCTCGAGACAAAGCGTGCCGTCGGGCGATGAGACGCCGGTCTGTCCGCCGTAGGCGGTGCATAAGAGTGCGGCGAGCGCCGCGAAGAGGATCGAAAGAGGTTTTTTCATCGTGCTGTCATGTTTTTTTCGGTGTCGAATAGCCCGTGCCGCTCTCCCAGACCGAGAGCCGGCCGAAGCGGTCGCGGACTTCGACGCGGATATGCGCATCGGGCGACGCGGGCAGGGCGTAGAAGAGGTGTTCGGTGCGGTCCGCGCCGATGTTTTTGTGCTTGAAATGCTCGCTGTAACGCGCCACGTAGTCGTAGATCGACGCGTCGTAACCCGTGTAACGGGTCATCGGTCCGCGCGGCTCGCCGTTCTCGTACCAGACGACCTGCCAGGCGGGGTCCCAGTTCCAGACGTTGACCGTCACGGCGTCGGGGCGGCGGCGGTCTTCGCCGACGCCGTAGGCCGTGAACTGCCGGCTGCGGGGATGGTCCGCGGCCTTGTAGTACCACGTGAGGCCGTCGCCGTCGAACTCGTAGACCCCGTACCCGGCCGGAATGCCGTCCATGCTCCACGGGGTCTGCCAGAAAAGGGTGCTCAGCGGAGCGTGGACGTGCTCGAAGAGGTGCGGCTCGGGGGTGTAGTTTTCGTTGTAATGTTCGTGCGCGGAGAGGATATGGGCGTTGTAGGGTTCGAGCATCCGGTAGAGCGCCCGGCGGTTGTTGAGCACCTTGTGCGACTCCTCGCGGCTCCATTCACCGCTCCGCGCCGCGCGCGACCAGGTCGGGATGTGCAGGCAGACGACCACCGTGCGGCCCGCCGGGACGGTGGCGAGGTCCTGCTCCAGCCAGCGGAGCTGCCGCTCGTCGAGATACCCCACATAGAGGTAGCTGCGGCCGATGTAGAAGCAGTCGTCGAGCACCACGTAGTGCACGCGGCCGCGGTCGAAAGCGTAGTAGGTCGGGCCGAAGTGCTCCTTGAACGAGCGTTTCGCCCGGTCGCTCGACCGCACGCCGAGGTCCATGTCGTGGTTGCCCGCGACGTAGAAGAACGCGACCCCGCTCGCGGCGAGGGCCTCGCTAACCGGTTCGAAAAGCGGGGGCCTGCGGTCGATGTCGCCGATGATGTCGCCGCAGACCACCCCCAGCGTCGGCACTCCGTCGGCGGCCGTCAGCCGCATGTCGTCCGCGGCCCGGCGCACGCTGTCCAGCTCGCACTCGAAGTAGACCTGCGGATCGGCGACCGCCAGCAGGCGGTGGCGCGTCATGTCCTGCGCCGCGGGCTCCAGCGCGAAGTCGTAGCGCCGTCGGCCGGGTGCGATGCGCCGGTAGATGCAGGGCGTGCCGTCGCGCAGGGGGATTTCGTACCCGTCGGGCAGCGTCAGGTAGACGAACTCCGCCTCCGTGTCCGACGGCAGGCGGTAGCGCCCTTTGGCGTCGGTGCGCACGATCGTGCGGCCGTCCGTGACGCAAACTCCCGTCACGCCCCTGCCGGAAGCCGTCACGCGGCCGCACAGATCGATCGTGCGCGTGGCCGCCCGCCCCGTGACGGAAAGAGACGAGGCGGCGAGCAGCGCCGCAAAGAGGATGAACGCGCTGGTTTTCATTTCACGGGTTCGAGAACGGCGGCCCAACCGCCTCCGGGGGCCATCCGCAGGGCGATCGCGTCGTCGCGCGTGACTTCACGGGTTTCGGTGCGGTAATCCCGCGCGATGCGGTCGGCATTCACCCCGTCGGCGAAGACCTTCATGCGGTAGCGGCCACCGTCGAGGAACTTCAGCGGGGCCTCCAGCGTGCGGGCCGTCCAGTCGGTGATGGCTCCGATGTACCACTTCTCACCGCTGCGGCGCGCCACGGCGGCGTACTCGCCCACCGAGGCGGCGAGCCCCACCGTTTCGTCCCACACGGTCGGCACGGCGGCGATGAAGGCCGTGAACTCCGCTTCGCGCAGGTAGTGCGACGGCGAGTCGCAGAGCATCTGAAGCGGACTTTCGAAGACGACGTACAGCGCCGCCTGATGGGCGCGCGTGCCCTGGCTCATCGGGTTGTCCCAGCTGATGGCGAAATCGGCCCGGGTGGCGTTGCGCGTGGCGCCGGGCGTGTAGTCCATCGGTCCGGCGACCATGCGCGTGAAGGGCAGCGTGCAGTCGTGGACGGGCGAAATGTCGGTCGAGCATTTGTCGTGCTCCATGCCGTAAACTCCTTCGAACGAGAGGACGTTGGGGTATTTGCGCTGGAGCCCCGCGGGTTTGAACGACCCGTGGAAATCCACGATCAGACCGCGGTCGAACGCCGCGCGGGCGATCTCATCGTAAAATCGGACCATCTCCTGATCGGACCGCTGCATGAAGTCGATCTTGATGCCCTTCACGCCCCAGTCGCGGTAGGTGTCCAGGATGCCTTCCAGGTCCTTCTTCATGGGGTTCCAGAGCGTCCAGAGCACCACGCCGACGCCCTTTTCGCGGCCGTAGCGGATCAGCTCCCCGAGGTCGATATCCCGGCACGGCTCCTTGATATTGAGCGTGCTCACGGACCACCCTTCGTCCAGCAGGATGTAGTCGATGCCGTATTTGGCCGCGAAATCGATGTAATACTTGTAGGTCGCGGTGTTGACCCCCGAGCGGAAACCGACCCCGTAGATATTGAGCGAATGCCACCACTCCCACGAAATCTTGCCCGGCCGCACCCACGAGGCGTTGCCTTCGACGGGTTTCGCCGCGAGCTGGTACGCGAGGTTGTTCTCCAGCAGCGCGCGGTCGTCGGGGTCGATGGTCACCACGCGCCACGGAAACGTGCGCGTGCCCCGGGTCCGGGCGATGTAGGGCGCTTTTTTCACCAGCTCCTCGTTGCGGTCCGAACCCTCCCTGAGCCGGGCTTCGAGCACCACGGGCGGGAACTGCGCGCGGAGGCTGTGTCCCTCGCCGCCGAACAGGAACAGGCAGGGATAGTCCTCCAGATCGGTTTCCGTCACGACCATGCGCGTGCCGCGCGGCGAGGAGAACCACACGGGCAGGTAGGCGTACCGCTTCGCGTCGAGCTCCGAGAGGTGCTTGCGGTCGAAGAACGCTTCGCAGTGGGAGATGAAATCGGGGTTCTCCTCGCGGGGCCAGAGGGTCTCGAAATCGGCGGCGAAATTCAGCTCGGCGGTCTCCGACTCGATGTCGACGGTCCCCTTTCGCGCCGTTTCAAAACGGTAGACCGCGCCGTTGTCGTAGACCCGGAAGCGGACGACCCAGCCGCCGCGGAACGTAAGCAGAAGCTCTTCGCAGCGATCGTGCAGCGTGCGGAACTTGGTCGGAACGGGCGCCGTGCTGCGCTCGTCGATGCGCCGCCGTTCGGCCCGCCGCACGACGGGCGCCGCGCCGAACGGCTCGGCCCCGGCGATCTTCATGCCGATGCGGCTTGCGTCGAGCAGCCGTTCGCCCTCGCGCGTGACGCTCCAGCGCAGTTCGGGCGCGGTCGATACCGTCACCGTGATTTTTCCGTCGGGAGATATCGCCGTGTACTCTTGGGCCCGGAGCCCCGAAGCCCCGGCCAGCACGGCTGCGGCGATAAGAAGGAGTTTTTTCATGGTGCAACTGTTTTACTTATTCGGTTGCCGTCTCCGCTTCGTAACGGTCGATGCCCCGCTTGATGGCGACCCACATATCGTTGTTGATGACATGAACGATGTCGAAGACCATCAGCCCGGCCGTGCGTTTGAGGCAGTAATAGCAGGCTTCCTCGATGTCGAATGTCTTCTGCGAGCAATCCACCGTCGCGTAATAGGTACAGGCGTTGAGCAGGAAGCGCTCGGCACGGTTGATACCGTATTCGATCGACTCGCCGTCGTCGGGTCCGTACACGCGGGGCAGGTAGGTCCCCAGCAGGAACGTGTCGAGCTGATCGGCGAAACCGGTCTGGTGGTAATTGATCGAACACCAAGAGTTGAACGACCACGCATCCTGATCCGTTAGCGGACGGAACGCCTTGCTGGCCCAGTTCTGTCCGTTGGCATAGAGTGCGCCCCACCACGAAGCGGCCCAATATTCCAATTTTACGTCCGGTTTGATTGCCTTGATCTCCTTGCGAACGCGGGCTACGAAGTCGTGGATTATCATCGAGCGGAACTCCCACCACTCTTTGTAGTATTTGCCGGGGACTCTTTCGCCGGAAGCGTTGTAGGTGAAGACATCGCCCGGCCACGTCTCGACGAGTCCGCCAATGTACTTTTCGAACGCCTCTTTGGATGCTTCCGAGAAATCGCTCTGATAGTCCGGAAAACGGCAGTAGTCGAGCGCGTAGGCATCGAAATCGTAGTTGGTGACTATTTCACGAATGAAACGCAGGGCGAACTCCTGAACTTCGGGCAGGACGGGATTGAGGAACGCTGCGACCTTCGTGGGGTCGTCCTTGATGTCGACCATGCCCTCGGGCTTGTATTGCATGCAGGTTTTCCCCTTCCATGTCGTGCCCCGGTAGGCGGGTCCCTGTCTGGTGCTGGGCATGCCCATGGGGAATACGGTGGTCGAGACGGTCACTTTCAGGTTCCGTTTATGTGCCTCGTCGAGGAAAAACTGGAGGTAGTCCCAACCTCTGTCGGCAACGTTAACTGAACCGATAGTCGTCGCTTGGGTCATGAACTCGCTTTTGTAGAGTACGTCCCCCTCGACGGGCTTCACATCCACGACGATCTTGTTGAATCCCGCTTCCTGTGTTTTGTCGAGCATGGCGATGATACCGGCCTGTGTCGAGAATCGCTGGAAGTTGGCCTCGGCATCGAACCAGAGCATTTTTTCCTTTCCCTCTGAGGGTTCCGGTTTCGGATCGGGGTTCGGCCCGGGTTGCGGCTTGTCGAGTTCCGGAGGGGTTTTATGCGATTCCGTGCAGGCGGACGGAATCGCCGCCATCAGCAGGACACAAAGTATCAGAATGGATTTTTTCATCTTGTCATTTTTGAGTTTTCTGTTCTTTTTCAGCCCGGTCGATACCACGTTTGATGTCATCCCATAGATCGTTTTCGATGACCTGAATGATGTCGAAGACCATCACTCCGTCCGTGCGCGAAAGACACAGGTATACGGCGTCTTCGAACTGATCGACATGGTTCTGGGCGTAGAGCGAACCGTAGACCGCACAGTCGCCGTCGACATCCTTCAGCGAGCGGGCGAGACCGTATTCGATCGATTCGGGGTCATCCATGCCCCATACCTTTTCGAGGTAGGTTCCCGTGATGAAGACATCGAGCAGATCGGCGAATCCGGTGCGGTTGTAGGTCGGCGTGGCCCAATCGTCGAGATAGGCTTCGTGGAAGCGCGAACGCGGGCTGGCCCAGTTCTGGCCCTGTGTGTAGATGGCGTGCAGCCACGAGGCGGCCCAATACTCCAGTTTCACGCCGGGTTGCAGCTCATCCACCGTCGCGCGTATTCGGGCGATGAAGTCGCGGATGACTCCCGAGCGGAACTCCCACCACTGTTTATAGTAGGGGCCTGCCACGCGGGCTCCGTTGGCGTCGTAGGTGAATATATCCTCCGGGAAACGGTCGATACCGTGTCCGAGGTAGGTTTCGAACGCTTCGCGCGAAGCGGGCGAGAAATCGCTCTCAGCATCGGGGAAGCGGCAATAGTCGAGGGCATAGCCGTCGAACTTGTATTTTGTGAGCAGTTCGTGTGCGAAACGCAGCACGTACTCCTGATTTTCGGGCAGTACGGGATTGAGGAACGCTGCGACTTTCGTCGGGTCGTCCTTGATGTCTTTCCTCCCTTCGGGCGTGTATTCGACACAGGTTCGGCCCGCCAGTTCCGGGTCGGAGTAGGCCGCTCCCTGGCGGAACGTGGTGAATCCCGCAGGGAAAATCATCGTCGAGACGGTCACTTTTAGTTCCCTTTTACGCGCTTCGTCGAGGAAGCATTGCAGGTAGTCCCAATCGCGGCGGACGGTGTCCGGACCGACGACGGTGAGCGGTTCCAGCATATCGCTTTCGTAGAGCACGGTGCCCGAAATGGGGCGCACGTCCACGACGATGTGGTTGAATCCGCACTCGACGGTGCAGTCCAAATAGTAGCGGATCGAATCCTGCGAAGCGAAGCGCTTGAAATTGGCCTCTGCGTCGAACCAGAGCATTTTGGGTTTTCCACCGTCGGCGGCGCGAAGCGTCCGGGCGGAGTTTCCGCCGCAGGATATCGATGTCGCTGCAACGAAGAGGATGACTGTAAAAAAGGTGCTTATTTTCATGGGTCGTGTTAAAAGAACCGCATTCCTCCGGCCCGAGAACGGGCCCGGACCGGGAAGAATGCGGATTGATACGGTTTCGTCAAGACCTGTCGTGACAGGTGTAAGGTTTGTTAATCGTAAGTGATCTCCAGTTTCCAGCTCTTGACTGCGTGCCCGGGAACCAGTACGTATACGTAACCGCAGTTTTCCTTTTCGTTATACACGAATGTTCCGACGGGGCGGTAGGGGTTGGCGTCCGAGATCGCGTAATTGAGCGTCGCCTCGGCGGGGTTGAGCAGGAATTCGCCGTTCGAGTCCACGATCGAGACGTAGGTGCAGGGCCAGCCGGTGGTGAAGACGGCGGCATAAGCCTTTTCGTTGAACATGAAAGCGCGGATCGAACCTTTGGTGTAGTTACCCCAGTTGTTCGGACCGTTGGGCGCTGCTCCCGGAATCTGCTTCAGATTGAGCGAGGATGTGCCGTCCCAGCCTTCCCAGGTCAATACGTTGTGACCGCCGGCCACGGCATCCCACATGAACCAGGTGCCCGAAACCTCTCCCGAGCAGGCCGAAACCATCTGGCTCCACGAGCCGTCGTTCGAGGGCTGTCCGGTAAGCAGGTTGTAGTAGTCGCCACGCACGCCGTCGGCGAAACCCCAGCAGAAACTCGGGCCAGTGGCTACGCGTGCGCCCAATGCCGTAATGAGCGCTTTGCCTTCGACGAGGTTGCCGCCCACGGAGAGGAACGCTGCGATGGCGCTGTCCGACGGACCGAGGATCGTTTCGGCGGGCTGGTCGCATCCGTTCTTCCAGCAGGCGTACGTAACAGGAGCCGATCCACTCGTGCCGTCAGCGGTCAGTGAAGCGATCAGATGTCCTGCCTCGTCGTTAGCCAGCGAGGTGACCTGCAATCCGTCGTAACCGGTCATGTTCAGATTGCCTGCGGCAGCGAGCGTCTTGCCGTCGAATACCTTGGTGCCGATGACGATCTTGTCGCCGCTGACGCCGATTTGCAGGTATTTCGTGTGATCGGTGATGTCCATCTGAGTGGCCGTTTTCTCTGCCAGAGCACCGATCTTGGTATAGGAAACGACAACTTTTTCAACGGGCTTTGTTGTATAAATGCGGGTGGTCTTGCCGTCGGCTCCCGTCACCGTGAATGAAATCGGCTGCGTATAGTCGGCCGCCACGGAGGGATCGGGCGTGATGGTTGCGCCTTCGGAGAGTTTCACCGTGGCGGTGGCCGTCTTCATGGCTTCCAGCTGCGGCGTGGTATAGGCAAGGTCGATCGATTTGTCGTAGTCGTAGACATCGCCTGAAAGCGTTTCCCCTTCGGGGAGATTCAGAACGAAAGATTCGATACGGCATTTTTCGCCGCGGTCGATCTGCGGGCCGGGTTTGCTGATTTCCGGATCGTCGTCCGTACAGGCTGCAAACGACAGCGCGAGACCTGCCAGGGTGGCGTAAGCGAACAAATTGAACTTTTTCATATTGGTCGAGTTAATTTTAGATTTATTCATTCGTTGTAATTCGTTATCTGCGCGTGTAGAAAGCCCACAGCGTATAGGTTCGCGATCCATTGTCGCCTGCCCGAACCTTGATCTCCATCGGATCGGAGAGGTCTTTCAATCCCGACAGTGACGGATAGATATAGGTGTCATAAGCCACGTTTGCGCGTACCATCAGCTTTTTCACGTCGTATTTTTCACGAAGTTTTTTGGGAATGGGGAAGAAAATCTCGCCCGTCGTTTCGTCGATGATTCCTGCGATACCGGCTCCGCCTTCGGCGGGCTGGATTTCGATGGAATTAATCGTACTGTCCGTGTGGATGAATTCGTCTTCCGCTTCGGCGCATGATGTCGCAAGCGATGCGAATGCCGCTACGGCCAGTACTGCAAGATATTTACGGAGTTTCATAGTCGTTCTGTTTTTGCGGTTAATCATTAGATCCATCCGTCGTTGTTCGTACAGAGCGAATTGTTCGAACGCTCCGAAAGCGGAATGGCGAATCGGTAATAACGGTCGTAGAAGATGCGCTTGTGTCCGCCGTCGGCATCGACCTGCTCGTAGGTAAATGAACCGTCGGACTGTTTGGAGATCTTAACGCCGTGCACGTTCTGCCCGTCGATGACTTTTTCGGCCAGCCGCCAGCGGCGCAGGTCCCAGTAGCGGAAACCTTCGCCGGCCAACTCCACCTTGCGTTCGTGACGCACGTATTCCAGGAAGGTCTCCTTGTCGGCGGTGGCACGCGCGGGCAGTCCGACGCGGGCGCGGACATCGTTGAGCGCCTGCAGCGCTTCGGCGCTGTTCTTGTTCCAGTTCTCCATGGCAAGTGCCTCAGCCTTGTTCAGGAGGACCTCGGCATAGCGCAGTACGATCCAGTCCTGTCCCGAGCCGCTCGTGACCCACGTCTTGTCTCCGTCTATGAGGTATTTGCGCAGGTAATAACCCGTTACGGTCGTTCCGGCGGCTCCGGCGTTTTCATAGGCCTTGTATCCGTCCTTGCCGCCAACGAAGCTTTCGATCTTCCGCCCCATCCAATCGGCTCCGTTATAGAGAATCGTGGCGTAGAAGCGCGGTTCACGGTTCGCATAGGGATCCTTACCGTGTTTCTCCCAGGAGAAATTGCCGCCGTCGCCTGCCATTTCATAGCTGTCGACCAATTCGCTGGTGGGAACGAATCCCGAATAAACCTGCTTGCCTAACTCCTTTGTATCGCCCGAGGGCCGCACGTAGGCGTCGTAGGCATGGTCGATCACGCTGGATTTGAATTCTACGGCAAAGAGTACTTCGGGACTGTTGATGCCGAGTTCGAAGATTTTGGCATAGCCGTTCTTCGACAGGTCCAGATTACCCTCTGCCGTGGCGCAATCGCGTGCGGCCTGTGCGGCGACATCCCATTTTTCAGCGTAGAGCGCTACGCGGCTCAACAGACCGTATGCGGCTTTTTGAGTGGCGCGGCCCGAGTTGTCGCTGTCCCATTTCAAGGGCAGGTCGGGAGCCAGTTCCTTCAGTTCGTTAATGATGAAGCCCCAGCACTCTTCCTCCGTCGAACGGGCTTTGTCGTTCTGCTCAGGGCCGTCGACTTCGGTGCGAAGAATCACCCCGCCGTAAACCCGGCACAGCATGAAATAGGCGTAGGCACGGCAGAAACGCACTTCGGCGATACGAATCTTGAGCCAGTCCTCACCGAATTTGCTGCCGAATTCGGCCGCGTCGCGCAGGAATTCGTTTTCGCGGCGGATGCGGTCATAATGACTCGACCAGCACTCGAACGCACCGGCGGAGTTGCTGTTGAAAGCCGTTTCCTGGAGGAGCGTGGCGTTGAAGTTGTGGTTGTACTGATTCCAGGAGGTGCTTTTCAGGATGTCGGAATAGGCATCCGATAATCGGGGCGACGCATAGGCATCGCCGCCGCGCATCTCGGTGTTTGCCCCGAAGATGGAGTAGAGTCCGATGACGTATTTATCAGCCGTAGTGGTGGTGGACCAGACGGTCGCCGGCGAAAACCGGTCCGCCGGATTCAGGTCCAGCACGTCGGAACAGGAGGTGCCCAATACGACGGCCGCCAGACCGAGTATGAATATGATCTTTTTCATAGGTTCAGTTGCTTTAGCGGTTAGAAGGATAAATTGACTCCGATACTGTAGGTCCGCTGTTGCGGGTAGTAACCGTTGTTGACCGACGGCATTTCGGGGTCCACGTATTTGAATGCACTGAAAGTCAGCAGATTGGTTCCTGCCACGTAGATATTTACCCGGCCGATACCGGTATTTTTCAGAATGTGTTCGGGGAGCGAGTAGCCGATCTGGAGGTTCTTCAGACGAAGATATGCCCCGTTTTTCACCCACCAGGACGAAGGCCATGCGTTGTTGCCGTTGGCTACGGTGCTCAGACGCGGATAGTCGGCATTGCGGTTGTCTTCACGCCAGGCGCTCTCCACGAGATAATAGGGTGCGTTGCCGTTGCCGTAGAAAGGACGGGTGTACATCGTGTTGTCGAAAACGCCCGAATAGTATGCCGCGCTGAGCTGATAATCGCAGATGGCTACACCCTGCCAGAGGGCTGTAAGATAGAGGTTTTTCCATGCCACCTCCATATTGAGCGAGAAGTTCATCTCGGGGGTATAGCCGCGGCCGATTTTGATGAAGTCCTGCGACTGCTCGATCTTGCCGTCGCCGTTGACGTCGGCATACATCAGGTCACCCAGACGCTTCTCTCCCGAAGGAGCCGTCGGCGAATTGGCGATCTGCTCTTCGGTCTGATAGAGTCCGATCGCCTTGTACCCGTAGAGCGTACCCATCGGTTTGCCCAGGATGGCACGGTACATCGGATGGTTGTCGGAAATTTGTTTGGCGAGAACCCGGTTGCGGGCCCACGAGAGACTACCCGTCAGCGAATACCGCCAACCGCTGGCAAAGTGATTGTTGTGTTTTAGCACCAGCTCGAAGCCGCGGTTATCTACCTTGCCGGAGTTTTTGTATGACGGTACGTTGCCTCCCAGGGAGGGTGCGTAGGAACCGCCGACCTGTTCGAGGATATTGTCGGTAACCTTGTAGAACCAATCGAATTCGATGCCCAGTTTTCCGCCCCAAGCGTTCAGGTCCAGGCCCACGTTGAAACTGCGCGAACGCGACCAGGTAAGGTCCTTGTAGACATAGTTGCTGGTGTAATAGGTCGTCTGACCCTTGCCGCCTATGATATAGCTGTAGGAGGGTGCGGTCGATCTGTAGGATTGCACATAGAGATAAGGGCTCGTATCGTCCATACCCAGTTCGCCGTAAGAGGCGCGCAGCTTGAAGAAGTCGATTTTCGGGAGTGCCTGCTTGAAGAACTTCTCTTCGGACATGACCCAGCCGACGGCTGCGGACGGGAAGAATCCCCAGCGGTTTTCGGGGGCGAACTTGTAGGAACCGTCCGCGCGGAATGTAAATTCGACCAGATATTTCTTGTCAAATGCGTAGTTGAAACGGCCGGCGTAGCTGGCGATACTCGTTTCGCTGAACGAACCGGTTACGGGGGTTGTGATGCCTTCCCACGTGGTGCCGATCGAAAGATCGACCGGATAGGGGGCGAAATACCCCGCCTTATAGCCGGTCATTGTGTCCGAGTAGGTTTTTTTCTGCTCGTAGAAGAACAGGCCGCCTACGCTGTGACGCCCGAATTCGCGGTTGTAGGTCAGCGTCGGGCGAACGGTGAATCCGTCTTCGAACGACGACGATTTGTTGAAGCTGCTGTTGACATTGACTCCCGATGCATTCACGACTGTGGAATTCATCGTCGTGGGCGAGAATGACATCAGCTGGTACGATTGCAGCATATTGCGGTTGCCCGTATTCGAATAGTCGTATGCAACGTGTACGGCGGCCTTGAGTCCTTCAAGCGCCTTGATGCTGCCGAAATCGTATTCCAATTTGGCGTTTCCCTCGAACTGCCAGCGCTTCGTATCCTGAAAACCGCTCTTGTTGACCGCGGCAATGGGCTGCTGCGTGTATACGCCGCTCATATAACCTTGCGGCAGGTCATTATAGGTCGGAGCGATGATCGGCAACGAGAAGAGCGCCTGCGAGATGGGGTTGAACTCACCCTGCGTGCCAAGAGAGTATCCGGGTGCGTGGGTGTCTTCGCGGAATGCGGCGATATTGACGTTCAGATTGAAATTCTTGGCGATCTTCGTGTCGATGTTGGCGCGCACGTTGAAACGCTGGTAAGAGGTATTGGGCAGGATACCGTCCTGATTCATCATACCGATGCTCGTATAGTATTTTACGCGGTCGGTACCTCCCGTAGCGGAGATGTTGTGCTGGTGTGTGAAACCGTAGTTCTTGAAGAGCAGATCCATCCAGTCCGTTTCACCGTATATCCCTTTTTCCTTCATACCGGCGATCACCTCATCCGTCCACAGCGGATTCAATCCGTCCATCTCGCGAGCCTTGTTGTGCCAGCCGATGTAGTCCTGGGCGTTAAGCATCTCGGGCATGGCGACATTGGTGGTGAAAGTCGCCGAGCCGTCGTATGAAATGGTAGCAGCGCCCTTCGAGCCGGTTTTGGTGGTGATCAGAATAACGCCGTTGGCTCCGCGTACGCCGTAGATGGCCGAGGTGGCGGCATCCTTGAGGATGGAGATCGATTCGATGTCGTTGGGGTTGACCGTATTAATCATACGCTCCACCCCGTCGACGATGCAAAGCGGGCTGGAATTGTTGAACGAGGAGACACCACGGACGAAGATCGTGGTGCCGTCGCTGCCGGGCTGTCCCGAACGCTGAATACTCGTCACTCCCGGCAATTTGCCGGTCATCATGTTCGATACGTTGGTCATCGGGGCCTTCAGCAACTCCTTGCTGGAGACCTGGGACACGGAGCCTACGAGAAACTGTCGTTTCTGTGTGCCGTATCCCACTACGACCACTTCATCCACCAGCGTGGCGTCCTCTTCCAGTTGGACGTTCAGGGTTTTGCGGCCGCGGACGGCCACTTCTGCAGTTTTGTAACCGAGGAAACTGAAGACCAGCACATCGTCGGAGGACAAGACCTCGATAGCATACTGTCCCTGTGCATCGGTGGTAGTTCCCCGGGTGTTGTCACCTTTTACGATGACCGTAGCACCCGAAATTTCCCCCCCCCTTGCGTCGGTCACTCTTCCGGAGACTGAAAGTCCTTGCGCCTCAGCTACATTGGTGCCTGTGATCGCCATGGAGACCACGGCTAATACGCTGCTCAATAGGCAGCGAATGCCTGAAGGTTTCATTTTGTAAACGTTTCTCATAAAATTAGGGTTGCAATAGGTTTAGATTTTTGTGACGGGAGACGTGCTCCGCTCGAAATGGTTGATTAAGGCATTTTTCGCATAGTTTTATGTTTGGGTTATTGGCACTCGTCGAGTATTTTCCAGCACTGGTACAGACCGCGAGGTACATGGAAACAGCCTTTCCATTTGCCGCCCTTGAGCGGGAGCAGCACCTCGCCGCGGCGGTTCAGATAGCCGAACCATTCGGGGTATTCGGGGTCCTTGAAATGCGACCAGGTGTAGTCGTGCAGCCGGAGGAACCAGTCGAGACACGCCTGCGAACCGGTGAGGTGGTATCCCTTGATCATCGCGATCATCGCTTCGATATGCACCCACCACAGTTTCTGGTCCCATTCGAGCTGCTGCTGCGGGTGTCCGAGCCGGTCCATGAAATAGAACAGGCCGCCGTACTCCTTGTCCCAGCCATATTCAGCCGTGTCGAGCGCGATCTTTACGGCCTTGTCGATCAGCGCCCGGTCGTTGAGCCGCACGCCGAGGTTCATGATGAACCACATAGCTTCGAGCGTGTGGCCGGGATTGATCTGCCGGCCTTCGAACGAGTCGGAGAGCTCGCCGTCCGCTGCGACGTTCTCGACGATCAGCCCCAGCTCCCCGCGGTAGAAGACCTCCATGACCTGGTGGATGCAATCCCGGATCGTCGCGTCGAGCAGCGCGGGGTCGATCATCTGCTCCGCTTCGAGCGCCATGTTGCAGAGGATCATCGGCAGGGCGAAATCCTTCAGGCCGCGCGTGCCCGGGACGGTCTTGCACCACGGTCCCTTGGGGTTGTCGCGTTTTTCGAGAATCCGCGCGAAGGTGCGCTTGGCGATTTCGGCATATTGGTCGCTGCCCGTGGCGAGAGCCGCCTGCGCGAAGGCCATCGTGGCGAACGTGTAGGAAAAGATGTTGTAGGGAGCCACGAGCGGCCGGCCTTCGCGCGTGAGCGAGAAGTACCAGTTGTAATTGCCGTCGTGGCCGTGTTTACGGAGGAACTCCGCCCCCTGTACGGCGCATTCGAGCCATTCGGGACGCTTCTCGACCTGGTTGTAGAGCATCGAAAACAGCCACACCTGCCGTCCCTGCAGCCAGACGAATTTGTCGGTGTCGTAGACGTCGCCCCCGCGGTCGAGGCAGGTGAAGTAGCCGCCGTATCGTTCGTCCTGCGAGTGGGTGAGCCAGAACGGAACCACGTTTTCGAGCAGTTCGTCCCGGTTCAGACACGCCAGTTGTTTGAAATCGATCATGGGAGGTTCTTTATTTTTTGTGTTGGAGATAGTTCATGTATTCCATATAGCGGTTGTAGAGGTGTCCCGCTTGGGTGTAGGACGAATTGGGGCTCATGAAGTGCGAGAATTCGAACGTGATGACATTCTGCATCCCGGCGCGCCGTGCGGCGTCGAGCTTGAAGAGGAATTTCTCCCATTTGATCGGCAGGAAACGGATGGGCATGTCGCGGTCGAACGATTCGACGTTGGTCCAGCACTCCATGCCGTAGCGTTCGGCCAGCTCGCGGTTGACCACCAGGTAGTCGTAGAGTTCGTCGTAATCGACCTGTCCGTCCTGGAAAGCGAGGATGTCCACGGCTCCGGCGATGTCGCTCAGAATCGCGTCCCACTCGCGGCGGTGCTCCTCGACGGTGATCGCCTTGTCGCCGGCCATCACCTGATCGGTCTTGACGCCGTGGATGTAGGGCGAGATCATCGTCTTCAGCCCGCCCGATATCTCCTTGGCGTGCCGGCCCATCGCGGCGTATATCTTCGATACGTTGCGGGTGCGGCGGCTGATCTCCTGCGAGAGGTACCAGCCCCGGAACGATTTGTGGTGGCCGTATTTGGCCCACACCTCGTCGATGAGCTGCATGTTCAGTTCGATCTCCTTCTCATACTCTCCCACGTGCCAGTGGTAGCACGAGTCGTAGGTCCCGAACCAGAAATCCATTCCGTACTTGTCGGACAGCGCGAGGAACATCTCCACCAGATCCACGGGCGGATACTTGACCTTTCCGGTCCGGAGCAGGCAATCGAACGGCGCCGCGATCCAGCTGCCGAGCCCGGCGCGGATCAGCACGACGGTGTTGATTCCCATCTGCTTCATGGCCTTGAAGTCGGCGTCCCACTCCTTCACGCCCCAGTTCTGATGGGGAATGTCCCAGCTCACCTCGTCGAGGAACGTGGCGCGGATGGGGAGGGCTTCGAGGATCTTTTCGGTGCGGAAATCCGCATCCGTGAATTCGCACGTCTTCTTCGGACCTTTGCCGCGCGATGCGGCGGGCAGGCAGACAAGTATCGTCAGTGCGGCGCCGAGCAGGCCGCGGAACAGCGTTTTTTTCATTTCTTCGAAGTATTTAAGTATTCGAGGTATCGGTCGTAGAGGTGCCCCGCCTGCAGGTAGGCCGACTGCGGGGACATGAAATGCGAGAATTCGAAGGTGATGGCCTGATCGATACCCGCCTCCTCGGCCATCCGCAACTTCAGACGCAGCTTCTCCCACTTGATCGGCAGGAACTTGATCGGCATGTCGCGGTCGAAAGTCTCGGTGTTGGTCCAGCACTCCAGGCCGTAGCGGTCGGCCAGCCGCTTGTTGATGCGGAGGAATTCCGGAAGCTCGTCGTATTCGACGTGCCCGTCCTGAAAGGCCACGATGTCCACCGCGCCCTGAATCCCCCGGAAAATGGCGTCCCACTCCGCCTCGTGGCTCTCGGCCGTGACGCCGCCCGTGCGCGTGGTCCGGTCGGTGTACTGGCTGATGTTCTTGCTGCCGTCGATGTAGGGGGAAATCAGCGTCGGCAGTCCGCCCGAGACGGCTTTGCAGTGACGGCCCAGCCGGGCGTAGAGGTCGATGATTTTGCCCGTGTTGCGGCTGCACTCCTGCGAGATGTACCATCCGCCAAAAGCGGCGTGATGCCCGTAACGGGCCCACACCTCGTCGATCAGGCGGCAGTTGAGCTCCACCTCGTGCAGATAATCCCCGGATGCCCAGTATTTGCCCGAGTCGTAGAGCCCGAACCAGAATTTCATGCCCCACTTTTCGCTCAGGCGCAGGAACATCCCGACCAGGTCCGCGGGCGGTTCGTAACAGCGTTCCTCCGAGGTGAGCACCTGCGAGGAGAAGGTCTGCCAGCGGCGGTAGCCGCAGCGGATGAGTATCACGTGCTCGATACCGGCCCGGTGCATGTGTCCGAAATCGGCGTCCCACTCCTTTTCGCCCCAGTTCTGGTGGGGAATGTCGTGGCTGATTTCGTCCAGAAAGGTTCCTTTGATCTGCATGGCGGTTTGGTTATAATAAAGGTGGCGTTAAATCACGAGCAAATGTAATAATAAAAATTATTATCACAAGCGGTTTTGGTGATAAAATTCATTCAACAGCGGTTTTGTCACAAATATGTTTATTTTGCAGGTGGAGCTCGTTCGCAGGAAGGGCGGCGGCCGATCGGGGTACGATCGTAAAGTTTCTGCGAATGAACGGTCCGCATGGCGACATTCGTTATAAATTCGCGGCTCGGGGCGCATTTTCCGCAGAATGTTTGCCCGACTCGCTATTTATTTTTATCTTTACCCAATCGTAAAGACGTAAATCAAACACCCCGACGAAATGACCAATTCGTTCCTCAAACTGGCCACGGAAGGCAACAAGGCCGCTATTCTCAAACAGCAGATTATCTGTCAGTACATTCTCGGCGGCGATTCGAGCATCACCGATCTGAGCAAGGCCGTGAATCTGAGCGTGCCGACCGTGACCAAACTCATCGGGGAGCTGATCGACGAGGGCTTCGTGCACAATTTCGGCGAGCAGGGGACGGCCGGCGGACGACGGCCGAATATCTACGGCCTGAATC
>ERZ809296.1383-NODE-1383-length-28933-cov-16.269236_pt1 | contig 28933 bp, 22 predicted proteins | sample MGYA00520511_ERZ809296 | MGnify/ENA primary metagenome ERZ809296 (study PRJEB31576, sample SAMEA3212662) | Homo sapiens | biome: human-gut; feature: human gut; material: fecal | place: Sweden | collected 2012 ... | reverse complement strand
GGGGTCGAAGCCCTTGCCCTGCTGATCCTTGCCCTCTTCGATGTACTTGCGGGTGGCCTCAGCAAACACCAGCTGGCACTCGGTGTTGATGTTGATCTTGGAAACGCCCAGGCTGATGGCCTTAGCGATCATCTCGTCGGGGATGCCGGTGCCGCCGTGCAGGACCAGAGGGATGTTATTGGTGGCCTTGTGGATGCGGTCCAGAGCCTCGAAGTCCAGACCCTTCCAGTTTGCCGGGTAGACACCGTGGATGTTGCCGATGCCGGCAGCCAGGAAGTCGATGCCCAGAGCAGTGATCTTTGCGCACTCCTCGGGGTCTGCGATCTCGCCGGCACCCACAACGCCGTCCTCGACGCCGCCGATGGAACCGACCTCTGCCTCGATGCTCAGGCCCTTAGCGTGTGCCAGAGCCACCAGCTCCTTGGTCTTTTCCACATTCTCTTCGATGGAGTAGTGGCTGCCATCGAACATGATGGAAGAGAAGCCGGCCTCGATGCAGGCCTTGCAGCCCTCATAGGTGCCGTGATCCAGATGCAGGGCAACGGGAACGGTGATGCCCATGGAATCGACCATAGCGCTGACCATGGCAGCGACGGTCTTGAAACCGGTCATGTACTTACCAGCACCCTCGGAAACGCCCAGGATCACGGGGCTCTTCATTTCCTCGCAGGCGGTCAGGACAGACTTGGTCCACTCCAGATTGTTGATGTTGAACTGAGGCACACCATAGTGGCCATCACGTGCTTTGATCAGCATTTCGGTTGCATTTACCAACATTATTCATTACCTCCACAAAATCATTGGGGCCTTGCTCGTTTCGTGCCTGCTTTGTGCACGTCTTAACGAACTTACAGGGTTAGTATACCCCAAACAGCGCCTAAAATCAATCCAAACGGGCTTTTTTCCTGCAACAATGCGGAAAATCGATCCCTGTGGGGAAGGAAACTTTCCGTCAGAAAGGGTCAGCACAGAACAAAAAACAACAATATTCCATAAAAACTGCAACATGAAGCCGCGCGGCGGGAAAGCAGCAAAAGGACGAATTTTCAACATAGATCCACATTCGTCAAAATGATATTGGAAAATCTGGCAAAACCGGACAGAATGCAGTTCAAAAAATTGTCATATTTCCGACTTGTATTTTACAAACTGTACGCAAGAAAAACAAATAGGTCGAACCGGAATGTGGAAAACACGGTGGAAAGTGTGGAATTCCACCCGTAAAATAGGCTTTAAAACAGGACTTTTGAACGTTCTCCACCGGGTTTTCAACATGTGGAAAAAGTGATCGGCCCTTTACGGATTGTATACCACATTTTTGTGGAAAACTTTTCTCATCGGCAAAACAGAGGACGTTTGTGCAGCAGCCGGGCGAAGATGCACCTGTGCGGCAAAACATTTCTGCAAAAATGAGCGCGGCCTGCCAAAGCGGAAAATGCGGCAGACCGTGAACAGGGTGTGAAAACTTTTGCCGGACAGGGACAAAAAATGGTGATTTACTGGCAAACAAAGGCGGCATATGTTATACTTCAAAATGAGTTATCATATGGAAACGCTATGGTGCGCAGTGCAGGATGCCGCGCACCTTTTGGAGGGTGCACGCAGCACGTTCCGGCAATACAAAGAAAGGGAGAAAATACAATGGAAGAAAAGAATCAGCCGCGCCGTCCGCGCCGCAGCCCGGAGGAGAACGCGCAGAAAAACGAGAGCCTTGTTTACGGCAAAAATCCTGTGACCGAGCTGCTCAAGAGCGGCTCCGGCGTGGATACCGTGCTCATTGCCGAGGGTCTGGCTCCGGCGGTGGCGGCTTACTATACGGCGCTGGCCAAGGAGGCGGGTGCCACGGTCAAGCGGGTGCATCCCAACAAGCTGCGCCTGATGACCGGCACCGAGAGCCATCAGGGTGTGGCTGCATTTGCCAGCGAGATCGAGTATGTGACGGTGGATGACCTGATGGCAGCAGCCAAGGCCAAGGGCGAGGCACCTTTTCTGGTGCTGAGCGATGGCATTGAGGATCCGCACAATCTGGGCGCAGTGATGCGCAGCGCTCTGCTGTGCGGTGCCCACGGGATCGTGATCCCCAAGCGCGGCGGTGCATCGGTGACGCCCACCGTTATCAAGTCCAGCGCGGGCGCAGCAGAGCGTCTGCCGGTGGCCCGTGTGGCCAACATCGGCGAGACCATCCGCCGCCTGAAGGATCAGGGCGTGTTCGTCTACTGCGCGGATATGGACGGCGTGTCCCTGCGCAGGAACAACCTCACCGGCCCCATCGCACTGGTGCTGGGCAGTGAAGGCAGCGGCGTTTCCCAGCTGGTCAAGAAGCTGTGCGACGGTGTGGTGCGTCTGGATATGGCGGCATCCGGCACCGGTGTGGACAGCTACAATGTGTCGGTGGCTGCGGGCATCATCCTGTACGAGATCCAGTCCCAGCGCGCAGCACAGCAGGCATAAACCGGTACAAAGGCCGGAACCTCAACGATATTTACAGGAGGGACAAGAATGCCGAAGGATAAAAATAACAATCAGGCAATGACCAAGGATGAAAAGTTCCGCTCTTTTTTCAGCACCACGGCGGTGAACATCCCGGAAGAAATGACCCGGCGGGATGAAGGACTGCCGGAGGAAAAGCCGCAGAAGCGGTTTGGCCTGTTTGCCCGCGGCAAGGCAGATCAGGAGGAAGACCAGGCAGCAGAGCCGCAGGAAATGCCCACCGGTGAGGTGGTGCTGGGCGGGAATGCCCAGCCGGAGCAGGAAGCAGATCTGGAACTGATGCTGAAGCCTGCGGCAGACCCGGAGCAGGAGCTGGCCCCGTGGCCCCTTCTGGAGACGGAAGCGGAGGATGCAGAGCCGCTCAGGGTGGATCTCCCGGCCCCTGCTCCTGCAAAGAAGCCGGAGCCGCCCAGACAGAGCGCGGCCCCGGTGGCAGAGCCTGCCGGGCAGCGCAGTGCGGCAAAACCCTCCCGCAGCCCCAAGAATGCACCGGAGGTGCTGCTGCCGCAGGAGGAACAGGAGCAGCAGGAAATGGCTCAGCTCAAGGCCATGATCAATGGCCTGAGCGAGAAAAAGCCCGCTCCCGGCACAGCCGCGCCGACCCGGACGGCACAGGCAGAGGAAACAGCCCCGGCAGCGCAGCCGGAAACTGCTCCTGAACGTAAAAAAGAAGAAAGCGGCACGCCGCTGCCCGCTGCTGTGTTTGCGTCGGTGAAGGAAGCGGATGCCGGCCTGCAGCCGAAGGAAAAAAAGAGACCGGAACGCAGAAAGCCGGTGATCGATTTCTTTGGCCGTGCAGAGGACGAAGAAAAGCCGCAGGCCCCCTCGGCCCCGGCAGATGCGCCCGCTGCGAAAGAGGACACCATGAGCCTGCCGCTGCTGCCGCTGGACGGCGAAGCCCCGGCAGCAGAGCCGCAGGCAAAGGCAGAGGCAGCGCCTCAGCCGGAACAGAAGCCGGAAGCCGGGGAGCCTGCGCCGCTGGCTGAGGAGCCGGAGAGCGAGCTGCAGGGCCCGGAGGCGACAGCGGAAAAGCTGCACCGCATGAGCGCCGAGCTGACGCTGCGCTGCGTACTGGGCGGCATTCTGGCCGTGGTGCTGCTGCACTTTGGTCTGGTGTCGGACGGGCTGCTGCCCGCGATGGCCGCGCTGGACCCGGATGCAGCTCCGGCGGCATTCTACGGCGCAAACCTGCTGCTGCTGGCGGCAAGCCTGTGTGTGGGCTTCCCGGTCCTGCGGGACGGCCTGACCGGCCTGCGCGGGCGTCCCTCGGCCGATACGATGCCGGCTCTGGCTGCAGCGGCGGCGCTGCTGCAGGCCGTGACGGCAATGCTGAACGCCAATGTCTACCGCGGCACCACGGGCATTTCTCTGCTCAGCGGCATGGCGGCGCTGGGCCTGTTCCTTGCTCTGCTGGGCAGCCGGGTGATGCTGGCAGCGGTCAAGGGCGGGTATGAGCTGGTGACCAATGGCGTGGAGCATCAGGGCGCTTTCCGCGCCAGAGATAAGGACCTGCTGCGTGCGCTGGCACGGGATCTGGAACAGAAGGATCCATGGGTGCTGTTGAGCCGCCCGATGCAGGATGCCGAAGGCTTTGTGGAACAGAGCCTGTGCGAGCGTGCCAGCGAGCGCCGTGCCCGCAAGGTCTCGTACATTCTGCTGGGCGTTGCCCTGCTCAGCGGTGTGCTGTTCCTGCTGGCAGGAGCCGGGTGGAACAAGGCCGTTGCAGCCATGGTCGCAGTGCTGTGCATGGGTGCACCGCTGTCTTCCACCCTCATCGCGGGCATTGCATCGCTGCGGTTGCAGCGCGCCGCTGCGGCTGTGGGTGCGGTGGTGCCCGGCTGGCAGGCCATTGAGCAGCTGGGCGGTATCGATACGCTGCAGGTCGACGCCGACGACCTGTTCACCACCGACAGCGCACAGCTGGAGGATATCCGCATCTTCAAGGGCGGCCGCATCGACCGTGCGATCCTGTATGCGGCCAGCGTGCTCAACGAGACCCACGGTGCTCTGCGGGGCCTGTTCCGTCAGATCATCGAGGACCGCACCGACATCCTGTTCCCGGTCAAGGATCTGGAACAGCATCGGGGACTGGGCTTCTCGGGCTGGTGCGACAATAACCGCATCCTCATCGGCACCCGCCGCTATCTGGAGAAGGAGGGCGTCTCGCTGCCGGATGAAGAGTACGAGGCGCAGCACTCCAAAAACGGGGAACTGCAGATCCTGTATCTGGCAGTCTCCGGCAATCTGCACGCAATGTTCGTGTTGAAGTATGTGGGCGGGCGCAATGTGGCCCGGGGCCTTGCCGTGCTGCAGAAGGAAAATATCCGGCTGATGGTCACCTGTCAGGACCCCAGCCTGACCGCAAAGCATATCACCGAGGTGTACCGCCTGCCGGAGGGCATGGTCACGGTGCTGGATCAGGAGCAGTGCGATGCCATCAAGGCCGCACCTGCCGACCCGGCGGACGTCTGCTGCATGATCCATCTCAAGGGCTTTGCCAGCCTGACCGGCGGCCTGCAGGCGGCAGATCAGGCCCAGAATGCTGAGAACAGTGCCACTACGGTGCAGATGGTCTCGGTGCTGTTCTCCATCGTCATTGCGGCTCTGCTGACCAGCGCCGGCAGCATCTGGGAGCTGTCGGTGGCGACGGTGTTGATGTATCAGGCCGCATGGAGCGCACTGAGCATTGCAGTCTGCGCCCTGAAGCAGCACAATTGAAGATGAGAATTATTCTTAAAATAAATAGGAATTATTCTTGATTTTGCATTGGGAATATGGTATACTCTGTTCAGAACCTGAGCCGCAGGCGGAAAAATTTCCGCCGGGCTGAATGATAGAGCCGGGATCGGTCGATCCTGACAGAAGATCCGTTTTTGAAAGGAGAGCACCATGGAACTGAAGGGCACCAAAACCGAGAAAAACCTGATGGAAGCATTTGCCGGTGAGAGCCAGGCACGCAATAAGTACACCTTCTTTGCCAGCATGGCCAAAAAGGAAGGCTACGAGCAGCTGGCCGCGATCTTTGAAGAGACTGCCGGCAACGAGAAGGAGCATGCAAAGATCTGGTTCAAGCTGCTGTGCGGCGGCGCGATCCCCGATACCCTGACCTGTCTGGACATGGCCGCAGGCGGCGAGCACGACGAGTGGACGGAAATGTACCCCCGTATGGCCAGAGAGGCCAAAGAAGAGGGCTTCCCCCAGATCGCAGCCCTGTTCACCATGGTGGCACAGATCGAGAAGGAGCACGAGGAGCGCTACCGCGCGTTGGCCGACAACCTGAAAAACAGCAGGGTGTTTGCCCGCGAGGAACAGCAGGTGTGGCAGTGCCGGAACTGCGGATATACCTATATCGGCAAGTCCGCACCGCTCAAGTGCCCGGTGTGCGCACACCCCCAGAGCTATTTTGAGCTGAAAAAGATCAACTACTGATAAAAACAGGCAGACGCCGCCGTATCCGGTCCCGGGTACGGCGGCGTTTTGTACAAAATTGAAAACCGGATTTTAGCACTCCCCACAAAATGCGGCCCAGCGGCACGGCAGAAGGGCCCAAAAACTTGACCATGTTTTGCTCTGCGTGTAAAATAATACGAAGATAAGAGTATTTGAACGTTTCCGGAAACAGGCAGGGAGGGCAAAGCCCATGAAGCAAAGATTCAAGACCGGCATTGGCGCATTCGTGCTGTGTGTGGCGCTGCTTTTGGCAGGAGCTCTGCCGGTCTGTGCGGTCGGGGCCCACCCGGTTCCGGACAGCGGTATGACGCTGGACACCTCGGAGCTGCTGCTGGAGCTGACCAGTGAGGACCCTGCCCCGGTGGCCTATCTGACGGTGCAGGCACCCAACGATTACTTTTTCCTGATCTGGACGTCCAGCGCGCCGTCGGTGGCGTCGGTGGACGGCACCGGCAAGGTGACCGGCCATTCCGAGGGCACGGCTTCCATCACAGCCTGCAACGAGCGGGGCGAAAAAACAGCCTGCCTTGTGACCGTGCGCAAAAGCACAGTGGCCCGCCCGGTGCTGAACACCACCGAGCTGGCGCTGACCATTACGGAGCAGGAGCCTGCGCCTTCGGCTCAGCTGAAGCTGGAACAGAACGACAGAGGGTTCATCTATGTGCGGCAGTGGGTGAGCAGCAGTCCTTCCGTGGCACAGGTGAGCAGCAGCGGAACCGTGACGGGCCAAAGCTCCGGCAGAGCCGTCATCAGCGCACTGACGACAGCCGGGCAGGTGCTGCGCTGCACGGTGACAGTCACCTCTGAAATAGGCCGTGTGCAGATCAGCAAAAACGCCATGCTGCTGCAGGCAGTGGGGGTCAGCCAGAAGCTGACCGCACAGGCTGCAGGCGGCAAAAATACGGCAATGACATGGCTCAGCAGCAACCCAGATGTGGCACAGGTGAGCACAGACGGCACAGTGACCGCTGTGGGCGATGGTGAGACCGTGATCCTTGCAGTCTCGCCGGAGGGCCGAGCCGATGCCTGCTACGTGGCGGTGGGAGCGGCGGCGTGGCGGTTCCGCTCGGAGGACGAGCTTGCCGAAACGCTGACCCTGACCGGCCAGCTGCCCTATTCGGATGGAAAGTAAAAAGAAAAATGGGAGCGTTCTGTGCAGCAGGATGCTCCTTTTTTTCAGGCTCCGCAGGGCAGAAAGATCATCGTTCCCCGGGCAGACCACGCCATCCGCTGGGCCATGCAGCCGGGCGCACCGGCCAGCAGAAACAGGGCCAGTGCGGCGAGCAGCAGCACCCATCCAAGGCCGCTGTGCGGCCTGCCGGAAAAAGGCTCCCCTTTTTTGCGTCTCATCCCGCTGCCCCCCTTTTTGCTGTGCTGGGCCATCCTATGCGCCGCAGGCACCGATTGTGCAACCGGCCCGGCTGTGGTACAATAAAACCTTAAGAGATACATTGTACAGGGAGAACGATCTTTATGCTTACCATCACACTGCTGGGCACCGCTGCTACCATGCCGCTGCCGGACCGGGCGCTTTCGGCTGCGTTTGCAGCCTGCGGCGGTCACGGCCTGCTCTGGGACTGCGGCGAGGGAACTCAGGCAGCGGCACACCGGGCAGGCGTGAACCTGATGCGGGCAGATGCCATCTGTCTGACCCACTACCATGGCGACCACATCTTTGGTCTGCCGGGCCTTTTGCAGACGCTGGGGGCGCAGGGCCGCACAAGGCCGCTTGCCCTGCTGGGTCCGGAGGGCCTGCCGGATATCTGGGCGGCTGTGCGGGCACTGACCGGCCCGCTGCCCTATCCGGTAAAGCCGCAGGTGCTTATGCCGGGCCAGCCGCTGGCGCTGGATGCGTTGAGCGAAGGCTGGCCTGCCGGTGCGCGGCTGGTGCCGTTTGCCACAAAGCACCGGGTAAAAAGCCTTGGCTACCGGCTGGAGCTGCCCCGTGCGGGCAAATTTTCGCCGGAGCAGGCCCGGGCGCTGGGGGTGCCGGTGCAGCAATGGAAGCTGCTGCAGAAAGGGCAGGGCGTTGCCGTGGAGGGCAGAACGGTGCAGCCTGCACAGGTGCTGGGCGCACCGCGCAGGGGGCTGAGCGTAGTGTTCTCCGGCGATACTGCCGTCTGCCCGGGCCTTTTGCAGGCGGCACAGGATGCAGACCTGCTGCTTTGCGACGCCACCTATGCGCTGCCGGAGCAGGAAGCGCAGGCCCGGCAGTGGGGCCACAGCACCTTTGGGCAGAGCGCGGCCCTTGCTGCACAGGCGGGCACAAAACGGCTGTGGCTGACCCATTACTCCCCCATGATCACCGACCCGGAGGAGTATGCCGAACAGGCACAGGGCATCTTTCCGGCGGCAGAATGCGGCTTTGACGGCAAAAGTATCACCCTGCAGTACGAGGAGGCGCAGCCATGACCATCCGGATGGACGAGGGCGCGGCGGAGCTGCTGGACACCCTGCACAGGGCGGGCTATGCGGCCTACGTGGTGGGCGGCTGCGTGCGGGACAGCCTGCTGGGCCTTACCCCCCATGATTGGGATCTTTGCACCAGCGCCCTGCCGCAGCAGGGGATGGAGCTGTTCGGCGAAGAAAGATGCATTCCCACCGGCCTGCAGCACGGCACCGTGACCGTAAAGCAGGGCGGTGGGCTGTACGAGATCACCACCTTCCGCACCGAGGGGACTTATACCGATGGCCGCCACCCGGACGAGGTGCATTTTGTACCGGATGTGCGGGAGGATCTGGCCCGGCGGGATTTTACCATCAACGCCATGGCCTACAATGCAAACGAGGGTCTCATTGACCCCTTTGGCGGGCAGGCCGATCTGCAGAGCGGCATCCTGCGGGCCGTGGGCGTGCCGCACCAGCGGTTCACTGAGGACGCGCTGCGCATCCTGCGGCTGTACCGGTTCGCAGCGCGGTTTGGCTTTTCCATCGACCCGCCCACGGCGCAGGCGGCACAGGAGCTGTGCGCCCATCTGGACTGTGTATCGGTGGAGCGCATCGAGGAAGAGCTTGCAAAGCTGCTGAGCGCACCCGCCCCTGCGGCATATCTTGACGAAAAAATACTCGGTGTTGTTTTGCGCGAGCTTTCACCGGAGGCACTGGCGGCGGCAAAGCCGGTGGTGGATGCCTGTCCGGCGGGGGAGCAGGCTCTGCCCGTCCGTCTGGCGGCGCTGCTGCTGAGCCTTGGCGAGGACGGCACCCGCCGCACCCTCAGGCGCCTGCGCTGCTCCAATGCCTGTATTGAGGAAACAGCGGTGCTGGTGCGGGAAGTCGTGTCGGGTGTGCCGGTATCCCTGAATATCTACGCCCGCCGACTACTGGGCAAATATAACTTGTGTACCGTGCAGCGGCTGGCGGCACTGGGCACAGCCCTGCAGCCGGAGCGTTCGGCTGATTTTGCTGCACTTTCCGAATTGGCCGAACAATTGGATGCGGACGGCGTGTGCTGCCGCGTCAGCCAGCTGGCTGTGAATGGCCGCGACCTGATGGCGGCAGGCGTCCCGGCGGGGCCGGGCATCCGCAAAGTGCTGGAAGCGCTGCTGGACGGTGTGATCCGGGAAGAATACCCCAACGAGCGGCAAGCCCTGCTGGCCGCAGTGCAGCAGCTTGCTGCGTCTTGACAAGCGCTTTTTTCAGAGTTACTATTATACTACTATTTTAGTGTGTTGAAAGCACCAAAGGAGAACTTATGACCACACAGACCCCTGATTCAAAGCCGCGTGCCCTCATTGCCATGAGCGGCGGCGTGGACAGCTCGGTGGCGGCATGGCTCATGCAGCAGGCAGGCTATGACTGCACCGGCATCACCATGCGGCTCACCCGCAACGAAACGCTGGGACAGTCCGGCTTTCACACCTGCTGTTCGGAAAAGGACATCGAGGACGCGGCAGAGGTGGCGTTTGCCATGGATATCCCGTACGAGGTGCTGGATTTCACGGCCGACTTCCGAGAGCAGATCATTGAAAAATTCGTCCGCGTGTATGAGGCGGGCGGCACGCCGAACCCCTGTATCGACTGCAATAAATATATGAAGTTCCGCCATCTGCTGGACTGGGCCCGGGCACACGGCATGGAGTATGTGGTCACGGGCCACTATGCCCGGGTGGAGCAGGACGAGGCCACCGGCCGTTTCCTGCTCAAAAAGGGGCTGGACGAGGGCAAGGACCAGAGCTACGTGCTCTACAACCTTACCCAGGAGCAGCTGGCGCATATCCGCCTGCCGCTGGGCGGCCTGCACAAGACCGAGGTGCGCGAGATCGCGGAGCAGCACAAATTCGTCAATGCCCGCAAGCACGACAGTCAGGACATCTGCTTTGTGCCGGATGGCGACTATGCCCGCTTTATGGAGGACTTCACCGGCAAACGCTACCCGGCAGGTGATTTTCTGGACGAAAACGGCAGGGTGGTGGGCACCCACAACGGCGCGGTGCGGTACACCATCGGCCAGCGCAAGGGGCTGGGCCTTGCCATGGGGGCACCTGTGTACGTCTGCGGCAAGGATATGCAGGCAAACACCGTCACGGTAGGGCCGGAGGAGATGCTGTTCGACCGCATCGTGTATGCGGACGAGGTGAACTGGATCGCCATTCCGGAGCTGACCGGGCCGCTGCGGGTCACAGCCCGCACCCGGTACCATCAGGTGGAGCAGGCCGCCACCGTCTACCCGGCGGAGTGCGGCTTCCGGCTGGAATTTGACCAGCCCCAGCGCGCCCCTACGCCCGGTCAGGCCGTGGTGCTGTATCAGGGCGACACGGTGCTGGGCGGCGGCACCATCACCCGCGTAGAAAAGTAAGGAGAACGAAATGCAAAATCAGTATTCCCGCACGCAGCTGCTGCTGGGCGCGGAAGCCATGGAAAAACTGCACAATTCCCGCGTGGCGGTGTTCGGCATCGGCGGCGTGGGCGGCTACACGGTGGAAGCGCTGGCGCGCAGCGGTGTGGGGGCACTGGATCTGATCGATGATGATAAGGTCTGCCTGACCAACCTCAACCGCCAGATCATCGCCACCCGCAGCACGGTAGGGCAGTATAAGGTAGATGTGGCTGCGCAGCGCATCCACGACATTGACCCGGATATCAAAGTAACCACCCATCGGTGCTTCTTTGGCCCGGAAACACAGGACCAGTTCGACTTTACCCAGTACGACTATGTGGTGGACGCCATTGACACCGTCACCGGCAAGCTGGCGCTGGTGATGAAGTGCAAGGAGGCGGGCACTCCCATCATCTGCTCCATGGGCGCAGGCAACAAGATGGACCCGACCCGCTTTGAAGTGACCGATATCTACAAGACCTCGGTCTGCCCGCTGGCCAAGGTGATGCGCACCGAGTGCCGCAAGCGCAGGATCAAGCACCTGAAGGTGGTCTACTCCAAGGAGCCTGTCATGACCCCCATCGAGGATGACGACATCAGCTGCAAGAATCACTGCATCTGCCCGCCGGGCACCCAGCGCAAGTGCACCCAGCGCCGCTCGGTGCCGGGCTCCAATGCCTTTGTACCCTCGGTGGCCGGCCTGATCATCGGCGGCGAGGTGGTAAAAGACCTTGTGGGCTTTGTGCCGATGAAGGGGTAAAACAAAAGGCAGACTCCTGCTGTGTGGGACGATTTGAAATGCGCTCCGCGTTGCTTTGCGTATAAGCTAAGGAAATTATATTTTTGATTTTGGGGTCCAGAAACGCCTGTGGGCATTTCTGGACCCCATTTTCATGGGCGGGGGTCGTGGAGGAAAGGCTTGTGCTTGCGGGCAGAACGTTAACTCCGCCGCGCGAATGTTTCCGCAGGAAACCAGCGCGGCAGCTTTCGCTTTCGGTTATGACTCCTCCCGTGAAAAGGCAATTCTGGAAAATCCGCAGATTTTCCAGAATTGCGAAATAAAATAATAATTCCGCTGAAAATGGTCAGAGCATCAGCGGAGACCATTTAAGATCGTGCTTTTTACGCGCTGCAGCGTTCTATAATATAAATTTGCAATCAATTTGCAATTTAGTATTGCAATTGGAGAGAATATCGTGTATAATCATCCTTGCCTGAAAATGCAAATTGGTTGCAATTTGTTGTGATAAAGCAATTTTCTGCTGTGTTTGGAGTGTATATGGAACTGTTTCTGGATGTTCTGGGCGAGTCTCTGGTGGATACCGCCAAGATGCTGCCCTTCCTGTTTCTGGCTTATCTTCTGATCGAATACATTGAGACCCGCCATGGTGAGCGCATCGAAGCGCTGCTGGCCGGAGGCGGCCGCTGGGGCTCGATTCCGGGCGCAGTGCTGGGCTGTGTGCCGCAGTGCGGCTTTTCGGCCATTGCGTCCAACTTCTATTCCTCCCGCGTCATCACGCTGGGCACCCTGATGGCTGTTTACCTTGCCACCAGTGACGAAGCCATTCCGCTGCTGGTATCCATGCCGGCTTATTGGGACAAGCTGGCGGTGCTCATGGTCATCAAGGTGGTGTACGCCATTGCGGTGGGCTTTGCGCTGGACTTTGTCCTGCGCGGTGTGCTGCCCAAAAGCCTGCGCGGCGGCTACACCGGCCACGCGGATGAAGTGGACTGCCACGAGGAGCACAACGACGAAACCGGAAACGCACAGCCCATCTGGAAGGCGGCCCTGCGCCACACGCTGGAGATCTTCGTGTTCATTTTTGCGTTCAGTCTGGTGTTCGGCCTGATCGTCGAGGGCGTGGGCGAGGACGTCTTTGCCAGCGTTCTGGGCAGCATGGGCTTCTTCCAGCCGGTGGTGGCCGCGCTGGTGGGCCTGATCCCCAACTGCGCCGCCAGCGTGCTGCTGACCCAGCTGTATGTGGAGGGCGCCCTGCGCTTTTCCAGTCTGGTGGCGGGCCTGTGCACCGGTGCAGGCGTGGGCCTGGCGGTACTGTGGCGTACCAACCCTTCCTGGAAGCAGAACCTCTTCATCACCGGCCTGACCTGGGGCGCAGGTGCCTTTCTGGGCGTGGCGATGCAGGTGGTCGTGGCCGTGTTTGTATAACGATCGGAACGGGCTGCCGCATCCGGTTTGGCTGTTATCCTTTTTAATATCTTCCTGCTGTGGAGAATGAAAAAACGGGCTGTTGCGCCGGGGCTCGCCCCCTGTGCAATGGCCCGTTTCATTTTTTACTGAATTTTAGCCGTTGTGATATGTTACATATTTTTGCCGGGGTTTCATGAAAACATGAAATAAAGCCGCTGTACAGGTCTTTTTTGCGAAAAGGGAAAAATACTTTCTTTTTTCAAAAAGCAATTTACTTTTTGCTCCGTCTGTGGTAATATGTTAGTATCGGCACGGCCCGGAGCCATCCGCCCACCGTGCAGAAAGATCATCAAAATCTTTAAGACCGTTATCAGATTTTAGGAGGAAGATTTTATGAAGGGCGTTCAGATCGTTGAACCGAATAAACTGCAGATCGTTGATCTCGAGAAGCCTCAGATCGACAAGGAAAACAATGTTCTGGTCCGCATGGTCGCTGCCGGTATCTGCGGCTCCGACGTGGGCATCTATCATGGCACCAATGCCGCTGCCACCTATCCCCGCATCATCGGCCACGAGAACGTGGGCATCGTTGAGGAGATCGGCGAGGGCGTGACCCGCGTGAAGGTGGGCGACCGCGTCATCATCGATCAGGTCACCGCCTGCGGCCACTGCTATGCCTGCCGCAAGGGCCGTCCCAACGTCTGCGGCAACCTGAAGGTGCGCGGTGTGCACATCGACGGCGGCTACCGCGAGTACATGGCTGTGCCGGACCGCGACTGCTATCTGGTGCCTGAGATCCTGAGCGACGAAGAGGCGGTCATGATCGAGCCCACCACCATTGCTGTGCAGTGCTGCAGCCGTGCTGAGCTGGAGAGCGAGGACACCGTTATGATCATCGGCAGCGGCGCTCTGGGCAGCTCCATCCTGCGCATCGTCAAGCTGTACAACCCCAAGGCCATCATCGTCACCGATATCGACGACGCCAAGCTGGAAGAGGCCAAGAAGAACGGCGCAACCTACACCATCAACAGCCTGAAGGAGGACGTTCCCGCCAAGGCTCACGAGCTGACCGAGGGCTACGGCCCCACCGTGACCATCGATGCCGCCTGCGTCAAGGGCAGCCTGCTGACCGCTCTGCAGGCCACCGGCAACGCCGGCCGCGTCATCACCATGGGCTTCTCCGTGGCTCCCACCGAGGTCAACCAGTTCGTCATTACTTCCAAGGAGCTGGACGTTCGCGGCAGCCGCCTGCAGAACCGCAAGTTCCAGGATGTCATCGATCTGGTCAACGAGGGCAAGGTGGATCTGCGCGGCAGCATCTCCCACACTTGGAACTTCGAGGATGCACAGGCAGCCTTCGACTTCGTGGACAGCCGCGATCCTTCCTACCGCAAGGGCGTTCTGACCTTCAAGAAGTAAGAACCCTTCACCGGGTCGTTTCCGCGCTCTGAGGGCGCTTTGCGCCGGTCTCAGCGCACATTGTAAGATATAAATAAACTGGCAGGGTGTGTCCTTCGGGGCGCACCCTGCTTTTGTCTGGCCGTTTTTTGTTCGGAGATGGCGGGCATTGCGGAATGACAAAGAACTTGCCATTGCGAAAAATGCACTTTATGGCACAGCACGTTAGAGCGGCGGGGCAGGCAATGCAGCGGAAGGACGACTGCTCGCGGCTCCTTGCACAGGGGCTTTGCGGGGGCATTCCGCATGATGTTCAGGACTTCCTCAGACCGCCGACTCAGACGGCAGTCCTGAGCGCGGCAGGCTTCTATGATCTTTGCGCAGAGAGCTCCTGCTGCTCCGGATGCCGACCGGAGAAGAGGCCGGAGCGGGGACAGCCGATCTATGACAGGCCGGCATCGAAGGCTGTATGTTGCAAAAAAAGAGATAGGCGGACCCTTTCGGGAACGCCTATCTCTTTTTGGGGCTGTTTGCAGCAGCCCATTTTTGACGAAGTAAAAGAGTTTCTTGGAAAGACTAGGAAAAGGATCAGCCCATGACCAGATTTGCCACGCCGACGGTGAGGAAGGGCACATAGGTGACCAGGAACAGAACGCCGAAGTTGACGATCAGCAGCGGGACCAGAGCCTTCACGCTGTCGGACAGGGTGCACTTGCCGTAGCGGGCACCGATGTTGGTGGCAGCGAACAGGCAGACGCCGACGGGAGGAGTGCACAGGCCCAGAACCAGGTTCATGACCACGATGATGCCGAAATGGATGGGATCGACGCCCACGGCGGTAGCCACAGCCAGCAGGGTCGGGAACAGGATCAGGATGGCGGCGATGGTCTCCATGAACATGCCGACGAAGATCAGGAAGAGGTTGATGAGCAGCAGAATCAGGTACTTGTTGGAGGTCAGGCGCAGCATTGCGTCGGCGATCATGCTGGGGATGTGCTCCTTGGTCAGGATGAAAGCAAACACGTTTGCAAAGGCCACCAGAGCCATGATAGCGGAAGCAGAGGAAACCGTATCCCTCAGGCAGGAGTACATCTCCTTGGGGCCCATCTTGCGGTAGATGAACACAGCCACGAACAGGCCGTAGACCACGCAGATGATGGAAGCCTCGGTGGGGGTGACGATGCCGCCCATGATGCCGAACAGGATGATGGCCACCATGATCAGCGCCCAGATGGCCTCTTTCGTTGCATGCAGGACGTGAGCCAGGCTTGCGCGCTTATCGCGCTTGGGGTAGTGGCGCTTGACCGACAGGATGTAGCAGGTAGCGCACATGCCGAAGCCCAGCAGCAGGCCGGGGACGATGCCGGCCATGAACATCTTGGAGACGGACAGGCCGGTCATGGTAGCGGCCATGATCATGGGAACGGACGGGGGAATGATGGGGCCAAGACAGGAGGAAGCGGCAGTGATGGCGACCGAGAAGGGCACGTCATAGCCCTGATTGACCATCATGGGGATCTCAACGCCGCCCAGTGCGACGGTATCGGACAGAGCTGTGCCGGAGATGCCGGCAAAGACCATGGATGCCAGAACGTTTGCATAAGCCAGACCGCCGGTGACGTGGCCGACCAGTGCATCTGCAAAGTCCAGCAGCTTATCCGAGATGCCGCCCTGATTCATCAGGTTGCCGGCAAAGGTGAAGCCGGGGATGCACAGCAGGGTGAAGGAGTCCAGACCCTTGAAGAAATACTGTGCAAAGTTGATCATCTGGATGTGGGAACCCAGCATGTAGGCCACGGATGCGAGACCCAGACTGAACGCCACGGGCACGCCGATGGCCAGCGCGCCGAGGAAAACGATAAACAGAACTGCAACCATTGCTTAGTCCTCCTTTTCAGCGGTATCGTTCCAGCTCAGCGCAGTGCGGACGATGTCCAGCAGGTAGCTGACGGGCAGGATGATGAAGGTGAGGAACTGGGAGAAGTAGATGTACTTCATGGAAATGTTGGTGGCGGTGGAGTTCATCGCAAAGGTGGGGAAGCAGTACTTCGGCTCGGCCATCACCAGAATGACCAGACACATGGCAAGGATGATGACCTCGATGACAAGGTTCAGCACATCCAGTGCCTTCTGATTCTTTGACTTGAGGAAATCGCCGAGGAACTCAACGTTGACGAACTCGTGCTTCAGGGCCGCCAGACCAACGCCGAAGGCCACCATGTAAATAAAGGAATAACGGGCCAGCTCCTCAGTCCAGGAGGGAGCATTGGGCAGGAAGTTGCGGCTGATGACCTGCACCAGAACGCAGAAGCAGAAACCGATGTAGAAAACGGAGCTCAGCGCATACAGCACTTCCATGTAGCCCTTGATGAACTTATTCAGGCTTTTTTTCATAAAAGATTCGACCTCTCTTTCCTTGAGGGTGGGTATGGACGATAAAGAAGGGGCAGACTGCAAGTTTTGTCAGCCTGCCCCGTTGGAACAACTTAACTTATATCGTCAGTCGATCAGGCCAGAGCTTCGATAGCGTCGTAGATCTTCTTCTGGCTGTCGGTCAGGATGGGCAGCACGCCGCTGACCATTGCATCAGCAAACTCCTGAGTATCGACCTCGATGAACTCCATGCCCTGCTCCTGCAGCTGGTTGTAGTACTTTTCCTCGTTGTCCAGGAACAGCTCGTGCTCGTATGCCTGACACTCGGCACCGGCCTGATCCACAACGGCCTTCTGGCTGTCGGACAGACGCTCGTACTGAGCCAGACCCATTGCGATGTAGACCCATGCACGCAGGTGAGCGGTCAGGATCAGGTAGGGGCAGACCTCGTAGAAGCTCTGGGTCTCGATCATGGCCAGCGGGTTCTCCTGTGCCTCGATGGTGCCCTGCTGCAGAGAGGTAAAGACCTCAGACAGCGCCATGGGGGTGGGCTTTGCACCCAGAGCCTGGAAGGCGGCCACGGTCATAGCGGACTGGGGGGTGCGGATGACCAGATTGTTGCAGTCGGCAACGCTGGTGATCTTCTTGGTGGAGGTGATGTAGCGGGGACCACGGGTGAAGTAGCCCAGGCACTTCATGCCGCAGGCCTCCATCAGGCCCTCGAACTCCTGACCGACTTCACCGGTCAGAACCTTCTCCATCTGCTCGTCGCTCTGGATCAGGTACGGCATGCCGATCATGCCCAGATCGGGCTGGTAAGTCTGCATGGACTCGCCGGTAAAGGTGATGTCCACCGTGCCGCTGTCGGACAGGATGCCCTGGATCATATCGACCTCGGGGCCCAGCTGGCTGTTGGGGAACACGTCCACTTCGATGGTGCCGTTGGAGTTGGCTTCGCAGTACTCCTTGAACTTCAGAGCACCCTGATGCCAGGAGTCGCTCTGGTCGTTGATGTGGCCGATGTTGATCACGACCTTATCACCGGTGACCTCGCCGCCTGCAGCAGTGGAAGCAGATGCAGCGGTGGAGGTGGAAGCAGCAGTGCTGGAGGAGCTGCCGCCGCAGGCTGCCAGACCCATGGCCAGTGCAGAGACACCTGCAACCTTCATAAAGTTACGACGAGTAATCTTGTGGATACGCATAAAATTCTCTCCTTTTACTTCGTATGACCTTTTCCGGTTATCACGTCCGAACAGCAGGTTCGTGCTTCTGCGGTTCGGTTTTCCTGCAAATATACTAACATATCAGCTGCGGAATGTCCAGTAAAAAAGCAAAGTTTCTTTGCCAAATTCTTAGCCAAATCTTTGTGCGAAATGTAAAAAATTTGAAGCTTGTTGGATACAACAGACGAAACTTTTCTCCGGCAGAGGTGAAAATTACAAATAAATTACAATAAAAATCCTTTCTTTCGCAACGATCCTGCGCGGTGACCGACAAAGGTTGGAAAACACCTGATGATATGTTACACAATTCTTTGACAATGCCAGCGTATGGAAAGGACTGTAAAACCGGGTGCGGAAAGCGCAGCGACAAAAAATGGCTCCCTCCGCAAAAGCGGAAAGAGCCGTAAGAAGAAAGAGAAGAAGGAAAGCTTATCAGCCCATGACCAGATTTGCCACGCCGACGGTGAGGAAGGGCACATAGGTGACCAGGAACAGAACGCCGAAGTTGACGATCAGCAGCGGGACCAGAGCCTTCACGCTGTCGGACAGGGTGCACTTGCCGTAGCGGGCACCGATGTTGGTGGCAGCGAACAGGCAGACGCCGACGGGAGGAGTGCACAGGCCCAGAACCAGGTTCATGACCACGATGATGCCGAAATGGATGGGATCGACGCCCACGGCGGTAGCCACAGCCAGCAGGGTCGGGAACAGGATCAGGATGGCGGCGATGGTCTCCATGAACATGCCGACGAAGATCAGGAAGAGGTTGATGAGCAGCAGAATCAGGTACTTGTTGGAGGTCAGGCGCAGCATTGCGTCGGCGATCATGCTGGGGATGTGCTCCTTGGTCAGGATGAAAGCAAACACGTTTGCAAAGGCCACCAGAGCCATGATAGCGGAAGCAGAGGAAACCGTATCCCTCAGGCAGGAGTACATCTCCTTGGGGCCCATCTTGCGGTAGATGAACACAGCCACGAACAGGCCGTAGACCACGCAGATGATGGAAGCCTCGGTGGGGGTGACGATGCCGCCCATGATGCCGAACAGGATGATGGCCACCATGATCAGCGCCCAGATGGCCTCTTTCGTTGCATGCAGGACGTGAGCCAGGCTTGCGCGCTTATCGCGCTTGGGGTAGTGGCGCTTGACCGACAGGATGTAGCAGGTAGCGCACATGCCGAAGCCCAGCAGCAGGCCGGGGACGATGCCGGCCATGAACATCTTGGAGACGGACAGGCCGGTCATGGTAGCGGCCATGATCATGGGAACGGACGGGGGAATGATGGGGCCAAGACAGGAGGAAGCGGCAGTGATGGCGACCGAGAAGGGCACGTCATAGCCCTGATTGACCATCATGGGGATCTCAACGCCGCCCAGTGCGACGGTATCGGACAGAGCTGTGCCGGAGATGCCGGCAAAGACCATGGATGCCAGAACGTTTGCATAAGCCAGACCGCCGGTGACGTGGCCGACCAGTGCATCTGCAAAGTCCAGCAGCTTATCCGAGATGCCGCCCTGATTCATCAGGTTGCCGGCAAAGGTGAAGCCGGGGATGCACAGCAGGGTGAAGGAGTCCAGACCCTTGAAGAAATACTGTGCAAAGTTGATCATCTGGATGTGAGCACCCAGCATGTAGGCCACGGATGCGAGGCCCAGACTGAACGCCACTGGCACGCCGATGGCCAGCGCGACGAGGAAAACAATAAACAGAACTGCAACCATTGCGTTTCGACCTCCTTTATGCAGCAGGCTTCTCGGTCCAGCCGACCAGAGTGCGGACGATGTCCAGCAGGTAGCTGACGGGCAGGATGATGAAGGTGAGGAACTGGGAGAAGTAGATGTACTTCATGGAAATGTTGGTGGCGGTGGAGTTCATCGCAAAGGTGGGGAAGCAGTACTTCGGCTCGGCCATCACCAGAATGACCAGACACATGGCAAGGATGATGACCTCGATGACAAGGTTCAGCACATCCAGTGCCTTCTGATTCTTTGACTTGAGGAAATCGCCGAGGAACTCAACGTTGACGAACTCGTGCTTCAGGGCCGCCAGACCAACGCCGAAGGCCACCATGTAAATAAAGGAATAACGGGCCAGCTCCTCAGTCCAGGAGGGAGCATTGGGCAGGAAGTTGCGGCTGATGACCTGCACCAGAACGCAGAAGCAGAAGCCTGCGTAGAAGACGGAACTCAAAGCGTACAAGATCTCCATGTAGACCTTGATGAATTTATCCAAGCCTTTCTTCATGATCTCAACCTCATTTCAGGATTTACAGCCGCATCAGGCCAGCGCTGCGATAGCGTCGTAGATCTTCTTCTGGCTGTCGGTCAGGATGGGCAGCACGCCGTCGATCATTGCCTTGGCGAACGCATCGGTATCGACCTCGATGAACTCCATGCCCTGCTCCTGCAGCTGGTTGTAGTACTTTTCCTCGTTGTCCAGGAACAGCTCGTGCTCGTATGCCTGACACTCGGCACCGGCCTGATCCACAACGGCCTTCTGGCTGTCGGACAGACGCTCGTACTGAGCCAGACCCATTGCGATGTAGACCCATGCACGCAGGTGAGCGGTCAGGATCAGGTAGGGGCAGACCTCGTAGAAGCTCTGGGTCTCGATCATGGCCAGCGGGTTCTCCTGTGCCTCGATGGTGCCCTGCTGCAGAGAGGTAAAGACCTCAGACAGCGCCATGGGGGTGGGCTTTGCACCCAGAGCCTGGAAGGCGGCCACGGTCATAGCGGACTGGGGGGTGCGGATGACCAGATTGTTGCAGTCGGCAACGCTGGTGATCTTCTTGGTGGAGGTGATGTAGCGGGGACCACGGGTGAAGTAGCCCAGGCACTTCATGCCGCAGGCCTCCATCAGGCCCTCGAACTCCTGACCGACTTCACCGGTCAGAACCTTCTCCATCTGCTCGTCGCTCTGGATCAGGTACGGCATGCCGATCATGCCCAGATCGGGCTGGTAAGTCTGCATGGACTCGCCGGTAAAGGTGATGTCCACCGTGCCGCTGTCGGACAGGATGCCCTGGATCATATCGACCTCGGGGCCCAGCTGGCTGTTGGGGAACACGTCCACTTCGATGGTGCCGTTGGAGTTGGCTTCGCAGTACTCCTTGAACTTCAGAGCACCCTGATGCCAGGAGTCGCTCTGGTCGTTGATGTGGCCGATGTTGATCACGACCTTATCACCGGTGACCTCGCCGCCTGCAGCGGAGCCTGCGGTGGAGGTGGAAGCGGCAGTGCTGGAGGAGCTGCCGCCGCAGGCTGCCAGACCCATGGCCAGCGCAGAGACACCTGCAACCTTCATGAAGTTACGACGAGTGATCTTGTGGATACGCATAAGAAAATCTCTCCTTTTCATTTGTTTTCATGCCTGCTCAGGGTGGAACGCCGCTGCGCCGGTTCGTGCAGCCGTGCGCCGCGTTCCGTCTGCGGCATGTTTCCCTTGACGATATGCTAACATATCAGCTTGACAGGAACAATACAAAACGGCGCTTCTTATCTGAATCTTTACCAGCTGTTCCCCAAAGGGAAGCTGTGCTTTATGTTGTATACTAGCCTGAAAAAATGGAGAAATGGAGCATAAAAACCAGAAAAAACAAAAACAGACAGCCCGGTACAGGAGGACCATACCGGGCTGTCTGTTTAAAAATCCCAGAGAATGCATCCGCAGCGTTCCGCTGTGCCGGAAGGCTGCAGGTAACATTTCAGACGCAGATCATTTCTTTTTCTTCTTGTTTTTTTCGGACTTGTATACCGTTACAAGGCTCTTCAGCTTCACACCGGTCTCGTGGGTATCCTCCACGGGGCCGGAATGGAAGCGCTCCTGCTCCAGATAGGCGATCATGCCGTCGCGGTCAAAGCACTTCTGGGCAGAAACGCCGGTCAGCCGGGCTTCCTTGCTGGTGAACACGGCGATCACCTCCACCGGGATGCCGCTCAGCCCGGCCCTGTCCATGGCGCTGCGCAGCAGCACCTGCTGTTTTTCGCTGGTGGTGACAGGGTTCGGGATGCGGTTGTCCGTGTGGTTGATGTGTTGACGCCACTGGTCGTTCGGCTGGTCGCCGGGACGGATCTCGCCGGCAAAACCGAAGCAGTTCAGGCCCACCACGCCGCCCGGGGTGACCACCAGCGCCAGCGTGGTGGTCAGCTGGCCGCCTTCCTGAATGGTGCCGGGGTACACCAGCGTATAGTGCTGGCGCTTAGTAAAGGTGATGAGCTGCGAGACGATCGCGGTCAGCTCGCCCTGCATACTGTTGTTCACATGCCGTTCCGGCTTTTTCTCCGGCTCGACCTCAAGCCCCAGCGGGCCGCGCTTTTTTTTGCGGTGCAGCGGGGCCATCAGGGCCTGCGTAAAGCTTTTGGTGCCGTTGCGCGCAGCCACCATGGGCAGGATCAGCAGAAGGATCAGGGCCAGAACGACCACAACAAGAATATTCCATGCGTCCAAAACAGTACTCTCCTTATAACTTCAATGTAGTGGGGAGCCGTTTACTCCATCGTGACAACGACCTTCATGTAGCTGCCGGGGTTCTTCTCGATGTCGATGATAGTCTCAGGCACCTCTTCCAACTTGACGGTCTTGGTGAGCAGCTTGAGCATATCCACCTTCTTGGTGGCGATCAGCTCCAGAGCCTCGGGGAACTCGCCGGCGCTGGTGCGGGCACCGCGCAGGTCGATCTCCTTGCGGGTGATGGTGTCGGTGGGCAGGCTGGTCTCCTTCTTGGGCCAGCCGGTGAAGGTGATGCGGCCTGCGTGGCTCACGAGATCCAGCGTGCTGCGGATGGCGGGGTTTGCACCGGAGCACTCCATGACCTGCTGTGCGCCCTCGCCGCCGGTGATCTCGTGGACACGGGCGTTGGCATCTTCCTTGCCGGAGTTGATGGTGTACTCTATGCCCAGAGACTTTGCAAAGTCCAGACGTTCCTGCACCAGATCCAGCAGGATGGCGTGTGCGCCGTAGGCCTGTGCCACCATGGCAGCAGCCAGACCGATGGGGCCTGCGCCGATGATGGCGCAGTATTCGCCTGCCTTCAGGCCGCCGCGGTGAATGCCGTGCAGGCTGATGGTCAGGGGCTCGGCCATGGCAGCCTGCACCCAGCTCATGCCATCGGGGATCTTGACGAGCATATCAGCCGGATGGCAGAAGTACTCGGCCATGCCGCCCTCAACGTGCACACCCAGAACGTGCAGATCGTCGCAGCAGTTGGTGCGGCCGATGGAGCAGGGATAGCAGTGGCCGCAGTACAGGTACGGGTCCACGACCACGCGGTCGCCCACCTTGATGCCGTTCTTGTTGTTCTCCGGGATGGAGACGACCACACCGGCCAGCTCGTGGCCGATGACGCGGGGATAGCTCACCAGACCATTGGTGCCGCGGAACGCGCCAATGTCGCTGCCGCAAATACCGGCTGCCATGATCTTGATGAGGGCCTCACCGGGCTTGGGTTCCGGCATGGGGATCTTGACGCAGGAGACCTGCCAGGGTTCTGCAAAGCGGATCGCATTGATTTCAGACATGTGATTGACCTCCTATAGTCAACTGATATGTTACTTGTTGAGCATATTATAACGCCTTTGGGGCGGAAATGCAACTTGTTTTATAGTTTTTTATCCGCAATTTCAGGATTTTAGTTGCTTTTTAGCAAAAAGGCTTTTGACAAGTGATATGTTATGCCTTATAATAGAGGAAACAATATCTTAGAAGCAACAAACCTTGACCCAGCGCTTTCCTGCCGGAGAGCAAACTATTGTAAGGGAAAATTACCAATGAAAGATGACAAGTCCCGCATCCTGCCGCTGCTGATGGACCCTCGCCAGCCGGACGAGAACAACCGGGCCTACGCCTACCGCATCCTGCGCAAGAATATCATGAACATCCAGCTGCAGCCCGGCTGCCAGCTGAGCGAGGCGGAGCTGAGCGAGCATCTGGTCATGAGCCGCACGCCCATCCACGAAGCACTGATGATGCTCAAGGGCGAATGGCTGGTGGATGTGCTGCCTCAGCGCGGCAGCATCGTCTCCAAGATCTCGATCCAGTACATCAACGAGGGCTATGCCATGCGCAAGATGCTGGAACCCGCTTTGCTGCGCAGCCTGTCCGGCCACCTGAATCAGGCGCAGCTCAGCGAGCTGCACGGTCTGCTGGAACAGCAGGATGGCTCCGCCTGCATCAGCCACGATGTGCTGGGCGATTACTTCATCACGCTGGACAACGAGTTCCATAAGCGCCTGTATACCTATGCCGGCTATGACCGCATCTGGCAGGCCATGCACAACGTTACTACCCACATGGATCGTGTGCGCTATCTGGACACCGCTCTGTGCCAGATGGATATGGAGACCTTCCGCGAGGAGCATGAGCAGCTGTATAAATATCTGATGGTGGGCTTGCCCAAGGATGTGGATGTGGACGCATTCTTTGAGCATCATCTGGGCGCCTACCGGGAACACTTCCAGAGCCTGCTGGACCGCTTCCCAGATTTCTTCATCTGAGAAGCTGTTTTTGTAAGCAGGGCCGCTTCCGTGAACGGAACGAAGCGGAGGCCCTGCCTGCATCCGGGAGCCCCTTTTCCCTTGGCATTTCAAGCGGTTCCCGCCGAATTTTCCAGAAGCTCTGTCGTTTTTACCAAAGGACAGGGCTTCTTTTTGTTTATGTTTTTTGCGGAAAGTGCTTGACAGAAGTCACGGGATGTTATATATTTGAAGCGATGAAACATATAACACAACGCCGGTTTCCCATACCAGAAAAAGGAGAAAGGTGGATACCATGAAAAAACAATACGATGTGGTCATCATCGGTGCGGGCGTCGTGGGCAGTGCCATTGCGCGCGAGCTGTCCCGCTACAAGCTGAGCATTGCAGTGCTGGAGAAGAATCTGGACGTCTGCAACGAGACCAGCGGCCGCAACTCTGCGGTGGTGCACGGCGGTTTTGCCAACCCCACCGGCAGCCTGAAGGCAAAATGCTGCGTGGAAGGCAACAAGATCATGGACCAGCTGGCCGAGGAGCTGAACTTCCCGTTCAAGCGCTGCGGCAAGGTGCTGGTGGGCAACACCCCCGAGGACATGGAGCAGCTGGAGCGCACCATGAAGCAGGGCGCCGTCAACGGCTGCACCGGTCTGGAGATGATCGACGAGGCAAAGCTGCATGAGCTGGTGCCCGCCGTGGTGGGCAAGTTTGCCATGTGGTCCAAAAACAGCGGCATCATGGACCCGTTCCTGTACACGGTGGCTCTGGCCGAGAACGCACACGCCAACGGCGTGGACTTCTTCTTTGACCACAAGGTCACGGCCATCACCCGCGAAAACGAGCTGTACTATCTGCACACCGAGCACGGCGATATCTGCACCCGCTGGGTGGTCAACGCCGCAGGCTTGGGCGCAAAGCAGATCTCCGACCTGCTGGGCCTGACCGGCTACCGTGTCATCGGCTCCCGCAGCAACTACATCATCCTGCACAAGCGCATGGGCAAGCTGCTGCCCATGCCGGTGTACCCGGTGCCCAGCAACACCTATATGGGCATCCACATCACCCCCACTGTGGACGGCAACGTCACCGTGGGTCCGGATGCCGAGAACACCGATGTGCTGGACGATTACAGCGTGCCGCAGGCCAACATGGACAGTCTGGCCGTGGAGGGCGCAAAGCTGTGGCCCCACATCTTTAAAAAGGATCAGATCCGCACCTTCGCCGGCATCCAGCCCAAGTGGGTGGATGAGAACGGCGCCATTCAGGACTGGAAGGTGGAGATCCGGGACGACGTGGCACCCAATGCCGTCAACCTCGTGGGCATCGAGTCCCCGGGCCTGACCGGCAGCGTGCCGCTGGCCCGCTACGTCATCGGCCTGATGCTGGAGCACGAGAAGTTCGAGGCAAACCCCGGCTTCGACCCGCACCACAAGGGCATCGTCAAGTTTGCAGAGTGCACTCCGGAGCAGCAGGCAGAGCTCATTGCGCAGGATCCCGATTACGGCGAGATGATCTGCAGCTGTGAGGAAGTGACCAAGGCGGAGATCCTGCAGGCCATCCATAACCCGCTGGGCGTTTCCACCATGACCGGCATCAAGTACCGCACCCGCGCCATGATGGGCGGCTGTCAGGGCGGCTTCTGCCAGATGAAGATCGAGAACTTCATCGAGCAGGAACTGGGCACCGAGCCGGAGGATGTTCGTTACAGCCGTCAGGGCTCCTGGGTCCTGACCGGAACCATGCGGAAGGAGGAGAACTGAGCGATGGAACAGAAGGACGTTGTGATTATCGGCGGCGGCCCCGCAGGTCTTGCCGCAGCGGTGGAACTGCACAAGCAGGGCATCCGCAACATGATCATTCTGGAGCGCGAGGCGATGCTGGGCGGCATCCTGCGCCAGTGCATCCATGATGGCTTTGGTCTGGGCCGCTTCGGCGAGAGCCTGTCCGGCCCCGAGTATGCACAGGCTTTCATTGATGAGGTGAACAAGCGTGAGATCCCCTACGAGACCAGCGCCACGGTGCTGAGCCTGACGGCGGATCGTGTCGTCACCGCCTCCACCCGCAGCGGCCTGCGCCAGTATCAGGCAAAGGCTGTGGTGCTTGCCATGGGCTGCAAGGAGCGCAGCCGCGGCGCACTGGGCATTCCCGGCGAGCGTCCGGCGGGCGTGTTCACCGCAGGCACCGCGCAGGCTTACATGAACCTCTACAACCGGATGCCCGGCAAGGAGGTCATCATCCTCGGTTCCGGCGATATCGGCATGATCATGGCCCGCCGTATGACGCTGGAAGGCGCTCATGTGCAGGCAGTGTTCGAGCTGATGCCTTACCCCTCCGGCCTGCCGCGCAACATCGTGCAGTGTCTGGATGACTACAATATCCCGCTCTATCTCAGCCACACCGTCACCGAGATCCATGGCCGCGACCGTCTGACCGGCGTGACCATCTCCGAGGTGGACGCGAACCGTCGGCCCATCCCCGGCACCGAGAAGGAGTACAAGTGCGATACGCTGATCCTCTCCGTCGGCCTGATTCCGGAGAACAAGCTGCTGGAGGATGCCGGCATCGCCATTGACCCCCACACCAACGGTGCCTTTGTGGACGAGAACCTGCAGACCAACGTGCCCGGCGTGTTCTCTGCCGGCAACGTGCTGCATGTGCATGATCTGGTGGACTTCGTTTCCATGGAGTCCGAGGCACTGGCACGCCACGCTGCCGCCTACGTTGAGGGCAAGGGCATCGCCCCCTGCACGCTGGACGTGAAGTGCGGCGAGGGCGTGGGCCACACCATCCCGCAGAAGGTCAGCGGCAAGAACGACTTCAGCCTGTCGCTGCGCGTGCGGAATCACTACCGTGACTGCCGCATCGTGGTGCGCCAGAACGGTGTGGAAGTTGCTGCTAAGAAGATGAAAAAAGCCATTCCTGCGGAGATGATCCAGTTCAAGGTCTCCGCTGCCAAGCTGCAGGAGAAAGGCGCACTGGAGGTGTCGGTGGAATGAAAAAGCAATTTACCTGTATCGTCTGCCCCAACGGCTGCGAGATCGAAGCCGAAGTTGAAAATGGTCAGGTGATCTCAGTCACCGGCCACACCTGCCCCCGCGGCGAACAGTATGTCCGTCAGGAGCTGACTGCGCCCCGCCGCACCATCGCCAGCTCGGTGCTGGTCAAGGGCGGCGAGCTGCCTGTCACCAGCGTCCGCCTGACCCGGGCTATCCCCAAGGATATGATCTTCCCGGTGATGGACGAGATCCGCAAGGTGGTGCTGACTGCCCCCGTCAAGGCGGGCACCATCGTTCTGCACAACGTCTGCGGACTGGACAGTGACGTGATGGTCACCAAGAATGTTGCCGCAAAGTAAATCATCTGCATCGTTCTCCATGATATAAAGGAAAGCACCCGCTGCCCGGTCTGAAAATACCCGGCGGCGGGTGCTTTTTCGTGCAAACAGAAGGGGACGCCTGCTCTGCCCAAAAGCGTCCCGAAATAACCTTTTTGCCCTGAAATGCAGTGGACAGTCTTTTCTCGCGCAGGATCCTCTGCTATACTTATATTGTATTGGTGCGGGGACCAAATGCTTCTGAGACCCGGCACACAGGGAAGGAACTGGACTTATGCAGATCAACGACCTTTTTGGCAGGGCAGCTGCCTTTGAAACGGCACGTCTGCCGGATGGCACCGCAGCGGTGCTTCCGGCAGAGCATGCCGCCGCACTTTATGTCAATGAGCAGCCGGCCTTCCGGGTGGTGTGCACGCCGGAGCTGCTGCCGCAGCTGGCACTGGGGCGGCTGCTGACCGAAGGCTGGATCACTTCGGCACAGGAGGTAGAGCAGGCCGCAGTCTGTGCTGAGGGGCTGAAGGTGAACGTCTACCTGAATCATCGGCTGACGGCCCGCAGTGCAGCGGCGCAGGCGGTGTCCAGCTGCTGTACGGATAATGTCACACTGAGCAGCCCGGTGGAGCTGCCGCCGCTGCGCACGGTGCCGCAGATGGAGCTGCAGCCGGAATGGCTGGATACGCTTGCCGCCGCCATGAGCGCCGGCCTGCCGCTGTACCGCGCCACCCGCGCTGTGCACAGCTGCTTTGTGCTGCGGCAGGGAACCATCCTCTTTGCCTGCGAGGACATCGGCAGGCACAACGCGCTGGATAAGGCTGTGGGCGAGATGCTGCTGCAGGGCGTCCCGCTGGCAGAATGCGTGCTTTATACCAGCGGCCGGGTGCCCGTGGACATGGTGCGCAAGGCCATCCGGGCGGGCGTTCCGGCACTGGTGAGCAAGAGCATGCCCACGATCCAATCGCTGGAACTGGCGCAGGAATACGGCCTGCAGCTGGTGTGCGGCAGGAAACATCCGCTAACTTTAGCAGAATGTGTAAAATGATGGTGACAAAACAGAGAAAGCACGTCTGTTTGCGTTGACTTACCTCCGGTACAGATGATAAAATAGTAACGAAGAAACCGCTTCGCTGTTGCAGCAGCAGGAGCGGCTATTTTCATGTCCGGGAAACTTTCCCGCACAAACAAAAACAGGCAGGTGATAACATGAAGCAGGCAACCAACCCGTTTGCGCCCGTT
>ERZ809296.1380-NODE-1380-length-28998-cov-5.698442_pt1 | contig 28998 bp, 29 predicted proteins | sample MGYA00520511_ERZ809296 | MGnify/ENA primary metagenome ERZ809296 (study PRJEB31576, sample SAMEA3212662) | Homo sapiens | biome: human-gut; feature: human gut; material: fecal | place: Sweden | collected 2012 ... | reverse complement strand
AGGGCCTTCGCGCCTGCGCAGTGCGCGTCATTCCCGCGCTGCTGCCGTTTTTCGTCGTCTCCCGCATGCTGACTGCCCTTCCGCTGCCCACGCCGGGGCGGCGGGCGGACCGTCTGTTCCGTGCCCTGTTCGGCGTCCGCGCCGCGTGCCTGCCGACCCTGCTGACCGGCCTGCTCGGCGGCTATCCCGCCGGGGCGGCCGCCGTGACGGAGCTGTACCGCGCCGGTGCACTTTCAAAGGCAGAGGCCGAGCGCGCCCTGTGCTTCTGCAACAATTCCGGGCCGGGCTTTTTTGCCGGTCTCATCGGAGCTGCCGTGCTCGGAGACGTGCGCCGTGGGCTGATCCTCTACGGCCTGCATGCGCTTTCCGCCCTGCTGACGGGCCTTCTCCTGCCCGGCTCCGCTCCCCCGGCCGCCCTGCGGACGGCGCGCCGGGAGAAGCCCGTTCTTTCTTCCCTGCTGCCGCAAGCCGTGCAGGGAAGCTGCGCCGCCCTGCTGCAGGTCAGCGGGCTCATCGTCTTTTTTTCGTCGATGCTCGCCGTGCTGCGCGCCGCCGGGCTGACGGCCCTGCTGCCGAACCGGCTGACCGAGGCGCTGGCCTGCGGCGCGCTCGAGCTTTCCAGCGGCATTCTGCTGCTCTCCGGCCCCGGCGCGGAGGCCGCCTGCGCTCTTCTGATGGGCTGGGGCGGGCTTTGCGTCCATTTTCAGGCCATGAGCCTATGGCAGACGGCGGGGCTTCGTCCGCACGGTTACTTTTCCGCAAAGCTGCTGCATGGCCTGCTCTCGGCCGTGCTGGCCCTCGCCTGCTTTGCGCCGTCTCCTGCCGCGCTGCTGTCTGCCGGAGCGTTGACCGCTTGCGCACTGCTGGCTCCCCTGCTGCGAAAAATTCGGGCTGGAAATTTGCGCCACGCTGCGGTATAATAGCAAAAAAGGAGGTGGCCCGCATGCTGTTCCGAAAAAAGATCGACCGATTCTGCTCCTACTGTGTCTACGCCGGGAAGCTCGACGACGAAACGTATCTCTGCGCCAAGCGCGGCTTTGTCGCTGCCTGCCACCACTGCCGGAAGTTCAAATACGATCCGCTCAAACGCGTGCCGAAGCGCCGCAAGCCAAAGGATTTTTCCGAATATGACGAGCTGGATTTTTCCCTGTAAATATAATATAGGTATATCGCTTGGTGAAAAATCCTGAAGGGACTTTTAGAAGCAAGCTGAAGCAGGTCCTTCCCATATCGGGAGGACCTGCTTCGTTCTATCTGGTAAGAATTGCGCAGGAAAGGATGCTCGGACCGTTTCTTTTACGTTTTTTTTGCAAGACTTTAGGTCGGTCGGCGATTTCGGCCTCGTGATTCATGACAGTCCTTTTACTTGCCTGCTGCGGTACGAATAAACCGCATGATGATCGTTGCGACCTGAGCGCGGGTGGCATTGCCCTGCGGATCGAGGAGAATGCCATTCCCATTGTCGGTCCCCTTTATCAGACCCTCGGCGACCGCCCAGGATAGAGGCTCCACGGCATAGCCGCTGACATCGCCCCGATCGGGATACTGATCCAGATTTCCACGCGCTGAGGTATCAAATCCGGACTTCGCTGCATAGCGGAACAGGATCGCCGCCATCTGCTCCCGGGTGATATTGCTGTCCGGCTCAAATTTATGGTTGCCGACGCCGTTCACGATGCCGTTTTCGGCTGCCCAAGCCACGGCCTGCGTGAACCAGCTTCCGTTTGGCACGTCTGTGAAGGGATTCTCCCATCCGGCCGGGCTTCCGGCGTAGCGCCAGAGCACCGTGACGAGCATGGCGCGCGTCATGCTGCTCTCCGGCTCAAACATGCCGTTGCCGACGCCGTTCATCAGGCCGTGCGCAATGGCATAGTCGATGCCCTCGTGGTACCAGCGTCCGGTGTCCACGTCGTGATAAGGCTTGGAGGGACAGCTTGCGCCGCCGTCACAGCTGCCCTCGGTGTTCCCGCATCGTGAGCAGACACCATTGACATAATCGTGCCCCAGCGCAGGAATATAGCCGTCGCGGTAGCTCTCGCCGCAGGCGCAGAAGTGCTCGGTGTAGCCCGCTTTGATGCAGGTCGGATAGACGGTGTCGGTGCGGTAGGTATAGTCGTGGACGTGCCCGCTGCCGCCGTCGGTCTCATACCACTTCAGCTCGCAGCGGCGGCAGTAATGGCGGATCATGCCGTAATACGCAGAATACTCGTATTCCTCCGTGGCAACGACCTCGTCGTGCCCCAGCGCGGGGGTCTGCGTCGGCTGGGTCAGGGTCAGGCCGCAGAAAGCGCAGTGCGTGCCGCCGGTATAGCCCGGACGGGTGCAGGTGGCCTCGATCGGGTCGTTGGCGACGGACTTATGCGCGATGGGTGCGGTATTTGCCGACGCAGTCACGGCGCCGCAGACGGCGCAGACCGTGCGCGTAAAGCCGCCGGTGCGGCAGGTCGGCGCGACCGTTTCCGTCACGGGCTGATGGGCGGTGCAGGCGCCCGTTTCGAACGTGAATTCATTGTCCACGGCGTAGGTCTGCGCAGCCGTCCCCGCCGTGCCGCGGATGACGAAGCCGTCAATCTTGGTCAGCCCCGCGAACTCGTTGTCCGGGTCGACCGGGCAATATCCGAACGCCTGATAGCCAATGTAGGCGACGCTGGCAGGGATGGTAACGCCCTTGCCCTTGCCATAGGTGAAGAACGCGCCCTCGTCCAGCACGCGCAGGCCGTCGTTCAGATGAATTGCCTTGATGCTCGGCGCGGAGAAGGCGTTGCTTCCGACAAAGCGCACGGAATCCGGCAGGACGATGCTCTCGCAGGCGCTGTTGTTGAATGCCTCCCTGCCGATGTACTGCACACCGCCGAGGTCGATGAACTTCATATTCTTCGCACCGGCGAAGGCGTAGTCATCTACGTATTTGCAGCTCTGCGGGAGGATCAGCCCCGCGAGATTCGGCTGGTCGAAGGTGGGGTTCAGCTCTGTCTGACCCGCGAGGAACTCATAGGTGACGGAAACCGTGCCGTCCCTGAGGCTCAGGACGGTGCCCTCCGCCATCGAGCCCTTGTAGGCATAGGCGGCCCTGCCGAAATAGACCACGCCGTTCGGCTGATCGTGGAACCAGCCGCAGTTCTGGAAGGCCCAAGAACCGACGTGGGTCACGTTCTTTTCCAGCTCGCCGAAATCCGTCAGCGCGGCGCAGCCGGAGAAGCAGCCGTCGCCGATCTGACGGACGTTTTTGCCGCCCTTGATCGAGCGCAGCCGCGCACAGCCGGAAAACACGCCGCCGCCGAGGGTGATGAGCGAATCCGGCAGCGTCACGCTTTCGAGCGCAACGCAGTCGCTGAGCGCGCCGTCCGTCAGAATGCGGACGTTCTTCAGGTCGATCGACTTGAGGTTGGAGTTGCCATCCTTGTTGTTGTAGGGGTCGCCGTTGGAGATCGGGCCGCGCACCTCGAGCACGTCGTCGGGCAAAACCACGTGCGCCGTCCTGCCGACGCTAAGGCCCTTCAGCGTCGTATTGCCCTTCGGGATGGTCAGATTCTTGATCTGGTAACAGCCGGAAAAGCAGCTCTCCTCCAGAACCGCCGTCGTCGGCAGCTTGAGGTCGGTCAGATGGGCAAATTTGCGGAGATTGATGTAATGGACGCTCTCCGGCACGGTGAGCGCGGTGATGCCGCATTCGTCCGAGACGCCTTCGGGCGTGATGATGAGCGACTCCAGCCCGTCGGGCAGGATCAGCTCGTTCACGCCGTCCAGATCGTCCTGCTCGATGCGCACCATTCTTGTGCCGGGACGGACGGTCAGCTTGGAGGGATATTTTTGCCCCTTGCAGCCGAGGAACACGCTGCCGCAGTACAGCTCCGTGCCGTCGGCAAGCCCCTCATACCACTTTGAGGTATAGATGCTGGAGTCTTCCATATCGGTCAGCGACTTGGGGAAGGTGAAGCGCTCGATGTTCTCGCAGTCGTAAAACGCCCGCTCCTCCAGCGTGGTCAGCCCCTCGGGCAGGACAAGGTTCGTCAGCCCCTCACAGTCGTTGAAGCCGCCCTCGCCGATGACCTTCAGCCCCTTGTTCAGCTTGACGGAGGTCATGCCGGTGCAGTTGCAAAACGCGTTGTCGTCAATGCGCTCGACGCTGCCGGGGATGTCCACAGAGGTCAGGGAGGTGCACTCATAGAACGCCGCCGCGCCGATCCGCTTGACGCTCGACGGGATGGTCACGCCGGTGATGTCCGACCGCCAGAACGCCGACGCGCCGATGACCTTCACGGTGTCAGGGATGACGGGCATCTTGCTCGTGCCCCTGTAGTCCAAGAGCTGCCCCTGCCAGATGAAGAAGTCCGAGGCGCTGTCGTCATACAGCCACTGCTGGTGCAGCTCTCTGAGCTTTCCGGCAAAGGCGCCGACGCTGTAGCCGCTCTTCTCGCCGAACGCGCCGCCATGCAGGAGGGTGTTCTCGCCGCGGATGGTGATCTCGTTGAGATTCGAGCAGGAGGCAAACGCGCCTCCGCCAATCTCCGTCACGCCGGCGGGAATGTCGATCTTTTGCAGGTAGTAGTTGTGGTAAAACGCATTTTTGCCGATGGTCTTCAGGCTCTGCGGCAGGACGATCTCGCGCAGCTCAAAGTGGGTCTTCGCTGACCAGTCGTCGCCATCGTAGAATGCACCGTCTGCGATGTACGTCACCGTTTCGGGCAGGACAACCTTGCGGACAAAGATATTGGGGTTGCTGTAGCCCTCCTCGTTGTGGAAGCTTTGGATGCCCACGACGGTATAGCCGTCGATGGTCGAGGGGACGGTGACCTCCGCCTCGTAGCCGTAGTAAGCGGTGATCTCAATGGTCGTTGGTGAGACGAATGCGTAGGTAAAGCCGTAGTCCGCGTCGCCGGGCAGCTTTTCCTCGCCGGGGATGCCCGCCGCATTCACCGCCGGAAGCAGGGAAAGCGTCAGGGACAGGGTGAGCAGCAGGGACAAAATAATCCGTTTCATGATACTACAGATCCTTTCTGCATGATTTTCGTTCCTGACCGGTAATCCGAAAGCAGCCGGTCGAAAAGGTCCTGCCGGGATTTTGGCTCGGTTAGGTTCTTCGATAGTTCGATGGTCTGATTCTTTTTTACTATATCATAGACGCCACCGTTTTTGAAAAGTCTTTCATTTTTGTCATTGACATTTCGGAAACCCATGTACTATGATAACGTTGTCAAACGGTCAAAACCTGCCCAGTCAAAAGCTACGGACGGACGAAATGCGTGAAGGGAAGGTATCCTCTATGAGATTTTCCGAGAAACTCAACGAATGGATGGAGCTGGCAGACTGTACCGCAAAGGAGCTGTCTGAGGCATGCGGTCTGTCTGCCGCAACGCTGAGCCGCTTTCGCTCCGGGGAACGCACTCCCGATCAGGAGGGTCTTAAGCTCCTGCTTCAGGGCCTTTGCTCCATCGCCGCATGTAAGGGAAAGCAGCTTTCACCGGACTCGCTCTATGCGCAGTGCACAGACTGCATGGATCTGCAGCGGTCCGACCCGGAGGCACTGCGTACAAAGATCAACCGGCTTCTGACCGTTCTGCATATTTCTTCGGCGGAGCTGGCGAAGGCTATTTCCTATGACCCTTCCTTTCTTTCCCGCATTCGCAGCGGGCAGCGGGCGCCTGCCGATCCCAAGCGCTTTGCTGCCGATGTTGCAAGGTTTGTTGTCCGCCGGTTTGATGGGGAAAGCGGTCGTTCGGCCGTAGCGCATATGCTCTGCGTTCCGTTCGGCTCTCTCTCCGGCGAGGCTGAATATTTTCGTGCCGTCGCAGACTGGCTTATGGGCAGCGCTGCGGCAGAAGACACGGAGAGCTCCTCTGTTTCCGCCTTCCTGAACGCAATGAACAGCTTTGATCTGAATGAGTACATCCGGGCGATTCACTTCGACGAGCTATGTGTTCCCAACGTGCCGTTTCTCCTCCAGACTGCCAGAACCTATCACGGCCTGGAGGAGATGAAAAAGGGAGAATTGGACTTTTTCAAGGCGACCGTCCTTTCCAAATCGACTGAGCCTGTATTCCTCTACAGTGATATGCCGATGGAGGATATGGCAGCTGATCTGGATTTTTCCAAGAAATATATGCTCGGACTGGCCCTCCTGCTGAAAAAGGGCCTGCATCTGAACATCATTCACAGCCTCAACCGTCCGTTTCAGGAGATGATGCTGGGATTGGAAAGCCACATCCCGCTCTATATGACCGGGCAGATCTCTCCTTACTATCTTCAGAGCGCACCGAACACTGTTTTTTGCCACTTTCTGAAGGTTTCCGGCTCCGCCGCGCTTTCGGGCGAGTGTATTGCAGGCTGTCATGAAGACGGAATGTATCGCCTTTCAAGGGGAAAGCGTGATCTGGCCTATTACCGGAAGCGTGCAGATGATCTGCTGCAGAAAGCGAAGCCCCTGATGGACATTTATCGAGAGACGTCGCAAAATGAACTGAATGCCTTTCTGGTGGCAGACAGCGAAACCGCCGGGAACCGTCGAAATCTTCTGTCTGCACCGCCTATCTATACGGCAACGCCCGAATTTCTGACGGCATTTCTGACAGTTCGCCACATACCGGAGGCGGAGCAGCGGAAAATTCTTTCTTTTGCAGAACAGCAGCGCATCCTCTTCCTCCGCGTGCTGCAGGACAATCATGTCAGGGATGAACTTCCACTGCTGACACAAGCTGAATTCGAGGAGACCTCCGTCTCTCTTCCGGTTTCCGGCCTGTTTCCGGAGCACGATTTTCTCTATAGCTATAAGGAATATCTGGAGCATCTCCGTCTGACGGAAAATTTTGAAAAGTGCCAGCCGAACTATTCCCTGGAATTGGTGCATTTTCAGCCGTTCAGCAATCTCAATATCCTGATTCACGAAGGAAAATGGGCAATGGTATCAAAGAACAAAGCGCCGTGCATTCATTTCGTCATTCGCCACCCCAAGCTGCGCCGTGCAATAGAACGCTTTATTCCTCCGATCATAGAGTGCGAATAAGCCACGGTGCGCGGGTACATCGGGCGGCATTACGTCATTGCATTTCTTTCCTCCAAAATTGGGGGCCGCGCAGGTTCTCCGATAACCTGCCTTATCCTTGACAATGCTGTGGCGTATCTGCATCCGTTTCATGTCTTTTACTCCGCATCCAGCGGCTTTGTGATGCCCGTCCGCCGCTCCCTGGACAGTCCGCCTGCCAGCACGGTGTCCGCTCCGGTAAAGCGCGCCCGCCGGATGACGCCCTCGCCGTATTTTTCGCGCAGGGCATCCACGGTCCCATCCAGGATCGCCTTGCGGGCATACTGCTGCGCGCCGCCCACGGCAAACAGGTCAAGCTGGCGCGGCTGCGGCTCCTCCAGCCTTGTGGCCTGCACGCCGAGCTGGCGCAGCGGCGTCTGCCCGTCCCATGCCTCGGCAAAGACCCGGCAGGCGCAGCGGAACAGCTCCTCCGTCCCGTGCACGGCCTCCCGCAGCATCGTCTGGTGAGAAAACGTGACGAAATCCGCGCTCCGCAGGCTCACGGAAATGCACCGCGCCGCCTTGCCGTCCCGCCGCAGGCGCATGGCGACCGTTTCGCAGAGCGACAGCAGCACGCGCTGCACCCCTGCCTCCGTTGTGACATCGGCGGGCAGTGTTGTGGAATTGCCATAGCCCTTGTTCGCCTCCGGCTGCGGCAGTAGCTCCTCGCTGCACCGGCCGTTTGCCGAGTGCCACAGTGCCAGTCCCGGCTTGTTCAGATAGCGCAGCAGCAGCTCCGGATCAGCCTGCGCCAGCTCGCCGATCGTGTGGATGCCGATGCGGTTGAGCCGGCGCTCCGTGGCAGGTCCGAGCATGAACAGCTCCCGCACCGGCAGCGGCCAGAGCTTCTGCGGCACCTCCTCCGGGAACAGCGTGTGGACCTTGTCCGGCTTTTCAAAGTCGCCCGCCATTTTGGCCAGCAGCTTATTGGACGAGATGCCGATATTCACCGTAAAGCCCAGCTCCTCGCGGATGCGTGTGCGCAGCAGCTCCGCCGCCGCGACCGGCGAGCCATAAAGCCCCTCCGTGCCGCTCAGGTCGGCCCACGCCTCGTCGATGGAATACTGCTCCACGACCGGCGCGAATTCCCGCAGCAGGGCGACGAAGCGCCGCGAGGCCTCTACATACAGCGCATAGTCCGGCGGCACGAGCTTCAGCCCCGGACATTTTTGCTGCGCCAGAAAGATCTGCTCGCCTGTTTTCACGCCGCATTTTTTCGCCGGGATGCTCTTGGCCAGGATGATGCCGTGCCGCTCTGCGCGCTCCCCGGCCACGGCGGAGGGAATGTCGCGCAGGTCCTCCTGTTCGCCCAGCACCCGCACGCGGTAAGCCGCCGACCACGACAGGAACGCGCTGTTCACATCCACATGAAAGATCACCCGGGGCATCCGTACACCACCCGGAAAAGTGTCCAGCGATGCGTCCGCACGGTATAGCGCAGCTCCAGAAGCGCCTCCTGCTGCCCCAGCTGCGTCTTGCAGAGGTACTGGATTGCCTCCACCCCGGCATAGGAGATGGGCCGGGAGCAGACGACCTGCCGGATCGGGACGGTGCGCAGCATATGCTCGCCGTCCTCCATGCGGAAGCGGATCGGCGTCAGCGCTCCGTCCGCCGCGCAGACGGAGATCATTTCGATCTGCCGGTTCACGATATCCTCCATGCGCTCACCTCCGCTTGTTTCTGCTCTCATTATATCAAACATTTGTTCGTAAATCAAGGCAGAAATCCATGGGGAAGAATTTGCATTTTGCGGGAAATTCTGCTAAAATAACGATGGAAAAGAATACGCGGATGTCCCGGTCACGTTTTCGCCAAAGGCTGCCTGCTATCCAACCTCGCCCTGTGAGATCGCTGTGTCGCTTCGCTCCTCGCAATGACACGTCAGGATAATGCAACGGGTGCCCTTCTGCCATTGAATGTTCCCCTACCGGGCGCTCACCGCCGCACACCGGCTCTCGGTCTTTCCCATTTATATCGAAATCCTTCCTGGAGGAACCTATGCTGAACTATCGCTGTCTCGTGCTCGATCACGACGATACCGTCGTGCGCAGCGAGGAGACCGTTAATTATCCCAGCTTTCTCGAAGCCCTGAAGGTGCTTTGCCCCGGCAGGACCATCACGCGAGAGGAATTCACCCGCTGGTGCTTCTCCCCCGGCTTTTCCGCCCTTTGCAGTGACTATATCGGCCTGACGCCCGAGGAGATCGACGTGCAGTACGACATGTGGCGAAGCTATGTCGCCACACATATCCCGCCTCCCTATGACGGCCTGCGCCCCATCCTGACGCGCTGGAAGCAGGAGGGCGGCCTGCTGTGCGTCTCGTCGCACTCCGCGCGTGAAAACATCCTGCGCGATTACCGGCTGCACTTCGATCTGGAGCCGGATCAGATTTTCGACTGGGACCTCGGCGAGGACCGCCGCAAGCCATCGCCCTACGCCCTGCAGGAGATCATGCGGCTGTATGACCTGCGTCCGGATGAGCTATTGATGGTGGATGATCTCAAGCCCGGCTATGACATGGCCCACGCCTGCGGCGCGCCGTTCGCCTGCGCGGGCTGGTCGCACGACGACCCCGAGATCCGCGCTTTTCTGCGCCGCTTCAGCGATTTTTATCTCGAGACCGTGCAGGAGCTCGAGCCGCTGCTGTTTGGCGCTTGACAAATATGATATAATAGAAAATAACAGGAAAGCGGGGTGAACAGATGGAGAAGACCGGCGTCAAGATCGTTGCCAAAAATTCAAAGGCGTTTCATGAATATTTCGTCGAGGAGCGCTTCGAGGCGGGCATTGAGCTGTTCGGCACGGAGGTCAAGTCCATCCGGCTTGGCACCCTGAACCTCAAGGACGCCTGGTGCAGCGTGAAGGACGGAGAGCTCTGGGTGCGGCAGATGCATATCAGCCCCTATGAAAAGGGCAACATCTTCAATAAGGACCCTATCCGCCCGCGCCGCCTGCTCATGCACAAGCGTGAGATCCAGCGGCTGGCCTCCAAGGTCCAGCTCGACGGCTACGCCATCGTTCCGCTCTCCGTTTATCTGAAAAACTCCCGCGTCAAGGTCGAGGTCGCGCTGTGCAAGGGCAAAAAGCTCTATGACAAGCGGCAGGACGCCGCCAATAAGGACGCGCGCCGTCAGATTGACCGCGCGATGAAAGAAAGGAATCACTGACCATGGAAAATCCTGTTGTGACCATTGAAATGGAAAATGGCGGCATCATCACCGCCGAGCTCTACCCGGATGTCGCGCCGCAGTCGGTCTATAACTTCATCTCGCTGGCAAACAGCGGCTTTTATGACGGCCTCATCTTCCATCGCGTCATTCCCGGCTTCATGATCCAGGGCGGCTGCCCCGAGGGCACCGGCATGGGCGGTCCCGGCTACTGCATCAAGGGCGAGTTCCTGTTCAACGGCGTGGACAATAAGCTGAAGCATAAGCGCGGCGTGCTGTCCATGGCGCGCGCGCAGTCTCCGAACTCCGCCGGTTCGCAGTTCTTCATCATGCATCAGGACGCGCCGCATCTCGATAAGCAGTATGCTGCGTTCGGCAAGGTGCTCTCCGGCATGGAGGTCGTTGACGCCATCTGCCAGGTCAAGACGGACCGCAATGACCGCCCGGAGACCGAGCAGAAGATGAAGTCCGTCCGCGTCGATACGAAGGGCGAGACCTATCCGGAGCCGAAGAAGCTCAAAGATCCCTACGGCAGATTTTAATTTGTAAGCTTTCGCAGGAGGCAGGCTCTCCCCTGCCTCCCGCGCAGCCCATATTTTCTCGATCCGGGGGCGTACCGGTTTCGACGGGGGTAGTGAGGCTGGAATAGCGGGCCGTGGCGCCTGGCCACGATAAAACGGGCAACTTTTTAAAATTAACTGACAACAATCAGTACGCACTGGCTGCCTAATTAGGCGCCCATCTGCCCCGGAAGGTCCACGAGCCGGGCTCGGGTGTGATTTGAGTGGAGACCGTGCGTGCGGTAAGCTTTGCCCGCACCATGCATCATGAAGCTACCAAATCCGGCAGGGTGTCCGTTCCCGTCCGGATGAGGGAATGTAAATAACGGACTGCGCCCGGAGAAGTTCCAGTCAAGTTGCTTTCGGACGGGAGTTCGACTCTCCCCGCCTCCACCAAACAAGGTTCGGACGAACACCTATTTCTTCAGCGGCGGCTTTGCCGTGAAATGTTCGCTCTGATCCACAACAGAAAAGCGCCGTCTTGGGAGTGATCCCGAGACGGCGCTTTTTCTCGCTATTCATACAAAGCGAAGCCCGTCTCGGCAGAGAGACGGGCTTCGGTGCGCCACGCGGATTACGTTGGGATGTTTTCAGCGCACGACTCGACCGGAGCCGTCGCCGCTGATCAGCTGATACACCTCATCCGGCGTAGAAAGGTTGAAGTCAAATTCAATCGAGTGCTTCAGGCAGGAGGCACCGAAGCCGTCACCGAGACCGCCGCATCCGTCACCGATGCACAAACTGCCTTCACCTTTACCGACAGCGGCATCACCGTAGAAGGCAGCAGCGACGGCTACGAGTGCAACGGTACGGTGCTGACGATCGATGCCGCTGGTACTTACCTGCTCTCCGGTTCGTGTACGGACGGCTCAGTTAAAATTAAGAAGGGCACAACCGGTGTGAGGCTGATCCTGAGCGGTCTGAGCCTGACAAGCGCCGACACTGCGCCGATCACCTGCAACAAATCGAGCGAAGCCGTCATCGTCGCCGCAGATGGAACGGAAAATGTCCTGACCGACGCCGCCGCGAACAATGATGAATCGAATTCCGGCAACGAAATCGCCGAAAATGCCGTCATCAAATGCAAGGACGGCTCGGCCGTCACCCTCTGCGGCGCCGGGACGCTGACACTCAACGCCTACGGCAAAAACGGCATCAAGTCCGGCGCGACCACCGCAGAGGAAGGCGAAGCCTCCCTCACCATCCGCGAGTTGACGCTGAACATCAATGCCTCCGTCAATGACGCAATCAATGCCGAGCAGTATCTCGCCGTCGAAAGCGGCACGCTGAACCTCGCTACCGCAGACGTTGCGCTGCACTGCGATCTGATCATGGACATCGGCGCAGAAGGAACGGATGGTCCGACGATTGCCATTGCAGAGGTCTGCGAGGGCATCGAGGCCGCGGTGCTGAGCATCCGCTCAGGCGATATCAGCATTGTCTGCACGGACGATTGCCTGAACGCAGCAAATTCCGATCTTGCAAACTATGATTTCGCCATCAATATCTCCGGCGGCAATGTGACCGTATGGAGCGGCGGCAATGCCGACAACCAGCCCCTCGATGCCGACGGCACCATCGCCATCACTGGCGGCAGCGCCGGGATGGGCATGAATCTCAGCACCACGCAGGCCTACGTCACCTTCGGCTCTGCCGGGATAAGTGGCATGGGCAATATGGGCGGCCAGCCCAAGAGCGATTCCCAAGCGAGCGGCAATTTCCGGCCGAGTGATGATTTCCGGCACGGTGACATGACCTCCAACAATTCCATGTCCTCCGGTGGCAGCGCACCGTCCGACGGCTTCGGTGCTTCGCTGATCTCCGCCGGCAGCATCATGACCATTCTCGACCCCTCCGGCAGCACCGTCTACTCCGGCGAAGCGGCCTGCCGCGCCGCCTTCGTGTTCTTCTCCTCCGCTGATCTGAACACGGACAAGACCTACACGCTCTCCGCGGACAGCATTTCCGCCGCAACGGCCACCGCGCAGGCCGGCACGAGCACCGCGCAGAACGGCGGTCAGCCGGGTCAAATGCCCGGAAGCGGCTCGCAGCCCGGTCAACCGGGGGAAGGGCAGCAGCCCGGCGGCGATCCACCGGCCATGCCCGGCAGCGACAACAGCTCCGGTAACGCAATATAATCAAAGCGTGCCCGTCAAAAACTGGTGTCAGAAAAAACGATTGGTGTCAGGCACATTGCCTGACACCAATCGTTTGCTTACAGCCACCCCTGTGAGGAGGCTCAGAGGGTGTACTGCGGATAGGTTTTTTTAAACAGGGCGTCGATAGGCTTCTTCTCCGTTGCGTCAAAGCCGGAGGTACGTGTGACGCAAATGGCCGAGGCACACTGTGCATAGCAGACCGACTTTTCAAGGCTCCAGTCCTGCGCCAGCGAGGCCAGCAGCGCACCGGCAAAGGTGTCGCCCGCGCCGCCGGTATCAACCGCCTTCATAGGAATGCCGGGGAAATAACGTTTTTCCTTGTGGGTGACCAAAACCGTGCCCTTTTCGCCGAGGGTGATGATGACTGCCTCGCGCACGCCCTTGTCCAGCAGCACCTGCGCCGCAGCATAGGCCGTTTCGGTGTCTGTCACGGGAAGGCCGGTCAGCGACTGTGCCTCGCACTCGTTCGGCTTGATGATGGAGATATAGGGATACAGCGTCTCGTCGATCGGCGCGACCGGCGCGGGGTCGAGCATCGTCCGCACGCCAAGCGAGGCCGCAACGCGGATGGCATGGTCGACTGTTTTAAGCGGTATCTCCAGCTGCGCGCCGAGAATTTTTGCACCGCGGATGGTTTCGTAGAGATAGTCGACGTCGCTGCAGGTGACCTGCCCGTTTGCACCGGGCACAACGACAATTTTGTTTTGCCCTGCTTCGTCAAGGAAAATACCCGCACTGCCGGTCGGCGTTGTCTCATCGAGGTAGACAAAGTCCGTGTGGATGCCGAGGTCGGCATACATCTGCTTTTGCGCGCGGCCGTGCGCATCGTTACCCAGCCGCTCCAGCAGGAACACGTCACCGCCGAGCTTCTTCGCAACAACGGCCTGTCCCGAGCCCTTGCCGCCGACGACGATGTGATAATCGTCGCCGATCAGCGTCTCACCGCGGGCAGGCAGCTCCGGCGAGGTGAAGACGTGGCAAACGCTGCAGCTCCCAAGCACCACAACTCGGTTGTTCATCTGTCTTCCCTCCCGTCAGATGAGCTTCATTTCCTGAAGCCCCGCTTTGATGATTGCCTTCTGTTCGTCCGTTACGTACGTCATGTTGTGCGGCATTCTCGTCCCATGGAAGGGCATGTCCAGAAGCTCGCAGGCATAGAAATAGCCGTTCATGTCCGACGCAGTCTTCAGGAGCTTACGCACCTTCATAGAAAATTTCTGCGCCTGCATTGCGCCAATGGGGTCGTCGTTGTACCACGCGTCGGTGATGGCAAGGATGACCTTCGGGAAGGGCACGGACGTGGCCGAGATCACACCCACGCCGCCGACGGCCAACATCGGCAGCGTCAGCGCATCGCTGCCCGCGATACACTGGAAGTCCGGATAGTTCACCTGCAGCAGAAGATCCTGCAATGCGGAGATGTTCTGCGTGCTATCCTTGTAGCCCAGGACGTTCGGGTGGGCGTTGGCAATCCGTGCAACCGTCCGCGGCGACATGGTATTGCCGGTTTGGGGGACATTATAAATATACGTCGGATAGTCCTCCGGGATGACCTCGTCAAAGAATTCCACCAGTGCCTGCTCGGTGTACGGGAAGACCGACGGCTGCGAGATGCAAACCGCGTCCACGCCGATGTCCATATAATCCTGCACAAGCTGCTTGGCGTTTTTGATGGAGTCCTCCATAACGTTCATCATGACCGGAACGCGGCCGGCCGCAGCGTTGCACAGCTCCTCGCCGACACGGCGCTTTTCCTCCATGGTCAGCAGGTACGTCTGCGTCGAAAGTCCTCCCATAAACAGGCCGTCGATGCCGTTTTTGATCTGAAACTCCACCATTTTCCGCACAGGGCCGAAATCCAGCTCCTGATTGGGCTGATACGCGACCATGATCTCGCTGATACTTCCGTCAAATTTTTTCTTTCTCATACGAATTTCCTTTCATTTCGTCGGGCGGTCAACACAGCCATAGTAAAATACGGCTCTGTTCGCCGGGTCAAGGCGCAGCGTCACATTCGGGGTAAGCTCGATGGCCTCGCCCGCCTTGTTCTTCGCGCGCCATGTGATCTCCGAGAAGATCACGATCGCGTCCGCCTCCTCAGTGACCTTGATGCTGTGAATGCAGTGCTCCCCGCAAAAGTCGCGGCACTGGGCGGCATACCACCGCTCAAACCCGGCCATATCCAGCGGGTTGTTCGGAAAATCGACCACAAGCCCCTCGCCCACGGTCAGTCTGGCCAGCTCGGAAAACGGCGCCTTGCCGTCGATCTTGCGATACCAGTCACGCAGAAACGCTTCACCGAAGGCCGTTGTCTCTGTCATATTGTTCATTGCTCTGCACCTCTTTTTTAGCTGTCCTCGGGAGAGAACGGAATGGTCATGGCCTCTGGGCCGGTCACGCCCTTCTTGCGGTTGGCGATGGATACGATGACCAAAACGATCACCGTGGCCAAATAAGGCAGCATTTTCAGCAGCACCGGAGAAACTGCGATGCTGATGGCCTGCAGCTGGTAGGCCAGCGCCTCCATGCCGCCGAAAACATAGGCCGTGATCATCGCCGCCGAGGGCTTCCACATGGCGCAGGTCACGATGGCCAGAGCGATCCAGCCGCGGCCGCCGGTCATGTTCTCCGTCCACGTCGGGATCGTGCTGAGGATCAGGAAGGAGCCGCCGATGCCGGCCAGAAGGCCGCCGATCATGACATAAATATACCGCGTCCGGTTCACGTTCACGCCGGTCGAGTACGCCGCCGAGGGATTTTCACCGCAGGCGCGCATCTTCAGGCCGATCTGTGTGCGGAACATAACAAAGCTCAGGACAATGACCAGAGCATACGAAAGATAGACCAGCAGATTCTGGTTGAAGAAGATCTCGCCGAGATATGGAATGTCCGCCAGCAGCGGGATGCGGATGTTTTCCAGCACCTTGGGCGCGGCAATGCCGTTGTAGTCCTTGCCGACAAAGGCGCTGAAGCCCGCAGCAAAGATGTTCAGCGCAAGGCCGCAGATGACCTGATGCACTCTGCAGGTAATGGACAGAAACGCATGGATGAGCGCCAGCAGCGCGGCGCAGACGCCGCCCACGAGCACCGCCACAAAAAGGCTGCCCGAGGCGATGAGGGAAATAAACGCCGTGACTGCGCCGAAGAGCATCATGCCGTCAAGGCCGAGGTTCAGCACACCGGCGCGCTGGTTCATGATCTCGCCCAGCGCCGTCAGGAGCAGCGGCGTGCCCTGCGCGACCGCAGCGGTCAGCGTGGCACGAAGGATGATATCAATCATTGCCGAGCCTCCTTTCCTTACGGACGATGCGATATTTGGTGAACATGCCGCCTGCTGCGACAAAAATCAAAATGGAGCCTTGGATCATCTGCACCGTCGAGACCGGCAGCCCGAGCTTTTGGATGGTATTGCCGCCCACCAGCAGACCGCCGAACAGGAACGACACCACGACGGCGGCCAGCGGATGGCACTGCGCCAGATACGCGATGGTCATACCAGACGAGCCGAGCTGCGAGGCAAAATTTGCCTGCAGGCGGTGTGTGATGCCGCAAATCTCAACCATGCCCGCAACGCCGGCGATACCGGCACTGAGGAACATCACCAGCAGGATGTTCCGGTTGACGGACATGCCTGCATAACGTGCGACCTTTTCCTTTGCGCCGATGAGCTTGATTTCAAAGCCCCAACGCGTTTTATAGATAACAAACCACAAAGCCAGCGCAATCGCAAGGCCGATGATCAGGCCGGTGTGGATGCGCGTGCCGAAAAAGGTTGTCAGCTCGCCCGCAGACGGGATCTTTCTCGTGCGCGGGAAGGCAAAGCCTGTCGGGTCCTTCCACGGCCCCTGAATGAGCCATGCCACAAAGAATGTCGCTACATAGTTCAGCATCAGACAGGTGATGAGCTCGTTGACCTTCCATTTTACCTTCAAAATGGCCGGAATGAGGCCGTAAATGCCCGCGCAGATAAACGCCGCAAGGAACGCCAACAGCACGGTTACAAACCGGCTGCACCCGTTAAGATGCAGGACGACATAGGTCGCCGCAGCCGCACCGATGTGCAGCTGGCCCTCGCCGCCCGCGTTCCAGATCTGCATTTTAAACGCAAAGGCAACACCGACGGAGATGATCATCAGCGGGATCATCTTGACGACCGTCTCGCTCAGGCCGTAGGCCGAGCCAAACGCGCCCTCGAACATGACCGAGTAGACCTCGATGGGAGATTCTCCGGAAATCAGCAAAAAGATTGCCGAGAACAGGAAGCCTGCAACAATGGAGGCAAGCGGAACGGCAAGCTTCGTCCAAAACGGGACACTCAGCCGCTTTTCCAGTGTCAGATATCGTTGTTTACGCATTCGGCTCACCGTCCATTCTTGCGGCGCCGGACATGGCCAGGCCGATGGTCTCCAGATTGACCCGGCTGATCGGTACGATGCCCATAAATTCGCCCTCATACATCACCGCAACACGGTCGCAGAGCTGGAAGATCTCGTCCAAGTCCTCCGACACCAGCAAAACGCCCGCTCCGCGGTTCTTTTCGTTGACCAAAATTTTGTGGATACTCTCCGTTGCCTTGATGTCCAAGCCGCGCACCGGGTAGCTGGCCAGAATCACGTCCGGCTTGCTCGCAGTCTCGCGCGCAAGAATCAGCTTCTGTGCATTGCCGCCGGACATGCTTTGCACGAGGCTCTTCGTCCCGCCGACCTTGATTTCGAACTTGTCGATGAATTCCTCAGCCTGCTTGTTCAGCTTTTTATAGTCGACGATGCCGCCCTTGGAGAATTCCGGCAAACGGTAAGACTTGATGCTCGCGTTTTCCGCAACGCTCAGCTCTCGCACCGAGGCAAAGCCGTAGCGATCCTCGGGGATAAACGCCAGCCCGTCGGAGATGCGCTGGCGCACCGTTGTTTTCGTGATATTCTTCTCCTTGAAGGTGATCGTCCCGCCGGCAGCGGCGCGCAGGCCGGACAGCGCCTCCATCAGCTCCTTTTGTCCGTTGCCGGAAACACCAGCAATGCCCAGAATTTCGCCCGCATACAGGCTAAAGCTGAGCTTCCTCACCGCCTCGAGCTTTTTGTCATTTAAAACGGTCAGGTTCTCCACGCGCAGCAGCTCGCGGTCGGTCGTCGTATCGGTCGTGTTTCGGCGTCCCATCGAGATTTCGCGGCCGACCATCAGCTTGGCCAGCTCCTTTTCGTCGGTCTCGGCCTTAGTCAGCGTTCTGACAAGGCAACCGTCGCGCAGGATGGTAATCCGGTCGGCGTAGTCCATGACCTCGTTCATCTTGTGCGTAATAAAGATCACGGTACAGCCGCTGTCGGTCATTTTACGGAGCGTAAGGAACAGCTCCTGCACCTCCTGCGCCGTCAGCACGGCCGTCGGCTCGTCCAAAATCAGGATGTTTGCATTGCGGTACAGCACCTTCAGGATTTCTACCCGCTGCTGCTCGCCGATCGACAGCTGCCACGTCAGCGCGCCGGGATCAATCTCGATGCAATAGCGCTCGGAAAGCGCCTTTACCCGCGCCTCCAGTTTTTTCTTGTTGATGACCTTGACATGGTCGTCGCCCAAAACGATGTTTTCTGCCACGGAAAACGGCTTTACCAGCTTAAAATGCTGATAGATCATGCCGATTCCGTGCTGGAGCGCATCCTTCGGCGTACGGATCATGACTGGCTTGCCGTTGATACAGATCTCCCCCGCATCGGGCTGTAGCACGCCGGTCAGGATGCTCATCAGCGTACTCTTTCCCGCACCGTTCTCGCCAAGCAGAGCGTGAATTTCGCCGCGGTAGGCGGTGAAGTCCACATTATCATTGGCGAGGCAGGACGGAAACTGTTTGCGGATCCCCCGCATTTGCACAGTTGCTTCTGCCATTGTCTTCTCCCTTTCTGATAAAAGTCGGGATTTTCATCCCGACTTTTATCGTTATTGCTTCCTGCTGCGCAGCCTCAGTCGGCCGGCTTGTCCGCCCAGTTGTCAATGACGTTCGGGAGGAACCACTGCATGGCGTTGGCGTCCTCGGTGGAGAGCACCTCGCCCTCAGCAACGCGCAGCTTGCCGGTATTGTCATAGAGCGGGCCGGCAAAGACCTCAAAGCCCTCACGCAGACGCTTCTCGGCATCGGCCACGAGGTCGCGGACGTCCTGCGGCACCTTGTCGCTGAACTCAGCCAGCGAGATTGCGCCGTCGTTGATGTCCAGCTCGCACCACTTGCCAACGAAGGTTCCGTTGCGGACAGCCTCAACCTGCTCAGCCATCCACGGGCCCCACGTCCAGCAGTTGGAGGTCAGCTGCTGCGTCGGCGCAAACTCGCGCATATCGACAGAGCTGCCGATGAACATCACGCCGCGGGATTCACAGACCTGCGCAACTGCGGAGGAGCTCAGGTCAATGCAAATCAGGTCGCAGCCCTGATCGATCAGGGTGTTGGCGCAGACTGCCTCAGTGGTGGGATCATTGAAGGAGTTTGCCCACAGGGTAACGATCTCCGCATCGGGGTTGGCCTCGGCAACACCGACAGCAAAGCCATTGAGCTGCTTGATGGGGTCAGGGAACGGAATACTGGAAACGTAGCCGATCTTATTGACCTTCGTCATCTTGCCGGCGAGGAGGCCGGTCATATAGCGGCCCTGCTCGAGCTTGGCAATATAGACGGACATGTTCTTCGCCGTCTCGTAGCCGGAGCCATTGATGAAGGTAACATCGGGATATTCCTCAGCCAGGGACAGCATGTAGTCCACATAGTCAAAGGAGGTACCGACAATGATCTCGCAGCCGTCGTTGATATACTCTCTCATCACGCGCTCACAGTCCGCGCCGCCCGCAATGTTTTCGACCTTGTAGGTCTCGACGTTCTGACAGTTTTCTTCCAAATACAGCCGCGCGTTTTCAGACGTCTGCGCCCAGGCGTCGGTGCTGACGATTGCGCTGAACACAAAGCCGATCTTGATCAGACGGTCAGGATCCTTGCCGGAGGCAGCGGGCTCGTTGTCGCCGGTGTCGTCAGGCGTCGACGGAGTGTCGGACACAGTGTTGTTCGGCGTGTTCGGCGTCTCCGATTTGCAGCCGGTCAGCGCCAGGGAAAACAGCACCGTAACGGCAAGCAGCAATGCGATTAACTTTTTCATTCTGGGGGTCCTCCTTTTTATTTTTACAGGCTCGCGCCTATAATCACAAGGTCACTTTTTCAGCTTGTGCAGGATATACGCCGTATAGAGATAAAAAAGGTCTTCAAACACACGTGGATTCTTACCGGTGATCTCCTGAATGCGATCGAGCCGGTATTTCAGCGTGTTGCGGTGGATATAGAGCTTATTGATCACCTCGGCCTGGTTGCCGCTCTCCTTGAAAAACACCTCGAGGGTCTGCACCAGATCGTCATAGATCGGCTGGGCAAACAGCTCGTTGACCTTCGCGTCGAACTGCACCTGACGCAGGCCGGAGATTGCATAAGCAAATTCAAAGTCTCGGTAGTCATAGATCATGCTCTCGGGATAAAGACGTTTTCCGGCGAACATTGTGTTCTGTGCCGAGACGAACGCTTCGTTCAGGTTTGGCCCTGTGCGTCCGGTGGCAAAGCTCACATCGTTGAACAGCATGCTGAGATCCTTGATGATGCTCGGGTCATAGCCCTTACGCATGATGAGCACAATGCTGTTGTTGCCCAGACAGATGTAATAGTTGGAATGTGGAAGGATGCTTTCAACGGCCTTCTGCGCGCTGAGCTGGTTCCAGATCCCGTCGAGCAGGACCACACCATATTCCTGCGACACATCGATGCCGTTGCGCAGACCGCGGCGATAAAAGTCAAGGGAATACTCCCCCGGCGTGTTGAGCCACTCGCTCAAAAACTCAAAGTTGATGATGTCGCTCACCTGGCTCGTGTCCTTCAGATACGGCTGGTAGATCACGCTCTCGCCCACCGCCTTGGCAATGGAGGTCAGGCGCTTGATCTGCTCGATATCGCCGAGCATCAGCACCGCGCCGACGCAGACATCCTTGAAAAACAGCGGCGTCGCCGTCACGTTGCCGTCTACCACACGCTCGTTATAGGGCTTGCCGGAATTGGCCTGCTCAATGCACTGCTTTGCCAGCGGCGAGGTGCGGTTGATGCGCCCGGTGTCCGAGCTGGAAAGGATGACGCCGTCCTCATCGCAGAGGCTCACGCCCTCCGGAAAGATCTGCATCAGCTGCAGGACGATGCTTTTCGCCTGCGCCGTGGAAAGATAGACGTTCATGCCTGCATCCTCAGCGCACCCAGCGGATACGCGTCTCATCGAAGCGATCCTGCGGGCACAGGGGCTTTTTCGGATAGCCGACCGGAACTGCTGCGAACGGAACGTACCGATCCGGCAGTGCAAAGGCCTTGCGGATCGCATCCACGCGATCCTGCCGCGGGTACATGCCCAGCCATACCGCTCCGAGGCCCAGCTCCGTAGCGCGAATGAGGATGTTTTCTGTGCAGGCGCTGACGTCCTGCACCCACCACGGACTGTTTGCGGAGATGCGCGCCTCGTCTGCGAGCACCACGATCACCGCCGAGGCGTTCGTGCACATTTTTGCATAGGGACTGGCCTGTGCAAGCTTTTGCTTTCCCTCGTCAGAGCAGACGATCAAAAACTCCCACGGACGTTCGTTTTTCGCCGAGGGTGCCTGCATCCCCGCTGCAGCGAGCTGGCGCAGCAGCTCCTCGGGGACTGCCGTTTCCGCGTACTCACGGCAGGAACAGCGCTGCATTACCGGATTCATCATATCTGTTTTCGTCTCCTTTTCCGCCTGCAAGATGCGGAAGTTACGAGTCGGGACGGGCTTCTCACAGCCCGATACTAACACGAGTTCCCCTACATTGGCAAGCTTAATTTCGTGGTTATTCGTCATTTTGTTCAAATGCACAGTCGTTTTTCAGCTTCTGTTGTGCAGGATTTTAAATTGGCCTCTGTGAAAAAGAACAAGAGGATCCCAGCGGGATCCTCTCGCTATCCGTTTCCTCCGGTGCAGCAAAGCTGCGCTGGTGAAAATACGACCATGCCCTGATCCAAAATATTGATTACAGTACAGAAAAATATTCCAGCGCATAACGGATGCCGTCCGCCTCGCAATCGCGAGTGACAAAATCCGCAGCCGCCCGCGCGCCGTCCGTCCCTGCCTCCATCGCAACGCCGATACCGGCCGCAGTCAGCAAGCCGATGTCGTTGTCCGAATCGCCGAAGGCCATGCACTGTGCCGGCGTCAGGCCGTAGCGCGCCAGCGTCGCCACGAAGGCCTGCTGCTTCCCGCCCGCAGCGGAAAACAGATCGTGGCCGAAGGCGTGCCACTGCGTCTTGGCGCAGTGCGGCAGCAGCTCCATCGGCAGCTCCTCCGGCGGCAGGAACAGGGAAAATTTATACACCGGCTCCCGGCACAATGCGCGCAGGTCGCCGAGCTTCGGCGGCTGCGTTCGGATGTCCTCCAGCGCCTGTGCCGCCGCCGGCGTGAGACGGTTGATCGCACACTGCTTCTCGCTGACCATCCAGCAGGAAAGGCCGCGCGCCTCCACCCAGTCCAGCAGTCTTGCCAAATCGTCCGGATCGACCGGGCAGCGATAGAACACCGTTCCATCCGCATCCACACCCAGCTCTCCGTTGTTCAAAAGGTAGCCGTCAAAGTCCAGTCCGTCGATCAGGTGTCCCGCGCTGATCTCAAAGGGAGAGCGCCCCGTTGCAACAAAGCAAAGGATGCCCTTCCGCCGCAGCGCAGCCACAGACTCGAAGACCGACGCAGGAATACGCCCGCTTTTCCACGGGACGAGCGTTCCGTCAATGTCAAAAAATACCGCCTTAATCATGATTTTCTCCCGCGGCGGCAGCACCGCCGCTTTTTTGTCGTTTTTTGTGAGAAACCGACGTCATTTTATTATATCGGATGCGCCGGAGTCTGTCAAGCGCCACGGCAGCTCCGCTTTCCTCCCCTCTGCAGCGTCGCTGTATGCCGTTAGATGTCCATCCGAGCTCAGGCGGCAATTCCGGATGCTTAATGAGGAAATTCACGGGCATTGACTTCATGACGGAAGCAGTGCCGGATGAAACGACCCTGTGCAAGTTCCGCCATCTTCTGGAAGAAAACGGCCTGAACAAGCTGTTTTTTGACGCGATCAACCGGGTAATGGTGCAAACCGGGCACATGATGAAGGGCGGAACCATCGTTGATGCAACGATCATCAACGCACCCAGCTCCACCAAAAACGCGGAGAAGAAGCGCGACCCGGAAATGCACCAGACGAAAAAGGGCAATGAGTGGAAATTCGGGATGAAATGCCACATCGGTGTGGATGCTGGCAGCGGGCTGGTTCATACCATGACGGTCACTGCGGCAAATACACATGACATCACGCAGCAGCCGCGTTGATTCGCGAAGACGATATGGTGGCTATTTTGCACCGAAATTGCCTTAACTTAGCCCAAAAGCGGCTAATACACCGAATGAGGACAGAATTAACCCGATTTATTCAGAGGTTTCCTAGCAATTCTGGAGGATATATAGCATTGAGCATTGTTTCACACGCTTTGCCATATGTAGAATCTGTCCGCCAAAGGTTTGCCAAATCGGTCGGATGACCGTCATCGTCTAAAATTCCTAATGATTTTAGAAGAGAGAGAATGTTTCTAGCTGCTTGATCAGTGGCTAGTGCGAGCAGCGTTTTTAAATAGTTAACGCTTACTGTTGATGGTAAATTCTTGCTAAATTGATTTCGCATACTCCACCAATTGCTTTCAGGGATCATTGGGTAACTCGCTTTATTCTTATCTTCAGCCATACATACACCTTCAATTTAATTATATATATTGTATCACATATTCACTTGTTTTTCAAACATGTTGTGATTTTTCCAAATGTATATTGACACATTCGATTTCCGCTTATTCTCCTGCTACAATGGTTGCAGTAACCAAAGGAGGAATAGCGCATGAAGCAGAAATACTATGTAGAACTGAACCGGCAGGAATGGCGGTTTATCATTGAGGCGCTGAATCGGCTCCGTAACAAGCTGATTGCGTTGGAACGGTACACAGATGCTGTAGATGAGATATTAATCAAAGTCGCCAAGGCAAAGCCGCAGAAGTCAATGTTGTGGGGATGGAGGCGCTGATGATGGAAAAGTACATTACCGATGAACGCACTGGGCTGAAATATGAATTGGTCGGTGACTATTACCTGATTGCTGGGGAGGATGAGCCGGAGGAAGATCAGCCAATCGGGATATGGGGTCAACGGCATCTCCGCTATCTCAAGAAGCATCGCCGTGTGCGCTATGCCAACCTGCTGACCAGCGGTGAATTGTCCGTGAAATTTATGAGCGCTACGCCAGCGGCGAAACAAAAGCGGAAATTATCCGGGATCTGAAACGGCGTAGGGTCAAGACCTCCCTCGGCAAAGAATTCAGTCCCAACAGCCTAAGCCGTCTGCTCAGCAACAAACGTTATATCGGCGTCTATCTTTACAAAGGAAAGGAAACACCCGGCGGGATGCCTCGCATTCTGGATGATGACCTATTTTACCGGGTGCAATCGATGATGAACAAAAACAAAAATGCGCCGGCTCGAACTCACGGCGAGGGCGAATACCTGCTGACCACAAAGCTGTTCTGCGGACACTGCAAGGAAATGATGGTGGGCTACGGCGGCACCAGCAAGACCGGCAGGCAATATCACTACTATATGTGCAAAAACGCCCGCAGGAAAAAGTGCGGCAAGAAGATCGTCAGCAAATCCTATATCGAGGACCGTGTGGTCAACGAGTGTTTGAAAATGCTGACCGAGGAGAAGATACGGTTTATTGCCAAGAAGGTGGCTGAGGAGTGCGCTAAAAGCCCGGATAACCTGACTGCCAAGGCGCTGAAAAAGGCGATCCGAGAGGCGGACACGGCCATTGAGAATCTCTGGAAAGCCATTGAGCAGGGGCAGGCCGTGGAGATGCTGACGGATCGACTCAACAAGCGCATGGCGGAAAAGGCGGAGCTGGAGGCGCAGCTCGCCATCGAGGAAAACAAGAAGATCACGCTGACGGAGACACAGATTTTGGCCTTTCTGGACTATGTCTGCGAGATGCCCGCCGATGATGTGAACAAGCGCCGAGCCATCATCAACATCTTTGTTCATTCCATCTATCTGTATGACGACCACTTTACCCTCATCATCAACGCCAGCAAGAAGCCATTGAGCATTGACAATATCCCACTTGACGATATTGAAGAAGCTTTTGAGGGCAAAAATACCGAAACGGAGGGGTGTTCATCGTTGATGACACCCGCTCCACCAAAGGGGTATTACACGAACCTTTTTACTTTGTCGGCGGCTTTGCCGTCACAATATGGTTCAAGTAATACCGACAGAAAAGAACGGATATTCTCACTTGTTGAGAGTGTCCGTTCTTTCTTTATGTCCTGCGGATTGTCCATGGACAGTCCGTGGACAGTCTGCGGACAGTCACAGAATGCAGCTATTTTCACTTACCGTTCAGTAAGATTTTCGCAATTTTTAATTGCGGATACTGACTGTCCTTCGGTTATCGGCTTCCTGTTCCTCGCGGTAAGCTCGTAACCAACCGTAAAATGTACTCTTGGGTATGCCGGTGTCGGCGAGGATATGCGTCGACAGCTCACCGGATATAACATGGTCAATGACCGATTGCTTTTCTTCTTGGGTGTATGTTATCATATTTTCAACTCCTAATATTGAATGCATTGAAATAATTTTCGACATTTTCTGTAGGAATTGAAAGAAATGTGGAAATATGATATAGTTAGAAAAACAATCATTTTTAATTAATAAAAAGATTCACGACTTTTTATTAATTATAAGACCAACGCCGGAAAAAACGTACTTAATGGGTGAAAGCGCTTTTAGGTCTGACAAGGGAGGTGAACAACATGGATGATCTGAGAATCATAGAACTCTACTTTGAACGGGATGAGCAGGCAATCAAGGAAACGGATGCAAAGTACGGCAAGCTCTGCCACAGTATTGCCTATAACATTCTGAACAATCACGAGGATTCGGAAGAATGTGTCAACGATACATACGTGGGAGTGTGGAATGCAATTCCGCCTACAAGACCGAGTAATTTTATGTCCTTTGTCTGTAAGATTGCGAGAAACCTGTCTCTGAAGCGGTTGGAGTTTATGAAGCGTGAAAAACGGTCAGCGGATGTAATGTTGTCCCTGGATGAACTGGAATCGGTACTGCCGGATGATCGGTATGCCCCCGACGTGAGTGACGAGGACGTAGGCAAACTGGTCAGCCACTTCCTGCGCACACAAAAGGAGGACGTGCGAAATGTCTTTATCCGGAAATATTTCTACTTCGATTCTATCGGAGAAATTGCAGAGCGCTTTGGGTTTACCAAAAGTAAGGTCAATAATATGTTGTTCTACACCCGAAACAAACTAAGGGACTATCTCATTAAGGAGGGCGTTGAAATATGAAAATACCGAGATTTTCTAATGCCATCGGTAACCTCGATGAGGATCTTGTCGAGGCGGCAGCAGAATGCAAGAAAAAACAAAATCATTTGCTCAAATTGGGTTCAATAGCAGCCTGCTTTGCCGTGATCATTGTTGTAGGCGCGCTTGTTCTTCCATCGCTTTTAGGCGGCGAACCTACACCAGGAGGCACAAACGATAGGTATAAAGACATTAACATTATGGCAGACGAATCAGGAATTGTATGGCCATGGGAATATCAAACCGTTTTTGAGAAATACACTGAAGTAACAATTGACGGTATTGTATACCGAAGTCACGGTCGCCTTGTGTCTGAAGAACTCCTTGGCGATTTGATTGGAACATATACCGTATTGGGCATTGACGAAATTGAAGGAGATAGATACACTGAAAAATTTGAAGTGTATCAGTTAAAATATGCCGATAAGAGCCAGCTTGTCGCCGTGAGGATGGAAGGTAGTTGTTATACCTTCAAGAGGGATAATTATGAACCTCCGCACACGCTCGGTGAGCTCTTCAAGCTGGTAGACCTCCCAAAAGCAATTGAATTGAAGCGGTTCTCTGTAAACGGCGACAGTCCGAACAAAAAACACTATACACTGAGCAATGATGACTATGTATGGGAAGTTCTTGCCGGATGCGAAAATGCACCATTTGTTGAGGATGAGAAATGGGTTGCACATGATAGAGAGTATTACAGTTTTACGATCACATCTGAAACTCTCGGCGTATATAAAGTTGCCATGTATGTTACTGTAGATGGCTATCTGTGGACAAACGCTTTTAATTACCAATACCTCTTCAATATCGGAGAAGATGCAGCCAGTAAGATTATCAAATATGCAAAAGAGAATTCCACCGAAGCAGAGTATGAGCCGTATCAGAATACCATTGTCGGTAAGATTACGGAGATAACCGATGAGTATATTCTGTTAGACGATTCCATTCTCTGCGCCAATCCCGATGACGGAATCACGTACAAAATCCTTCTGAATGATCTGCGCATCTCCCGTTATGCAGAAAGCGGAGCTATCCGAGTGGGAGAAAATGTTCAGATAACATACGAAGGCGAAATTGACGAATCGAATACCATTGACAGTGCCATTTCCGCATCTGACGTGGTAATCTCCGGCGGGGATGTTCTTATTCCCGAATAATAAAATAAAATTCGCATATATGATTAACCGAATATAAGTTTTTGCGAGAGTTCGAAGTCATACGCAAAACTGCCGAAAATATCTTTTTCGTAGCCCATAGACATAAGTCCACCGTAATTTTGATAGAATTACGGTGGACTTTTTTGTTTTGGTAGGTTATACTTGAAATTGATAAAACAGATATGAATTTACGGGAGGACAGCGGTGTATGAAGTGCTTGGTTTTATTAGCCGGCTGCGGTCTCGGCGATGGTTCCTGCATTGAAGAAGTTATTCTGACATATGCTGCGCTTGACAGATATGGATGTGATTACACGCCCGTTGCCGAGGATATCTCCGTCCCGTCAGTCAACCACCTGACAGAGCAACTTGCAGATAACAGAAATGTTCTTTTAGAGTCCGCACGCATTGGCAGAGGACGCATGAAAAGTATTTGTGGAATTGATTTTGAGGAATACGATGCACTAATCATACCCGGCGGAATTGGTCTTCTGAACAATTATAGGGCTTCTAGCACAATAGAAGCATGCATCGCGCACTTTAGCAGCAGGAAAAAGCCTATTGCTACCATGTGTGCAGGAATCGACTTTATGCGTCGTTTCCTCGGAGGTAGTCTTTTGGAGCATGAAACAAACGTACTAACCGCCGAAAAATTCTGCTTCGATGCTGACAATAATATTTATTACACTCCTGCATTCAGAAAAACCAACAGCTGCTATACGGCAGGCTTGGGTATCGGTTCCATGATTTATGCGTTGAAGCTGCGTTTTTTGTAATTCTGTCATTACACTCCGGTCAAAAACCGAGCGCCCTCAACATAAGTCCACCGTAATTTTGATAGAATTACGGCGGACTTTTTCTATGCCCGAAAACCGCTTGAAATAAGGCTTTTCAGATGTTTCAGCACATAAGCGAACCCCGCTGCAGAACAATTCTGCAGCGGGGTTCTGTGCGTTTTATGGGGATTGCGGCTTCCTGTGCCGTTGTAATCGTTAAAAAGCCGAGTATTCGTTGAACTGCTGATGGTAATCGTTAAACGGCAGAATAAGTAAAATCACTCATTATCGGCCCTTTCTGATAAGGAACTTGATTTCGTGGGAGTTGATAAAGTAGTACTCTTCGTCACAGATATCGACGATTTGACTGGCGGTAGTTTTTGTATCTGATAAAACGGGATAGCATCCCGGCAACAATGACGCACTTGAAGAACTCATGACAAGTTCCTCTAATGCTTCATTTTCAAAAGTATAGACACCTGTTTCTACTGTTGATACTGTACCAGTGAGATTTCCTTGGAGCGCAGAGATGGTATCCAAAACATTGTCAATCACAATTACTGTTTTCACTTTAATTGCATACGCAGGCATTGCTTGCCAAGTGTAACGTCTCAGACGCGGCTTCTACTTTCAATAAATGCCTGTGGCTGCACAAGCAGAAAATCAAATCCCATCATTCTTC
>ERZ809296.1375-NODE-1375-length-29079-cov-34.348780_pt1 | contig 29079 bp, 20 predicted proteins | sample MGYA00520511_ERZ809296 | MGnify/ENA primary metagenome ERZ809296 (study PRJEB31576, sample SAMEA3212662) | Homo sapiens | biome: human-gut; feature: human gut; material: fecal | place: Sweden | collected 2012 ... | reverse complement strand
AACACTGAATAAAGCTTGTGCGTAAGATGCGTCGTCAGATTTTTCGGCAGATTGCCTAGAAATTCCGCAGGCATACTTTCGTATGGCAAGGGATTTCTGGGCAATATGACGGAAAATCTGCAAGCAGATTGCGTACAAAGCCGTCAGGCGGGCTTTATTCAGTGTTTCCTTAGCCCAAAACAACTTCAATTTCGTTCTTGTCAGCCAGTGCGTCAGCCGGTACATAGTCGCCGTCCAGTGCCTTGCCGTTCAGTGTCAGGGAAGCCACGCCGCTTTGTACGTGGTTCGGGTTCTTGACCGTGATAGACAGCTGCTTGCCGCGGAACAGTTTTTCCATGGTGAAGCCGTCCCATGCTGCCGGAATCGACGGGCAGATGTGCAGACCGTCAGCGTCCGGACGCATGCCGCAGATACCCTCTACGCAGCCAACCATAACGGTGGAAGCGGTACCAGTCAGCCAGTGTACGTGAGAACGTCCTGCATACGGGGAAGCGGTGGACTCGGTGAACTGACCGTGTACATACGGTTCCAGTACACGCTGTTCTGCCTTGTCGTTCATGGAAGCCGGAGAACTTTCCTCGAAGTAGCGGAATGCATCGTCACCGTGTCCCAGCAGGCTTTCTGCCAGAATCAGCCAGCCCTGCGACTGGGAGAAGATACCGCCGTTTTCCTTGGTGTCCGGATTGAAGATGTGCATCAGGGCACCGTCGAAATAGTGGTCGATATACGGCGGATCCAGCAGCTTTGCACCATACGGGGTGTCCAGAATGTCTGCTACAGACTGCATTGCCTTGTCGCTCTGTTCCTTGGAAGCGAAGCCGGAAATGACGCTCCAGCTCTGGGGGTTCAGCCACATGGAAGCTTCCGGATCCTTCTTGGCACCAACTACTACGCCGTCTTCGCGGATACCGCGGATAAAGCGGTCTTCGTCCCAGCATGCAGCCAGTGCTTCGCCCAGAGCCTTCTGAGCCTTGTCCAGATAGGAAACATACTCGCTGTCCTTGCGTTCTGCTGCCAGTTCATGCATCATGGACATTGCATAGTACAGCTGGAATGCCACGAAAGTGGACTCGCCCTTTTTGCCCAGACGCAGGCAGTCGTTCCAGTCTGCGTGCAGACCAGCCGGCATGTTGTGGTCGCCCAGACGTTCCATGGAGAAGCGGATCGCACGCTTCAGGTGGTCGTAAACAGTATCTTCGCCGCCGTTTGCATAGACGATCACTTCGTCATAGAATGCCTTGTTGCCGGATTCGCCCACATACTTGCGAATGGTGGGGAACAGCCACAGAGCATCGTCTGCACGGTAGGACGGGTGACCGGTTTCCTTGACATATTCCGGATCGTCCGGTGTGTTTTCATGACCGGCGTTGTGGTCGAACTTGACCAGCGGCAGACCGCCGCCGTTGTCTACCTGTGCAGACAGCATAAAGCGGATCTTTTCTGCGGCGAGTTCCGGATCCAGATGAATGATACCCTGAATGTCCTGTACAGTATCGCGGTAGCCGTAGCCGTTCCGCAGACCGCAGTATACAAACGATGCGGCACGGGACCAGATAAAGGTGATGAAGCACTGATAAGCGTTCCAGACGTTGATCATGTTGTTGAACGCATCAGACGGTGTGCTGACCTGGAAATGGTTCAGCTTGCTGTGCCAGTATTCCTTCAGAGCCTCTACTTCGTTGTCAACCTTGCCGGCAGCTTCATAGGAAGCGAGGATTTCGTTTGCCTGTGCATTGTCTTTCTGACCCAGTACGAAGATCAGTTCCTTGGATTCGCCCGGCTGGAGGGTGATGTCACTCTGGAGAGCACCGCAGGCATTGCTGTTGTAGTTCATCTCACCGGTGCACTTGCCCTGCTCTACAGCGATCGGGTTGGAATAGGTGCGGTACGGACCAATGAAGCTGTCCAGATTGCCGTTATAGCCGGAGATCGGAGCACCTACCATGCCGAAGAAACGCTCTCTGTGGTTGGAACCGGTAGCGTCCTTGCCGTCATTTTCGTTGATGTGCTGGAGGATCTTGTTGCCCTCAAAGCTGGTACGGGTGATGAACAGGGTGTACTGGAGGTTGACCTGATCCTGTTCGTAGTTGTTGTCGTTGGTGAACTCTACGAAACCGAATGTGGACAGGTTTCTCGGCTTGTCGCTGTTGTTGGTGATGACTGCACGCCATACCTCATAAGTTGCCCCGATGGGTACATAATAAGTGACTTCGGAGGAAATGCCGGCATAGTCTGCGGAAATTACGGTGTAAGCAGTACCGTGGCGGCAGACGCTCTTGTAGGAATCCAGCGGCTTGCCTACCGGCTGCCATGTAGCAGACCAGTAATCCTTGGTGTCGTTATCCCGCAGGTAAATGTAGCGTCCGGGCAGTGCCATCATGGAGTTGAAGCGGAAACGGCTGATTCTGCCGTTTGCACCGGACTTGACAAAGCTGTATCCGGCAGCGTTGTTGGAGATCATTGCACCGTATTCCGGAGAACCGAGGTAGTTTACCCAGGGTGCCGGCGTATCCGGTCGGTCGATCACGTATTCTTTGTTTTTCAGGTCAAAATAACCATACTGCATAGGGAGTATCTCCTTTACATCTGTATTTTCAATGTCAAATGACCATCACCGATAAAGACAGTGTGGTCGTACATTTATCATACCATACCACAGAAGATTTTGCAAGGGATTTGCGAAAAAAATTGCAGGAAATGTGGTATGGCTTCTGTGGGCTTTGCAGATTGTGCAGTATTGCCAAAAAGTTTTCCCGCCGGCTTGACAGACAAGCTTTTGCGTGCTATAATGTGCTTATTGAACCAGTACAATTAGCACAAAGGAGGGGAGCCCGTGGAAATTATCATCAGCGGCAACAGCAGCAAGCCCATTTACGCCCAGATCACGGAGCAGCTGAAAGCCCAGATCATGGACGGCACGCTGCATGCCGGCGAATCGCTGCCGTCTATGCGAAGTCTGGCGAAGTCCCTGCATGTCAGCGTGATTACGGTGCAGCGGGCGTATGAGGAACTACAGCGGGACGGATTTCTGGAAACGACAGTCGGGCGGGGCAGCTTTGTGGCTGCCCAGAATCCGGAGATCTATCGGGAAGAACAGCAGCGAAAGGCGGAGGAGCACCTGCTGGCGGCGGCGGAAATTGCCCGCGTCAGTGGCATTTCGCTGGAATCGCTGGTGCAGGCACTGACCATTTTTTATCGGGAGGAAGAATAGCCATGCAGAATATTTTAGAAGTACGGGATCTGGGGCGTTCCTATGTGAATTTCCGGCTGGAACACATCAGCTTTTCTATTGCCGGTGGAACGATCATGGGCTTAGTAGGCGAAAACGGAGCCGGAAAAAGCACTACCATTCGGGGCATTCTTGGGCTGATCCGGCGGGAGTGCGGAGAGGTGCTGTTCTGCGGCGAACCGCTGAACACAGACAGTGTTGCTATGAAGGAGCAGATCGGCGTGGTGTTTGACAGTCTTTGCTTTTCACCGGAACTGACGGTGGAAAAGGCGGGGAAGATCTGCCGCAGCATCTATTCCAACTGGGACGAAGCCTATTTTCAGGAACTGTTGCAGCAGTTCTCCCTGCTGCCCAAGCAGAAGGTCAAGGAACTGTCCCGCGGCATGAGCATGAAGCTTTCGCTGGTGCTGGCATTTGCCCACCACCCGAAGCTGCTGATCCTGGACGAGCCTACCAGCGGACTGGATCCTGTGGTGCGGGACGACCTGCTGGATTTGTTTCTGGAATTCGTGCAGGACGAGGAGCATGCCATTCTGATCTCCACCCACATCACCAGTGATCTGGAAAAGGTGGCGGATTATGTGACATTTCTCCATGCGGGAAAGCTGCTGCTTTCCAAGCCCAAGGACGAACTGCTCTGGCAGTACGGCATTCTCCGCTGCGGAGAAGCGTTATTCCAGAAGCTGGAATCGCCAGAGGTGCTGGCGTGGCGGAAAAAGGACTATTCCTATGATGTGCTCGTGCCGGATCGGGAGGCAATTTTGCGGAAGTATCCGGAGGCTGTCATAGATCAGGTCACAATGGACGAGATCCTGTTGTTGTATGTGAAAGGAGTGCAGGGCAAATGAAAGGACTGCTTTTGAAAGATTTCTATACCATATGGAAAGGCGGACGAATTTTCCTCATTCTGTACGTCTTTATGGCAGCTGTTTCCGGCGTGAATATCCAGAACGGCTGGTCTTACATGGGCTTCTGGCTGGTGATGATGGACTCGCAGACCTCAAGCACTTTTTCCTATGATCATTCCTGCAACTGGAACCGCTTTGCACTGACGATGCCCGTCACGCGAAAAGACGTGGTGCGGTCGAAATTCCTGTTGCAGCTGCTGATTGTATGCGGCAGTACACTGGCGTATCTCGTGCTGGCAGCTCTTGTCAGTCTGGTACTGCGGACGTTTGAAGTCAAGGCATTTTGCAATATGCTGTTTGCCGCATGGCTCGTGCTCTGGGTCGTGCTGCTCATGGGCAGCGTTTCCACACTGCTGCTGTTCCGGTTCCCGCCGGAATATGCACGGCTGATCTCCATTTTGATCTATGTGATTCCGGCGTGTGCTTTCATGGGTGCGGGCAGCGTTTTCATGCAGGAAATGACAGACAATCTTGCCACCCTGCCTGCGGAATTTTCCGCAATGCTGCTGCCGGCGGCGATTGCCATGCCGGTGCTGTCGCTGGTGGTTTCCGGACTGTGCTATGTCTTTAGCTGCCGGATCTTCCAGAAGAAAGATCTGGCATAACTCCGTGATGCAGCAGCATCTCCGCAGAAAGGACTGTTATTGTGAAACCTATTGCTCATATTGAAAACGATTTCCCCACCAAGTTCGGTATCCCCCGCCAGAGTGGACTGGTCAACAGTCTGCATGCCCGCATTGTCATGGAGCCGGAATACCGGAATCCCGATGCGTTTCGGGGGCTGGAGGATTACTCCCACATCTGGCTGATCTGGGAATTCTCGCAGGCGGTGCGGCAGAAGTGGTCGCCTACCGTTCGCCCGCCCCGTCTGGGCGGCAATGTCCGCATGGGCGTTTTTGCGACACGCTCACCGTTTCGTCCCAATCCGCTGGGGCTGTCGGTGGTGCAGCTGGAAGAAATTACATTGCACGGGGCGAATGCTCCCTACCTGACGGTTTCCGGTGCCGACCTGATGCACGGCACGCCCATTTACGACATCAAGCCGTACCTGCCACACATTGACAGCCACCCCGAAGCCAGGGGCGGTTTTGCTCTGCCGGCGGCGGCTCATCGTCTGGAAGTTCGCTTTCCGGAAGTCTGGCTGGAGAAAGTGCCGGAATCCCTGCGGACAGGGCTGACCGAGGTGCTGGCACAAGACCCCCGTCCGTCCTACCAGCACGACGCCGATCGGGTGTACGGCTTCCCGTTCGCCGGTCTGGAAGTCCGCTTTACCGTGGACGGCGAAGTGCTGACGGTTTGCGAAATTCTGGAAGCGACGGTATAAACTTACGACATCTGCACATACTTCAGGCAGTATCACATAAAGGCAATACCGCACAAGCTTTATTCAGTGTTTCCGTAGAAAAAATTTCGTCGGATACTTGACAAGGCGAAGGTTCTGTGGTACAATGTCTTTAGTTAGAGATAACTAACTTCAAAATGAACATGCGTAATGGAGAAGGAAACACGGTATAAAGCTTGTGTACACAGCCGAAAGGCGGGATTTGTACAGTGCTTCCGCGATACGTAAAGGAGTATTCTACTATGAGTTATTTGCAGATCGAAAAAGTTGTTGGCAGAGAGATTCTGGATTCCAGAGGCAATCCGACTGTAGAAGCAGAAGTCACACTGGTTGACGGTACTGTTGCAAGAGGTACTGCCCCCAGCGGTGCATCCACCGGCGAATTCGAAGCACTGGAACTGCGTGACGGCGACAAGGCTCGCTATCTGGGCAAGGGCGTGACCAAGGCTGTAGAAAACATCAATACCGTTATCAACGAAACTATCACTGGTATGGACGCATCTGATCTGTACGCAGTAGACAAGGCAATGATCGCCGCAGATGGCACCAAGGACAAGTCCAATCTGGGTGCCAATGCGATTCTGGCAGTTTCCATTGCCACAGCAAGAGCCGCGGCAACTGCACTGGACATTCCGCTGTATCGTTTTCTGGGCGGCGTATCCGGCACTCGTCTGCCGGTTCCGATGATGAACATTCTGAACGGCGGTGCTCATGCCACCAATACGGTAGACACACAGGAATTCATGATCATGCCGGTAGGTGCTCCCAGCTTTAAGGAAGCCCTGCGTTGGTGTGCAGAAGTGTTCCACAATCTGGCGAAGATCCTGAAGTCCAAGGGACTGGCAACTTCTGTCGGCGACGAGGGCGGCTTTGCTCCGAACCTGTCCAGCGATGACGAAACCATTGAAACCATTCTGGAAGCGGTAAAGGCAGCAGGCTATGAGCCGGGCAGGGATTTCATGATTGCGATGGACGCTGCTTCTTCTGAGTGGAAAAGCGAAAAGGGCAAGGGCTTCTATCACCAGCCGAAGTCCGGCAGAGATTTTACTTCCGACGAACTGATTCAGCACTGGGCTGATCTGGTAGAGAAGTATCCGATCATCTCGATCGAAGACGCTCTGGACGAAGAAGACTGGGAAGGCTGGCAGAAGCTGACGGCAAAGTTGGGCGGCAAGGTACAGCTGGTTGGCGACGACCTGTTCGTTACCAATACTGAACGTCTGAAGAAGGGCATCGAACTGGGCTGCGGCAACTCCATTCTGATCAAGCTGAACCAGATCGGTTCTGTTTCTGAAACACTGGAAGCGATCCAGATGGCTCACAATGCAGGCTACACTGCAATTTCTTCTCACCGTTCCGGCGAAACCGCAGATACGACCATTGCTGATCTGGCAGTTGCACTGAATACCTGCCAGATCAAGACCGGTGCTCCCAGCCGTTCGGAGCGTGTGGCAAAGTACAACCAGCTGCTCCGCATCGAGGAAGAACTGGGCGACAGTGCCGTATATCCGGGCATGGCAGCGTTCCACGTCAAGTGATTCTAATGTCATTTCCCACACAACATTTGCTTTCCTTTCAGGGTGAGATTTCACCCGCTTTTAGAACTCTTTCATAACCTTATGAGAAAACGGTACGCACTGGCAACAGACGTACCGTTTTTTCTTGTAAGTTGTTACAATTTTTATTGTGCAAATCATACAAAATATATAAAAAGGCTTGACGCCCCTCCCAAAAAAATGATATAATTTTTATAAAGGTTTTCCTTTTTATTTTCAATAGCATATTATTATTTTAGAAAGCGAGGTCGATTTTTATGAAAAGAAGAACAAGGATAATTTCTGCTGTTTGTGCAGCTGCACTGTTGGGAAGTGCAATGACGATGCCGGCAGCAGCATACCCCATGCATATGAATGGGGAAGCTGAAGTGCCGCTGGCACAGGTGCTGCAGATGCTGGAAAATGACAAGACGGCATATGTGGAAAAGGGCGAAAGCATGTACTATGGCTTGAAAGATCCCACACCGGCAGGCATGTATGACAACATTTTTTATGCAACGGCGGAACAAGATGATTTGATTCAGCTCAACGAGTATGCATATCGGATTCAGCTGGAGCAGGACGTGGCAGATGTGCGGGAACTGACAGAACAGCTTTGCGGTCTGCTGACCAAAAAGGAAAATGCAGAGGAGCCGACTGCCGATCTGGCATTGAGTACCGAAGAATCGGAAACACGCCAGCTGACTATGACCGCAGAGGGAAACGGAGCGTATACGCTGCGATTCAGCACATCCTCGTATCGTCTGGACGAGGAAAAATTTTGTCAGTTCCTCCAGACCTTGTCCGGTTTTGTATCGGTACAGCAGGAAGTCTGGGGCGTTTCTTTAAAGGAAAACAATGTTGCACCAATGTGGGATTGTCAAGATGATGGAATTTGCAGTGTGACTCTGAAAGAGGGGGCTGTTCTGACACCGGAAGATCTGGATCTGGACTTTGATGTGGAGATCGAACAAAATGAAAAAGGCACGTGTACTATAATTCCCAAGAAATATCTTAACATGCAGCAGCGTTATCAATTGCTGCGGAAAGCTTCTCTCATGGTGGAAGCCGGAGAGAAAATCGATCAAGTAAGTGTTTCCTATTGCATATATGAAAAAGTGCCTGATGAGAGTGCAAAATCAGACGGCTCTGTCCAGCTGATGGGGCGGGGCGACTGCGACGGCAGCAAGGAACTCGACAGTTCTGATGTTTTTGAACTGTTACAGCACACGGCAAATGTCGGTGCCGGAAACGAGGGCACGCTGACCGGCAAGGAACTGCTTGCGGCTGACATTGACGGCAACGGCAGCGTAGATTCTACCGATCTCTTTGAACTGCTCCGCTACTGTGCAGAAAAGGGTGCCGGCTTACAGCCCACCTGGACGGAACTTCTGGGCTGATTGCAGGGTTTCGCATGCTGATACAGACTTTGAAATATTGCTGTAAATAGAAATATTCCCACGGGGTGCTCCCTGTGGGAATATTTTTTTGGGCAATACCGCACAAAGATTGTGCGACAGATGCGTCGTCAAATTTTTCGTCAGATGAAACAAAAAGCGGAGTGAATACTGGATGTATTCACGAGCATTTTTGTGAAATATGACGGGAAATTTGCAAGCAGATGGCGTGCAAAGTCGCCAGACGCTCTTTGTGCGGTATTGCCTTTGGTTATTTTTCTCGTTGTGTCCCGATCTGTTTCCCCAGAAGCAGCAGCCCCAGCAGATTCGGCACTGCCATAAGCCCGTTGGCAATGTCGGAGAGTGCCCACACCGACCGCAGGGAAACCACAGCCCCTACGCCTGCCGCCAGACAGAACAACACCCGATAGGGCAGCCGCCACGCTTCGCCGCCCAGATACCGCACCGCCTGTTCCCCGCAGCAGCACCAGCCGATCAGCGTACAGAATGCAAACAGTGCGGTGATGCCTGCCATCAGTTCTGGTGCGGCTTGCCCGAAAACGCCCGAAAATGCGGCGGAAATGATGCCGCCGGCGTTGCCTGCCTGCGTCATGGCTCCGCTGGTGAGAACTGCCAGAGCCGTCAGCGTGCAGCACACCAGCGTATCCAACGCCACCTCCACCATGCTCCACATGCCCTGTAGCTGGGCATCTTCGGAACTGCCGCCGGCGTGGACAAGGGCACTGCTCCCCAGTCCGGCTTCGTTGGAAAATACCCCGTGCCGCAGACCAGTCTGCACAGCACGCTGCAAAACAGCACCGGAGATTCCGCCGCCTACGGCATGCAGCCCGAATGCTTCGCGGAAAATCTGCCCGAATGCTGCCGGCAGTGCGGCGGCGTTCCGGAAGATCACTCCCAGTGCCGCCAGCAGATACACCGCCGACAGCACCGGCATGAGCCACTGAATGACCTTGCCGGTGGAGCGTGTGCCGCGGAGCAAAATAATTCCCAGCAGAAGCGTGACACCGATTCCTGTCCACAGCGGCGGCAGGGAGAACGCCTCCGCGGCAAGGGTGGAAATGGCACTGCTCTGTGTCATGTTGCCCATGCCCAGCGAAGCACCGATGCAGCAAAGACTGTAAAATACTGCCAGAACAGGACTGTGCAGCCCGAACCGGAGATACGCCATGGGGCCGCCTGCCTTGGTGCCGTCTGGGAGTGTGCGGGCATACCGCAGAGCCAGTACATTTTCGCTGTAAGTCAGAGCCATGCCCAGCAGGGCGGATACCCACATCCAGAAAATTGCACCGGCACCGCCCAGACAGAGAGCCGCCGCCACGCCCAGAATGTTTCCCGTGCCCATCGCGGCGGCAAGGGCAGTGGAAAAGGTCTGGAACTGGGTAAGGGAAGTGCCGCCCTTGCCGGACTTGGTACGCAGGCTGCCGAACGTCCGCCGCAGAATGGTTTTCCAGCCCCAGAACTGGAAGAACCGCAGCCGGAAACTCAGGTATAGCCCTGTCCCCAGCAGCAGCACCAGCAGCCCTGTCCCCCAGATGTATGATGCTACGCGTTCCAGCATAATTTCCCTCCTGATAGTATATCCATAGTTTATCATGATCTGTCTGCACAAAATGGTTTATATGCGGTATTGCCTATGAGGAATAAAAAGGATTTGTGTGCAATCTATTCGCATTCTCTTGACGAAAATGTGTTCTCGGGGTATAATAGAAACAGAGCAGATCGCTCTACTAGGGGGTGTTGACACTATAATGATATGCGAATTTTGTGAGGTGATTTTTCTCCGTTCTAGGCAAAAATTCGCAGGCGTGCTTTCGCACGGCAAGGATTTTTAACGACGAACGGGGAAAAATCACCCCAAAAGACACGTGTCAGGCTTAGTGTCAACACACCCTAATGTATATGAATGTAGGAACCCCGATTATGTCTGTAGGAGGAATCCATGAAGCAGTATACTGCGGATAAACATGCACAATATACGCTGCAAATTGCAACACCGATCGTGACGGCGGTGCTGATCGGTTTGGTATGGTACTTTCTGGCAGTGCTGCCCCATTGGCTGCTGTGGACACTGACGGCAGTGCTGGCGGCGGCGGCGATCCTGCTGTCCACACTGCTGCTGCCTATGTGGTTCTGCACTGTGACCTATTGTGTATCGGCGACCCATATCACCCGAAAATGCGGCATTTTTTTCATACAGGAGCAAGTCATGCGGACACAGGCGTTGCAGTTCAGCAGCATTTTTCAGGCACCCTTTGCCGATGCCACCGGCATGAATTTTATCCCGCTGCATGCCTATGGCGGCACGGTCATTCTGTCGTTTTTGAGCAGTTCTGACGCGGCGGAGATACAGGCGTTTCTGCAAAAGACGGTCTACAGCCACAGCCAGCGGACACTGGAAGTGCCTGCCGCCGGAAATCCCGCAGACATTCCGCAGGAGCCGCAGTTCGATGCCTTTGAAAGTGCAGTGCAGCCGCCGGCAGAAACTGGCAGCGATGCGGAAGATCCGCCGGAAAGGAGCAGCCCATGATGCGGCTTGGGACTGCCGGTGAGGCAGTGTATCGGGAACACCCGATCAAGATTTTACGCTACAGTGCCAAGAACCTGTGGCTGTTGATTTTCCCGCTGCTGCGAAGCCTGCGGTTCTATCCGTTCTCACTTCAGAAACTTATCGACTGGGGAGCCGGTGCGTGGTTTGACCTGCTGGTTGCCCTGCTGATTCTGGGCATCGGTACGCTTCGCTGGCATGCCTGCACATATTATTTCGACGAAGTTTCCATTCGTTCCCAAAGCGGGATCCTCCTGCGGCGGGGGACGGAGATCCCGCTGGAACGTATTGCCTCCACGGTGGAGGAACACCCGTTTTACCTCCGCCCTCTGCGGGCAGCCTGTTTGCAGATCAGCACCGCAGCCGGTGCTGTGCCGGAAGCGGATATGCACCTGACCTTGTATCTGCGGGATCTGCACCGGCTGCGGCAGCATATTCCCGTGCTGCAAAATGGCAGCACCGGTGCGGTGGCGTATCACACGCCGGCGTGGCGAATGCTGTTGTTCTCGGCGTTATTCTCCAGCAGCTTTTCCGGTGCGATATACATTGCCACCATCTGCTTTCAGGGCGGACGCATCACTTCCGATCTGGTAAAGCAGTTTCAGGCACAGCAAATTCTGGAAGATGCCACCGACAAAGCATCGACAGCGTTCCACGGCGTGCCGCGAATCGCCATTACGATCGGCATTGTGATTCTGGCGTTGTGGCTGATCTCGTTCGGGCGGAACCTGCTGCGGTACGGCAGATTCCGCATGCGGTTCGGGGAGGAGTTCATCTCAGTGCATACGGGAATCCTCACCCGCCGGCGGTATCATCTGCGGGACAACGCCATTATTTTCCCCGACCTGCGGCAGAATCTGCTGATGAAGATATTCGGCATGGTATCCCTCCACATTCGCTGCCCCGGCTACGGCAGCCGGCGGGATACGCTGCCGGTGCTGATTCCGCTGATTCGGAAAAAAGGCTCACAGGCACTATTGGAAAAGCTGCACACGGTGCCGGTCATGGAGCACCCGAAACTTCATGCACGCTCCAATATCCGGTTTTTCTGGTCCTTTGTGTGGCCGCCGGTGATCGGGCTTTGTGCGATTCTGCCGGCACGGTTTATTCTGCTGTGGCTGCTGCCGAATCTGGGGGCGATCATTCGGTTCTGTTCCGTGATGCTGATTATTCCGCTGGTGTGGCTGCTGTGTATCCGCATTGTGGCGATGTTCACGGAATCGGTCACCATGGACGACCAGCATTTGCAGATGCATTTTTGCAGCTGGTTCACGTTCCACACCATTACGGTGAACCACGCCCGCATTGTCCGCACGGACCTGATGCAGACACCCGCACAGAAGATGTACGGTGTTTGTCATCTGTATATCACCTGTAACGGGCCCCGCCAGCAGCGGTTCAAGCTGACGGCTCTGCCGGAGGCAAAGGCACGGGAAATCGTGGAAACGCTGGCTCGGACAGAAATGCAGGATATGTCTTGAATCAATTTGCAAAATCGGCTTCTGGGGGTGGAAGCCGGTTTTTTGTTGTGAAACTCCATTTTGAAAAAGCACTAAAAAATAGTTGACTTTTTACAAAATATATGCTACAATAAAAGTGCAAACAATTTGCATAAAAAAGGAATGGAGGAATGAGAAGATGCGGTTATGGAAAAAGGTTCTGGCTACGGCAACTGCTGGTGTGCTTTGCTTGGGAAGTGTAAGTATTCCCAGTTTGCAGAACGTGTTGGAATCTGCGGGGACGGTACTGTCGGCGAGTGCAGAAGGCGGTACTTATGGAAACCTGTCCTATAATGCAACAAATACAGGTGAAATTGAAATTACGGGGTGCGATATGGGTGTTACCTCCGTTGAAATTCCGGCTGAGATTGACGGGAAACGTGTGACGAGCATTGGAGATGATGCTTTTCGCGACTGCACCAGTTTGACAGAACTCACGATACCAGATAGCGTGACGAGTATTGACCGGCTTGCTTTTTACGGCTGTACCAGTTTGACATCAATCACAATACCAGACAGCGTGACAAGTATTGGATATAGTGCTTTTTGCGGCTGTACCAGTTTGACAGAAATCACGATACCGGACAGTGTGACAAGTATTGGATGGGGTACTTTTTACAACTGTACTAGTTTGACATCAATCACGATACCAGACAGCGTGACGGAAATTGAAGAAGGTACTTTTTACAACTGTACTAGTTTGACATCAATCACGATACCAGACAGCGTGACGGAAATTGAAGAAGATACTTTTTTCGACTGCATCAATTTGAAAAATGTTTATATTTCTGATTTGGGATCTTGGTGTAAGATAAATTTCGGCGGTTTTATGTCCAATCCATTGTGCTGTGGTGCCAATCTTTATGTAAACAGAGAGTTGGCAACAGAAATCACGATACCAGACAGCGTGACAAGTATTGGAGAGTATGCTTTTTCCGACTGTACCAGTTTGACAGCAATTACAATACCGGATAGCGTGACAAGTATTGGAGATGATGCTTTTTCCGGCTGTACCAGTTTGACAGGAATCACAATACCGGACAGCGTGACGAGTATCGGGATAGATGTTTTTCACGGCTGTACCAGTTTGACAGCAGTCACAATACCGGACAGCGTGACAGAGATTAGATATGGAACTTTTAACGGCTGTACTAGTTTGACAGAAATCACAATACCAGACAGCGTTCCGAGTATTGGAGCATATGCTTTTAACGACTGTACCAGTTTGACAGAAGTCACAATACCAGACAGCGTGATGGAAATTGGAGATGTTGCTTTTTCTGGTTGTACCAGTTTAACAGAAATCACAATACCGGACAGCGTGACTGAAATTGGAGATGGTGCTTTTTACGATTGCACCAATCTGACAGCAATCACGATACCGGATAGTGTGACAAGTATTGGAGAGAATGCTTTTGGATTATGTACCAATTTGACAGAAATCACAATACCAGACAGCGTTCCAAGTATTGGAGCATATGCTTTTAACGGCTGTACCAGTTTGACAGAAGTCACAATACCAGACAGCGTGATGGAAATTGGAAATGTTGCTTTTTCTGGTTGTACCAGTTTAACAGCAATCACGATACCGGATAGTGTGACAAGTATTGGAGAGAATGCTTTTGGATTATGTACCAATTTGACAATCTACGGATACACCGGTTCTTATGCAGAAACCTATGCTAAGGAAAATGACATTCCTTTTGTTTCTCTGGGCAATATCACAACAACTGAAACCACTACTACCACTATAGAAACAACAGTTACAACGACTACGGAAACAGGCACTACAAAAACAACATCTACAACGAAAGCAACAACAACTACGGAAACAGACACTACAGAAGCAACATCTACAACGAAAGCAACAACGACTACAGAAACAGGCACTACAAAAACAACATCTACAACGAAAGCAACAACAACTACGGAAACAGACACTACAAAAACAACATCTACAACGAAAGCGACAACAACTACGAAAACAGCTACTACAAAAACAACAGCTGTAACGAAAGCAACAACAACTACGGAAACAAACACTACAAAAACAACAGCTGCAACGAAAGCAACAACGACTACGGAAACAAACACTACAAAAACAACAGTTACAACGAAAGCAACAACAACTACAGAAATAGACACTACAAAAACAACAGCTGCAACTAAAACGACAACAACAACTACCACAGAAGCGACAACCACCACAAAAAAAGATTCCGAAACACCTACCGTCATTTATGGCGACATTACCCTTGACGGACGTGTGGATATTACTGATGCCGTTTTGCTGAACAAGTTCTGTTCTGGTGCGGTGATTCTGAACGATGCTGCCAAGCTGAACAGTGACTGTGACGGCGACGGCGATATAACCGGAAACGATGCTGTAGCTCTGCTGCAATTCTTGGTGCAGATCGTACAGAAGCTGCCTTATACAGCATAATTCTATTGCAATAACCCAAAAACCGGCTCCCGCATTTCTCATGCAGGAGCCGGTTTTCGATTTTCTTACATTTGCAGAATCGCCGTCAGGATTCGCAGAATCTTTGCCCCGTAGCCGGCACCGCCTGCCCAGCCCCTGCCGTTGGGATTCTCCGGAATCCCCAGCCACTCCACATAGGGGGCACAGCCCCGCTGCACATACCGGAAGCGGTCGTCCACGCAGGCCTGCTGCAAGGCTGCCGTGCTGGCATAGGCTTTCAGGTGCTGGATCTGTGCACGGATTCCCAGCTGCGGTGTGGCGAAGGAATTGCCTTTTACTCCGTTGCTGGTCACGCCCATGCCGCAGAAATTGTTCTGCTCCAGCGTCACCGCCGAGCCACGAAAGGTGAAGTTCCCCGTTTCCAGACAGGACTGTGCAAAGGCAATGTCCCCGCGGATCCCTTCGGCAGCCCCCTCGCTCAGGTAGCAGGGGATCATGTCCAGTACGCTCTGTGCCACATTGGGATTCACTGCACGGAGATAGGCGGTCATCTGTGCGGCAGTCGCCTGTGCCGTGCCGGTGATCGGCGTGAGTTCGGTGGTCAGCCTGCCGCTGGCATCGGCACGGTAGACCACGCCGTCCAGCGTCACGGTGCGGCTGCAAACCAGCTTGCCGTCCTCGCCGAAATAATACAACGCCCCGTCGATCTCTTGCAGCCCCAGCAGGGCGGTTTCGGTGTCCTCGCTGAAGTAGTAGCTGCTGCTGCCGTCCGTCTGCCAGCCGGTCTGTATCTCGCCCTCTACATTATAATAGGAAAGGCTGCCGTCAGAAAAGGCGTGTATCCCTGTGTCCTGCATGCCGTATGTTTCCGAGAAGCTGTAGCGGTGTCCGTCGATTTCCTGTTCGCCGGTTTCTTTCAGTCCGCTGTCGTCGGTGTAATAGCGGTAGCCGCCGGACTCCACCCAGCCCAGAACCAGTTCGCCGGTTTCCGGATCGTAGTACCGGCGTTCTCCGTCAACTGTCCGCCAGCCGGTTTTCTGGGTGCCGGTGTAGTCGAACAGATAGGCGGTGCCGTCTATAGTGACTTCGCCGGTGACCGGTGTCCCGTCGGCATCGTAATAGCAGCGGCTGCCGTCCCCGCGGGTTTCCCATGTGCCTTGGGTGGTTGCGGTTGCCACCGGTACGGCAGGGAAGTCCTCCGCCGCTGCGGAAACACCGCCCAGCAGACAGGCAGTCCCCAGCCCCGCGGCAAGTGCCAGCCAGAATGGAAAATGTTGCAAAGTAAACCTCCTTGAAAAAATTGGATTTTGCGTTCGTTATCTATTTTACCATGCTTTTTGCGAAATTGCAAGTGATTTTTAGCATATTTGTACGATAAAGTGCTGCTGCATGCAACGGAAAAATCGAGATTTTGTCAAAATTATGGGGGAACGGCGAAAACCGGCTTGTTCTTTGGCGGAATTGTCGAAAAAAATAACGCAGACTTTGTTGACAATACGGCAAAAATCCGCTATAATGTAGGAGAACAGAAGTAATAGGATAAGATTGAGGAAAACAGGGGGATACTGGTGGGAGAACGCACCGGAGAAAATTGCTGCGATCTTTGCGGCAGGAGGAATTTATGTCTTTACAGGAAAAAGAAACACTGGAACTGGCACAGGCAAAAATGCAGGAATATTTGCAGGACAATGCGGTCTGCTCCATGGACGAGTATGTTCAGCACGGAACGACCAGCACATTGCAGCACTGCCTTTCGGTAGTGCGGATCAGCTGTGCCATTGCCGTTGGTCTGCATATCCATGTAAATTATGAAAATCTGATTCTCGGGGCACTGCTCCATGATTTCTACTTGTACGACTGGCACAACCATGTGGACGAGGGTGTGCTCCACGGCTTTGCACACCCGCACATTGCCTGCAAAAATGCGGCAATGCGGTTTCATGTCAATGCAGAGGTGCAGCATATCATCACCACACACATGTGGCCCTTGACGCTGCGGTTTGTGCCCCGTTCCAGAGAAGCGGTGATCGTCTGCCTTGCGGACAAGTACTGCTCCACGCTGGAAACGGCAGCGGGCATGGTTCATGCAGCGGCAGCTCTGTTCCGGAAAAGGAGGGTCTGACAGATGGTATACAATTTAACAGAATGTGCTGCCCTTTTCTTCGCCTATGCCGCCATGGGCTGGTTTATGGAAGTCTTGTACATGGGCGTGCGGGAACGGCATCTCACCAACCGTGGTTTCCTGCTGGGACCCTGCTGTCCGATTTATGGAGCCGGCATGCTGGGCATCACCCTGCTGTTTCAGGGCAGCCACTACGGCTATTGGCACGTGTTCTTCTCGATCATTCTGCTGTGCAGTCTGCTGGAATACGCAGTCAGTGCCCTCATGGAACGAGTGTTCCACACACGCTGGTGGGATTATCACGACATGAAGTTCAACATTCACGGACGGATCTGTCTGGAAACCATGCTGCCGTTCGGACTGCTGGGCACATTTGCCCTCTATCGCATCAATCCGTTTCTGATGATGCTGTTTCACCGGATCCCCGGCTATGTTTCCGGAAAACTGGTGACTGGTGTAGTCGTTTTGTTTCTGGCAGATCTGGTCATTTCTGTTTGCGTGCTGCGGAATCTGTCCCTGCCGGACGGTGATGCAGACCATACCGCAGAGATCTCCCGCCGCGTCTGGGAAGATCTGAAAAAGCGGCTGGGGTAAGGAAACACTGCATAAAGCCCGCCTGACGGCTTTGTACGCAATCTGCGTGCAGATTTTCCGTCATATTGCCCAGAAATCCCTTGCCATACATAAAGTATGCCTGCGGAATTTCTATGCAATCTGTCGAAAAATCTGACGACGCATCTTACGCACAAGCTTTATGCAGCGTTTCCTTAAGAACTCGTTCGGATTTTTGTGGTTCTGAACAAATTGAATAAAACTTTTTCGTGCATTCTGCTGTGCTTTGGCGGAATGCACTTTTTTGTGTCAGGCAGATGAAAACTGCAAAATTCCCTTGACAAAATAAATAGCATGCGTTATAATAGAACAAAGTTATTTCATAACAATGTTATTGAATACGAATAGGAGGTGGAACACTTGAAGTGTGATGCAAAAACATTTTTCGGGGTGATAAATGCGTTTCGCAGTCTGAATCTGTTTTCGCTGCTGCCGCTGTCCCGACAGGAGTATATGGTGATGTTTGTGATTGCCGGACAGCGGAAAACCAATCCGGAGGGCAGCACGGTGTCTATGGTGACACAGAAGATGCACGTGCCCCAGCCGGCAGTTTCCCGCACGCTGCGTGGGCTGGAAAACGACGGTTATATCTGCCGCGAAGTATGCCGCACTGACCGGCGGAATACCTATGTGACACTGACGGCTGCCGGCGAGGCAGAGGTGCAGCGGGCGAATCAGCTGTTGGAGGATTTTCACAGGGGGATTCAGAAACGCTTTACACAGGAAGAAGCCGACCAGCTGATGAAACTGCTTCAGCGGCTCTATGCGGCGGCCTCAGAGGAACTGGAGGAAATGAAAGGAGAGAGAGCGACCAATGGGTAAACTTTTCAAAAATCTGAAACCCTACTGGAGTTCCGTGTTGCTGATCTTGGTGCTGTTGGTGGTACAGGCATTTTGTGACCTGTCCCTGCCGCAGTACACTTCGGATATTATTGACACCGGAATCCAGAACAGCGGCGTGGAACACATTCTGCCGGAACAGATCACGGCAGAAGAATTCGAAAACGCCCAGCTTTTCATGACGGAAAGCGAAAAACAGAAGTGGCAGAATGCCTATGACGGAGAACAGAGAAAGGAAAGTCTGTCGGGCAAAGATCTGGACGAACTGGACAGTGACCTGCTGGTACCGGTGCTGCTGAACTATCAGATGTCCATGATGAGTGAGGACAGTTTTCGGGAGATGCTGGCACAGCAGCAGACCGATCCCAACGCGGCGGCTCAGATGGAGCAGATGACCGTGGAGGAACTCGGTGCTGCCATGGGCGTAGAACTGCACCCGTTCCAGCGGACAGAGGAGGACAGCGACGGCAACTCGTCCACAGTGACTTGTGTCGATGTCCGCCCCGTGTTTGCGGCAATGCAGCAGAGCGGACAGCTAAATGAAGATACAGTCACCCAGATGCGTTCCCAGCTGGAAGATATGCTGGACACTATGGGGGATTCGCTGGTACAGTCTATGGGCGTTGCCTATGCGGTGCAGTGTGACAAAGACGCAGGGCTGGACGTAGACAAGATTCAGACCAGCTATCTCTGGCGAACCGGCAGCAAGATGATGGCGATGGCATTTGCCATGATGGCTGCGGCGATCTGTGTTTGTTATGTGGCTTCCCGCGTGGGTGCCGGTGTCGGACGTGATCTCCGCGGCAAGGTGTTCAGCCGTGTCATGCAGTTTTCCAGTGCGGAAATGGATCAGTTTTCCACTGCTTCACTGATTACCCGAAGCACCAATGATATTCAGCAGGTGCAGATGGTTACGGCGATTTTCCTGCGAATGCTGCTGTATGCTCCGATTCTGGGCATTGGCGGCGTTCTGAAAGTGGTAAACACCGGAGCCGGCATGGGCTGGGTCATTGTACTGGCAGTGCTGGTAATTCTGGGAATCGTCGGTGTGCTGATGGCGATCGCTATGCCGAAGTTCCAGAAAATGCAGGTGCTGGTGGATAAGGTGAATCTGGTTTCCCGTGAGATCCTGACCGGACTGTCCGTCATTCGGGCGTTCGGACGGGAAAAGACCGAGGAAGAACGCTTCGACAAGGCGAACCGCGATCTCACCAAGACCAACCTGTTTGTCAACCGTGTCATGACCTTCATGATGCCGGTGATGATGCTGATCATGTACAGCCTGACCATTCTGATCGTGTGGGTCGGTGCTCACCGCATTGACGGCGGCTCTATGCAGGTCGGCTCTATGACTGCGTTCATTACGTATGCGATGATGATCGTCATGTCGTTCCTGATGCTGACTATGATGTCCGTTATGCTGCCCCGTGGTTCTGTGGCAGCCAAACGTATTGACGAAGTGCTGCAAACCAAGACCTCTGTACAGGAAACAGCACAGCCGAAACACTTGCAGGACAGCAAGGGTGTGCTGACCTTTGACCATGTCTGCTTCCGCTATCCGCATGCGGAGGAGGACGCTCTGACAGACCTTTGCTTCACGGCAAAGCCCAACCAGACCACGGCGATCATCGGCAGCACCGGCTGCGGCAAGTCCACACTGGTGAACCTGATTCCCCGTCTTTACGATGTCACAGCAGGCAGCATTACGCTGGACGGCGTGGAACTGCGTGACCTGCCGCTGGAAGAACTGCGGCAGCAGATCGGTTTTGTTCCGCAAAAGGGCGTGCTGTTCTCCGGTACCATTGCCAGCAACCTGCGGTTCGGCAATCCGGACGCTTCCGATGCAGAAGTACAGCAGGCGGCGGAAATTGCACAGGCAATGGAATTTATCCAAGAGAAGCCCGACCGGTTCGACAGTACCATTGCACAGGGCGGTACCAATGTTTCCGGCGGACAGAAACAGCGTCTGACTATCGCCAGAGCCATTGCCAAGCACCCGAAAGTGTTCGTCTTTGACGACAGCTTCTCCGCACTGGATCTGAAAACCGATGCGGCTCTGCGAAAGGCACTGGGAGAACAGGTGCAGGACAGCACCATGATCATCGTGGCACAGCGAATCAGCACCATTCTCCATGCTGACCAGATTCTGGTTCTGGAAGAAGGCAAAATTGTCGGCAAGGGCACCCATGAGGAACTGCTGAAGAACTGTGAGGTATATCAGCAGATCGCCAAGTCCCAGCTTTCCCCGTCGGAACTGGGCTTGGAGGAAACACCGGAGGAAGGAGCGATGACAGATGGCGAATGAAAGACGGCGTATGGGCGGACGCGGACAGATGCCGGTAGAAAAGGCGAAGGACTTTAAAGGCTCTATTGGCAAACTGTTTGCATATATGAAGCAATATCATGCCGCAGTGGTCGTGGTAATTCTGTGTGCAATTGCCTCCACCGTGTTCAGCGTGATCGGACCGGACATTCTGGGTAAGGCGACCACGGAACTTTCCAACGGACTGCTGGCGAAGATTCAGGGAACTGGCAGCATTGATTTCACCAAGATCGGACAGATTTTGCTGTTTGTGCTGGGACTGTATCTGCTGAGTACTCTGTTCGGCTTTGTGCAGGGCTGGCTGATGACCGGTGTCACACAGAAAGTCTGCTACCGCATGCGGAAAGACATTTCGGAAAAAATCGACCGCATGCCAATGGCATATTTTGAAAGCCGTACCTACGGCGAAGTGTTGTCCCGCATCACCAACGACGTGGACACACTGGGACAGAGCCTGAACCAGAGCATCACCCAGATCATTACTTCCGTGGCGACTATGGTCGGCGTACTGGTAATGATGCTTCGTATCTCGCCGCTGATGACTCTGATCGCTGTGGTAATTCTCCCGATTTCCGTAACTCTGATTTCTCTGGTGGTGAAAAAATCCCAGAAGTACTTCAAGCAGCAGCAGGAATATCTGGGACACATCAACGGACAAGTGGAAGAAACCTACGCCGGTCATACAGTGATTCAGGCGTATAATAAGGAAAAGGACATGGTACAGCAGTTTCAGGAAACCAACGATACCCTGTACCACTCCGCATGGAAATCCCAGTTTCTGTCTGGCTTGATGCAGCCGATCATGATGTTTGTGGGCAATCTGGGTTATGCCGCTGTGGCACTGTCCGGCGGTCTGCTGGCGATTCGCGGCACGATCACCATTGGTGACATTCAGGCGTTTATCCAGTATGTGAAGAACTTCACCCAGCCCATGCAGCAGATCGCACAGGTACTCAATCAGGTGCAGTCTATGGCTGCGGCAAGCGAACGTGTCTTTGAATTCCTCGAAGAAGCGGAAGAAGTGCAGACAGCAGAGCACCCGCTGGAACTGGCAAACGTGGAGGGCAATGTTGATTTTCAGCATGTTTCCTTTGGTTACCAGCCGGAGCAGTGCGTTATCCACGATTTCAGTGCCAAGGTAAAGTCCGGACAGAAGATCGCCATTGTAGGCCCCACCGGTGCCGGAAAAACCACAATGGTGAAGCTGCTGATGCGGTTCTATGATGTCAGTGGCGGTGCGATCCTGCTGGACGGCCATGATGTGCGGGACTTCGACCGCCACAAGCTGCGGGAATCTTTCGGCATGGTGTTGCAGGACACATGGCTGTTTCAGGGTACCATTATGGAGAATATCCGGTACGGCAGACTGGACGCGACAGATGAAGAAGTCATTGCCGCCGCAAAGGCTGCTCATGCGGACAGCTTTATCCGCCAGCTGCCGGACGGCTACCAGATGGAACTGAACGAAGATGCCAGCAACGTTTCACAGGGACAGAAACAGCTGCTCACCATTGCCCGTGCCATTCTGGCGGACAATCGGGTCATGATTCTGGACGAGGCGACCTCCTCTGTGGATACCCGTACAGAAATTCTGATTCAAAAGGCAATGGATCACCTCATGGAGGGCAGAACCAGCTTTATCATTGCCCACCGGTTGTCCACCATTCGCAATGCCGATATGATTCTGGTCATGAAGGACGGGGACATCATCGAGCAGGGCACCCACGAAGAACTGCTGGAGAAGAACGGCTTCTATGCCGATCTGTATCGTTCACAATTTGCCCAGACTGCATAAGGCGGTACCGCACAATAGCATTCCCTTGAAAATGCCTCGTACAGCGTTGTGCTGTGCGGGGCATTTTTGCATTTGCAGGGAAATTTTGCGGGGCAGGCGGTTTTCGTGGTTTTTATGGATTTTGGGATATGGCTTTCGTACTTTTCCGTGTTTCTTGCATAAAAAGGGCTTGCCAAACGGGAAAGATTGTGCTATAATGTTGGTATCTGTTGTTCTGTCCGCAGGAGGGGAACGGCGGAACACACTTTCCGGATTCTGTTGCTGGAATCCGGCGATCATCTTATCATTTAAGGAGGACTTTCATGGCAACCACCAAAATCCAAGCTGCCCCACAGACTGCGAAACGTAGTTTCAGTGCCGGCAGTGTCATCTCTGCAATCGGCAGATGGATCGTCCGGAACCGGATTTATCTCATCGCCTTTGCCATTCCGGCTGTGCTGACCTATCTGGCATACGCCCTTTTCGGACTCTACCCCTTTGGCGAAGAATCCGTGCTCTGTCTGGACCTGAACGGACAGTATGTGTATTATTTCGAGGCACTCCGTGATGCGTTCTGGGGTGACGGCAGCATCTTCTACAACTGGTCGCGAAATCTTTCCGGCGAGTTTATGGGCATTATTGGCTATTATCTGGCGAGCCCGTTCACGCTGATCGTCATGCTCCTGCCGGAGAAATTCATGCTGAGCAGCCTGCTGATCATGCAGCTGTGCAAGCTGGGTGCAGCCGGTGCAACATTTAACTACTTCTTACAGAAACGCCGCGGCGTACAGCCGTACCCGTCACTGCTCTTTTCCACCATGTATGCGATGATGGCATACGGCGTGATCCAGCTGATCGACCCCATGTGGCTGGACGGTCTGGTATTCCTGCCGCTGATCATGCTGGGCATTGAATATCTGGTCGATGACGGCCGCCGGCTGAATTTCATCATTCCGCTGGCACTGATGTGTGTGGCAAACTTCTATATCGGCTACATGATCTGCTTCTTCGTGATCCTGTACTTCCTGTTTTATCTGTGCTTCGGCTCGGACAAGAAGCGGAAGGGTTATGACTGTTTCACCGCGTTTGTACGGATCGCGTATTCTTCCGTCATTGCACTGGCATGTGCGGCATTCATGCTGCTGCCGGTGTACAACGCTCTGAAACTGGGTAAGTTCGAATTCACAGATCCGGACTACAGCTTCCGGTTCCAGTCGTTCCCGCTGAGCAAGAAACTGCTGGAAAATGCACAGGATTCACCGCTGCTGGTGTTCCTGTGCGACCTGCTGGACATGTTCCCGCAGCTGCTGCCGGCACAGTATGACTCTGTAAACGTACAGGGTAAGCCGGAAATCTACTGCGGTCTGCTGACACTGGTTCTGCTGCCCCTGTTCTACCTGAACAAAAAGGTCAACCGGAAAAAGAAGATCGGTTATTCTCTGCTGATCGCTGTAATGGTAATGTGCATGCTGATCACACCGATAGACATGATGTGGCACGGCGGACAGGTGCCGAACTGGCTGCCGTTCCGTTATGCATTCCTGCTGTCCTTTGTGTTCCTGACCATGGCGGCAACTGCATTCGCAAACCGCGACGGCATCGAAAAGAAGCACCTGATCGGATCGGCAGTGATAATGGCGGTCATCATTGCCATTGTTGCCGGTCTGAAATTTGACCAGATGGCAAAGGGTGCTGTCTGGATCTCTGCGGCACTCATGGGCATTTACCTGATTCTGCTGTACTTCATGCTGGGCGGAAAGATCACGCAGGGCAAGCGTGGCGTAAGCGTTGCCCTGACCACTATGATGCTGATCATGGTAGGCGGCGAAGCAACCTACAACGCTGTAGATTCCATGAAGGACATCGACAAGGAAGTGGCATACTCCACCCGTGCCTCCTATCAGAACTACGTGCAGAACGGACGTGCGGCAACACAGATGCTGGAGGAAAAGGACGACGGCTTCTACCGTGCGGAAAAGACCTTCTTCCGCTGTGTCAACGATAATGCGGCATTCGGACTGAAAGGTATCTCGCACTCCAGTTCTGTCATGAATACCCGTGCCATCAATTTCATTGAAACCTTGGGTTACTGCATGCACAGCTACTATACCCGCTATGACGGCAACACCGAAATTGCGGACTCTCTGCTGGGTATCAAGTATGTGCTGGACCGCGGGGAAAGCGGTGATCAGAACCGCCGTCTGAATCCGGCATATGAAGCACGCTGGGCATACGACTATACCAACGAAAATGGTACTGCAAAGACCATTACCGCTTATGAAAATACCAACGCTCTGTCTATCGGCTACATGGTAGACGAGGATGTGCAGAAGATCGATCATCTGGGCAACGACAATCCGTTCAACAGCCAGAACATCTTCATGAGCACCATGAGCGGACAGACCACATTTGACGAAAACGGACAGTTCCAGAGCTGGCACGAGTATTACACACCGCTGAATCTGGCAGAAAATCCGATCGTCAGCGATGCGATCACCACAAGCCCCTACGGCGAACAGACCAAGTATGACGTGACCGGCGACGGCGACCCCACTGTGGACTTCCATTTGGTGGCAGAGTCCAACGAACCGATCTACATCTACTTCAAGACCGAGTTCCAGAAGAAAGTCAACCTGTGGATGTCCACATGGAACGACAGCGAATGGAGCGAGGCAGAAAACGGCTGGAAGGAATCCAACAGCGGCGACTTCACTTGGAAAGATGCCGATGAATACGCCAAGAACAACGGCGGCTTCCAGTCCATGGGCGAATACTTCGAGGGCGATAACTACATTGCTCTGCGTCTGGGTACCTTTGAGCCGGGCACGAAGATCACCCTGCGTATGACCATTGCCAATGAGGAAAAGTTCACCATTGTCAAGAACTTCCTGTTCTACACCTATCATCCGGACGTATTCCAAGAAGATATTGACATTCTGAAGCAGAATCAGTGGCAGATCGACACCAAAAAGAGCAACGACCGGAAGCTGACCGGTACCATTACCGCAGAAGAAGGTCAGATCATGATGACTTCCATTCCGGATCAGCCGGGCTGGACCGTCAAGGTGGACGGCAAGAAGGTCGATCAGGTGGCAATCGTAGATGCCATGATCGGTGTGCCGCTGTCTGCCGGAGAACATACCGTGACCATGACCTACACACCGCCGGGGTGGTGGATCGGCATGGGCACACTGGCAGGCGGTATTATCCTGATCGTGCTGTTCTGGTTCGGTGACCGCAAGCGGTACGCTGCAATGCTGGCAGAGATCGAAGCTGAAAAGGAACGGGAACAGCAGCAGGCGAAAAAACGCGTGAAGCTGAAGTCCGGTACCAAGGACAAGGCAAATGACGACTCTCCGGAGAAGCTGCTGGAAAAACTGGAGGCACTCCACCAGCAGGGCATTCTGGACGACAAGGAATTTGCAGCCAAAAAGGCGGAAATTGAAAAGAAAAAGAAAGCGGACGGTAAACAGACATAATCGTTGGTTTTCGTAAGGGCAATACCGCACAAAGATTGTGCGACAGATGCGTTGTCAAATTTTTCGTCAGATGAAACAAAAAGCGGAGTGAATACTGGATGTATTCACGAGCATTTTTGTGAAATATGACGGGAAATTTGCAAGCAGATGGCGTGCAAAGTCGCCAGACGCTCTTTGTGCGGTATTGCCTAAGATACGCTGAAAACAAGAAACGGCTCTGCCGCAGGGAAATTCCTGTGGCAGAGCCGTTTTTTTGTGTGGTGTTTAATGATACGATAATACATCGTGATATGCTGGAAATTGGGTTTCCAAGTATGCGACTACGATAATCATTAACATGAAAATCCATATGCCTGTCAATGACTGCACTTTTATATATCGTTTGATTTTTTCAGATGACTTAGAATATGCAAATATCATGCCTGCAAAGCAAAGGACTAGCAAAAGAATAAGAACTATAAAACCTGAAAAATTGCCGCCGGCAGATTGTGTTCCATATCCCTCTATTATCCAGTTTAACGCTCTGATAGAATAGTGTGTTTGCCAAAAATATTCGAAGCAAAAAAAGGAAAAGGGCAGTGACAAAACCCATTTCAACAGAAGCTGCTTCTTACTTTCACTTAACAGCATAGCTGCATATATTACTGCTACAACCAACAAATATGGCAATCGGAATAACTCGTTTGCGATACCGATAATTTCCGCAAGAAATATAGCTGACACTGTAATAACTGACATTGTGGCGGAACATATTATGGTGTTTATCGTTTTGAATTTCATTTTTTCTTCCTAATTATGCATCGCAAGTTTTGATGTAAGAAATGGTATAGAAAAGCCCACCGTAATTCTCTTGGAATTTTGGTGGGTTTCTGGTGGAGCAACCCCATCCAAAAACAAACCCTCCGCTTTTTTTGAATTATCCTCAATTTCAGATAAGAGGAAATCATTGATTGTAACAGGATTATCTCCCGAATTAAAAATAATAGTAAGCTTATCGTCGTACAGATAGATTTTATTAATAAAGACGTTGATAAGGGTTTTTCTGTACTTTATGTCATCAACATTGCCGTCTTTAAGCTTTCTCAAAAAGAAATGCACCATTGGTACTGTAAGCACTGGGAAATTCTTTTCTTCTAAAGCTATTTGTTTTTGTAATTCGGAATGTTCCTTTTCCAAAATAGGTATTTGTTCATATAATGACTTTCTTACAGATTCAAGGTCACATTCTATAATTGCATTTAGAGCGTTCTTATGTTTTCTTTCATTTTCAGATAAAGCCTTTTTGAGAAATTTTAAATGGGCTGTATCTTTTTCGGATTCGCTTATCTTAGAAATACTATTTTCAATTTTCTTGATATTTTCATTTGTTAGAAGTTTTCGACATTCGTTAACCACTAAATCCTCAATATACTCCTTATTTACCTTCTTTTTTTTACAAGCTTTTTTCTTTGTACCATTGCACACATAGTATCTGTACACTTTTCCTGATTTTCCAGTACCAGAAAATCCTGTCATCATTTCTTTACAATAACCACAAAACATTTTTGTCGTAAGTAAATACTCGACCTTAGCTCTTGCTCTTGCGGGAGCTTTTCTGTTTTTATCCATAATTTCAGTCACCTTATTAAATAATTCATCTGAAATAATTCGTGGCATCCCTCCAATTTTTTCAGTTCCCTTATATGTGTAAATGCCAATATATCTTTTATTTTTCAGCATGGAATGAAGGGAATTTTTATTAAATGGAACTCCCCTTGATGTTTTTAATCCTTGTGAATTTAATTGATTTATTATTTCAGTCACAGTCTTTCCACTTGCATAACTTTCAAAAATATATTGGACGATAGGGGCAGTATCTGGGTCGATTTGAAAGTTCTTTTTATCATCCACCTTAAACCCCAATGCGATATTTCCACCCGTAGATAGACATTTTTCGGCGTTTATATCCATACCTCTACGAATCTTTTGAGATAATTCATCGCAATAATATTGAGAATGAGCCATCATCAAATTCCTATAGAAGATGCCAGCAGGGTCATTTGTAAAATGTTCAGTTGCAGAGAATAGGGCTACACCATTTTGTTTCAATTTATTTTCATTAGTTAAGCACTGCTGCAAATTACGTCCAAAACGGTCTATAGAATATACAATAACAGCTTGAAAGTTGTTATTGTTACTATCTGATAGCAGTCTTTGCAAATCTGGTCGTTTATCATTTCTCCCTGTTAAAGCTCTGTCAACATATGTTCCGATTACCGTATAATCATTATTTTCTGCATATTCTGTGCAAACCTTAACTTGTCCTTCAATACTTTCTTCTCTCTGTCCACTTGAACTGAAACGAGCATATATTACAACATTCATTATTCTGATTCCTTTCTGCTTTGATTTCTCTTATACATTTTTTGAGCATAACAAGTTCGCCTTTCTATTCCATTAACAACTTTAGTATTATGACAATATTTTTGATTGGCATTTTTCCGTATAAAAAATCTATGGCATATCGGACATATCGCTATTTGTTCCTCTGGTAAGTATAACATATTAGCTAATTGATAAAAAGCCGCATCAAATAAATCACTTGCTTTTACAGCCAAAAAAATCTCTTTTCCGAAACATATTTTATTTGTAAATACAATACTTTGAAATGCACTTTCAAATTTCATTTTATCATTCTGAATGCTTGGACTTTTGCACGGATTTTCTATTATTTTTTTATAGAGTAAAAATGCTTTATAGACATCATTCAATCTATTAAGAAAATCAACTACTGAAAAACTAATTTGTTTTGGCTCTTTCAAAGAAAACAATTTTTTATTTTTAATTTTGCTTTCAGAATCTATATGCTCAGGAAATCCATTTTTCTTACACCAATTACATATCAGTTTTAAATCATTATCACTTATTTTAAAACCGAATTTCACTTTATCCAATACATCAAAAATACTATCTGATAATTTTTCTCTCAATGTTAGCATTTCCAATAATAAATCTGGTGTAAGAAAAATGGATTTCCTGAGCATATAGATTC
>ERZ809296.1370-NODE-1370-length-29198-cov-40.292386_pt1 | contig 29198 bp, 28 predicted proteins | sample MGYA00520511_ERZ809296 | MGnify/ENA primary metagenome ERZ809296 (study PRJEB31576, sample SAMEA3212662) | Homo sapiens | biome: human-gut; feature: human gut; material: fecal | place: Sweden | collected 2012 ... | reverse complement strand
GATATACGGAGCTTTTCCGGTTTGTCGTAATTATACCGTAAGGGCACACCTTCGCCACGATGGCACTGCAAAACGGTGTGGATGTAAAAACGGTGTCCTCGATGCTGGGCCACTACTCGGCGGGCTTCACGCTGGACACCTACGCCCATGTGACCACCGACGCACAGCTCAAAGCCGCCCAGACGATGGGCAATATCCTATCCCGTGCTGTCTGACGGTTTCCGCTACCCGCTCCCGTTGGGGTCAGCGTTTGGGTCAGAAAAAAGCGGCACAATAAAAACGAAACTTATGAAAAGCAAAAGTCCTCGAAATCAGATGATTTCGAGGACTTTTGGTACGCCGTGAGGGATTCGAACCCCCGGCCTTCTGGTCCGTAGGTTGTCTCACGCACAAATCGGAGTCATTTCGGCTCCGATTTGTGCTTTTTACCACCGTTCGCTCGGCGGATTTTCCGTTGTTTCCATCCAGCCCTGCCTGCTTTTTTCGTATTCTGGGTCAAAAGTGGGTCAGATACAGGGAACATTTTTATAAGCGCACGGCTGAAAATTTTTCTTGTGCAAATGCATGGCGCATGGTATTATAAAAGTACAATCGCAAGAAGAGTTGTAAGGGGGGCGGTGATTTGCCGAAAGGAAAACTGTTAAACGGGCTGGTGACACAGCAGAAGGTGCTGCGTTCCGCAGTAGCGCTATTTCTGGAAAAGGGCTACACCAGGACCACGACCGGAGAGATCGCAACGGCGGCGGGGATCGGGCAAAGCTCCTTCTTTCATGTCTTTCCCAGTAAGGAGGCGCTGTTGTTGGAACTGGTGAAGCGGATGTTCGGCGGGCAGTTTGACCTCGCCGAGCAGCACAGCGGGGAGGAAGATCCCGTGTTTCTCTACGCCGTGGAGACGTCGCTGCAGCTCCATATCGCCGAACTGACCGAGCCGCTGCGGGAGCTGTATGTGACCGGCTACTCATTGCCGACGACATCAGTGTACATTTACCACAGCACGGCTAAGCGTCTGCAAACCATCTTCGGGCCATATCTGCCGGAGGCGCAGGCGAAGGACTTCTACGAAATGGAGATCGCGTCGGGCAGTATCATGCGGGGCTTCATGTCGGTTCCCTGTGACGTGTATTTCACGATGGAGGCCAAGATCTCCCGCTTTCTGGACTGCTCGCTCAAGCTCTATGACGTACCGAAGGAGAAGCGGGCGGCGATCACGGCGGCCGTCTTGCGGATGGACCTTCACACAATGGCTTCGGGCATCATTCAAAAGACCGTCCAACAGGCGGAAAAGGGATTTGAAGCCCTGACGGAAAAACAAATTTAGGCAAGGGGATATCCCCTTGGTGCATCCACAGGATGCACCGAATGAGTACTCAAGGAGGAACGAGTATGCGGCATAAACTTTTTGGATTACTGACGGCGCTTTGCGTGTGTATGGTGGTTCTGTGCGTGAGCGCAAGCGCAATGGAGATTTCTGTGGAGATGCCGGATGGCAAGATGCTTGCGCTTGAAGTGGAGCCTGGCGACAGCATCGACAATGTTAAACAGAAAATATGCGATCAAATAAGTATTCCAACAGCCAGTCAGTATCTGTACTTTAGGGGAAAGCTGCTGAGTACGGGGCGTACTTTGGCAGACTATAATATTCAAAAGGAAAGTGTTCTCTGGATTTCGGAAAATGAAGTCCCAGAGCCTTCGGGGACGCCTTTGACTAATGATAACATTGCCAACTACATGACCCTGAGCAGCGGCACCTACTGTTTGGATGGAGGCTATTCGGTAAGAAGCATTGATATTACCTCTCCCCTTACGATTACCGGCAATGTGACGCTTGACCTGAACGGCTATGTGTTGAAAATGACAGGGGCAGGTTCGGTGATTTATGTGGGACCCGGTGCAACGCTGACCTTGACGGACAGCAAGCCGCGTGCCATACATAAGTTTACCCCCAACGCCAACGACCTGTGGGTGTTGGATGAGACCAACGGCACAGAGACGGTCCGCGGCGGCGTCATCACCGGCGGTACGGGCTATCCGTTTTCGCTCAGCAGCGGCTCAGTAAATTGTGGCGGCGGTGTGTATATCGCACCCGGCGGGCAGTTGACCATGACCGGCGGCAATATTATCGGCTGCTCCGCGGAGTACGGCGGCGGTGTATGTATTTATCCGAAGCGAGACGGCGAACAGGGTCAGTTCTCTATGTCCGGCGGCAGCATCATCGGCTGCTCTGCGGAGTCCGGCGGCGGTGTTTGTGCTTTCGGCAAGTTCCAAATGTCAGGTCAGGCGGTCATTCGCAGCTGCACCGCCGGACGCACGTCATATAATTGCGGCGGAGGCGTATGGGTCGACGGCAGCTTTGAAATGTCTGGTGAGGCAATAATCGAAGGCTGTCAGGCAATCTCCGAATCTGCCTGCGGCGGAGGCGTATATGTCAACAGCAGCAGTGGCTTTGTAATGTCAGGTAAGGCAAGAATCGAATACTGTCAGGCAATCTCCACCCCTTCCTCCCCTTCCGAGGGCGGGGGCGTCCATCTCGCAAACGCTACGACGTTCACCCTGTCGGGCAGCGCCGTGATCCAAAACTGCACGGCAACGAATTCCGTCAACTCCGGCAAAGCTTATGGCGGCGGCGTGAGCGCCGCTTGTGTGAGGGAGATCACCTTGGAGGACAACGCGAGCATTGCCGGCTGTATTGCGACAAACGGAAGCGGACTATACATCACCGGCTCTCAGCTACCTGGCTATGGGAAACTTTTCGCCAACGGCGGCTCGGTTGACGGCGACGTCGTGCTGGGAGACACAACAGACACAACAGTCGGTCCCGGTACCATTACAGGCACTGGCAAGACGGAGTTCAACGGCAAGGTGACCGTTACCCCCGGCAGCACCATCGGAAGCGGCACATTCAACGGCAAGGTCATCAACAACGGAACCATCACCGGCGGCACATTCAACGGCACGGTAAACAACAACGGTACCATCAACGACGGCACATTCAACGGCGAGGTGACCAACAACGGTACCATCAACGACGGCACATTTAATACCCCTATAACCGGCAGCGGCACGGAGAGCGACCCCTATCAGATCAGCACTGCCGCCCAGTTAAAGCGGTTTCGGGATATTGTCAATGGCTCCAACGGCCAGACGCAGAACCGTGGCGCGTATGCTGTGCTGACTGCGGACATTGATTTGAATAACGAACCGTGGACGCCCATCGGTCCGGACAGAGACAGTGCCTATACCGGTGCCTTTGACGGGCAGGGACACACCGTCAAGAATCTGAGTGTAACCGTCAATGTCCAGCCCGGTCGCGCCGGTCTGTTCGGTTGCGTAAAAGACGGCACCATCCGGAAACTGACGGTGGCAGGCTCGGTGTCATGTACTGCTAACCAGGGGTGGTGTGGCGGCATTGCGGGCTACGCTATGGACGAAACCATCGAAAACTGCGCCAGCCTCTGCACGGTCTCCTGCACAGGCATAGATGCCAGAGTCGGTGGAATTGTCGGATTGGTCGACTATAATAGTCGTACGCTAATAATCCGCGATTGCTATAACATCGGAAAAATCACCGGCAGAAGCGACAACGGCAGTGGCGACGCCGGAGGTATCTGCGGATTTTATATGAACGGAAAGATTTCCAACTGCTATAATGTCGGCGAAATCACTGGTAGCGGATATGTTAGTAAAATCGCAGTCTCCGCCTATAATGATAGCAGACCCACCAACTGCTACTATCTGAGCGACACGGACACAGATCTCAATGGAACCGCCAAAACCGCCGCGGAATTTGCCAACGGTGACGTGCTGGAGGAGCTTAAGGCTGGCCAACGCGACAACAATGCTGACCCGTGGGCAGACGAATGCAAATATCTGGCCGCAGCTGGCAAGACCCTGCCCGTGTTCAAGGGACAGGGCGATGAACATACCCACAATGGGAACTGGACATCGAACGGCAACGGCAAACACAGCCGCCACTGCACCTGCAACGCCGTGGAGACGGTCAACTGCTCCGGCGGCACGGCAACCTGCACGGCAAAGGCCAAGTGTGCCGATTGTGGTGCGGAATACGGCGATACCAATCTCAATCATCATGGCGACAAGCTGAAACATGTGGTGGCCAAGGACGCTACCACCAGTGAAGAAGGCAACATTGAATACTGGTACTGCGAGGCCTGCGGCAAATATTACTCGGATGCGGGCGCCAAGAACGAGATTACACAGGCTGAAACAGTAATTTCCAAACGGCATTCTTCCGGCGGCGGCTCTACCAGCGGCTCGTCCAGCTATCCCATCACCATCCCCGGCAAAACGGAGAACGGCTCCGTGACCATTAGCCCGCGTTCTGCGGAAAAGGGCGATATTGTGACCATCACGGTAACGCCCGACAGCGGTTATCAGTTGGATGCCCTCGCCGTGACCGACAAAAACGGTAAGGAACTGAAGCTGACTGATAAGGGCAACGGCAAATATACCTTTACTATGCCGTCCGGCAAGGTCAAGATCAACGCCACTTTTACCAAAGAAGCTGAGCCAAGCCCGTTCAGCGATGTGTCCACCAGCGCCTATTACTACGAGGCCGTCAAGTGGGCGGCGGAGAACGGCATTACCGGCGGTGTTGGCAACAGCCTGTTTGGACCGAATCAGCCCTGCACAAGGGCACAGATCGTCACTTTCCTGTGGCGTGCGGCTGGATCTCCTGTGGTGAATTACGCTATGAACATGACAGATGTTGCCGAGGACGCGTACTACGGCGAAGCTGTCCGCTGGGCGCTGAGCGAGGGCATCACCACCGGTACCGGTGACGGCAAGTTCAGCCCCGACGCGACCTGCAACCGTGCCCAGAGCGTGACCTTCCTGTTCCGGGCTATTGGCAAGATAGTCGACAGTAAGGCCGAGTTCAGCGATGTGCTCGCCGACAGCTACTATGCGAACGCGGTGGCCTGGGCCGTGGAGAACGGCATCACTAACGGCATTGGCGATGGGATGTTCGGACCGGACAATAGCTGTACCCGCGCCCAGATCGTTACGTTTCTGTTTCGTGCCTATCGGGGATAGCAAAGGGCACAGGGAAATTCCCTGATGACCACATGACCTCAGAAAACGGCAAGTTAGCCGCTTTTGCAAGCGGCCGTCCGGCGTTTCAGCAGCACGTAAAGCGCGCTGAGGGTAGTGATACCACCCCTCGCCTCGCACACACGGAAAGGCCCTGAGCGCAGAGTGAAAAAACAGCAACATCACCAAGTTGCAAACAGATCACGCAGCCCAGCGGGGCCGCGACGCCTCGGAACAGCGACGCGCATAAGCGCATCGCTGTCCCGAAGGCTCTCTGCGTTCTTTGGGAGCACCCACGGCCAAGCCCCAAAAGCGGCAAAGTTTGCCGTTCTACCCCCTGGCCACGCAGGGTTTCCGAACCGTGTGAAACGCTCCGAGGGTAGTGATACCACCCCCACCTCGCACGTTCAGAAAGTACTGCGCACAGAGTGAAAAAACAGCAACATCACCAAGTTGCAAACAGATCACGCAGCCCAGCGGGGCCGCGACGCCTCGGGACAGCGACACGCATAAGCGCATCGCTGTCCCGAAGGCTTTCTGCGTTCTTCGAGAGCACCTCCCGGCCAAGATCCCAAAGCGGCAAAGTACGCCGTTCTGACACCCGGCCCGGGGATGTTCGTAAACGTGCAGTACGTGTCGAGGGTAGTGATAGCGGCCCCGTCCGGAAGGCCCCTGTTTCGCCGTGTGTGCCCTTGTGTGCGATCTTTCTCTGAAAGCCGAGGGTGTACCCGCTTTCGCCTGTGAAAGCGAACGTAAGCCGTTTGTGCGAGAAGTTGAAAAGCGGTTGGGAACAGCGTTGTGACGGTAACTTTTTGGCGATATTTGCGGGAACGGTTTTGGACGAAAAATCGAACTTTTTAAGCCGGATTTTTGGACGGGGAAGGCCGTTCGATTTTAGCACAAGATAAAGGGCCGCAGTCGCAAGCGCCCGCAGCCCGCCCACAAAGCCCCGCAGTGCGGGGCTTTCCGAGGTTTTGAAACCGCAGTCTAAGGTGCACCTTGAGAAGTGTTTTCGCGGTCATAGGTGAACGTCAGACACGAAAAATGCCCGTGACGGCAGACTTTTCAAGGTGGACGTTCCGCAGGCGGTTGAGAAATTTGCTGTTTTCAACCGCTCGAAAAAGTGATTTTCAAGTGAGAGCAATTTTCGGCGCAGATCGCGCATATTTTGAGCCGCTGTAGTCAATAAAAAGGACTTTTCATCCGTTCAAAAATCGCACCGCTGTAACCAAAGAAGAACGCCTCCGGCAGCGCAGAAATTGCGCCGCAATAGTCAAAGATAAGGCGGCGCGGCTCCGAGGTGCAAATGATAACTTTCTGATAACAGTTCGGCTTTTCGGTAGCTTTGTTCCCTTGGTTACGGTATTGTTCGTTGCGAAAGGGGCTGATACCATGCCAAAGCGACGAGCAAACGGCGAGGGCAACATCCGCAAACGAAAGGACGGTCGATGGGAGGGCCGGTACACAGTCGGTCACGATCCGGAAACTGGCAAAGCCATCATCAAAAACGTCCTCGGCAAGACGCAAGCGGAAGTAAAAGAAAAACTGAAAAAAGCCATCGAGGAAAACGTCGGTATCGACTACGGACGGGCCAAGACCTACACCGTGGGGAGTTGGCTGGAGGTCTGGATGGAGAACTACGCCAAGGTGAAACTCAGACCGTCCACGTTCAAGACCAGCCAAGGTTTTCTGAAAAACCACATCAAGCCGCAGATCGGCGGCATCCCGCTGGCAGACCTGACTTCTCTGGACTTACAACGCTTCTACAAACATCTGTTGGACGGCGGGCGAGTAGACCGCATCGAGGCCAAGAAAAAGCCGAAAGGGTTAGCACCCAAGACGGTGCGAAATATCCACCAGATGATCGGTTCGGCGTACAACCTCGCCATGGAGCAGAATTTGGTGAGCAAGAATCCAACGCAGGGCTGCGCCCTGCCAAAGGTGGAGCACAAAGAGATGAAAACCCTGACCGCCGACCAACTCAGCGCCTTCTTCCAGGAGGCCAGGGACAGCGGCGTGTACGAGCTCTACTACCTCGACCTCGCCACAGGACTACGCCGTGGGGAACTGCTGGGACTGAAATGGACGGATATAGACCTTGACCGTGGCGTACTGAAAATCCAACGGGCCATCTCACGGCAGAACGGCAAGGTAGTCGAAGCCCCACTGAAAACGAAAAACGCCTACCGCACACTGCCGTTGTCGGCAGACGCAATAAGCGTTCTGAAAATGCAGAAATGCAAAGTTGGGAACAGCGAATGGGTGTTCCCGTCACCAACAGGAGGCCCCATGTCACCGGACAGCGTCCTACATATGCTGCAAAGAGTGCTGAAACGGGCGGGACTGCCACGGATACGCTTCCATGACCTGCGTCACACCTTCGCGACCATGGCCCTGCAAAACGGCGTGGACGTCAAGACCGTCAGCAGTATGCTTGGCCACTACTCGGCGGGTTTCACGCTGGACACCTACGCCCACGTCACCACCGACGCGCAGTTCAAAGCCGCCCAGACGATGGGCAATATCCTATCCCGTGCGGTATAGACCTTTCCGCTACCCGCTCCCGTTGGGGTCAGCGTTTGGGTCAGAAAAAAGTGGTATCCGAAAATGACAACTTATGAAAAGCAAAAGTCCTCGAAATCAGACGATTTCGAGGACTTTTGGTACGCCGTGAGGGATTCGAACCCCCGGCCTTCTGGTCCGTAGCCAGACGCTCTATCCAGCTGAGCTAACGGCGCGTGTCCTTTCAGACAGCTTGTGTATCATAGCACAGCGGCTCCGAAAATGCAAGGGGTATTTTCACATTTCCGCCTCTTTTTTGCACGGACTGGAAAAATGCTTGCAATGCGCCCGTCCGGCGCATATAATATCCTATTATTTTACTTGCATTTTCAAGAAAGGAGCGCCCCTATGAACATCTTCCATTCCGTCGCCGAATTAGCGGGAAACACCCCGCTGCTGGAGCTGTGTCGCTACGAGCGCAGGCACGGCCTGAACGCCCGCATCCTTGCCAAGCTCGAGTGCTGCAACGTGGCGGGCAGCGCCAAGGACCGCGTGGCGAAGCACATGATCGAACGCGCCGAGGCGGAGGGAAAGCTCGTTCCGGGGAGCGTCATCATTGAGCCGACGAGCGGCAACACCGGCATCGGCCTCGCCGCGATGGCCAAGGTCCACGGCTACCGCGTGATCCTCACCATGCCGGAGAGCATGAGCGTGGAGCGTCGGAATCTGCTCAAAGCCTACGGTGCGGAACTGGTGCTGACACCGGCGGCGGAGGGCATGGCGGGCGCCGTGAAGCGCGCGGAGGAGTTGGCGGCGGCAACACCGAAGAGCTTCATCCTCGCACAGTTCGACAATCCCGCGAACCCCGAGGCGCACTATCTCACCACCGGCCCCGAGCTCTGGCGCGATACCGACGGCTGCGTCGATCTTTTCGTCGCTGGCATCGGCACGGGCGGCACATTCTCCGGCACGGGACGCTATCTCAAGGAGAAAAATCCGGACGTGAAGCTCGTGGCCGTCGAGCCGGCGGGCTCGCCGCTGCTCTCGGGCGGCAAGGCCGGGCCGCACGGACTGATGGGCATCGGAGCGAACTTCATCCCGAAAAATATGGACGTTTCGCTCATCGACGAGATCATCTGTGTCCGCGAGGAGGACGCCTACGCCGCAGGCCGCGATATGGTCGCGTGTGAGGGCGTGCTCGTCGGCATCACCGCGGGCGCCGCGCTTTGGGCGGCGACGCAGCTCGCGCTCCGGCCGGAGAACGCGGGCAAGACCATCGTTGCGCTACTGCCAGACGGCGGCGAGCGCTATCTATCCACGCCAATGTATCAGGGGGAATGACCGATGTCCGATAAAAATGAGATCATTCGTTCCGCCGCCGCGCAGGTGGCGGAGAACTACCGCAAAAGCGATATTTTGATGTACGGCGACGCGCTGCGCCTGCCGAGCCGCACGGCGGTCATTGAGATCATCCGCGACTTTCAGAAGATCCTGTTTCCGGCCTACTACGGCGACCGCGACCTGCTGAAGCTCCCGCCGGAGCAGTACAGCGCCCTGCTCATGGGGCACGTCTACGACAAGCTGCTGCGCCAGCTTGAGCTGGTCATGCCGGAGGGGGAGGAGGGCGCACGCCGCGCCGAGAAGGTCTGCGAGGCGATGATGGAGCGTCTGCCCCATATCCAGGAGCTGCTGCTCAAGGACCTGACCGCCAACTACAACGGTGACCCCGCGGCCTCGAGCCGGCAGGAGATCATTCTGTCCTACCCAGGGATGTTTGCCATCTTCATCTACCGCATCGCGCACGAGCTGTATCTTGAGAAAGTGCCGATGATCCCGCGCATCATGACGGAGTACGCCCACTCTCAGACGGGCATCGACATCAATCCCGGCGCGACCATCGGCGAGTATTTCTCCATCGACCACGGTACCGGTGTGGTCGTCGGCGAGACGACCATCATCGGCGACCGCGTGCAGCTCTATCAGGGCGTGACGCTCGGCGCCATGTCGCCCGCAGGGATGCACCACAGCGCGGAGACTCCCGCCCGCCGTCACCCGAAGGTCGGCAGCGACGTGACCATCTATGCCGGCGCGACGCTGCTCGGCGGCGCGACGGAGGTCGGCGACAACGTGGTCATCGGCGGCAACGCCTTCCTGACCGAGTCGGTCGAGAGCGACACCAAGGTGAGCATCAAAAAGCCGGAGATGACCTTCCGCGTGAAGGGCGGCCGGTTCTGAAAACAGAAATGGAAAAGCCCGCATCGAAGGATGCGGGCTTTTCTAATGGGCAAAACAGAGGCAAATTCAGAAGCCTAGAGGTATTGGCGCACACATGCGAACGGGCCGGCTATTCCTCCTCGAGCGGCAGGGCGACCTGCGTGACGAACTTCGCGGGGTCCTTGTGCTGCGGCGGGCCTTCGAGATAAATGCGTCGGAGCGTCCCCTTGGGCGTGAACCCATGCTGCCGCGCGTAGGCGCGGAGCTTTTTCTCTGCGGCGGGCAGGTCCTCGTAGGCCCCGTGGTGGTAGAGACTGAGCGCCGGCGTCGCGGGCAACGTCTCGACATACTCACCCGTGCTCCCCGGCGGGACGGTCGCGCAGGACGCAACCTCGCCGGGTCGCGCGATGGACGACTCCACAAGGTACATCCGCTGTGTGATGTCCGTGCCGTAGAGCCGCATCGCCTCCAGCGCGGTGGCGTGGAGCAGCGCCGTGTGCTCCGCCAGCGTAGACGCCGGATACACGCGGCGGTAGACCGTCTGCCGCGGCAGAAGAACGCGCCTGACCTGCGGCGGCGCTGCTGCTGGCAATGCCGCTGCTGCGAGTGATGGCGGGCAGCCGGTCGTTCGGCGCGCTGCTGGCGGCAGATGCTCACCTACTGCGTGCCGCTGATCCCCACGGCTGTCTTCTGGTGGATCATGGGCGTGTCGGACCGTTATCTGGTGAAATGGTTCGTGGAGAGCGATGCCAACGGCATCTACGCCGTTGCCTACAAGATACCGACCATCCTGACCATCCTCGCCACGGTTTTTATGGACGCCTGGCAGCTCTCCGCCATCGCCGAGTCGGGCGACCGCCGGGCGCAGGCGCGCTTTTACGCGCGCGTGTGGGACGCGTTCTTCTCCGCGGTCTGCCTCTGCGCGGGCGGCATCATCGCGTTTTCGCCGCTGCTCATCCGGCTGCTCGCGGCGGAGAGCTACTATGACGCCTGGCGCTATATCCCGATCCTCACGCTCTCGATGATCGCGGCGGCGTTTTCCAATTTCATGGGCAGCGTCTACGTCGTGACAAAGAAGAGCACGGCATCGCTCTGGATCTCACTCGCCGGCGCGGCGGCAAACATCGCACTCGATCTGTTCCTCATTCCGCGCATCGGCGTGCAGGGCGCGGCGGCTGCCACATTCCTCGGCTGCCTGCTCGTATTCCTGATGCGCACGGCCAGCGCGGGAAGGCTGCTGCCGTTCCGCCTTGCGGGCGGGAAGCTCGCGCTTGGCGCGCTCGTGCTGCTCGTCCAGACGGCAGCGATGCTGCTCCGCCCGCGCGGCTGGCTCGCCGCGCAGGGCGTGAGCCGGAACGTTCTCTTTATCCTTGCGCTGCGCCCGATGCTCGCCGCCGCGCAGACGGTGTTTCAAAGAAAGTAGGTAGTTTCCATGATTTTAACGGCATTCCACGGCTTCTGCATGGCGCTGGCGGACAGCGTCCCCGGCGTCTCCGGCGGGACGATCGCCTTTATCCCGTTCATCGCCGCGGCGGAGCGCACGGCGCTGAAAAAGCTCCGCGGCGCGCCGTTCGCCCTGCTCGGCATGGCGGTGGTCGTAGGGCTCACGCTGCTGCGCGGCTCGTCCGCGCTGGGAAGCGTCAGCTTCGCGTCGCTCTCGCCGCTCTCGCTGCTTTATATCTTCCTCTCCGGCGCGGTCGCCATCACGGCGATGGTGCTGCCGGGCATCTTGGGCTCGTCCATTCTGCTCACCGCGGGCGTGTATCTGCCCGCCATTCAGGCTGTCCGCAGCTTCCTGCACATGGAGCTTTCCGTGCTGCCGGGGCTCTTCGCGCTGGGCTTCGGCGTGCTCGCGGGCGTGGCGCTGTCCATTCACGCCATCCGCACCGCGCTGCACAAATACCGCAGCGAGATGGTCTGGCTCATTTTAGGGCTGATGCTCGGTTCGCTCTACGCCATCGTGTATGGAGCGGTCAACCTGACCGTACCGCTTCCGCCGATGAGCCTTGTGACCTTTGACGCGCCCGCGCCCCTGCTGGCTGGACAGCAGCGTGCGGCTGCTCATCGCTGACCCCACAGACTATTCGTTCCCATCGGGTCATACCCTGTCCTCGGTCATCGGCGCGACGATTTTGACGAAAACGGACCGCCGCTTCGGCTATGCGGCCATCCCGCTCGCGGCGCTCATCGCCTTTTCACGGCTGTATCTCTATGTCCATTTTCCCAGCGATGTGCTTGCCGCGGCGGTGCTGGGTGTTATGATCGGCGAGCTGGCCTTTTATGCTGACCGAAGGTGGACGGAGCGCAGAGGGACATAAGGCGTTTCCTGCCATCTCATTCTTTGAAATAAATCCTCAAAAAGACACACAAGCCGGAGGCTCCCATAACGAGGGAGCTTCCGGCTTGCGCGTTCAATTCAGATGCTCCAGCGCCGCCGCGACGGATACTTGCAGACTCGCCTCGACCTCCGGCGTCGAAACGGGCTCCTCCAAAAGCTCCGCTGTGGAAACGGGAAAGCGGCCGCTTTCGCGGCTGCGCAGCAGATAGATCAGCCCAAGGGTCATCGCGTTGCGCTTCGCCTCGATGATCGCGGCCTCCTCCTCATAGCCGCCCGTCTCGCGCAGGGCGCGCACCAGTCCGCGGCGCATCTCAGCGAGATAGGCGGGCTGATAAAAGCCGCCGAACACCGTGAAGTCGCGGAGAAAATGCGCCTCCAGAAAGCAGAGGAACAGGCCCGGCAGCAGCGACCCGTCCCGCAGCCTCTCCGTCAGCGCCTGCGGCGTGAGAGAAACGGTCACAGCCTCTCCCAGCGAGTTTTGACCCGTCAGCGCCGCCGCGCCCGCGCTCTCGCGCAGCCGCAGAGGGAACAGCGCCGCGCGGCGGTCGAGTCCCCAGAAAAAGTGCGTGCCGCTGGTGTTTCCCGTCCAGCAGCCGGAAACGCCGTCCAGAGCCCGCAGCAGCGCCGCGCGCAGCTCCCGCCGGAACAGCAGTTGACCGGTGAGCGCGGCTTCCGTCCGAAAATCTCTTTCCAGCAGACGGGCGGTGAGCGTCTCCATCGGCATCCAGAGGTACTGCGGCGCGCGGTCAGTGAAGTACCGCTGTGAGAGCATGGCGTTGATGACCGTGGTCTGTTCCCGCAGCGTGCCGCAGCGCTGCACGCGGTCAGAGAGCAGGACCTCGCGGCAGAAGCGCTCCAGCGCGTCGGCTGTGCGAAGCGAGCAGGAGCCGCGCCGCATCTCCTGCCGCAGGCGGTCCAGCGCATTGTCTACCATGTCCGGGGAGATGCCCTCCACGGCGGCCACGCAGGCGTGGCGCAGCTTGAACGGATAAAACGGCAGCCGCAGGCAGCCTCCCGGCGCGGTGCAGTCGTAGACCAGCATACCCCTCGGGTAGACATTGTTGTCCAGCCTCGGGTTGGCACAGGACAGAAACGGAACGACCGCCCCGGTCTCGCCCTGCGTCCGCAGCCACCGGTCGCAGAGGATCGTGTCCTGCACGGTCATGTACTCGAACGCGGGATGATGGTGGTTGGCGGTGGACAGGCAGCGGCGGCGCCGGAGAACATCCGCACATTCCCCGGCGGTCTCCGCGCCGAAAAAGGGCGTGAAGTAGTCCCGCACCTCTGTCAGTGGGTCCTCCGAGGGCAAAATGTCCGGCAGCGGCCGGTGGTGGAGCTGCCCGAGATAGGTAAGCAGCGTTTCGCCGCCATGCCGCCGCAGCAGCTCCGCGGCTGCCGGATAATTTTCAGCAAGTGCCGTCATTTGCTCCGTCATTCTCTGCCGCCTCCAGTCGGATCGAAAGCACCGTGTTGTTCATGTTCATGATGCGCGTATAGGTCTTCTGATCGGTGAGCCGCTCGAGCAGACGGATGTTGTTCATTTGAAGAATATCCTCATCGTCCACGAACGCCAGCGGGTCGAAGGGCGCGCCGTCGTCGCGGATACGGACGATCAGGCTGCCCTCCTCCAAAAGAAGGCAAATGTCGATCATGCTCACATGCTCGTTATGGTTGATGGTGTTGAGGGCGGCCTCCTCAAAGGCGATGGCCAGCAGGACGCCCTTGTTGCGGGGGATGCCGTTCTGTTGGCAGAACAAGTCAATCTCCCGGTGGATGTCCGCGACGTTTTCCGCCTTTCCTGTGATGGAAAAGCTGTGGCAGCTCCGGTCCGCCTGATCCTCCAGCCCGAGGAGGGCGACGTTCCCACAGGTCCGCTTTTCCCGGAGCAGCGTGACCGCGGGGGACAGCAGCTCCACGAGCAGGCACCAGACGGCCACAGCGGGGACGCTGCGCCAATGGAGCCGCGAAATGGCCGCCACGCAGAGCAGCAGAAGCAGTATTTTGAGCACCACGTTCTGCAGCGTCAGCAAAAGCACGGACAGGCGCTGCCGCTGAACGCTGGGATAGAGCCTGGCGAGCAGGTCGTTGAGCCAAAGGAAAGGCAGACTGAGCAGCATGATGCGGAGCGAGAGCACGGTGTCCGGCTCTGCGGCGATGCCGTAGGAGTTGAGAAACGGCGCGGAGAAGCAGAACAGTCCCGCCATGAGCGCCGCGACGAGCGCATAGGTGTACTTGGATAGGAGGAAGAGCATCTTCCGCAGCCCGTAAAAGTCGCGTTCGCCGTAGAGCATACTGCCCAGCGTGGAGATCGTCTGCAGCGCGCCGCCCGCCAGAATACGCAGGATGAAGCGAAGCTGGCTGTACACCGCGTAGAGCGCCACGCCGATGTTGCCCACGAAGTACATCAAAAGCAGGTTCACCGTCAGGCCGGAGAAGATGCGTGAGGCCTTGTCTGTGGCAAAGGAGGAGCAGGACGAGGCCAGATCCCGCCCGGTCTCGCGCAGGCCGTCGGCGCGCAGGACAAAGCGGAAGGTGCGATTTTTGGACAGAAGGTAGGGAAGCACCACCAGAATACCCGCCACGTTGCCGAGCAGGGAAGCTGCGGCCGCGCCGGCGACGCCCATGCGCAAATACTTCATAAAGACAACGTCCAGCACGATGTTCACTCCGTTGGCGGCAACGACCGAGCCCATGGCCAGCTTGGAGCGATCATCCAGAATGGCGAAGCTGGAGAGAACGAGATTGACGCCGACAAAGGGCGACGAGAGCAGGGTGAAGAAGGCGTAGCGCGCCACATCGTTCGCGATCGCGCCGTTGTTGGACAGGACGCCGCTGAAAAAGCCGCAGAACGGCAGCAGGCACCAGCAGAGAAGCCCGCCCGCGAGCGTCAGAAGAAGGGACAGGGTGAAGACCCCGTTGGCCTGACGGAGCCTTCGCTTGCCCAGCAGGATGCCCGCGGCGACCGGGCCGCCGGAGGAGAGGACGAAGCCGAATAGCTCCGCCACATCCACAAAGCTGTCACAAAGGCCCGCGGCAGCGACGGCATCGGCGCCCAAAAGGGCGCCGATGAGCATAAAGTCCACAACGGAGACCAGATAGGCGGAGGCGGTCACCACCGTGCCGACGCCGAAAAACTCCCGCGTCTTGCTGCGTATGATGGACTCGTTCCGCAAGTATTCATATCCCATTTTGCTTTCCGCCTTTCGCGTTTCGGGACGGTCACACGCCGGTGCGCGGGCCTATCCCGGGTTTTTGAGACATTCCGTATCCAGCATTCCCAACTGGCCTGCGACGGTCGTGACCTCGACCTGTAGGCAGGTCAGGTTGGATGCCGTCGCGATAAAGTCGATCATGGAATTGATCGCGACAGCCAGAGCGAGGGCCTCGCCGGGGATGCCGAGCTGGGTGAACATGACCGTGTAGCAGGTCAGCGCGCCGCCGGGGATGGGCGGCATCGCCAGCGACAAAAGCCCGGTCACAACGATCATCGTGAGGAGCCACGCGGGCGTGATGGCCGTGCCGAAATTTTCCGCCATGCACAGGCAGGTCGCCACAAAAGCGACCGCAACGCTGGGCATATAGAGGACCTGTTCCAGGGGCACGGCGAAATGCGCGAGCATCGGCGGGATACCCAGCTTCTTCTCGCAGGTCTCTAAATTGGTGGCGAACGCCGCGGAGGACGACGCCGTGGTGAGACCGATGAGGAAGGTCGGCAGCAGCTTTTGCACAAGCAGCCGGAAACTCACCCGGCGCCGCGTGGCAAGGATGCCGATGAATACGAGACACATCAGCGGGCAAAGTGCATAGGTGATGACGATGGCCTTGAGGATGCCCGAGAGCTCGGAGCCGAAGTCGGAGCCCAGCAGAGCGAACAGGCTGAAAAATACGAAAAGCGGGATCAGGTCGCCGATGGCCTCCATGAGGAACTGGACCACCTCGTTCGTCTGCTCAATGAACGTGCGGACGGCGGCGGCACGGTCGCCCAGGATCAGCAGGGCGATGCCGACGGCGGCGCCCAAAAAGATGATCTGCAGCGTGTTACCGTTCAGGAACGGAGAGATGATATCCGAGGGAACGATATCCAAAATGATCTGATAGATGGTCGAGAATCCGCTCAGCGCCGCGCCGCCCGAGGACAGCTCCAGCGGGAAAAGCCATAAAAGGCAGACGGTCGCTCCCGCGCTGACGAGGAAGCTCAGCGCCGCAATGCGGCCGATCACTTTCTTCCCGATCCTTCCCATCATGGTCATATCGCCGATGTTGAAAATACCCCAGCAGATCGCCAGGAAGATCATCGGTGAGGAGATGGTGCGCAGCAGGTTTAGGATCAGCGTAAAGAGCGGGTCGGTCACGGCCCGGACGCCCGCCTGCGCGCTCGCGGGAAGCAGGCGCTGCAGCAGCCCGAGGACGACCGCCGACACGATGGCGAGCAGGAGCTTCTGCATCTGCCCCAGCTTCCGCTTTCTGGGCGGCTCGACGGTCAGACAGTTTTCACCGTTTTGATAGCTCTGCGTCAGCGTAAGGCCCGCCTGCGCCAGCAGGCGGCTGGAGAGCAAGCAGTTTTTCAGCAGGTCGTCGGCCTGAAGCTCCTTCCCCTCGACGCGGATCTCGATCCGCTGCCTGCCCAGACGCTTTTTCGCGCAGAAGGTGACCGGCGCGTCGGGGAGGGCGGAGGACCAGCTCTCCAGGATCTCCTCCAGCGAGAGGCGAAGCCGCAGGATATCCTTTCGGTCCGCCTCCGCCTCCGTCAGAGAATCCGCGAACTCCTGCGAAAGAAGATCCACGGTCTCCGGCGACAGCCGATAGCCTTTCTTTTTCGATGTCAGCATACTCATTTCCTCCCGCTCATCCGTTCTTTTTCCGCTGCGCTCCCGAACGAACGCTCATTCGATGCGAAGGATATCGGAAAAGCCCGTGACCTCAAACACCTCCATCACGGCCTCATTCACGTTTTGAAGCACCATTTCCCCTTGCTGATTCATGAGCTTCTGCATCGCAAGCAGCACGCGAAGGCCCGCGGAGGAGATATATTCCAGCTTCTCCACGTCAAATACCAGACGTGTAATGCCGTCGCGGAGCTCCTCCTCCAGCTTCGGCGCAGTCGTTGTGTCCAACCTTCCCTCCAGAGCGACCGTCAGAGCCGCTCCACTTAATGTCTTTTGAATGTTCATCGTGCCCCTCCGCATAAAGATCTTCCGTTGCCGCCGGCCGCGGCAGACCGGGCCGGTCGGAGACTATGGCTTGTCCTCCTGCCGCTCCGCCTTCCGCTCGAGCAGCATCTGATCCGTTTTCTGCCGCAGAAGCAGCAGCATATCCAGCTGCTCGGCGTTGAGGTCCAGCCCCCGCTCCCGGAACAGCGACAGGAGCTTTTCACGGTACTCGCCCTCCCGCAGCGTCGGATATTGCTTTGCCAGCTCGTTGAGCTTTTGCCGCAGCTCCTCGTTGGTGTCCGCTTCCCAGTTGAATTTGGCAGTCTCCGCAAAGGAGAGCTTTTTCTTCTTCCAAGGCCAGTTCATAGAAATTGTCCTTTCCGCGCCCCTGCGCTGTCATCGGCGGGCGGCATTCTTCCTTTTCCAGAGACAGCATAGCACAGCCGCACCCCGACGGAGCAAAAATGCCGGAATTGGTCGTTCTGCCTCCCGAATTGGTCGCGGGCAAAAAAGGAAACCGCCCGAGGGCGGTTTTCCGGATTCCGTATCTATGGATTGAGAATGACGCAGGCGGTGCAGACGCCGGCTTCGACTTTGTAGTGTACCTCACCCTGATAGCGCTCGGCGGCGGAAACGATGCTGTCGATCCCGACGCTCCGCTCTGCGGGCAGGCCGTTTTCCAGCTTCAAGTTGACGCAGGGGTTGCTCACCGCGAGGACCGCCTTTTTCCCGACGTTTCGGATGTGGACGCGGATGGGGCCGGCGCTGTGCGCTGCGGTACAGGCGTTGAGGGCGTTTTCCAGAAGGTTCGCGAGAATGGCGACAAAGTCCACGTCGGCCACGTCGGACTGCGCGGGTGTATCCGCCTGCGCGGTGAACGCCACGCCCGCCGCCTTCGCCTTTTCGGCGTAGGAGCGCAGCAGCTCGTTGACCATGGGGTGCGGGCACCACGCGGGGAAGTTCTCGGCGACCGCCTGCTCCTGCTCAAGATAGCGCAGGATGCCGTCGGTGTCGCCCGCGCGCGCCATAGCGGCGATGCAGGCGTCGTGGTGCCGCTTGTCATGGCGGATGCGGCGGCTCTCCCGTTCTGCCCGGCCGACAGTCTCCATGTAGCTCGCCAGGTACTCCAGCTGCTGCTTGACGAGCGCTTCTCTGGCGTCTCTGCGCATATAAAAAATGTTGCCGATGCTCAAAACGCTGACCGAGGCGTAGGTGCATACCGTGGAGCAGAAAGCGAACAGGGTATCCGGCTCCACTCCGTCGTCCAACCGTATCCTTGACATGAGGGCTATGAACAGAAAAAAATAGATCGCGGAAACGGCGCTCAGGAGTTTCCAGCTCTGCTTCCGAAAGCCGCTGACCTCGCGGAGCAGCGGCCTGCCGTATCTCCGGTAGGCCAGCAGGATCGGCAGCGCCATGACAATATGGAGCGCGGTGCGCACAAGGTATTTGACCGCCATCGGGCGGTCGGGCAAAAGAAAATAGCACAGGTAAAGGCCGCCGGACCAGGAGATGCAGCACACGCAGAAAAACGTGATGAGCAGATAGACCTTTTTCCAGAAGCCGTCCGCAGACACCGCAATGAAAACGGCGGAATAGCTGAGAAAACCGACCGTCAGAGACACCGGCAGCCGCAGCGGCGCCGGCAGCAGGCCGAAGCACAGGTACAGATCCAACAGAAGGATAAGTCCCTCCGCGCCCCATAGCAGCGCTGTCCTTTGCACGGACCAGCGTCGCTCCTGCATCAGCAGCCCGGCCGCCAGCAGCGCCGCGAAGATCGCCAGTCCCACATAGAGGATCGTTCCGATGTAGCGGGGGTCTGTCATCCGTTTCTGACCTCCTCTAAGTAGAAATCAAAGTATGCCTGCTTAATTTGGGCGCGCAGCCGCCGCGGAACAGGAATGCGCTCGCCGCCGTCCATGACAAGGTCCGTGCCGGAAAAGCAGCGGACGTGTGCAAGGTTCACAACGTAGGAGGCCCCGCACGGGATCATGCCGCGCCGTCCCGCCAGACAGTCCTGCAGCTGGGCGGCGGTCAGCCGCGCCGTCAGCTTCCGGCCGGAGGCCAGAGAGAAGATGCGCCGCTTGCCGTCGGTCTCGATGTACAGCACGTCCTCCAGCGCGATGCGGTGCAGCTCGCCCTCGCAGGGGAGCAGGAGCCATGTCCGCTCCTGCCGCAGGGCGATCACGCGATCCAGCGAGGCGCTGAGCTTTTCCTGCGTGTACGGCTTTTGAATGTAGTCCGCGGCGTGGAGCGCGAAGGCGTCCACCGCGTAATCCGAGCTGGTCGTCAGGAAAAGGATATCCGTATTTTCGCTGCACCGGAGGATGTCCCGCGCCAGCTCTGTCCCCAGCATTCCGGGCATACAAATGTCCAGCAGGGCGATATCCGGACAGCCGGCCTTCTCGAAGGCGTCCAGCATCGCAAAGGCGGAGGAATAGACGGTCATCTCGATGCCGTGCTTCTGATGCGCGGCCGCGTAAACGCGGAGGTCCTCCGCGATCCGCTCGCGGTCTCCGGCGTCGTCGTCGCAAATGGCTATTTTCAGCATCGTCCCGCCTCCTTCGCCGTGTTTTCTGTATTATATACCACAGCCTGCTGCTTCGCAAGCAGTCGGCTCCGCCGGATCCGGCCGCTTTGCGGCTTTCCGGGCGGCGCCCTGTGTGAGGTCCATTGTATCAGCCGGAAGAACAATGCGCAAGCGAAACGCTTGCGCATTGTTGGCATTGTCGGTCATCCGTGGGTCGAGCCGCAGAAGGTCCTTGCGGAAATTAAAATCGAATAGGGCTCAACGATAAAGCCGGAGTGATCGGGAGCGACGGAAAGGCCGCGGCGTAAGCTATACCGTCGCCCGCGTACCGGCACGCGGACAGACGCCCGGCGCGAGAAAATCACCGCGCCGTCCAATGGTATGCGATCCGGGGCGAGCCGTCCCTGACATGGATGATCCCGCACTTCTTAAAGCCGCTCTTCTCGATCAGCCGCTGCATCGTCGTATTGTTGGCGTGGGTATCGACGCGGACATTGGGGGAAAGAAGCTTGCAATGCTCGGCGGCGCATTGGAACAGCCCGTGGACCCGCCCGTCGCCGGCCAGCCGATGGATCGTGACGTAGGGCTCGTCGTTCAACCATTCGCCCTCCTCGATGTGTGCGTAGGTTGGCTCCGCGCCATCAAACAGGGCAAATACCCCGTGTATGCCGGTCTCATCGTATATCACCTTGCAGACCTTTTTTTGAAGGTCGGACCGGATCAGGTCCGCGCTCGGATAAAAGTGTCCCCATTGGGTGGGATTTCCCGACCGGATCATGTAGTCCTGCGCGTATTCGTATATTCTCCGAATCTCTCCGAGATCAGCTTCTGTCGCATTTCGCAGGCTGAGCATATGGTTTCCTCCGCTTTCCTTTGTTTATGGCTTTCTCCGCGTCAGCCCAGCTTATCGCCGTTTTGGACCTTCTTGTCCGGTGTGACCAGCACGACGCCGCCCTCGCTGTATGTGCCGAGGACAAGGACCTCCGACACGAATATCCAGCTTCATGAAATCATCAAATGCTGCCATGCTGAGCACATCCGTTCCTCGCACGATTTCTTGCGCTCAGCATATCACAGCTCCGGACGGTTGGCAATGGGGCGCGGCAGCCTTTTTGAAAAGAATACGCGCCTGCGCGAAAGACCTAACCTTTGGTTAATGGTTTTCCGTTTTCATCCGCCGTACAATGAAAGTACGGTGGAGTTTTTTATCCCCCGATACGCTGAAAAAAGGAGGACACACGCTTGAACCGGAGATACCTGTCAGCCGTTGAACCGCTGCCGGACCACATTCTGCAGGTCGATTTCGTATCCGGCAGCCGCCTGCTTCTGGACATGAAGCCGTATCTCGACAAGACCCGCTTCCGCTCCCTTTCCGACCCGCTGGTATGGAGCAGCGCCGTGACCAACGGCATCTTCGTCCGCTTCGGAAACGTGGAGCTGAGCCACGACGAGCTCCTTTCCATGGCGGAGCAGGAGCATTGAAGCAAACGATCTGGATCAAAAAAGGAGAGAAAAACGATGAAGAATCGAAAAAGCTATTATTCCCTGCTGCTGGCGCTGGTGCTGTGCCTGTGCCTGACCGCCTGCGGCGGCAGCGACGATACCATCGACGACGGCGGCGAGGACTACAGCGGCAATGAGGTCAACACCCCGGATTCCTTTGAGGGGATGGTCAAGGACTCCGAGCTGGCGACGAACTATGCCATGTACTGGGGCACCTGGGTCGACGCGGACAACAACAGCGAGCTGATCGTGGCGATGGCCGACAGCGGAGATGAGGTCCGCTTTGATCTGTATCAGGACGGGAGCATAGAGGCAAGCGGCTTTGTCCAGTTCTCGCAGGAGTACAGCGGTGATTATTTCTACAACGAGTTCGACGGCTGGGCCCACCACTGCTGGCTGGCCGACGACGGCACGCTGCAGATCGAAGGCTTCGGCGGCTTTGAGAAGGACGCCTCCGCCAGCGACATGGACGCGTCGGATACAGGCGATGCCGACGCCGACGTTTCCGCGCTGGCGGGTATGTGGTATATGGACGGCGACGTGAATGCCGCGAGCTGGATCGAGCTCGACGGCTCCGGCATCTGGACGCTGTATGAGCGCTCGGCGGAAGGCGACTGGAGCGAGGTCGACTATGGGACGCTCCGCGCGAACGGAGACAACCAATACGAGGCGGTATCCGACGCGTATGAGGACGTGAGCTACGACCTCTATCTGGCGGACGATAACGCGATGTACTGGGGCGGCGAAAACGACTACTACCAGAGAACATAAGCAGCGGGGAGGGAAGCGGCGATGAAGACGCGGAAAAAATACCGGTCCCTTCTGCTCGCGGCGCTGCTCTGCCTGAGCCTGGCGGCCTGCGGCAATCAGGACGGCGACAAAGCGGGCGGCGACTGGCGCACCACCGGCGTGGTCGATGCCTACGGCATGATCGCGCGGGACGGGGAGGAGATCGATGTGTGCGCCTGCCTCGGCCCCAAAGCGCTGTATTTCTATTACAACAATGAAAAGCACGAGCTGTTTGACACCGCCGTGCTTCCGACTGACGAGCTTGGCGATGAGGACTGGCAGTTCGGCGAGATGTCCCTCAGCGACTTCAGCGGAGACTACAACAGCGACCTGCGGCTTACGCTCTTCCACGAGGACATGAGCGAATCCTACATCGTGTGGGAGTGGGAAAAGAACGCCGGCTATCTCTATCAGCCGTCCGACTCCTATTTCCGCGAGAGCCGCGTGGTCGATGAGCCGCCGGGGGATGACAGCCTGACGGAGCAGATGTGAAAGGAAGGCAGTCGTGAAAACGAAAAAAGATAAATTCGAGCCGATCGGCACGGAGCGCATGACGGACGCGGAGCTGTCGAAGCAGCTGGGAAGCTATCAGAGGACGGAGAGCATCGGCATGTTGCTGGGTGTCTTACTGGTGATCGCCGGGTGCATCATGATGTTTGTGTATCGCAACATCACTGTGATCTGCATTCTGGTCTTTGCCGGCGTAGCGCTTTTTCTGCTGGTGGCAAAGCCCGCCCAAACGAAGAAAAAAGCCCTGATGCAGCAGCAGTTGGGCGGCTTCTTCCGCACGGAGCTGACAAAAGCCTTCGGCCCGGAACCGGAGCCGGCCACGCTGCCCATCGACCGGGCGTACCTGAAGACGGCAAAGCTGTCGGCGGTCGACTTTACGGAGTGTACCGTGACGGACTTCCACGAGGGCGAGCACAAGGGGCGGCGGTTCTCCGCGGCCAACGTGGAGCTGCGCCGCACCGTGGAGGAAAAGTCCGGCCCCGACAACGACAACTGGATGACCCGGACCGAGACGCTGTTCCGCGGCATCGTGGTCCGCTGCAAGGACATCTGCAATCCGGCGCTGGACATCGCCCTGAACGACATGTTCCAGGAGCGGAAGAAGGACGACATCACCGACCCCGCCGCCTTCCGGAAGCACTTTGCCGCTCACACGGCGGATGGCCGGGAAGTAAACGATTTGGTCACGCCGCAGCTTCGTGACCTGGTACAGAAGCTGGAGGCATCCTCCGGCAGCGCCAAGCTGTGCGGCCTTATCCTCCGTGACGGCGATCTGACGCTGGCCCTGAACACCCGGTATGTGTTTGCGGGCGTTCCGGAGGAGCTGGATCTGCGGGACATCGACGGTATCCGCAAGTGGTTTACTGCCTCGCTGACCGGTATGGGCAATCTGCTGGATCTGATAACGGAAAGCCCTGCCCTGACGGGCGCGGCGGAATAGGAGGACGATATGCCTCTTTGGTTGGCCGTTGTGCTGCTTTTGCTGGCGCTGGGCGGCATCGTGCTGTGCCGCAGGTATCTGCGGCATGACCGCCCAGCACAGGCTTTGTGCATCGTGGTGTGCGCGCTGGCCGCGCTGGCCTGCGCGGTTTATATCGGTCTGACCGTCCTGCTCGTGGCGGCGGTGCAGGACCGCCCACCCACGCTCTGAAGACGGCATAAGGCATAAGAGGATGCACCATTCTCGACGGAAAAGCCGCCGGTTCGTTTATCGAACCGGCGGCTTTATCGTATTGCTTCGGGCAGCGCACGGTAGTATTTTTCCATTTCGCTGTACCGGAAGGCGATCAGACGGCCCGGCGGCGCGCCACGGGGAGAGCAGCACGAAGCGGCGGTCCGCTCCGGAGTGGATCAGCTCGCACAGGGCGTTCCAGTCGTTCTCGTCCTGCATATTCTGCAGGTCATCAAGCAGCAGAACGCGCCACCTGCCGTCGACAGGCGGGAGCGCGAAGCCCTCGTCACCGGCGGACAGGTGCAAAACATCCTGCCCGCGCAGCAGAGCCTCGGCGAGCGCGGTCTTACCGAAGCCGCAGGGGCGCTGAAAAAGAGAACGTGCCCTCCGGCCATGAAGTGTTCAAAGCGTTCCGCGATGGCGGATTTAATGGTGATCTCCGGCTCGTTTCATCCTCCGTAAAGCATAATGGCATGGTTTTATCTCGGGTAGCTCCATTATACGCGCTCGAACGGAAATGTAAATCATACCAAAGTATGAGAAAACAGACAAAACGGCGGAGATCCGTTCACTTTTTCCTTACGGGATAGCAGACCTCGGTGACGAACTCACTCGGTGTCGGGATACCGGCCCTTGACGGTCTTCTGCGCTTCGACAATTTTTGCGCAAAAGAAATGAGACAGCCGAGGCTGTCTCATTTCGGGCGTTCGTTACTTTTTGCGGGAGAGCGGCGCGATGTGGCGCTCAACCTTCTCCGCGTGCTCGAGCGGCTTGATGAAGCGCTGACCGAGCGGATGGCGCGTGTTGCGCAGCTTGATGAACTTCTCCGCCACCTGCGGGAAGAGGGCGAGGGAGAGCACATCCTCCTCGCTGCGGGCGAGGCCCTTGTACTGCTCGCGGTACTTCGGCAGCTCCGGCTCAATGAGGTCGGCGGGACGGCAGGTGATGACGTCCTCGGGCTTGATGCCGGCCTTGGCGCGCACCTCCTCGTTGACCGTGCCGGGTAGCTTGCCGTACTCGCCGCGCAGCATGGCACGGGATTCCTTCGGGAAGTTCTTGTAGCGCTCACCGAAGATAATGTTCATCACGGCCTGCGTGCCGACGATCTGGCTCGACGGTGTGACCAGCGGGGGATAGCCGAAGTCCTCACGCACGCGGGGGATCTCGGCGAGCACGTCGTAATACTTGTCCTCCTTGCCTGCCTGCTTGAGCTGGGAAATGAGGTTGGAGAGCATACCGCCGGGCACCTGATAGAGCAGGGTGTTGGTGTCGACGTTGAGCACCTTGGGATCGAGCGCGCCGCTTGCCTTGAGGCGCTCGGCGACCTTACGGAAGTGGACGGCGGCCTCGCTCATCTTGCCGAGGTCCAGACCCGTGTCGCGCACGGTGCCACGGAGCGTGGCGACGAGGGATTCCGTCGCGGGCTGGGAGGTGCCGTTGGCGAGCGGGGAGAGCGCGGTATCCACGATGTCCACGCCGGCCATCGCCGCCATGAGATAGACCATGTCGCCCGTGCCGCTGGTGTTGTGGGTGTGCAGGTGGATGGGAATGCTGACGGTCTCCTTCAGGCGCTTGACGAGGGAGTAGGCGTCCATCGGCAGCAGGAGGTTCGCCATGTCCTTGATGCACAGGGCGTCCGCGCCCATCTCCTCCAGCTCGCGGCCGAGCTTGACAAAATAGTCCTCGTTGTGGATGGGAGAAATGGTATAGGAAAGAGTCGCCTCGACCTGTCCACCGTATTTCTTGGTGGACTTGATGGCCTGCTCCAGATTGCGCACGTCGTTGAGCGCGTCGAAAATGCGGATGATGTCGATTCCGTTTTCAATGCTCTTGGCGCAGAACTCGTCCACCACGTCGTCGGCATAGTGCTTGTAGCCGAGAATGTTCTGACCGCGGAAGAGCATCTGCAGCTTCGTGTGCGGCAGGTGCGCGCGCAGCTGGCGCAGGCGCTCCCATGGGTCCTCGTTCAGGAAGCGCAGGCAGCTGTCGAAGGTCGCGCCGCCCCAGCACTCGAGGGAATAGTAGCCGATGGAGTCGAGCACCTCACAGGCGGGGAGCATATCCTCCAGCGTCATGCGCGTGGCCGCCTGCGACTGATGCGCGTCACGCAGGATGGTATCGGTGATCAGAAGCGGCTTATTCGATAAAAATTCCATAAGAACAGGAGGTCCTTTCCTAAAATTACCTTTAGTTTAGCATACTGCCGCAGATTTAGCAAGAGGGTATTTGACGGATTTCCGTCATTTAACGGCAAGAAAATGACGGAGAAGTTGCGAAAAAACAGCAAAGCGGTAAAAGTGCTGTAAAAGAGGCGTGGCCGGCCTTGACTTTTTCCCTTGCCTTGTGCTATACTGTGCAGACTTTGAGGGAGTAGATGGCGCGAGAGCGTGGCAAGTCAACAGACTGGCCGAAAGGCCTGGCTTGTCTTAAACACCGAGACTCAAGTATGGTTTTGCCGTACCTGCGTCTTGTTTTCGGGTGCGGCGACGTACCTGATTTTTTTATGTGCGGAGGACAATCCATGGGATTTTTTGAACTGTTCCTGATCGGCATCGGTCTTTCGATGGACGCTTTTGCCGTGGCCATCTGCAAGGGCCTCGGCATGGAGAGGATCAACAAGCGCGACACGCTGCTGCTGGCGTTGTTCTTCGGCGGCTTTCAGGCGCTCATGCCACTCACGGGCTATCTGCTCGGCAGCCGGTTCGCGAGCTACATCGAACGCTGGGATCATTGGATCGCTTTTGTGCTGCTCGCCTTCATCGGTGGCAATATGATCCGCGAGAGCCGCGAGCAGGAGGAAGAGGAGATCGAGCACGGCGGGAGCATTCGCTATCGCGAGCTCTTCACGCTGGCGGTCGCCACGAGCATCGACGCGCTGGCCGTCGGCGTCTCGTTCGCCTTCCTCGGCGTGCGCATCGCGCCCGCCGTCACGCTCATCGGCTGCACGACCTTTGTGCTTACGCTCGTGGGCGTTTGGGTCGGCAATCTCTTCGGCTCGCGCTACAAGAGCCGCGCAGAGCTGACCGGCGGTATCATTCTCATCCTCATCGGCGTGAAGATTTTGCTCGAGCATTTGGGCGTTTTAGGATAGGATCACCGTATATTGATAAAAAGGGGACTGCGCGTAAGCGCAGTCCTCTTTGTGTAGCTTGTGTCGATGCTCAGCAGCCGCAGCCGTTGTTGCAGCCGCAGCCATTGTTGCAGCCACAGCCGTTGCCGCACCCGCCGCCGCAGCCGCAGCAGCAGATCAGGAGCAGAATGATAATGATGATCCAGCAGCACCCGCCGCCGCCAAAACCGTTATTGCACATAAAAGCAACCTCCCATGAAGATAGAGCCGCCGCCGTGGCGGTCTCAATCCATAGTATGCGCCTCGTGCAAAAGGGTGTCAGGCAAGGCGGTCTGTTGTGACCATCGCCTGCGCGGCACGGTAGTCTGCATCGGTGAACACGCCCGCGTCGATGAGCTTCCGGCTCAGCGCGGCGCCGCCGCTTGTGCGGGCGGAGAGCGCGTAGTAGGAGAGGTAAGCGACGTCCGCGCGCAGGAAGTCGGAGGACTGGAGCGCCGTGCGCTCGCCGGCAGTCAGGACGCCTGCGGTCACGGCGCGGTCGAGCGCATCGGAAATATTGGTGGTGGCGGTGGAGCTGTAGCCGAGCGCGCGGAGCATGAACTCCATATACATGGCGGCGGAGGCCGTCTGCTGCGTGCCGAAGTAGGAATGGCCGAGACTGTCCGTTCCCACGCCGTTGCTGTAGCCCCTTTCATAGGCGTAGGCGACGTAGGGGGCGCACCAATCCGGCACGTCGATGAAGGGCTGGGAGGCCGTACAGGCCAGCGCGGCCTTTTCCTCACCGAGCATACGGATGAGCATGATGAGAGCCTCGGCGCGGGTGGGAGTCTTTTCCAGCTCATAGCCGCTGCCGATGCCGCTGCCCGTGCCGCGGAAGAGGGAGAGCGACTGGAGCGCCTCGGCCATCGCGTTGCGGTCCGGCTTGTCGGAAAGGGCGAAGTGATAGCTGCCGCAGTAGCTGAGCACGGCGGTCTTGGACGTGCAGGTGAACAGCGCCGTGGTGTCCTCGGCGACGAGGCAGCGGTGGTTGATGGGAATGGCGCTGCCGCTCGTAAGCTCTCTGCCGTCGGTCACGTCCACGACCGTGCCGGCGGAAAAGGAAACGGTCAGCTCACCGGCGAGAGGGATGACCTGCAAGCCCGTGACGCCGGAGAGAATGTCGTCCTGCTTGACGCGCGCTTCGGTAAAGACGGCGGCGTAGTCGGAGCCGACAGCGGCCTCCGCCGCCGCGACCGCGGCATTCCAGCGGGCCTTGGCGTCGTCGAGCGCGCCGGCATCCGCCTTGGTAACGGCCTCGTCGATCCTTTCCTCCGCCTGTCGGCGGAACGTGCCGTTCAGAAAGTCCAGTGAGACGAGAGGATCGCTCGCGTCGCCGCCCGCTGCGACGGCGTAGCCGACAAACACGAGCACGGTCAGGACGAGAGCGAGAAGGAAGGTGCGTTTTTTCATTTCGGCTCCTTTACTCCGGGGGAAAAATGCTTGGTGATGCGGTAGCTGAGCGTGAGCAGGCTGTCGGCAAAGTGGACGTTTTCAAAGAAAACGTCGCCGCTGAGCTCGACGTTGGTGAAGTTCCAGATGCCCTGTACACCGAGGGCGATGAGGCGGTCAGCGACCTCCTGTGCGACGCATTTGGGCACCGTCAGCACCGCGACGGAGGGGTGATTGGCGGTGCAGTAAGCGTCCAGCTCGTCCATCCCGCGAATGGTGACGCCGTTCACCGTGGTGCCGATGACGGCGGGGGAGACGTCGAAGGCGGTGTCGAAGAGGAAGCCGCCCTGGTCGAAGTCAAAGTTCTGCAGCAGCGCGTGACCGAGGTGGCCCGCGCCGACGACGATGAGGCGGCGCTTGTCGTCCACGCCGAGGATGTGGCCGATCTCGGCGCGCAGCTCCATGATGTTGTAGCCGTAGCCCTGCTGGCCGAACTCGCCGAAGCAGCTCAGATCCTGCCGGATCTGCGAGGCGGTCACGCCCATGCGCTTGCCGAGCGAGCCGGAGGAGATGCGCACGATGCCCTTGGCGTGCAGCTCGTCGAGGTAACGGTAGTAGCGGGGAAGACGCCGGATCACGGCGTCGGAGATCTTCTCTTTTTTCATGCTCTGTCTCTTTTTTCAAATTTATAGATTGTCTCTATTGTAGAGGATGAAGGAAAAGTTGTCAATTTTTTTAACGATCTTTTTTCTGCCAAATTTTGCTTTACAGTTTCGTGGAAGTTTGCTATACTATGGAGCGTTGAAGGAAATATGTGCCCGTAGCTCAGTTGGATAGAGCGTTGGACTCCGACTCCAAAGGCCGCTGGTTCGAATCCAGTCGGGCATACCAAAGCCTACCGTTTTTGCTTGCGGTAGGTTTTGCTTTTTGCCGTTTCCGCAGTA